>CENJ01128568.1_pt1 | contig 350036 bp, 326 predicted proteins | sample 356161 | NCBI WGS metagenome assembly CENJ01 (sample SAMEA2619531, study PRJEB7988) | marine metagenome | biome: marine biome (ENVO:00000447); feature: surface water layer (ENVO:00002042); material: "saline water (ENVO:00002010), including plankton (ENVO:xxxxxxxx)" | depth 5 m
CAATGATCGCAAACGTGGCTTTGAAGAGCAGCCATGGGCCTCCGATATGGAATTCATGCGCAAGCATAAATGCTCGCCTTATGATGGCAGTGCTGGCTTTATCAATAAATGGGAGCACCGTTTCGTCGAATGGGCTGAAAAAGCCGGATACGAGCTCGACTATTTTACCGATTACGACCTCGATGCAGAAGACGATATCCTTGAAGCTTATAAATGCGCTCTGTTCGTTGGGCACAGTGAATACTGGTCTGGCAAAGAGCGGACGCAGGTCGAAAAGTTCGTCGATAATGGCGGCAATATTGCCATTCTGTCCGGCAATACCTGCTTCTGGAAAGTTCGCTGGGAAAACGATGGCAAGACCATGGTGAACCATAAATGGCGCGGCCATACGGCCGAGCCAGATGCGGACAAAGAAACCATGACCCATCTCTGGACGCATGAAACCGTTGGCAAGTCTGAGGCTGAGTTGACCGGTCTCTCATTCGTTTTCGCCGGGTATCACCGTCTGGGCATGTGTGTGGCGCGCGGTCAGGCCGGCTATACCATCTACCGGGATAAGCATTGGGCGCTCGAGGGCACTGATCTTTTCTATGGTGATGTGATTGGCGATGATATCCCGCTGCTCGGCTATGAGAGCGATGGGTGCCGTTTCACTTTTGGCGAAGATGAACTTCCAAAAGCGATCCCAATTGTAGGCGTTCCGGAAAATCTGGAAATTATCGGTCTGGCGCCATGTGCCTTTGGTGAAGAAGTTGGCCGCGGATACGACCCAATTATCCCGCCGGAAAAACTCGATGTGATTGCGAACGTCATCTATGGTGACTCAAGCGCGGAATCGCAGGCTAAAGTTCTGCGGGGGCACGCGATCATGGCATCGTTCAAACGCGGTAAGGGTGAGGTATTCAATTCAGGGACAACCGAATGGGCACATGGCCTGGCATCGGGCGACCCGTTCATGGATCGCATCACTCGAAACGTCATTGACCGGTTCACCGGTAAGACAGCGGCGTAACGACCCCTTATCATTTGATCCAAAACTGAGTAGATCGAGATGCCAGACAAAATGACCGCGAACAATCGTGGCAAAACAGGCAGAGGACGCGGACAGGCAATGGTCGACGACGTAGAGCTGAATACAAAGACTGAGCCGTCTCAGGACCGCGCCAAGAATACCTTTGAAGCGATCCTGTCCATAACGGGTGATCTTCTGGTTGAGGTCGGTTTTGAACGACTGTCCACGAATCTGATCTGCAAGCGGGCGGGTATTACCCCGCCTGCGCTCTATCGTTATTTCCCGAACAAATACGCCATTCTGAAAGAGCTGGGTGACCGGCTTATGAAGGTTCAGGATGATGTAGTGATTAAATGGGTGGATTCCGGCGGCCTTGATACAGGAAGTCTGGAAGAAGAAATCGCCAGCAACCGGCGGATGATGGCTGGCGTTCTGGATGTCACCAAGGATTTTCCGGGTGGTGCATGGGTGTTGCGGGTTATGCGTGTCATTCCTCTGCTTCGCGAGGTGCAGATGGAATCGCGTATTCTGGTTGCTGATAAGCTTTATGAGGGCATGCGGGCGAAATACCCGAATGTGTCTGATGAGCGGCTGCAAACGGCGACTTTGCTGACCACGGATGCAGGCTCGTCAGCTATTGAACTGGCCATTGAAGAGCCAGACCGTGCGGAGGCTTTCCTTGATGAAACCAGCGTGATGGTGGCGACCTATTATCATAGTTTCCTGAAATAGGTCGCGCACACAGTGGCGCGTCAGGACTGACGGCGCGCTGTAACTTCGACTTCCAGAAATGCCTCTTCAGAGGGCATTTGCGCGATGATCATGGTTTGCGCAGGACGAATATCCATGAACTTTTCCTGCAGCTTGATCACCATGTCGCGCAGATAAGCGCGATCGGAAACGAACAGCCGGACGTGCACGACATCTTCCAGGCTGGAATTAGCTTTGGCGAGTGTCTCTTCGACAATCTTGAAAGCGTTATCTGCTTGCTCAGGAAAGCTGGGTGGCAGCTTTCCTGTCTCTTTATCAACGCCCATTGTGCCGGACATGAAGATGAAGTCGCCATCAATAACCGCACGGCAATAGGCGGCGACATCTTCCATTGGGGATCCACTGAAAATTCGTTCTCTCATGGGTCAGGCTTCCGGATGTTGTGAGGTCTGTTTTGGCGATTTGACGAAGAATAGAATGACAAGGCCGAGCAGCATGAAGGCGCTGGCAGGAACGAGGCCCGCACGCTGGCTTTCGAAGACGCGGGTGAAGAATTCGATGCAGAGCGGAACTACCCAGACGGTCGCCACACCTGAAAGGCCGTAAAAGCCAAAGAAGGTGCCGAGCTGATCATGTGGGGCGAGCTGCGCCATGAGCGTACGGCTGGAGGCCCAGCTGGCCGTTCCGAAAATATTCAGAACAACTGCGATCATGATGTAGACGAGTTCTGGCGATGACCCGAACATTGGAAGCGGCAGGATAGGGTCGGCAGAGGCTGGGAAGACAAAGAAAATCGAATTTGGTGTGACGCCCAGCTGTGCCACAGCGCACAAAAGCGTAACCGCGATTTCCAGCTCGAAGGCTCGCTTCGGGCCTATCAGTGTGTCCAGCCAACCGCCGAACACGCCGCCAAATACACCGGCAATTGTGACCAGAATGCCGAGTACGAGCAGCTCGGTCGGTGACCATTGCATGACACCCGCCGCATAGACGCCGCCGAAAATCAACAGCGCCATTTTGCCATTAATGTAGAACATGCGGGCAATGAGATAGAGCACCGGATTAAATGGCAGCTCTGCATGGCGGATGAGATGATAAAGGTTCTTCGCGCCATCTACGATGCTGGTAACAAAAGATTTCCCGGTCTTTGGTGCATCATGCGAATTGCGTAAAAGCGGCAGCGTGCCAAGGCCCAGACACAGAGCAACAAGCACGACGGAGAACCGGTCCACGCCGCCCGGAATTTTGTCCAGACCGACAAATGCGCTCACCTCTGGAATGAGCAGGGCAAGCAGGATCAGCATCACGAAGATGGACACAAAGTTGCCGAGCGAAAGCGCAAGGCCGGACGCTTTGGACTGTTCGGGTATGGTGGCGGCCTCGGGCAGCATCGCGCCATATACCACCTCTCCATAAGACAGGATGACACTGATCACGGTCAGCATCACGATGATCACGCTAACGGGCAGCATTGAGCCATTGGGAGCCGCAAACCAGAGCGCCGCAATCATCGGCACCATAAGCAAGTTGATCCAGAACATCCACGGCTTGCGCGCGCCCATCTGGTCGATGGCTGCGCCGAGGAATGGAGCGGTGAGGGCAACGATAAGACCTGAAACCAGGTGATAGAGCGCCATCAGGCTTTGGCCGTGCACCGGATCACCCACAACGCTGGTCGCGAAATACGGAATGAAAATATAGGTGCCGGCAACAATCACATAGGTGTCGCGTCCACCCTGATACATCGACCAACTGCGGGCACTCTTTGAAAGAGAGCCGCTCTCTGGCGTTTCAACTGGTTCGGCCGCAACGGTCATGGGCTTGCCTTTTCGATAGTAAAAACTAACAATAGTTATTACTATCTTTTGGTATCATGCAAGGCATGTCGTGGACGACAGGGAGAATTTCAGGGAATGGCTATAAATAAGGCAGAGCTTGAATTCGATGTTGTCGTGCTGGGGTCTGGGGCGTCTGGCCTGACGGCCGGGCTTACGGCGGCGCAGGCAGGTTTGAGCGTGCTGATCCTTGAAAAGTCTGATCTGATTGGTGGCACAAGCGCCATGTCCGGCGCTGGCGTCTGGATACCGGCCAATCATTTTATGCTGGAAAAAGGGCTGAAGGACAGCCCGGAACAGGCGCTCAACTATATCAAGGCTGTTCTGCCTGATGAGTGGAGCAATCGTGAAATGCCGCGCTGGCAGGCCTTTGTAGATCATGGTCCTGCCATGTTGCGCATGGTGGATGACTTAACGCCGATTGAATTTGAAATTCTGTCAGAACCGGACCCGGAGCTGGAGGTTGAGGGCTCTGTAAAATACGGCCGCATGGTCTCGCCCGCGCCGATGAAGCTGAAAGATGCCATTGGTCCTCTGGCAAAAAAACTACGCCCTTCGACCCAGCCACATGAGCTGACATATGAGGAAATGATCTGGGCGAACTTTATTCATAAGCCCGTGACTGGCCATATCCGTCAGGCCCCCAAAATCCTGAAGCGCAAATTGGGCGGCTATGAAACCCAGGGCTCGGCGCTCATTGCTGGCCTGTTGCGGGGATGTTTCGATCACGGTGCCGAGCTGCGTACAGAAGCGGCTGCGAGCAACCTAATCCAGAATGAAGCCGGAGATGTGGTGGGCGTTGCCTTTGAAGAGAAGGGCGAACGCAAAACGGTCACTGCCCGGCGCGGTGTGGTGCTCGCAACGGGCGGGTTTGAATGGGATGAAACGGAGTTTCGGTCTGAGTTTCCGGGACCGGTCGACCTGATCTGTAGTCCGCGCACCAATACAGGTGATGGCCAGCGTATGGCGAAGGCCGCGGGCGCGGAGCTTCATCACATGGATCAGATGAATATCGCGGGAGCCTTGCCGGTAAAGTATGAGAATGAAGTCCATGGCATGCCGCTGCGGTTTCAGGCCGATCGCCATGCCATAGTCGTCAACAAATATGGCCGCCGTTTCGGAAATGAGCTCGACTTCAATTTTGGTGAGCGGCTTCTAGAGCGTAACCCGCAAACCGGGGAATATCTCAATCTTCCAGCCTGGGTGGTCGGGGATATGGCAACGCTGAAGCACACGCCAATCCTCAGCGTATTTGCGCGTAATCAGAAAGGCTGGATGCGCCGGGCGCGGAGCCTTTCGGAACTGGCAAAGAAAATTGATCTTCCGCCTGCCGAGTTGGAAGCCACGGTGGAGCGCTATAATGGTTTTGCGCAGGCCGAGAAGGATGAGGATTTTGGCCGCGGCGAGCCGGGCTATGATCGTCTGATTACGGGCAAGGCTGGCGCAATGGCTGAGATCAAATACCCGGCCTATATCGCCATGCCGTTCAATATTTCACTGATGAGCACAAAGGGCGGCCCGATGACGGACGCTGAAGGCCGTGTCACCCGCGCAGATGGCAGTACTCTTCCGGGGCTATTTGCGGCTGGGGTGGTCATGGCCAATCCGTTCGGTACGCGGGCGGTCGGAACCGGCACAACGATCGGACCGGCCATGACATGGGGATATATTTGCGGACTCACGCTGAGCGCGGGCCGCAAATAAAATTACTCAGAAAAACCGAGTGACTTGATGACTTCCGGGTGAGTGAGTTTACCGCCCTGCACATTGAGGCCAGCCGCAAGGTGAGGGTTTGCCGCCATTGCAGCATCCGCGCCGAGGTCTGCCAGCTGGTGGACGAATGGCAGGGTCACATTGCTCAGCGCCTGTGTCGCCGTACGCGCCGCAAGGGCCGGCATGTTGGTCACGCAGTAATGGGTGACGCCATCGACAATAAAAGTCGGCTCTGCGTGTGAGGTCGGTTTGCTGGTTTCAAAGCAGCCGCCCTGGTCAATCGCGATGTCGACGACAGCAGACCCAGGCTTCATAGCGGCGATATCTGCTTTGGATACGACACGTGGTGCGGCCGCGCCCGGTACCAGAACCGCGCCGATGACGAGATCTGATTCAGCAACCGCTTCAGACACAGCTGCCTGCGTAGAGTAGAGCAGTTTTGCGTGCGCGCCGAGAATGGTGTGAAGCTCACGAAGGCGATCGGTTGAACGGTCGAGCACTGTTACGTCCGCGCCAAGGCCAATCGCCATGAGAGCCGCGTTCGTGCCGGAAATGCCGCCACCAATCACGGTGACTTTCGCGCTTGGTGTGCCTGTGACACCGCCAAGCAGAACGCCCGGGCCGCCATAATTGATCTGCAGAAGCTGTGCGCCAACCTGTGTTGCAAGTCGGCCAGCCACTTCACTCATTGGAACGAGCAATGGCAGGCGACCTGCGCGGTCGGTCACGGTTTCATATGCGATGCAGGTTGCGCCGCTTTTCATCAGACCGCGGGATTGTTCCGGGTCCGGAGCCAGGTGGAGATAGGTAAAGAGTGTGTGCTTGGGCTGGAGCTTGGCAATCTCAACCGGCTGAGGCTCTTTCACTTTGACGATGAGGTCTGCTGCTTCGAATACATCGTCCGGCGTGGCGACGATTTTCGCACCAGCATCGACATACTGAGCGTCGTCATACCCGATCTTCAGACCGGCATTTGTTTCGATGAAAACCTCATGGCCTTTGCCTACGAGTTCCTGAACGCCAGCAGGGGTCAGACCGACCCGGAATTCCTGGTTTTTGATTTCCTTCGGGGAGCCGATTTTCATGCGTTGTCTCCATAAATTCTGAAGGCAGTATATCATTAATTGTGGAGAATGAGTTTCTCATCTTGCGGCTTGAAGAAGATTATGTGACAGAAAATTCGTCAAAATAATATATTTGAGAAATAAATGTCGTATCAGTTGGATGAGTATGATCGTGCTATATTAAGTGCGCTTCAGGGGAATGGACGTCTCAGCAATCTGGAATTAGCTGAAAAAATCAACCTGTCTCCTTCGGCCTGTCACAAGCGATTTCGCAGGCTCGAACGCGACGGTATTATCACCGGATATTCGGCGATTCTAAACCCGGACGCTCTGGGGCAGGGGCAGAGCGTATTCGTTCAGGTGACGCTGGAGCAGCAGGATAGTCGCTCCATTGAACGCTTTGAGAAAGCGATCACGGACGTGCCCGAGGTCGCGGAATGCTACCTCATGTCTGGTATGTATGATTATCTGGTTCTGGTGATGGTGCGCGACAGTTCTGACTATGAGCGGCTACACCGTCAGGTGCTCACCAATCTGCCGGGCGTGTCCCGTATCAGCTCTCATTTCAGCATAAGGGCAGTTAGCCGCCGCAGCTATTCAGTAGGCGCGTCCGAGGACTGAGCGGATATTCGACATCAAGTGCTGAATTCAAGGTTGTCGCGGGGCTCTGATTTGTCTAGTGACAGCATTCAACGTTTTCACTCATGATAATGTCATGAGTCACAGCTAGCCCCTGTGGCGGAATCGGTAGACGCGACGGATTCAAAATCCGTTTTCTTCGGGAGTGCCCGTTCGAGTCGGGCCAGGGGCACCATTCACGACACAAAAATTGTCTTTCATCTGCCTCACGCCGCGCAGAGGCTCCTGCCGGGCGGAAGGTTTGCCGCTATATGGTTTTGAGTGTGTGCTCCGAGTGAACCAAACGCCTGACCCGCATAGGCCTTCGCACAAAAAAAGAGGGAACCGAAGTTCCCTCTTTCAAACCAGTCCTGAAGACATGGATCAGAATTGGAAGCGGATCGTCGCGCCGGTATAGTGTGCGGTTCCGGTATCCGTCGTTTCCACATTATAGCCGAAATTGATCAGCGTGTGCTCATTGCCACCGGTGATCGACAGGCCAAGCACTGCTGCTTCGCCAGCATCTTCTTCTGCCGACAGAATGAAAGACTCCTCTGAGCCGACATAGCTGACTTCTGTTGAGAGCGGCGTTGAGGAGACGCGGCTGCGAATGCCGCCTTCAATCTCTGCTCGCAGGCTGCCACCAGAGAAGTTGAAGTCCTTACCAATGCCCAGAATGGCGCTTGCCGTCAGACGATCCGTTTCAGCTTCGCCAATTGCGGCGTTCAGTACGCCGCCGCCGCCGGTTTCTTCATACGCATCCTGCGTCATGTTCAGCCAGTCGACAGAGACCTGCGGGTGAATGAAGATTGGGCCAAGGTCGAACTCAGAGCTGGCTGACGCGCTCAGCGTTGTTGACCAGCCATTCCAGTTGCCTTCGGTCTCATAGCTTTCGCCGCTCGGTGTTTCGATTTCACGGTGTGATACGAAGCTGAGGCGAGAGAGGAGGCCGGCAACGCGCAGATTGACCGGACCAAGGCTGTCCGCTGCATAGACGCCTGCACCAACCGATGTGGTTGTGACCGGGTTATTGCCGCCGGTTTTTTCCTCAAAGTCGCCTGAGTGGAACGCCATGAAAGCACCAACAGCATCCAGGCCAAACAGAGCGCGGTCTACACCGAGTGACGCGCCGAAGCCGTCGCCGTTATAGCCCGGTGAGGATGTTGTCTGATCTTCGTCCAGATTGACGAAATATTCCTGCGCCCAGATGCGCGTTCCAAAGCCTCTGTGCTCCTGAACCAGAGCGAGCGAGTCGTCCAGTGCGTCGATAGCAGCTTTCATGCTTGTGGCGGTGAAGGCTGTGGACGCGTCTGTTCGTTGCGGCAGGAGCAGGTCGTAGAACTGTTTGAAGCTGTTTTCTGTGGTCAGGGTTGCAACGCCTGCACCCAGTTCGTCATCGTCTGCAAAAATGCCCATCAGGGAGTCGAATGCAGCAGCTTCATTCTGGTCGAGACCGAGTTCTTCTGTGCTCTTCAGCTCAAAGATCAGGTCCAGAGTATCGACTGCGCCTTCCGTCTCTGAGAGGCTGGTCGTGTAAAGCCATGGCACATTGGTAAGCTGGACATCATCCAGCGTGCCTTCAAAGGTCAGCGTTCCGGAAGAGATGATGGTCTGTGCTGTCAGTTCATCCGGAAGTGATGTGAGAATCGGAGCAATCACGACATTGCTGCCGATATATGTGTCACCCGCGACAGACAGCATGACTTCGCTGGTATCGTCCGGGTCGATTTCAAAGGTCAGCGTGCTTTCGCCCGTTGCGGAGAAATCGCTGAGCATAGCGGCCGTGCCCGCGCCGAACGTCGCGTCGGATGCGGAGATGTTCAGGCTGAGAAGGCTGTTTGATGTCGTGAAGGCGCCAGAGAATGTTGACCCATCTGTAATCGAAATGGAGCCTGTGGAATCCACGAAATCCAGATCGCCATTCAGGATAGCGCCGGAAAGGCTAAGGGTCTGGCTGCCGGACGCGAAAGATACATCGCCCTCGGCTTCACTGTCTGAGAGTGAGAAAATGCTGTCGCCAGTACCGAAGTCGACATCACCTTCCAGATCGCCTGCCAGCACGGTGAAGCTGTCATTTCCAGAGCCGAAAAGTACGTCGCCGGTGATGGCTGGTGTGGTGACATCATTATCGTCGATGACGTCGTCATCATTCACATCGTCGACAGGTTCTTCGAAATCCTGAAGCAGTGTGACGCCGGTGGTGCTGGCGGTGAAGTCCAGCGCGGTTGCTTCGCCATTCGTGCTGACCGTCGTGCCATCGGAAGACTGAGCGGTGGTGATGGTGCCATTGTTGATGAAGCTGGTCAGCGTGCCAGATTCATCGCGAAGGCCGACAGCATTGCCGGTCATGCCGGTAACGCCAGCCGAAATAGCGCCAGTGTTGGTGAACTCTGGAACGGATGCGCCGTCTTCAATAAGAATGGCGATTGCATCATGGCCGTTCTGAGTGCTGCTGGTCGCCTGAATCGTACCGTCATTGAAAATGGTCGGCATAACTGTGCCAAAGCCCAGAGACAGCGCGGTGGCGTTCGCTTCAAAAGCGGTTGCCGTGATGGAGCCGGTATTCAGGAGACCGCCTTCGATAATGGCGCTGGTGCCAGCTGCTTCATTGCCTTCAATGCGCACGCCGGTGGCGTCAAAGCCGATATTCAGGCCGCTGGCGATAATGCTGCCGCGGTTGATGAAGCCGTAATCATATTCAAAGACGGCCAGTGTTTCTGTGACGTCATCATCGTCGTCATCATCGGTGGTGTCTCGCACGGTCTCGACAACGGTCCCGAGCACCAGATCACTATCGTCGTCGGCTGTGATCAGAACGGCAGGGCCGGATCCATAGCTGACAATCTGGCCGGTTGTGCGGTTTTCGTCGAAATCGTCAGCGGTGTCCTTGGTTTCGTCGTCCTCATCTTCTTCGGAGGTGAAGTCATCTACCGCGCCGTTGACCAGGAAACCGTTTGCAATATCACCGCCAATGCGAACGCCGGCGGTGTTGTCGTAAAGTGCGTCCGCATCAAGACGGTCTTCGACGGCTGCAGTGTCTTCGTCGACCTGAGAAGGGCGAATATAGTTGCTGACAGAGGTGCTCTCAAAACCGAAGGAGGCAATCGTGCCTTCAATCGTCAGATTGCCACCAATATCGCCTTGCAGGTCTGCGCCGATTGCATCGAGGCCCTGCGTGGAGATCGAGCCGCTGAGAAGGACGTCGCCGGTGACATCTTCGAGCGCTTCAATACCGACAGCATTGTCGCCAAGAACTGTAATGGAGCCATCCAGTGCAATGGAGCCGTCCAGAATGGAGCGCAGCGAAATACCGGCCGAGTCATTGCCCTCAATCGAAATTGTGGATGTGGAATCGGATGTGATGGACCCGGTGTGCGTGCCGCCTGATTCCAGCAGAATGCCGACACGGTTGGTGCCGAGGGCGAAGTCACCATCTGCGTCGTCATCATCGTCTTCGTCTTCACGGGTATAGTCTTCAACAAGGCTGATGCTGCCATTATTGGCAATATCGCCCGTGAAGCCTGGCTCGATCAGAATGCCGACTGAGTTGTCGGAATCGTTGATCGTGATCGCGCCTTCATTCGTGACCGAGTTGTCTGAATCCACCGTCACGGCGATGAAGCCATCAGTATCAGAAACAACCACGGAACCGCCGGAAGCGATCACAATGTCGTCAGGGGAGCCGTCATCAATTGTCGATGTCGCGATCGCCGTCGTAAGATCGTCCGTAATCTCTGTCTCAGCAGCCGCGAACGGCACCAGACATGTAGAACACAAGAGTGAAACCGTCAGTGTTCGCGTGAGAGATTTAAGGTGAGACTGATCGTGGGACGCCGATCGACGCTTAAAAGTGATTTTCGACATAATGACTCGTGTTCCTGAATTGCATTAGCAATTAGCCGCCTGACTGAGCTATGACAACTTGCGATAAGTTAATTTATCCACGGCCACCCGGAGGAGGAGGACGGTCCCCACCGCCGCCACCTGGTCCACGAGAGCCCCCGCCGCCCTGGCCGCCTTGCTGAAACTGCCGTTCCGGCAGGCGAATGACAAGTTCTGAACGGGTCAGAATGCCATCATGATTAGCATCCAACTGTTCGAACTCCCGCTCAAGCCCTGATCTGAATTCAGTCGGATCAATAATGCCATCCAGATTGGTGTCGAAAGACAGACGGCTCGGCAGCGCGTCTGATGAGCCCAGCGTGATTTCGGCCCATTGTGCAAAAACCAGTGCCCCGACACGGTCGGTCTGGTTCATATTGAGTGCGTCCCAGCTTGCGCTGAGGCCTGCTTCAAATTCTTCAGATGATACGAGGGCATCGCCATCGCGATCCATTGATGTGAGCAGCAGTGCGACCGGGCGCGCGACAAAGCCTGTTGGCATGTCGTTCATGCGCATGGCGCCAGCGCCCCCGGGTGGTGGACCGTCCGGGCGTCCGCCTGGACCAGCTTGTGATGCGCAGCCTGATACCAGCCCAGCCACAAACATTGTGGTGACCAGAGATACTATTCCAGAGTTCATGGACCCCAGCTCCTTCTTGTATTTGAAACTGAAACGATGTGCGGGTCTGAGTCCGTCGAAATTTCTGATTACAGAATCGTTATGGTTGCAAATGCGTTTTATATGGCTGGCCCCGTCTGCCGCCATGGGTGTGAAGTGGGAGGAGCCACAGCCCGTTTTAACTTTTGGTTAACCCGCGACATTCAGCGTCACGGGCATGAAGGAAATCATCATTATTGCTGTGATGGTGGCCGCAGGTATCGCCGCGACAGCCATTACTGAGCGGACGCCAGCTCCAGACGCTGAGCGCGCGCCGGTGAGCAATATTTATTGGTCAGATGGGGATAGCGGTCGATTGGATGGCCAGCCCTTCCGGCTTGCCAATGTGGACTCGCCGGAAACAGGCGGTGTGGGCGCAATTGGCGGTGCGCGCTGCGAAGAAGAGCGCGAGATTGGCTATGACGCGAAAGAATTCATCGTCGAGCTGACACGAAATGCTGACGTTCAGATTGCCAGATCATATGGCGCGGACCGGTATGGACGCGAAGTTGTCGATTTAAACGTAAATGGCCAGAGCCTTGCCCGGATCGGGCTTAACGCTGGCCACTACAGACCCTGGCCGCATGATGGCCAGCGCGCTTTGGCGCGCAAGCCGGATTGGTGTGGGTCACTTGGAATTGAGGTCGCCGAGGCGGGCTGACCCGATCAGATGATCGAGCCAATGCCTTTGCCGTGAACTTCGTCCATGGTGGTTTCCATTTCGCTGAATTCAGCCATGACAGCTTCATCCGGCTTTTTGGTCACCATGCTCACCACAACACCTGCGATAGTGGAGAAGATGAAGCCCGGGATCATCGCATAGATAAGGCTTTCCAGCGGAGCGCCATCAAGGATTGGCACATAGAGCCAGATGAGGACGGTCACAGCGCCAACGATCATGGATGCGAGCGCGCCATCACGTGTGTAGCCTTTCCAGAACAGCATCAGCAGAACCATCGGACCGAATGCAGAACCAAAGCCAGCCCATGCGTTCGACACCAGGCCAAGAATTGAACTGTCTGGGTTCCATGCCAGCGCAATCGCAACAAGGCTAACGCCGACCGTCGCAACACGGCCAATGGTTACCAGAAGGCCTTGCGGCGCATCTTCATTGATGAAGGTCTTGTAGATGTCCTCTGTCAGCGAGCTGGAAGAGACCAGAAGCTGGGACGAAATTGTGGACATGATCGCCGCCAGAATAGCTGCCAGAAGGAAGCCGGAAATCAGCGGGTGGAACAGCGTCTGAGACAGAAGAATAAAGATCGTCTCATTATCGCGGAGTGCATCCTGAATGCTGTTCTCGTTGACATAGGCTACGCCCACAATACCGACGAGCACTGCGCCGATCACAGTTACAAGCATCCAGCTCATACCGATATAACGCGCGGTCGCGATATCCTTCAGAGAGCGGATTGCCATGAAGCGCACAATGATGTGCGGCTGGCCGAAATAGCCAAGTCCCCACGCCATAAGCGAGAAGAAGCCGAGCGTGGTCATGCCGTCAAACCAGTTGAAGAAGCCTTCGCGCGTTGGCCCCTCAGACCCGTCAATATCGGTGAAAGGCGGAGCAGTCGCTACCGTTTGCGCGATGGCATCTGTGCTGCCATTAAAGTGCATATAGCAAACGATTGGCACGAGGATGAGCGCCAGGAACATGATGCAGCCCTGAACGAAGTCGGTGAGGGATACAGCAAGGAAGCCGCCCACAACCGTATAGGCCAGAACCACACCAGCGGTCACAAACAGACCCAGCTGATAATTCATGCCGAAGCTCTCAGCGAACAGTTTGCCGCCCGACACAATGCCGGCAGAGGTGTAAACCGTGAAGAAGACAATGATCACGATAGCGGAAATGGCACGCAGAATGTGCGAGCGGTCTTTGAAACGGTTCTCAAAGAAGTCTGGCAGCGTGATCGAATCTTCCGCAATCTCGGTATAAATGCGAAGGCGCGGCGCAACGAAGCGATAGTTCAGATACGCGCCAATGGTAAGGCCCACTGCAATCCAGGCCTGACCAACACCTGCCAGATAAACTGCGCCCGGAAGGCCCATCAGCATCCAGCCGGACATATCCGAAGCGCCAGCAGAGAGCGCGCCAACGGCCGGGTGAAGTTTACGTCCGCCGAGCATGTACTCGGACACGTCACTGGTGGATTCCTTATAAGCGTAGAGCCCGATCGCTATCATCAATAGGAAATAAGCGCCGAGCGAAATCATCTCGTACAGGTTGATCGTCATGTCTGGTTCTGGTCAGCCTCTGATTGTTTCAGGAAGTCGGGTGAAGAAAAGGGCGCTTGTGGCGCCCTTTTTGTTTGGCTTTATGGTCGGGTCTGCCCGGTGCCGTGCACCAGGTATTTGAAGCTCGTAAGCTGTTCGAGCCCCACTGGACCGCGTGCGTGCATCTTGCCTGTCGCAATGCCGATTTCAGCACCCATGCCGAACTCGCCACCATCGGCGAATTGAGTGGAAGCGTTGTGCATCACAATGGCGCTGTCGACTTCTTTCTGGAAGCGGTCAGCAGCGGCCTGATCTTCGGTAATGATGGAATCTGTGTGGCCTGAAGAGTGCTCTTTGACGTGGGCGATGCCCTCATCAATGCCGTCTACGATTTTCACAGATGCGATCGCGTCGAGATACTCCGTGTAGAAGTCATCATCGGTTGCAGGCTTGATGCGGCCATCAATCGCGACAGCGGTGGCATCCCCGCGGAACTCACACTCTGACATATCGTCGAGAAGGCGTGGCAGGAGATCGCCAGCGACAGATTTGTCGATGACCAGGCTTTCCGTTGCGCCGCACACGCCAAGACGGCGAAGCTTCGCGTTACGGATAACTGCAGCGGCTTTGTCCAGATCAGCTGATGAATGGACATAGACGTGGCAATTGCCATCAAGATGAAGAAGGGTTGGCACAGCCGCCTGATCACGCACAAGCTCAACAAGGCCGCGACCACCACGTGGGATCACCAGGTCGACATATTTCACGCAGCGCAGAAGCGCGGTGACAGCCTGACGGTCTGAAATGCCAACGGTCTGGACGGCGTCTTCTGGAAGACCAGCCGCCGCCAGACCTTTAGCAAGGCAGCCCACAATGATTTTTGTTGAATTCTGGCTGTCAGACCCGCCACGCAGAATGATCGCATTACCTGATTTCAGGCAAAGTGCGCTGGCATCGGAGCCGACATTCGGGCGGGATTCATAGATCATGCCGATTACGCCGATAGGCACAGCAACGCGTTCAATGCGCAGGCCGTTCGGGCGGTTAAATTCTGCGAGCTTCCGGCCAACCGGGTCTGGCAGTTCAGCGATGTCTTCCAGTGCTTTTGCCATGCCTTCAATACGGCCTTCATCGAGCGCGAGGCGGTCAATGAAAGATTCCGGCTTTCCAGCTTCGCGTGCAAACGCAACGTCTTTTTCGTTTGCTTCGATCAGCTCTGGTGTTGCGGCGCGCAGATTGGCTGCGGCCTGACGCAGAGCTTCGTTCTTCTGGTCGGTCGTCGCTGTGAGAAGGCCCTGTGCGGCTGCCTTTGCACGGGCGCCGAGGTCGTTCACATAAGCTTCGATTTTTGTGTCGAGCGTACTCATTATTTGGGTATTCCCCTGAATTTGTGTTCTGGGTGTAGCAGGTTTAGCGAAGTTCTACAGCCCTGTTATAGGCGGCGCTGACCGTGTTGGAGAACAGATCCTTCAACTGGTCATCTTTCATCAATTGTTCGAGACCCGCCTGTGTCGTGCCATTTTTGCTGGTCACGGAATTGCGAAGGTCTTCGAGCGTTTTGCTGCTCTCTTCAGCCATTTTAGCCGTACCAAGTACGGTGCCAATGGCGAGCATGCGTGCATCTTCTTCTGAAAATCCCTGCTCCATTGCCGCCATGGTGAACAGGCGCAGGATTTCAAAAACATAGCCCGGACCAGAGCCCGCGACTGACGTGAAGCGGTCAATTTTGTCCTCTTCATCCAGCCAGATATATTTGCCGTTCTCTGTTGCCAGCTTCTCGATCAACGCTTTGTCGTCCTCGGAACAGGCCGGATTGGCGTAGAGCCCGGAAAGACCAAGGCTGACTGACGCTGGCATGTTCGGCATCATTCGTACAATCGGTCGGTCGCCCAGAAGGCGTCCCAGCGTGTCCGTTGATGTGCCCGCAGCGATGGAAAGTACCAGACGGCCGGACGACATTGCGTCAGGCGCATCTTTGGAAATCATTTCAATCAGCTGTGGCTTTACCGCGATGATGATGAGGTCAAATTTGCCTTCAACCTCTTCGGCAGAACCGAGAACTTTTACATCCGGGCCAATTTCCGGCTTAACCGGATCAACAACTGTGAAACTTACGTTTTGTGCTTTTCTCCAGCCAGACATAAGTGCCTGGCCCATGTTTCCGCACCCGAACATCAGCGCTTTGATTTCGGCAGTCTTACTCATAGTCACAGTGTCGTTCATTCCCGTTATCTAGTTTCCTTGGTTCTGATATAGTTAGAATTCTAATTATTCAACATCGATGGAACTCTTTAGCGCCCCGTAAGTTCCCTGAATGCAGGGGGGTTGCATGAAATCGAAACAATATGAAGTTCATCAATCCTCGTTTAGGGGGTTGTTACCCGCATAACGTAACTCTAGATAAGGCGCAAAAGCTTTGAGGAGAAAGTATTGGTTTCGGAAAACCGCATCGTGGTCAAAGTAGGCTCAAGCCTGTTGGTCAACGAAGAATTGCTCACCCCTTCCTATGCCTTCATGCATGGATTGCTGGGCGATATTGCTGCCCTTCGCGCAGAAGGAAAAGAAGTCGTTTTAACATCATCTGGTTCAGTGGCGCTCGGCCTGGGCCTGCTTGGCGCCGATCCGGCGACGGCAGGCGTACAGGAAAAGCAGGCGGCCGCTGCCTGTGGTCAGCCTATCCTGTTGAACGCATATAAGCAGATCGCTCTGGAATATGGTTTCGATATTGCGCAGGTGCTCATCACGGCTGAGGATCTGGAGAATCGTCGCCGCTTCCTGAATACGCGCAACACGATTAACCGCCTGCTGGAACGCGGTATTCTGCCAATTGTGAATGAGAACGATACGGTTACCACTGAAGAAATTCGCGTGGGTGACAATGACCGTCTCGCGGCGAAAGTCTCGCAAATGCTTCAGGCGTCGCGTCTGTTGATTCTGACGAGTATTGATGGCCTGTATGACCGCAATCCAGAGGAAGAGGGCGCTCAATTCGTCGAGAAGGTGAATGACGTTGCTGAGTATCTGGAAGTCACCAAGTCTACCAGCTCACTTGGCAGTGGCGGCATGATGACAAAAATGCAGGCTGCGAACATGGCGCAGAATGCCGGCATCACCACGCTCATCGCAAAAGGTGAGGTTGAGAGCCCGATTACGGCGGTGCTGTCTGGCGAACGTATTTGCACGGAATGTGTGGCGGAGGCGAAACCGGCTTCTGCCTGGGCGATCTGGCTTACAGACCGTCTTCAGATGGCGGGCAGCATTGTCGTGAAGAACAATCCGGCACGCGATATCCGCTCCGGTCAGATTGGTGTGCGCGCGGGCGATGTGGCCAGCATGCAGGGCGATTTCAGCAAGGGCGATGTGCTTCACATCTTTGATGAAGATGGCAATGAGGTTGCGCGTGGTCTGACGAACTATGGCGCTCAGGAGGCGCTCATTCTGGCGCGTCACCCGGATCTGCCGTCACAGGATACGCTTGGCTATACGGCGAGTGATGTGATCATCAACCAGAAGAATCTGATCATTCTGGAAGAGCACCATCTGAACTGGGATCAGCCAGAAGATGATGTGCTTCAGATCGAAGACGCAGATTAGAATTTAGCAAACGGCCTGACCCAGTCAGGCCGTTTCTGTTTCCATATGCAGGTCACCAATTTCCAGAATAGGTGCCGCATCGAAGTCCTCAGCGTTCATCATGGCGGCAACCCGCTGCAAAGATGAGACGAGCTGAAGGCGCTCCCATTCTTCGAGTGATTTGAATTTTTCCACGAAGCCGGCCTGAAGGAGATCGGGCGCATTTTCGATCCGCGCGCGGCCCCCATCGGTCAATGCCAGATTGACGACGCGTTTGTCAGAATCGCTTCGGGCTCTAACAATTAAACCGGCCTTTTGAAGGCGATCAATAATGGTGGTCACCGTTGCCTGAGAGAGGTGAACCTCTTTGGCGATGGTGGATGCCTTAATGGTCGGATTTTGCTCAATCTCCTTTAGAACAAGGAGTTGAGGCGATGTGAGGCCGATTTCGCGTACCATTTTTTTTGAATGGACATCGATGGCGCGAGTGATTTGGCGCAGGGCTATCAGGACATCATAATGGTTAGACATGTGAGTAACTTATGGTGGTGTGAGCCGATATGAAAGACCTGATAATGCAAGAAGAATAAAAAACGCCGCTCCGGATGAACGAAGCGGCGTTTTCTGTTGGCTTAGTGGGCGAATGTATTATTCGCTGACCACATTCATCTCTTCGATGAGGTAATCTGCACCGGACACGTAATCCATGACCCAGAGCATATAGCGCGTATCCACGTGGATAGAGCGCGTGGTGCGTGGGTCGAAATGCCAGTCAGAGTTCACAGACTCAATCGTGCCATCGAACAGAAGACCAACAAGCTGGCCTTGCGCGTTCAGCGTAGCTGAGCCGGAATTGCCGCCTGTAGAGTCTAGGTCGGTCAGATAGTTCACTGGAACAGAGCCGAGGCTTTCCATGGCGTACGGGCCATATTCGCCAGCTTCGATCAGGTCGAGCTGAGCCTGTGGCGCGTCAAACGGTGCTTCGCCTGTGTCTTTCTCCAGAATGCCTTCCAGCGTGGTGAATGGCAGATATGCCATGCCGTCACGCGGAGAACCGCCCAGAACCGAACCATGGGTGATGCGCAGGGTAGAGTTCGCATCCGGATATGTCGTGATGCCTTCAGAGCGCTGCCAATCGATGATCGCTTCCATATAAGCCGGACGAAGCGCATTCGTCTGACCTGAAATCTCGTTATTGCGGTTCTCTGTTTCCATTTCATAGTCATAGAGCGCAATTGCGAGCTGCATGAAAGGATCGTCGAGAGCTTCCAGCTCCTCAACGCTTGCATCCATCAGGGCAAAACGGGTTTCCGCGTTATCCAGAGTGGTGCCTTCGTAGAAAGGTGCCAGAAGAGCCGCGATTTCAGCCGCATCATAGGTGTCGCCGAGGCCGAGAGCTTCGTCGAGAACAGGCGTGCGGTTTTCTTCACCGGCATTCATGTAGAATTCCAGCATGCGGTCCCACAGCGCCATGTCCACACCGGCATCATAGCGGCGGTCAATGCGCTGCATACGTTGGCGGAAGGATGTCATATCACGGTCTTGGTAACCGCTTTTGCGCTCTGCGTCTGGCAGTTCGCGCTCATTCGCGAGGCGATAGAGGCTTTGCGCTGCTGAGAGCAGAGCCGGGCTGGTCGCGTTATTGTACCAGAAGTCACGCTCATCAGAGGCGTTGGATTCTGCAGACAGCGCGTCCAGTGCAGCAATGGCTTCGCCATAATGTGCGCGGGATGGGTCTGCTGCGATCCATGCGTCGAGCGCGGCTTCACGCTCAGCGCGCAGATCGGTAAGGCCTACACGGCGTGCGCCTTCAATCTGGCCGCCACGGTTTTTGATGTAGTTATTGAGGCTAGCAAGGCTGGATTCATAACGAATGCGCGCATCAGAGCCATCCGTTGCGGTGTCCATAATGGTGTCGACCTTCGCCTGGGAGACTTCGATCCAGGTTGGGTAGTACCAGTCGAATGTGTGGGCTGTATCGATCAGGCGGACATAGCGTGACGTGCGGCCCGGATAGCCCGCAACCATGACGAAATCGCCGTCATCCAGACCGGATGCAGAGACTTCCAGAACATGTTCTGGTTCGTACGGTACATTGTCTTCAGAATATTCAGCTGGCTCGCCATTCGGACCGACATATGCACGGTAGAAACCGAAGTCGCCGGTATGGCGTGGCCACATCCAGTTATCAATATCGCCACCATATTTACCGATATTGTCGCCCGGTGCGTAGACGAGGCGCACGTCACGGATTTCCATCTGACGGATCAGTTTGTACTGCAGGCCGCCAAAGAAGGAAGACACGCGGCAGCGATAGCCTTCGGTTTCTTCACACTCAGCGACAATCTCTTTTTGAGCCGCTTCGATCGCTGCATAGCGCTCTGTGCCGGTCATGTCAGAGGTGAGGCCAGCGTTTACGCGCTCGGTCACGTCTGTCAGCTCAGTGGTGACATAGATGCGAGAGCCCGGAGATGCTGGAACTTCTTCTGTGCGGTCGGCCGCAAGGAAGCCGTCCTGCAGATAGTTGTTTTCTTCAGTGGAATTGTACTGGATCGACCCGCGCACACAGTGGTGGTTTGAAACCACAAGGCCTTCCGGAGACACGAAAGAGGCTGTGCAGCCGCCGAGAGACACAACAGCGCCCATTGGGAATTCGGTCAGATCAGTCAGTGTAGATGGGTCGAGTTCAAGTCCCGCTTCACGCAGATCATCTGCGATTTCCGGAAGCTGGTCCGGTGTGAACATGCCTTCAACGGCGTGGGACGGGGTGGATAGAGCAAACAGGCATACAGATGCCATTGCGAAACGTTTCATAAAATACTCCAGGTACGCAACACGTCTTCTGTCACTTTGGGATACGGAGGTAATCCATCCCCGGATTAGTCGGCAATGCAAAAAATCGTGACTTCGGGGAAGTGGTCTATTCCAAGCTCAGATCGCTGGCCAGAGCAGACAGTGCAGAAAGCGCATTTTCATCGTCTGCAAACTGATTTTCTGCAGTGGAAAGTGCCTGTTGAGCCTCTTCCGTCTGGCCAAGAACAGCGCGTGCACGGATCAGGCGAAGCCAGCCATTGAGATCGCTCGGGTCGGCGTCCAGACGGGCGGCGAGGCCTTCAACCATGGCGTTGATCTGCGCCTGCTGGTCTTCCTGGCTGAGCTGGTTCATGGCCGCCATCTGATCATCTGAAATGTCGGGGGCGCTGGAATCTGGTGCGCTGGTCAGGCGATCAATAATGGCTTGCGCCTGCTGGTACTCTTCCATGACGCGCGGGTCGTTTTCCGTCATGCGCAGGGCTTCTTCATAGGCCAGAAGACTGCCCTCGAACTGATTCATTTCCAGACGCACACGTCCAAGAAGGATAAAGCCGCGTGGGTCTGGCGCAGCCGTGAGGCGCTGAACCAGCATGTCCTCGATTTCCGGCAGGGTCATATTCTGAAGCGTTTCGGACGTCATCGCATTCTGCGCCATTGGCAGCTGGGCCTCAGCCTCACGCTCATAGGATGGACTGCCGATCAGTGGATAGAGGACGACGCCACACCCGATCAGAAAGACGGGCACGCCAATCTTGATCCAGCCTGCGAGCGTGGGTTCATCACCTGCTGTTTCGAGAGCAGTGAGGCGAGAATGCAGCTTGGCAATACGCTTTTCCATGGCGCGGCGTGCACGCTTGGCGCCCTGATCGTCCAGAAAGCCGGAGGCGACCTCTTCGTCAATTTGCGAGAGCTGGGTCTGACTGGCTTCAAGCTCGCGCGTGAGTGAATCCTTCGCCGTAATGGAGGATTCCCGGACGAGCGGGAGCATAACCACCGCCAGAGTGCAGGCGAGCAGAATGATCAGGATAATAAAAGGGATCATGCCTCGTCATCCTCATCGAGATCATCGCGGGCGCCGCGTGCAGATGTGAAAAACCAGATCAATCCGCCCCCAACAAATAGAAGCGGGCCAAACCATAAAAGCCATGTTTCAGGTTTTACCGGAGGGCTCATCAGAACGAAGTCGCCATAGCGTTCCTGCATATAGGCGCGCACATCATCATCGCTGTTACCGGCGCGCACGCGCGCTTCGACGAGACGGCGCATATCTTCGGCGAGCGTGGCATTAGAGTCTGCGATGGATTGGTTCTGACAAACCACACAACGCAGCGTCTGAGAGATCGCTTCGGTGCGTTCGGCAACCGTCGCATCGTCCAGCTCGGCCTGTTGTGCCAGCGCGGGCAGGTTGATCAGAACGGCAAGGGTGAGGAGGACTGCGCGAATGCTCACTCGGCAATGCTTTCAGCAAGTGCTTCTGGTACAACCTCAGACCCATAGCGCGTCTGGTAATAACCTATAATGTCCGCATCTGAATTGCCTGCGCGAACGAGTGCGTCAATCGTTGTGCGGGTCAGTTCGCCCCAGGACGTATCACACTCGGCAATCGGTAGATTGTCCGTGTCCGGACAGTGCATGGATTGCGAGAGATACTCAATGCGCGCTGTGATCTCGGCTTCGGTCGCATCCTCTGCGTGAGCGATAGGCGTGAGGCTGAGCGCTGTGCAGGCAAGTGTCAGGGTTCGTAGCATTATGCGGCGTCCTCTGTCGTTTCGGTTGCGGAATATTGTTCGATCAGGGGCTCAAAAATATTGTGCCAGATCTCCGGCGTCATCTCGCCTACATGCTTGTAGCGGATCATGCCCGTCGGATCGATCAGGAAGGTTTCAGGCGCGCCTGTGACCCCAAGACCGATGGCGACCTCTGAATGTTCGTCAAAGCCGATTGTGTCGTATGGATTGCCGCGCTGAGCCAGCCATTCGCGCGCCGCTTCGCGTGTGTCTCGCCAGTCCAGCCCGACCATGTGAATGCCTTCTTCGGCCTGTAACTGCATCAGATATGGGTGTTCGATTATGCAGGTCCGGCACCATGAGCCGAAGACATTCAGCAGAATGAATTCGCCGCGCAGTGAGGCGGATGTGACAGGTGGTTCGCCTTCGACCAGGTTTTCAATCTCGAATTCGGGCACAGGCTTGTTGATGAATTCAGACGGCAATTCCTGCGGCTTCAGTGTGAGGCCAATACCGAAGATTGCGACCAGCGCAACGAAGAAGCCGAGAGGCAGAAATGCTTTCCAGGACACGATCAGACCTCCTTATTCGGCCGGCGCTGCGGCAGCGCGCGGAACTGGGCGAGAGGCTTTAACCCGGAAGCGTGCATCCGCAAGCGAGATGAAGCCGCCAAGGGCCATGATAATCGCGCCAACCCAGATCCAGCTCACAAATGGGTGGATATAGAACCGGATTTGAAGGCCGGTTTCAGTGATCTCGCCAATGGCCGAATAGAGGGTTTCGAGCGGATAGACGGCAAGCTCAGCTTCGGTCGTCATATTCTGTTCTACCGGGTAGAAGCGGCGCTCCGGGAACATTTGCACAATCTCCTCGCCATTGCGGGAAATGTTCAGCTGCGCGTATTGGCGAACATAGTTCTGGCCTTCGGATTCCGATACATCCACCAGCATGATTTCATACTGACCGAAGCGTTCGACTTCGCCCGGATTGAGCGTGAACTGGTCTTCAAGCGCCCAGACGCTCATGCCGGTAATGCCGACAATTGTAACCGCGAGACCAACATGCCCCAGAAGGAAGCCAAAGGCTGCAGCGGGCAGGCGGGTCATCAGGCGGAAACTATCTGCCAGCGGAATACGACCAAACCTGGCTTTCTCACCGAAGGACAAAAGCGCACCAATGAAGAGTGCCATAGCAAGCGCCATGGAAAGTGCGCCCCAGAGCGCTTTGCCCAAAACCATGGTCAGCGCACCAAGCACCACAGCTGCAATCACCATAATGATGAGCGGTTTGATGATGCGTTTCGGGTCATCCATTCGCCATTTCAGAAGCGGTCCGAAGGACATGAAAAGCACAAGGCCAATCATCATTGGCGCAAAGGTTTTATTAAAGAATGGAGGGCCGACCGTGAGCTTCTCACCGGTCAGGGCTTCCATGATGAGCGGATAGAATGTGCCGATGAAAACGGTGGCTGTGGCTGCGCAAAGAAGCAGGTTGTTCAGAACGAGGCTGCCCTCGCGGCTGACAGCGTCGAAGGTCGTGGTGGACGCAATTTTGCTCGCGCGAATGGCATAGAGCACCAGCGCGCCGCCTGTTGCCGCACCGAGCAGGCCTAACAGATAGACACCGCGTTCCGGGTCCACAGCAAAGGCGTGAACACTGGTCAGAACGCCTGAGCGCACAATGAATGTGCCGATCAGGCTGAGCGAGAAGGTCGTGATCGCGAGAAGCAGTGTCCAGTTCATGAAGGTGTTGCGCTTCTCGACCACCAGAGTGGAGTGCAGAAGCGCCGTACCCGCCAGCCATGGCATTAGGGAGACGTTCTCAACCGGGTCCCAGAACCACCAGCCGCCCCAGCCAAGCTCATAATAGGCCCAGAGGCTGCCCAGCGCGATGCCAATGGTCAGGAAGGACCATGCGGCCAGTACCCAGGGGCGCACGAACCGTGCCCAGAGCGCATCGACCCTGCCTTCAAGTAAGGCTGCAATCGCAAAGGAAAAGGCAACTGAGAAGCCGACATAGCCGAGGTAAAGGAAAGGTGGGTGGAAGGCGAGGCCCGGGTCCTGAAGCAAAGGGTTCAGGCCGGACCCATTCATCGGAATCGGGGAAAGGCGCTCAAACGGGTTTGAGGTGAAGACCAAAAATCCGAGAAAGCCCGTGCCGAGCAGGCCCTGAACGCCAATAGCGCGGGCGCGCAGACTGGAAGGGAGTGACTGGCCGAAGACAGACATCGCCCCGCCGAACAAGGCAACGATCATCACCCAAAGCAGCATGGAGCCTTCATGGTTTCCCCATGTGCCGGAGAGTTTGTAGAGCCATGGCTTGTCTGTGTGGGAATGGGCAGCCACCAGTTTCACAGAGAAGTCTGAGGCCAGAAATAACAACATCAGAATGACGAAAGCGCTGACCAGAAACACAGCCTGCACCTGTGCGCTGCGGTCTGCAAAGGACATCATGCGTCCGTTCAGGCGATGCGCGCCCCAAATGCCAAACACGCCCTGCAAAAGGCCAAGCCCCAGAGAAATCAGGAGGAGTATCTGTCCAATTTCAGCGAGCATGTTTTGCCTCGATATCCTGCCCAATCATCCGACCAGCATAATCATTCTGGCGGGGGTTTATAGTGGTCTGACGCAGTGTTGATCTGCGTACTGAAATGTTGAAGCCCTGAAAGGCCATAGCGTCTGGGTAGCAGGTCTTCAGCCCTGAGATAAAGCGCCAGATTACCGCAGGCGAGACAGCCTTTTGAAACCGACTGTAATTGGCATGTGATCTGCTTGTGACAATGACAAAGTTTCACCTAAATTATCGGTGAGAGAAACTCATGGGCGGAACCGTGTCAAAACGGGACCGGACACTGCTCCAGAACGGTGCACAAATCGGACAGATGACCTAATGGCTCGAAAAGCGCTGAGGCCGGGACAGACCATCGGCCCCTATACAATTCTAGCTGAACAGTATCAGGACGATGCTGGTGTCACCTATCTGGGTAAGCATCCGAGCGCCTGGGGTGCGCCGCAGGTCTATATCCGTGAGTTCTTTCCGGCCAATATTTCCCGTCGCAACCGAAACGAAATTGCGCCTGCGCGAAAACTGCTCGCGCGTGAATTTGAGGATGCGCTCGCTCAGCAGAAAGACCGGGTCGATCGCTATCTGGCGATCAAAGAGCCGGGTCTAATTGGCGGGCTTGGTAAAGTTGAAGAGAACGGAACAGTTTATCTGGTCACTGACTGGCCGGAAGGTGAAAGCCTGCAGACCATGTCTGCCCGCGACGGTCTATTGTCGCCGGGCTTTGTCCGTGCGCTTCTCTATGGGCTTGAAGGTGGGTTGACTGCGCTTGGCGAGCAGGGGTTGGTGCATGGCCAGATTTCGCCTGAAACACTGCGCCGCCTGAATGATGGTGATGCCAGTGTCACCCATCCTGATCGTCTTGAATATGTCGCCACGATTGGAGCGCCTGTAAAAGTCGCGCCAATCAATACGCCCTATCTGGCGCCGGAATTTGTCAGTCAGGATTTTGGTCCGCTCGGCCCGTGGACAGACATGTATTCGCTGGCGGCAAGCTTTTATCAGATGATTACCGGCCTTGTGCCTGCATCTGCCAAGGACCGTATCGATGCGCATGCCGCTGGCGCGGATGATCCGCTCGATATGCTGGCGCTTGATACCCGTCTGGATGATGATCCGTCGCTTTTTCAGGCGCTGGCTTCTGCATTGTCACTGAAGGCTGAAGATCGTCCTGCCAGTATGCCAGCATTCATGGGGGCTGCGGCGATTGCGGCCGCTATTGAGGACAGTCCGGAAGAGGCCGCGGGTCTGGAGCCGCGCCCTGCGCTTGGCGGCGTGTCCGGACCGGTGCGGATTGGTATTGCGGCCGCGCTGGTCGTGCTGCTTTGTGCTGTGTTGGTCCCATTTGTCTTCTTCTCGAACGATGAAGACGTCACACTGGCGCAGAATAATCCGAACCCTGCGCATACGCCGCCACCCGTGCCCGCGCCTTCGCGCCAGTCTTTTACCCCGGTTTCAGAACCTACGCCTGATCAGCTGTCGGATGATCTGGTCGAAGACGATGATATTCCGGAAGATGTTGCCGCGTGGATGCAGGTGGATCAGGAAGACCCGGATGCCGTGCTCGAATTTCTGCGCACGGTTACAGACAATCAGACGCTGCGCTCACAGGTGCGATCTCGCTGGATGACATTGGAAGCCTCGGCCTGGGCAGAGGCAAGTGCTGATGGTTCAGAAGATGCGCTGACCGAGTTTATCGAAACCTATGCGACCAATGTGCCGCCTTTTTCGCGCTTCGGCGAAGAGGCGCGCGCTCAGCTTGCTGACCTGCAACAGACTTCCGAAGAAGAGCAGGCTGAGGCCGAGCCTCTGGAAGACGAACAGCCTGAAGCAGAAGAAGATACTCCGGTCGTTGATGTAGAGCCTGAGCCTGTAATCGAAACAGAAGCGGAGGCAGAAGGTGACTCCGCACCGTCGGAGGCAGATTCCACAGAAGGCGCTATTGAAGAAGAACTGCCTGCTGGACCGGAAGACACCGGCCCGCAAATCGGTGACGTCTTTACTGATTGTGATTCCTGTCTTGCAGTCGAAATCGTCTCTGAAACTCTGGCCGTGGCGCAGGTGGAAACAAGCATATCGGATTTCCGGGCGTTTCTGACGGCGACAAACCGGTCCGCGCCGACAGGGTGTTTTACGCATGTCGCAGGCAGCCAGTCGATCTGGAGTTATGGTTCATCTGCAAGCTTTGATGCGCCGGGCTATGATGTGTCTGATGATATGCCCGCCGTGTGCGTTTCTTTCGATGAGGCGCAGACCTTTGCGCAATGGATGAGTGATCGAACAGGCGAGAATTACCGTTTGCCAACAGCTGAAGAGTGGCTGGCGATTGCGGGTGAGGCCGGGTCAGCGCTGATGTCATGCGGTGCAAACTTCGCCGACGAGACGCTGGGTGCTGAAGACGTGCAGACGAGCCTGTTCAGCTGTTCTGATGGGTCTGCCTTTACGACGTCTCCATCCGGAGATGGCGTGTCAGGCATGTATGGCAATGTCGCAGAATGGGTGGTGGACTGCGATGAGGGCGATTGTTCCCGGCGTCTGGCCATGGGTGGGTCCTGGGTGTCCGGCCCCGAGCAGATACGAAGCAGTTTTCGAGAGGTTTTTTCTCCAAATAGTCGTTCAAGCACTTTGGGCTTCCGACTGGTCAGAGAAGTAGAATAGTCGGCGTGATCGCTATTCTGGGTTAACCTTTGGCCGTATCCAGAGTGGAAAAAACGCTTTGATACCGGCTATATGCCAACAAACGGGCCGACAATCTTAATGAGAGATTGAATATACATCATAAAGTGAAGCGCCGGATTTTCCGAAATCCTGTTGATTTGGCGATAGTTTAGACGCTCGAACTGCTAGTATGAGCCGCCTGAATGAATTCGTTTTTCAAAAATAGATCTGGCAATGTCGCCATGATTTTTGCGCTTTGCCTGATCCCTATTGTGGTTCTGATGGGCGGAGCGATTGATTTTTCGCGTCAGCGCGGGACAGAGGGCTTTGCGCAGGACGCCCTTGACGCAGCGCTGTTGGCCATTGCGCCAGAGGCCGCAGGGAAGTCTGAAGGGCAGCTCACTCAGGAAGGCCGCCGCTGGTTTGAAAACCACCTTCAGGGCGCCGGCAATATGGATATTGACGGGTTTCGCATCGTCGTTGATGGGGACAATCTCACCGCCTATGTCGACGGCCATGTGGATACCGCATTTCTGGGGCTGATCGGCATTACGGAAATGGAAGTGCACCGCACAGCGTCGGTCACGATTGGTCTCACCAAGGTGGAGATCGTCATGGTGCTGGATACGACCGGTTCCATGATGGCAACGCCAGCAGGCCAGTCGCAGACAAAGCTTGAAGCCCTTCAGGATGCTTCGCTCGATATGGTGAACACCCTTTCCGGGCTATCAAATGGCGATGGCAATATCGTCATGGGCATGGTGCCGTTCGCGACCTATGTGAATGTAGGTCCGGACAACATCGATGCGAACTGGATGGATACCGATGCGCGCTCGCCCGTGCATGCCGACAATCTGGTTGAGGGGTTGAACCGTTTCGACCTTTATGAGCACCTTGGATATGCATGGAAAGGTTGCGTCATGGCGCGCCCTGCGCCGCACGACGTGCAGGATACGCGTCCGCGTACGAGCCGCCCGGAAACGCTGTTTGTCCCGATCTTTCATCCGGATGAGCCGGATTCCCGCTATCGCCGGTTTGAAGAATATCCGAATAATTTTGTGGATGATGCGACTTCGCTCGGCTCCGGATTTCTGGATATTGGCAACCCTGTAAAATATGGCCTGCCGCTGGGCGTACTGAGCCTGATCGATGGGCTCTCTAACGGCGCGGTGAATCGTCTGCTGAACGAAGATGACGATGACGACGACGAATGCGAAGATGATGATGATGACAATTATGGGCAAGGCCAGGAATGCAATAACGGGATCGGCGCCACGGTTGATGTCTTAAACCCTGCAAACTGGAGTGAAGTAGATACGAACCGCAATTATCAGTATTACAGCGATGTGACCACGGAAATCGGCCCAAGCTTTGCCTGTGAAATGCCGCCAGTCGTGCCGCTGACCACAAACTTCCAAACTCTTCGCAATAGCGTGAACTCTCTCACGGCTTCGGGGTCTACCAACATCGCGCAAGGCGTTGTCTGGGGCTGGCATGCGCTATCGCCAAGCGCGCCTCTTCAGGAAGGCGATGAATATTCTGATCGCGTGCAAAAGGTGATGGTTGTCCTTTCTGACGGTAACAACGTGGTTGTTGCGCGCGACGGTCACCCAGGCGGCTCTGACTTCTCAGCCTATGGCTATATGGAGAACGAACGTCTTGAAGGCGTTGATGGCCGGTATGACACTAATGAAATCATGGAGGCCATGGATGAGCGTACACTGCTGGCGTGTCAGAACGCCAAAGATGCAGGCGTGCGTATCTTCACCATTCGGCTGTCGCTGGAAGATGAGCGGTCTGAAGAATTGCTGACGGCCTGCGCCAGCAGCCCGGAGGACTTTATTGATGTGCAGGAGTCTGACCGTCTGGATGATGCTTTCCGCCAGATCACGGAGCGTATTTCAACGCTGTATCTGTCTCACTAGGGCGTATGATTTAGATATACGCTCTAAACCAAACAGCTGCAGACATGCCGCCGGGCTTTGCCCGCCCGGCCGGAGCCGCTGCTCGGCGTGCAGCCCTGAGCGCGCTCTATATTTTCCGGAGATAGCCGGAAAATGAGAGCAAATTATAAAAGACGACTGAGAGGCCACCAATTGCAGCCTGATGCGCAATTGGTTCATTCAAGGTGGATGAGAGATGGGACACAATTCTCGTCTAAAATTGATCCACTGGATCAATTATAAGGTCGAGAATGGTGGGCGGTACAAGGATCGAACTTGTGACCCCTACGATGTCAACGTAGTGCTCTCCCGCTGAGCTAACCGCCCACATTTGGCTGGGCCTGACAAGCAGGTCCGGCGAGAAGCGGTCATAAATCACAAAGCAGGCTGGCACGTCAATTCCCAAAATCGCAAAATACACGCCTCAATGTGTCAGAGCGCCGGACGTGAAATGTCTGAAGAGAATTCTACCGCGCATCTTAGGGTAAATTTCACGACATTCTGCTTTAACCATGCCTTGAAATGACGAGAAAAATCATTGGTTTGGGGCGTAAGATGCGTTTTGCGGGATGGGTTTCAGCGAGTGCTCTGATGGGGGCGGCGATCGGCTGTGCGCCTCTTGCGCAGGCTGACCTTCCGCAGAATTACATCGCCCTCCTGCAGGAGGCTGATAACCGTGACCTGCCTGCCGACCGTTTTCTCGAAACAGCTGATATGGTCGCAGTTCTGGTGGAAGGTGGCCGCGCCGCCGTGCATCAGGCTGTGCTGGATCATATTCCTGACCGCGCGGGCGATGTCGCCGACTGGCCTTTGCCTGAGCCGGAGCCCGTTGCGCCCGAGCCAGAAACTGAGCCGAGCGCTGCGCCAGCAGAAACTCACGAAACCCGCAGTCTGGGCGAAGGCCCTGTTTCGATTTCGGGTGGACCGGGAGATTCCAGCGGCTGGCTTGCCGGGTCGCTCAGCCGAATGCGCGACGATAGCTGGTCGGGTCATTTCCGAGCCGGTGTTCAACTGGCGCGCGGCAATACTGATCTGACCCATTTCAACTTCGCAGTCGAGCTTGATCGGGAACTGGAAAAAGGCTGGCGGATCGACAGCCAGTTTGAATATTTCATCTCTGACCAATCCGATCAGCTGACGCAGGATGACTGGCTGGTGGAACTACGGGCCTCTCGCATTCTGGATAGTGGTATCGGCTATTATGCGGGCGGGTCTTATGAGCGTGATCTTGTCGGCATTTATAACAATTCGGCCTTCTTTACCGCAGGTGCCATCTGGCACGTATTGGATGGCGAGCGTGTCGACTGGGGGCTTCGCGGCGGTGTGGGGCAACGTTATCGCGAATATGCTCTGTCCGGAGAAACCACGACGGACTGGGTGCTGGAAGGCGGCTCAAGCTTCAGCTTTGATATTTCGGACACGACGCGATTTGGATCAGAGACCACGGCCTATCTGGGCGGGGGCTCGCGCATTGACCAGCGCTTCACGCTGACGACGCGCATTTTCGAAGACTGGGCGGTGCAGACTGCGCTTCGCATTGAACGAGAGTTTGAGGACCAGTCCACGCATGATGAGACCGATGCGCGGCTAGATGTATCGCTGCTCTATTCTTTTGGCGGTTAAGCGCCGGAAAGCCGTTGAGACAAGGTCACCGCAAGGCTGGTGGCAATGTTCAGGCTGTCGACCTCATGTGTCATCGGAATGCGAATGGCGATTCCCATATCGATGAGATGCTGACTAAGGCCGGGGCCTTCCGGGCCGAGCACGATTGCCAGCTTTTCAGGGCGATCAGCCTCATAAAGGGACATGGCTTTTTCACCCGGCGTAAGTGTCCAGATATCGAAGCCGGCCCGTTTTAGCCCCTCAAGAATTTCAACTGCCGTCAGGCCGTGGAAAAACGGCATCCAGAGCGCTGTGCCCGCCGACACGCGAATGGCCTTGCGATAAAGCGGATCACAGCTTTCTGTATCCAGAATAATCCCATCACCGCCTAGTGCCGCCGCATTGCGGAAGACCGCGCCCGCATTGTCGTGATTGGACAGACCAATGCAGACGACGAGCGTCGCAGGATCAGCTTGTTCAGATAGCCAGGTTTCAAAATCGGGTGGTTCGGGCTTCATCCCGCAGGCCAGAATGCCACGATGGATGGGAAAGCCCGCAATGGCATCCATGACGGGCTGGTCGGCTGTGTAGACGGGAATGTTGCCGGGCAGTGCATCAAGAAGGCCTTGCAGAACCGGCACGCGCCCTGTCTCGATAAGCAGGCTTTCGGGCTGAAAGCGGGAACGGCTGAGGAATACCTCCAGCGTCACCTTGCCCTCAACAATGAACTTGCCATGGCGGCCCGTCAGATCGCGCTCGCGCACTGATACATAGTCGGCGATACGCGGGTCATCTGGGTCTGAAATGGGAATAATCTGAGCCTGCATAAAATGCTTTTGCAGGCTCAAAGATCAGGGATCAATCCTGAATGATCAGGATACAGCTGCGCTATGGTCAATATTGCGAATGACGAGGTCAACGCGGCCGGTTTCCGGTACGACGAGGTAAGCATCGTCATCAATGCGGACCCAGTAAAAGCCACTTGGTGCAGCCGGAAGGCCATAGGTGTAATATTCCTGCCAGTCACGCTCGCCGAATTCGACCGGGATCACGTCGCCGCGGTCATAGGTCATTGGCACGTCAGGTGCTTCTGGCTGGAAATAGTCTGAATAGTCAGCGGTTGTCGCGGCTGAGTTTGCTGCGATTTCCTGGGTGTCGTCCTGGGCGAAAGCGGCGGGTGTGAGCGCCAGAGCGGCAGCTGCAAAACCCATAGAAATGATCTTGGTCATGTGAATGTCTCCGTTGAAAGATTAACGAAGATTCACGCTTTCGGTTCCCTCGTGCTGAAAAGAAATAATTCGTTCAGAGCGAAGGGTGCGCCAGCGATGCTGTGAGCTGTGACAGATATGGATCTTCGTCAATTCGCGCTTCTGACTGGATCAGAATACGGGAAACCTCAGGAAGTTGCTTGCCAGCTTGAACAGACAGTGCCGGAACTTCTGTCTGGCTTTGCTGCAGGTTTTGTGTGGTGAGCGTTTCCTGAGAATTTTGCACTGGTCTTCCCCTTATTCAGTCGCATTTAAACGCGACAGATGATGGCCGGTTCCGAAAAAAGTTGAGACGCCAGAAATTTTTTTGGCCGGTTCGTTTCCCCTCCCGCGTATCCGCCAGTGAACCGGGGTGCGTGAGGTGCCTCGGCTGGGCACAAATTTTGACGAGGGATAAAGGGCATGGAAAAGGTAAAAAGCGGTTTTGGACGCGCTATGAAATGGTTCTGGATTGGTTCCGGATTATTGTTTCTGCTCGCGCTTGGCACATGTGTGATGTCGATTGGCGGTCTCGCCAAAGCGTCACTCGAAACACAATCCATAAATGAAGAATTCCTGGCACAAGTGCATGCCAATGGCCTGCCGCCACTGAATGACGAGATTTACGGTTCAGCAGCTTCTGACTGGTCGCAAACGGCGATTAATCAACTGAATTTCTATGTGCGCGGCGCTGGCCCGATTGTCTCTTCTGAGAGCCCATCTTGCACGGCTCACAGTGCAGAGCTGGGTTCAGATGGTCAGGCGGATTATGTGGAATGCGAAACCGTTCATACGCATGAGCAAACGGATGCGATCTCCAAGGTGGTCTGGCGCAAAGAAGACGGTGAATGGCGCGTTCTGAGTTTCAATTACGATATTCAGAATGCGGAACTGGCTGACCAGATTCTGCGTCGTATGGGACTTCGCTGATACAAGCCTAAAGCTGGGTGGATATGAAAGAAAAAGGCTGGCAAAACTGCCAGCCTTTTTTGTGTTGCGTTTAGCTGACTGCGCCGAGAGGAAGGCCTTCTTCCTTGGCGGCGCGCATCATGGCTTTTTGAAGCTTTTCAAAGGCGCGGACTTCGATCTGACGAATACGCTCACGGGAGACGTTGTACACTTTGGACAGGTCTTCCAATGTAACCGGATCATCCTTCAGGCGACGTTCGGTGATGATGTGCTTTTCGCGCTCATTCAGGTCTTCCATTGCTTTTTCAAGCAAGGTCATGCGCGCATCAAATTCCTGACGGTCGGCAAATTCACGCGCCTGACCCGGATTGTCTTCATCCTCCAGCCAGTCCTGCCATTCGCCGTCACCATCCTGTCCGCCAATCGGCGCGTTAAGAGATGCGTCTGATGCAGACATGCGGCCATTCATGGAGATGACTTCGTCTTCGGTCACGTTCAGGCGGGTTGCGATTTCGGTGACCTGTTCAGGTCGCAGATCGCCAGCTTCAATCGCGTTGATCTCGCCTTTAATGCGGCGCAGATTGAAGAACAGTTTTTTCTGAGCTGCCGTGGTGCCCAGTTTGACGAGGCTCCAGCTGCGCAGGATATATTCCTGAATAGCCGCGCGGATCCACCACATCGCATAGGTTGCCAGACGGAATCCCTTATCAGGGTCGAATTTCTTTACGGCCTGCATCAGGCCAACATTACCTTCAGAGACGACTTCGGCCATAGGCAGACCATAGCCGCGATAGCCCATTGCGATTTTGGCAACAAGACGCAGGTGTGACGTGACCATCTGCTCGGCGGCATCAGTGTCTTCATGCTCCTGCCAACGTTTGGCCAGCATGAATTCTTCTTCTTTTTTGAGCATCGGAAATTTGCGAATTTCCGTCAGATAGCGCGAAAGTCCCTGTTCGGGAGACAGAGCGACAGATGTCCCAGCCATAATAACCTCACTTGAATCCTACCGGCTCAATAGTGACGCACGGAAGTGACTTCAGGTTTCAAAAAAGGAATGCCCATATTTATGCAGCACTCCGACACATAATATACCCCATGAACGCGGGCGCATACTCTCCTTATGTAGGAGCTTTTTTGCCAATTTGAACCCACAACACGCCTTAAAAAGTCTCAACCATTGATGGATGGTTACTTTTAATCGGAATGCTGAATCTATCAGGAGTAGAAGTGTATTAACAATGATCCTGTATCCATTAGGAATCTCAGGTTCCTGGAAGACAGATCGTGTTTGAACGTTGGTTAGCATCCATTTCGCTGACATGGAAAATGGTTCTGGCTGCGGCTTTGCCAATTGTAGGGCTGATTTTTTTCTCGGCGACCTATTCCGTGACCCAATGGCAGTCTGCTGAGCATATGCGGAAAACGGTCGAACTGACCGCATTTTCGCGTACGGTAAGTGAGCTTGTCCACGAGCTGCAGGTCGAACGCGGCCGAACGGCAGGCTTCATCGGATCAGGCAAAGCCTCTGGTCCGCAATCCAGCCTTGAAGCACAGCGTCGGGTTACTGATGAAGTTCTGGCGCGATTTAACAGCGCCATGACAGAGTTCAGCGACCAGTTCTCAACCGCGGAGCAGCGCGGGCATCTGGCGGCTGCCGTGTCCGATCTGGCCGGCCTGACAGCACATCGCAGCAATGTAACCTCGCGCATTGAAACCGTTCCGGAAGCCGTGGGTCCTTATACACGTATGATCACGGACCTTATCACGCTGATTGCCGATGAAAGCGCCAATGTAGGCGATGCAGAATTGTCCTCTCCTTTCATGGCTCTGTTGTCGCTTACGCAGGCGAAAGAAGCATCCGGTCTGGAGCGCGCTCAGGGTAATGCTGTACTCTCATCCGGGCGTATGACGCCGCAACTTCACACTGCTCTTGTCTCTCTTTCGAGCCTGCAGAGAGATCTGTTTGAACAATTTGAGCAGGTCGCAGACGCTGAATGGACCGCTCGTCTTGAGGCGGTCGAGAGCGGTGAGGCGGCTGCGTTTGTTTCTGAAACTCGCACACAGTTGTTAAGTGCAGGCTATGGTGGGGCGCTGCCGCAAGTGGAAGCAGAAACCTGGTTTACGATGACCACAGAACGCATCAACCAGCTCATGGAAGTTGAACATGACCTCACCACCCATATTGAGGAGATCGCGGCTACAAAACAATCCGCTGTTCAGATGGGTGTATGGATTATTGTGGCGCTATCCATTCTGATCACGCTGCTGACAATCGCTGCGTCCTATGTGCTGATTATGAATATCGTTGCGCCGCTCACGGCCATTACAGGCTCTCTGGAGAAGCTCTCTAAAGGCGAAACTGACCTTGATATCGAAGGCACAGATCGCGGCGATGAGATTGGTGTTCTCGCCCGGGCTGCACATGAATTCATGGGCATGACACAGCAACGTGAGATTCTCGTTCGTCAGAATGCACAGAACGAGCATGATGCGCTCGTCGACCGGCGCCGTGTACTTGATACCATGGCCAAGGAAGTTGAGGGCGCGACTTATTCTGCGGTGTCGAAAATTGTTCGGTCTGCTGAAGAGCTGGCGCACAATTCTGAAGATATGCGCCGACAGCTGGAATCTGCGAATGAAAATGCGAAGAACGCAAATTCTGCGACCAGTGAATCGCTGGAGGGCACACAGCGCGCATCCGATCTGGCGGCTGAACTTAATGCGGCTATCGCGGAAGTTGCTGAAAGCATTATGCGTGGTGACAAGCTGGCGCGCGATTCCGTTCAACTGGCTGTCGATTCTCGTTCAACTGTTGAAGAGCTTGATGAGGCGACCCAGCAGATTGGTGACTTCGTGCGCGTTATCACCGAGCTGGCGGAACAGACGAACCTGCTAGCCCTGAACGCCACAATTGAATCTGCGCGGGCGGGTGAGCATGGCAAAGGTTTTGCTGTCGTGGCGTCCGAAATCAAACAATTGGCTGCACAGACCAACTTGTCTGCAACTCAGATTACTGAGCGTGTCAGCAAAATTCAGTCCTCCACCAAAACGGCGGTTGATGCGATCGGGCGGATTTCCGAATCCATCGAAAATCTGGGGGGTGTGACGTCATCCGTTGCTGCCGCCGTAGAAGAGCAGCGCGTCTCGACGGACTCATTCACCAGCTTCCTCAACACCAACCGCAATGTGATTGAGCGTGTCGCAAAACAGGTATCTGACCTTGCTGCCATTACGATGAAATCGGCTGAAGGTGCGGTCGGCATTACGCGCCGTGTGGAAGAAATGGCGGATGCATCGCGCAATGCGAATGAGGAAATTCCGAAAATCGTTCAGCGGGCTGTTTCAGCGGCCGACAATCGAAATGCACCGCGCAGCGAAACACACAAGCAGGTCACTCTGAAGAGCGGCGGACGAGAAATACCTGCAACCCTCAAAGACGTGTCAATTTCGGGTGCGCGGATTTCCAAGCCAAGTAAGGGCAATATGAAAGTGAAATTGCCGGATGGAATGGGCGAAGTAGACGCTCATACCGCATGGACAAGTGAGATCGAGTCCGGCGTGGAGTTTGAGGAGAAACTTCCTCTGAATATTATGGAGCAATTGATCGCTACAAACAAAAGCGATGTGGCCTGAGGGCTGACCAGATCCAACGTAAAACGGGGCTCAGTGAGCCCCGTTTTTTTGTGCAATGAAACGCCTGTTTAGTTTACGACACCGCAGGCCACGCGAGGGCCCGCGCCGCCAATTGGCTGGCTCATATGGTCATCTTCCATAGCGTGAATGATGATCGCGCCGCCGTCTTCATTGATCAGCTCTGCACCAGTGGTGAGTGAGGTGAACGCCTCATATCCGGCTGACCCATCCGCTGCGACCCAGATGTTTGGAATATCGCCGCCTTCAGGGCCTGCAGGGTTCAGAAGGCCGTGACCGCCTTCAATCTTACCGACATGGCCACCTGAGTTTGTGAATGTTCCGACGTCGGAACAATCGCCAACCTGGTGCATGTGAAGGCCGTGCCAGCCTGGCTCAAGAGAACCCGGCTCTACTGTGATGCGCAGAAGAAGTCCGTTCGGACCTTCAATAATATTGATGTCGCCAATTTCGCTGCCTTCGCTGCCAATCAGCGTGCCGCCAGCATTCATCATGCTCGGAATGCTTTCTGTTGTTTCAGGAAGCGCGGTCTCGGTCACTTCCGGTGTCGGCTCCGGAGCAGGCTCAGCTTCCTGCGTTTCGGCAGGGGAACAGGCAGCAAACAGAATTGCAGTTGAAAGTGCGGTTGCAGATAGAACTAAGCGCATGAGAAATCCCTTTTTCTGGCCAACGCAGTCTATCCACGATTGTTCCCGTTTTGCACGTAAATCCGGGAGAAATCGTCTATACGGCGTTACATCGCCCTGAGTTTAGCGATGAGTTCAGCCATGTCGTCTGGCGGGGGCTGTTCAAAGTGCAGCGCTTCGCCGGTGACGGGGTGATCAAACCCCAGAATATAGGCGTGCAGGGCCTGACGACGGAATGCGCGGGCTGCTGAGGTTGCCTCAATAAAGGCCTCACCTTCGCCAAAGGCTTTAATGCCTTTATGCTTGCCATAGACCGGGTCGCCGATAACCGGCGCGCCGATATGAGCCATGTGCACGCGGATCTGATGGGTGCGCCCTGTTTCGAGGCGACATTCGACCATGGCTGCAGCAGGCAGCCCGGATTTCTCATCCAGCTGACCAAAGCCTTCCAGCGTCGTGTAATTGGTAATGGCGTGCTTGCCTCTTTCGACATAGCCATCGCCGTCTGGTTCGTGCCAGTCGGCAGAAGCAGAACGCTGGCTCTCGCGGACGACTTCCATTTTCTTGCGATCAGATGATGACCGGTCAATGCGGGTCTCAATGCGGCCAATCAGGGGGCGCGGGGCGCCGCGTGTGATGGCAAGATAGCGCCGATCCATATCGTGGGCCTGAAAACGCGCAACCAGCCCTGTGTGAGCGACTTCCGATTTAGCCACCACCATGACACCGGAGGTGTCTTTGTCCAATCGGTGCACAATGCCGGGGCGTGCCACGCCGCCAATGCCAGAAAGGCTGTCACCACAATGATGTAACAGCGCGTTGACCAGAGTGCCGGACCATGCGCCCGGTGCGGGGTGGACCACCATACCGCACGGTTTTGCGATGACGATCAGATGCTCGTCTTCGAACAGCACATCCAGCGGAATGTCTTCGGCTTCCGGTGTGGCCGGCTCCGGGTCGGGCAGGGTGAGGGTGTAGCTCTCGCCTGCGCTGACTTTGAATTTCGGGTCGATTTTTGCACCATTGGCAGGTTCGACCTGACCATCATCGATCAGGCCCTTCAGACGGGAGCGGGACAGCTCAGGCACCTGACTCGCTAGCCAGCGATCAAGCCGCGTTCCGGCATCTGTCTCTTCAACGGTGAATGTATGTGTGGATGGCATTTCTGCGGTTTACGCAGAAATGCCGCGTTTGGAAACAGATTTAGCTCTGAAGGTGGTCCAGCGTGCCCGTGACAGCGCGCATCAGTGACGTCTCAGAGAATGGTGAGCGCATAACAACGACGCGATTCCAGAACGGTCCGAACAGAATGTCGAACACCATGTCGACATCATAATCCCGGCGGACTTTCTTCTTTGCTGCTGCGCTCGCCAGAATTTGCTTCAGCGGCTTGCGGAAATTCAGGTTGAGGTGGTTACGGAAAATTGCACCAGCTTCTTTATCATCTGCTGCGGCCAGAACCGCGGTTCTGAGAAGTTGCGCGCCCTGACCCGCATTAGCCATTTCTGCCATTGGGTCGACAATGCGGCTCAGTTGTTCTGGCAGCGGAAGACTGTCTTCCACGGTTGGGTTCTCCACCACATCCAGAACAGCTTCAACAACCAGACAGGCAGGGGTCGCCCACCATTCTGCAATGCATTGTTCTGTCGCTTTGGCTTTGTTCAGAACGCGCGCGAGGTCAAACTCGCGCCAGCCTGAATGAGCAATCTCATCGCGGGCAGCTGCCATCACAGCGTTGCGGGACGCTCGTCCACGGAAAACTTTTTCTTCTGAAAAACGTGGTGAGAAATCTACAACGGGGGAAGTTTCGGCGGCTGCGGTCAACATGGTTTCTGGTCTCGTAAATGTTATGGTTGCGCAGAAGCTGATCTGCACAATGGTAACTGCTGAGACCCCATATCTGGTTCCCTCGCATGGTTGAAATTTTTCCCGATTTTCGCCCAAACTCGGCCCAATTTCAGTTTCGAATAAGAAAAATACCAAATAAAACAGAGTTCTTATTGGGTGTGTATTTTTCACACACTGGTCGTGATTACAGCGAATACTGAAACGGGGGCGTGGATGCAGGCGCCACATTTTCGCCTAAATTGGTAAGTAAACGCTTACAAACTTAGTTTTGAGGATGCAGTCATGAGCCAGCCCATTCGCCGCCCGCAACGCGTTTACAGCGTGGTTATGTGGATACTTTCTTTCGTATTTGCCGCCTGCCTGATCGGCCTTGGCAGTCTTGTTATTCGTGACCTGCCGCGGGTGGAGACCCATCGCAGCCTGGACAGTTTTGCTGATCACGCCGCCCTGGAGCAGGCGCGTGGAGAGGCGGATGAATTGCGTCTGGAAATCTCGGACCTCCGCCGATTGCAAGAAGACGAACGCACTGACCTGCGCGCAGCACAGAATGACTATGAAGTCGCCCTGGAAAACCACTCTGTCTGGCTGGCCAACCGGGTGGTTACCGAGGCCGATGAACAAAACCCAGAAATTATCGCACGAACCGAAATGCTTGAGGCGCGCCGTGACGCCGTACGTGCGGCGCAGGCTGAACTGGATGCTGTTGGACTGTCCATAACGCAGATTGAGCGGGCTCAATCTGACGTGTCTGCCGAGCTTTCGGAGCTGAGAGCGGCGGCGCGGCCTGAATACGAGGCTTATCGGCAAGGGGTGCAAATGCGCGTCTTCCTCCTGCGTCTGGCCGTGACATTGCCTCTGCTCATCATATCCGGTGTGTTGCTGGCGCGCTTCCGTCAGAGCAATTACTGGCCTCTTTGCCGGGGCTTTGTCATCGCCTCTGCCTTTGCCTTCTTTGTGGAGCTTGTGCCTTATTTGCCAAGCTATGGCGGCTATGTGCGCTATGGTGTGGGGATTGTGCTCATACTGATTGCCGGGCATTTTATTATCCGCGCCATGATGCGGTATCTGGAACGACAGAAAGTGGCAGAAGCCCGTTCAGAGATTGAACGTCGCAAATCCATTGAGAACGATGTCGCGCTCAAAAAGCTTGAGGCGGGTACATGCCCTGGCTGTGATCGCCCGGTGGTGACAAAAGACGGTGTTCAAACTGACTTCTGTGCGCATTGCGGCATGAAGCTGAACGAGGATTGCGCCGGATGCGGAACGCATAAGATCGCTTTCCATAACTTCTGTCTGGCGTGTGGTCATGACTGCCGGGACCAAGCTGACCCTGCTTCAAACGGCGCGCCGGATGATCATGGCTTGCCTGTGCCTGTCTGATCGTGTGTTTTTGCTCTCCCGGTCTGTCATAACTTCGTCGTGGAACTGACCTAAGACAACCGGGAAACTGGACTGGGAGAGCCTCATGGATATTTCGCGCCGCCGTGCACTTGGACTGATCGGACTTGGTGGAGGCGTCGGCCTTACCAGTTGTGCGAGTGGAGCTTCTTCTGGCTTTAGCCGGTCAGATCTCGAGCGTTATATCAGCACCGTTCCGGTAAGCTTTGATCATGGCGTGGCATCAGGTGACGCCATGGCGGACCGCATTATCTTCTGGACGCGTGTAACGCCTGCAGAGCCGACAACGACGCCAATTCCTGTATTTGTTCAATATTCCAAACGGCTTGAGGCATTCGACGAGCTTGCCGAAGCGCGCATCGATATGAACGACCCATTCGCGTCCACGCAGAACATCGATATTGTACAGGATCTGACATCGACCAGTGCGTCACGCGACTACACAGTTAAGGTCGATGCGACCGGTCTTGAGCCAGACACAGTCTATTTCTATCGCTTCGCTGTAATGACTGGCACGGGTGTAGTGAATTCGCCGATCGCACGGACGCGCACAATGCCGGCGACAGGTGGTGACCAGCTGCGCGCTGCTGTTGTTTCGTGTTCCAACTGGCCGTTCGGATATTTCAACGTCTATAAAGCCATCGCCGAACGAGATGATGTGGATGCTGTCATCCATCTTGGCGACTATTTCTATGAGTATGGCATTGATGGATATGGCGGCACAGCCGGTGAGGCCCTTGGCCGCCGCCATGATCCGGTGACAGAGATCGTCACGCTGGAAGACTATCGAACACGCCACGCACAATACAAAACCGATGTTGATTTGCAGGCCGCGCACGCCATCGCGCCATGGTTCTGCACATGGGATGACCATGAAAGCACGAATAATTCATATCGTTCCGGCGCGCAGAACCATAACCCGGAAAACAATGAAGGTGACTGGACCGAGCGTAAACAACGCGCGGTTCAGGCTTATCTGGAATGGATGCCTGTACGTGACCCGGAGCCGGGCCGCGCGCGGGAAGCGATTTATCGCAAAACCGATTTCGGTGATCTGGCGACGATCTTCATGCTGGAATCCCGCCTGACAGGCCGGTCTGATGAGATTTCCTGGTTTAACGAAATCAGTGCCAATACGCCGCCTGCAGAGGTGCCTGGGATCGCTGCCGATGTGATGAACCGGGTGTCTGACCCGTCCCGCACCATGCTGGGTGGTTTGCAGGAAACATGGCTCGCTGATGGCATGAAGGCCTCTGTTGAGGGCGGAAAGACATGGCAGCTGCTGGCCAATCAGGTGATCCTGGCCACGGTGAAGCTGCCAAATCTGCCTGTTGTGCTGACGCCAGAAGAAATTGCGGCCATGCCGGCCGGATATGGTCAGATGCTGATGGGCTTCTCGCCGCTTGGTCTGCCGTTCAACCTTGATGCATGGGATGGGTTCCCGGCGGCGCGTCAGCGTCTCTACGATGCTGCGCAAGCTGCGGGTGCGAACCTCATCACCATCACCGGCGACACGCATACAGCGTGGGCGAATGAATTGAATGATGGTGATGACATGGTGGGCGTAGAGTTTGGCTGTACGTCTGTAACGTCACCGGGCATGGGCTCCAGCTTCCCGATTGAACGTCTGGGTGAGCTTTATGCGGACGCCAATGAAGATGTCGTCTGGTATGACCCGTTTGGTCATGGGTTTACGCTGCTGACACTGACGCCAGAACGCGCCGTGGCAGACTATTATAAAGTCTCCACCATTCGGGAACGTGAGTTCACCACGGATAAAGTCATCTCGTTTGAAACCGTTCTTGAAGACGGTGAGATGAGTACGCTGCGCCAGATCAGCTGATTGCGCCGCGGCTGAAAAGGCTTTAGGGCGGCGCAATGTCTGCGCCGCTCATTTATCATCCTCCGGCAACTGATCCGCTGCCTGTCCTTTATGAGGATGAGGCACTTCTTGTCGTGGACAAGCCTTCGGGGCTTCTGTCTGTGCCGGGGCGGTTAGAGCTGCATAAAGACTCTCTGATTCTGAGGCTTCAGACGGTGTATTCGGATGCGCTGACCGTGCATCGACTGGATATGGATACATCCGGCCTGATGATTTACGCCCGTAGCAAAGAGGTGCATCGCGCGCTCTCTATGGCATTTGAGCGTAAGCAGGTGGAAAAACGCTATCTGGCTCTGGTCTGGGGCCGCGTGGCTCAGGATGAGGGCGAGGTCGACCTGCCGCTCATCAAGGACTGGCCCAATCGACCGCGCCATATGGTGGATCATGAGAATGGCAAACCATCCAGAACGCTCTGGCGTGTTGTAGAACGGTTTGAAAACACGACGCTGGTCGAGCTGACGCCTGTCACCGGGCGTACCCATCAACTACGCATTCACATGGCAGAAATTGGCCACGGCATTCTGGGTGATTGCTGGTATGGCAGCGAAGACAGTATGGCGGCGCATGAGCGGCTTTGTCTTCATGCAAGCCAGCTGAGCTTTGAGCACCCGGCCACAAAAAAGCGCGTCACCTTTGAAAGCGACGCGCCGTTTCTATAACCTGTGCGACAAGGCGTTACTTTTTCTTTTTAGGTGCCTTCGGCTCTTCTACTGCAAAAGTGAGCTGAAGATTGACGCGGTATTTGTCGATTTTGCCGTTTTTTACGGTGACAGACATATTGTTCACATTTGCAGAAGCGAGCCCGCGTACGGTTTTGGAAAAACGACCAACGGCCGTCTCAATAGCGTCTTCAAAAGATTTCTTGGATTCGGAGAGCACCTGCTCTGATTTCATAACGGCCATTTTCAGCTCCTGCTTTTGCGAAAGTGATATTGAAGTCTCGAACAGAGACTGCAGGTGCGTCCAGTGCTGTATCTGCAAAATAACAGAAAATCAGCCAGTTAAGCATGTTGATGGCGCGTAGCTTCGCTCATTGGGCGAATGGTCGTGGATTATTCGCTTTTAATGAGACGACTGGTGCCATCAATGCGCCGATAGAAGCAGCTCTTCCGGCCTGTATGGCAGGCGGCGTCTGTCTGGTTCACCTTCATGATGATGGCGTCCTGATCGCAATCGGTCAGAATTTCGACGACCTCCTGAAAATGGCCTGACGTCTCGCCCTTAATCCACAGCTTGCCGCGCGAGCGTGACCAATAGGTCGCCCGGCCGGTTTCAATGGTTTTGGAAAGGGCTTCGGCATTCATCCAGGCGAGCATGAGAATTTCGCCGGTGGATGTATCCTGCGCGATGGCAGCGATGAGGCCATTAGAGTCAAAACGAGGACGAAACTCTTCAGTTTCGTCCTGTTCTTTTCCGGAAAGTGGCGGTTGGAAAGTCATAACCGCCTTATGCGCCGAAGCTTATTTGCCTGCAAGGCGCAGGAAGCGGTCGCGCTTGTCTTTGTCTGTTTTGAAAACGCCCGTGAACTGGGTGGTGATCGTAGAGACGTCTGGGTGGTGAACGCCGCGCGTCGTCATGCACTGGTGTTTCGCATCGATAAGAACAGCGCAGCCAGCAGGTGCGAGGCTCTCTGTGATCGCGTCACAGATCTGAGCCGTCATGGTTTCCTGTGTCTGGAGACGTTTTGCGAAGATTTCCACGACACGCGCCAGCTTGGAAATGCCGACAACAGACGCCGTTGGCTGATATGCGACATAGGCTTTGCCAAGGAATGGCGCCATGTGGTGTTCGCAATGGCTTTCCACGTCGATTTCGCGGAGCATGACGAGGTCGTCATAGCCCTGAACGTCATCGAATGTGCGGGAGAGGTATTCAACCGGATCTTCCTGATAGCCGGAGAACCATTCTTCATACGCTTTGACGACGCGCTTTGGCGTGTCGAGCAGGCCTTCACGGCGTGGGTCGTCTCCAGCCCATGCGAGCAGGGTGCGAACAGCAGCTTCGGCTTCTTCGCGAGAAGGGCGTTTCAGAGGTTCGGCACCTTCATACGTGCCGGGTGTAGTGATCGTGTCCATTTTGATGGAGCTTTCTATTCTGAGGGACGAGGGTCGAGCCGGTAAACCGGTCTTAACGCCCGCCCGAGTGAGTACCCTCAGGGCATTTAAAGTGTGATATAGGGATTATATCTGCCCTTGACCAGACTTTCTACGGTGACGTGGGGGAAATGGATTTCATCAATCCGTGATCTTGCGTGATTTTTTTTCGCCTCAGGGATATTCGGTCCCCTTGCGATACATTTCTAACGGTTCAGCCTGAAAGTCGTTCCCGGGAAAAGTATTAAAGCTGCTGAATGTCCTGAAAGAACGCCGAAATAGCTGTTGGGAACTATATCCAAAGATTTAAAATGTGTTTCGGGTGACCATTTGTGAACCATTCTGAAACCCATCGGAGCGAGGACATAACCGAGATCGGGAAGAGCGAGTAATTCGGGTTATGAATATTCTTCAGAGGTATGAACGGGTACTGAGGATTTCTCCGGACACGCCGCCGGAATACTTGATCCGTTATCGCGCTATCTGGTTGCTGGGGCTGCTTTTTGTGGCCATGGAGCTGTTCAATCTGGTGTCCATGAGCATCACTTATGGCCGCTGGACCTATGACCATGACGTGGCGGTTTATACCTCCATCGCCGTTCTGGTGATGGTACATTCCATGCGCTGGTTTAAGGCCTATCATGTATATGCCTTCCTGTATTCCAGCTTTGTCTTCGGCGGAATTGCCGCGTCAGCACTTCCGGAATCTGCGGGCATCAACTCAGCGCTATTGCCGCTTCTGACAATCGGGCCGCTGCTGAATGGCTATATTTCAGGACGCCTCGCCACCATTCTCTTCTGGATACTCGGCTGTGCTTTTCTGGTGTTTCTGTACTGGGTTTCGGTCACTCACCCGCCCATGATGGCCAATGGCAATTATGTGATCGAAACCAATCGCTTCACGAACGCGATTTATTTTCTGACCATTTCTGCCGGGCTTTCCACCATGCTGACCGAGCAGACCTTCAGCGCTATGAAGAAAATGCGGGAGAATGCCGAGCGTGCGCGCAAGGCGGAGGCGGCGAAATCTGAATTTCTCGCCAAGATGAGCCATGAGTTGCGTACGCCGCTGAATGGTGTGATCGGCCTGACGGATGCGCTGTTGATTGGTGATCTGCCAGAACGCGAAACGGAGCTGGTGCGCAATATTCGCCAGTCTGGTAGTTCGCTGCTTCAGATTCTTGATGACCTTCTGGACCTTTCAAAAATCGAAGCGGGCAAAATGCGTATTCAACTCGCGCCAACCAACATTGCCGCAACCATCGACAGCGCGGCTATGGGGTGGCGGGAAGCTGCACATGGTAAAGGTCTTGAGTTCACGACTGACATTTCGCCTGATCTTGTCAGGGGCGCGCAATTGGACGGGTTGCGTCTGCGTCAGATCCTGCACAACCTCATCTCAAACGCGATCAAGTTTACCGATGAAGGCGAGGTCGTGTTGAACGCCTATATCAGCCGCCAGGCTGGGGGTGCCGAGCAGCTTATTGTACGCGTCAAAGACACGGGCTGCGGGATTAATGCGGACGCGGCTGAGCGGATTTTTGAGTCCTTTGAACAGGATGACCATGCAAGCGATCGCAATTATGGCGGAACGGGGTTGGGGCTGCCCATCTGCCGGATGCTGACCGAATTGATGGGGGGCTGTATCTCGTTGGAACAGACGAGTTCTGCAGGGTCTGAATTCTGTGTCTGCCTGCCGCTGATTCCAGCTGAACTCCCTTCAGAGCGCAGGGTAGAGGACGTGGCACAGTTAGAGCTTCCGCAGCTCAAACTGCTCGTCGCAGAGGATCATGAGATCAACCGCCTGGTGCTGGCAGAATATCTGAAAATTCTGGGTGTGAGCTTTGATTTTGCCGTGGACGGGCTGAGCTGTATCGAGCTTTTGAAGGTCGGCCAGTATGATGCCGTACTGATGGATAAGAATATGCCACGTCTTAATGGCATTGAGGCGACGCGCATGATCCGTGAAAGCGAACGGCCATGGGCAAAAATTCCAATCATTGCGCTCACTGCAGACGCGATGGTGGGGGAGCGCGAAAAGCTGATGGCTGAGGGTATGGACGCGTTCCTCTCCAAACCGCTTCACATTGTAGAGTTGGCGCAGGTTCTGACCCAGACTTTGAATCTAAAGCCGTTGTCAGACTGAACACCCGACAGTGGTCTGTCGGGTGCCGGTTATGACATGCAGCATTAGTGCAGGCGGGATGAATACACCGTGCCGTTATCGTCGAATGGGTTTCGCATCGCGCTGTCGGCCCGCAGGAAGTTCACCAGTTCTGCGAACCCGGCAGAACTGCCCTTGCGGGTCTTAACTGCGCTGCCGAGGCGAATACCATGCATTTTGCCATCCAGATTGACGCTGATGACTTCATCACGGTCGGCGGTCATGAGCTCGGGGAGAAGCGTTTTCGAAACGTCTTCGCCTGCATCCGTCACCATGAAGTCTACGCCACCTGTGAGGCTTCGAATTTCCGACATCATTTGTGCCACGGCCTGCGCATCAGACAGGTCAATGGCATAAGGGATGGCGGTGCGGCCAGCCCGCCGGATAGCTTCCACTTTATCTGCGACGGCATTCGCATCGCGGTCCGCGATAACGACCGTCAGGCCAGCTTCGGTGAGGGTATCAGCGATCGCCGAACCAATGCCAGATGCGGCACCAGTGACAATCGCGGTCTTGCCAATAAATTCCAGTTGCATTCGTTCTACTCCTGATAAGCCCCTCAGGTGAGGCTCAAAGTCTGGAGAGGTAACGTGGCCCGATTGTGGCCGTTCCTATGAAAACCTATTACAAATCAGTTAGTTCTGGTTTCCAGGAAGAATTGCGCGTCTGAAATCTTAAAGATTCCAAGTCTTAACGCGGGCTGGTGATATAGCGCTGGGCATAGGTGCTGGCCTCTGAAAAGCCATGGCTGAGATGCTGCACAAAGCTTTGCTCGGTTTCACCTGCCACAAAAAAGCTGAATTCACAGTCGCGCGTTTTCATCACATTGAGGAAGGCCGCTGAGGCGCGTTCATCCAGCGCTGCGCGGGTGTGGCCGCCCTGTGCGATGCCCGACCAGTTGCGATTGCCACAGGCATAGCTCCACTCGGTATCTGGCTCCGGAGCGAATACAACAAGGGTTATCACCGGGTCACGGCCTCTGCGGTATTCAGCAACCGCCATGGTTGGCACCGGAACGGGCTGTGTGGCGAGTATTTCGCCAGAGAAGGGCGCAACATCGCATGATGCGATGGGCGAAGTGTTTCCTGCATTGCGCTGATAGGAACAGCTCACCATCCAATTGCCGATGGTAACGACATGGACACGGCTCTCACTGCCATTGTTTTCGGTCCGGTCATCGCGCCATGTACGTACATCCATCGTCAGGGGCTCAGCAGAGGGCGGAATATTGCCATTCTGTATCCGGCGAATGCGGGACATTTCTTCCATTTCAGGCGAGTTGCAGCCCGCAAGACAAAGCACGCTGAAGAGCATAGCCATCAGCGGCAGGCGAAATGTCAGATGTCCTTTAGCGCATTGCATGGGTCATATCCCGTCCAGGAGACAGATATTATCTCTCAAACGGTTTGCCGCGATCCAAACGCGTTCAACCAAATTTGCCGTAAATTCAGAAGGCTATTCAGGCGGGGCTGACCGGGTGACAGCCATAGGCTTTAAGCAGGCCAAGGAAGTGTTCCGGTGAAATGCCTTCAGCCTGTGTGAGCGTGAAGTCATGTCCTTCTTCGGCCAGGATGCAATAGGGCCGCTGACGGCCGGATCGTGGCAAAACCCGGCAGCGCGCATTCTGTGTTTCGCCAAAGGTCTCGATACGATTGGTGAGGCGCGCGGGCCAGTTTTCGCCGTCTGGGAACACGCCTGTGTCAAACCCCTGAAGATAGGTCTCAAACTCGCGCTGATGCACATTACACCAGACGCCCAGTCCATAATTCAGGCCCAATCCCTGAATATCAAACGGGGCAACGCATCGGATGAAAAAGGCCCGCCCCTCAAAAACACAGAAGTCTTCGGACAGGAAATTGCCATTCATGCGCAGGGCTGAGTTAGGCTCATAGACATCGCTGCCCGGCCAGAAATCTGGTGCGAGAAACATTAGCTCAGAAGCGCCCTCATGTACTTTGTCGCAATGGCCGCAAAGCCATTTGCCAGACATGGCTTTGATGAGTTCGAGTGCGGTTTCGCGTGTGCCTGTTCCGGTCATCATGTCCTCTTATGTTCGGACCGACCCTAGAAAGGTGAGGCGGGTGGTAAAGAGGCAAGCGGAAGAAGTGTCTGAATTTGCGTGTTACGGTCATTCAATGTGCGTTTTGTCCGCGAACAGGAACTGGCTTCAGGGTTCAAAACCTGCTTTAAGCCCTTCCGAACCTTTTTCAGCTTAAAAGCCCGATATGACACTTCGCATCTATGACACCATGACGCGTGAGAAACGCGTATTTGAACCGCAGGACCCTAAGCGCGTGACGCTCTATGTGTGTGGCCCTACGGTTTATAACTATGCGCATATCGGCAATGCTCGCCCGCCTGTCGTATTCGACACGCTGCGACGCCTTCTGAAAGACATGTATGGGCGCGGCTCTGTCGTTTTTGCGCGCAATATCACCGATGTCGAAGACAAGATTATCGCCAGCTCGAAAGAGACGGGCGAAACCATTGCAGATATCACGAAGAAATATGCTGATATCTATAATGCGGATATGGCGAGCCTGAACGTGCTTGCGCCGGATATCGAGCCATGGGCGACAGACCATATCGACGGGATGATCCGCATTGGCGAAAGCCTGAAGCGTAAAGGCTATGCCTATGTGACGAAGGATGGGCTCTATTTCCAGGTCGACCAGATGGAAGACTATGGAAAGCTCTCTGGTCGCAAACAGGAAGACAATGAAGCCGGTGCGCGCGTGGCCGTTGATGAAGGCAAGCGCAATCCATCAGATTTTGCCATCTGGAAGTTCGCCAAGGAAGGCGAGCCGGAAGATGCAATCTGGGATAGCCCATGGGGCAGAGGTCGTCCGGGCTGGCATATTGAATGCTCGGCCATGATCAAGGCAGAGCTGGGCGATACGATCGACATTCATGGCGGCGGTATCGACCTGACTTTCCCTCACCATGAAAATGAGATCGCGCAGTCTGAATGCGCACATGGCGAGACGCTGGCCAATTACTGGATGCATAATGGCTTTCTCGACATGGGCGGCGAGAAAATGTCCAAATCTCTGGGCAATGTGAAGCTGGTGCACGAGCTGGTGAAAGACTGGCCGGGCGAAGTGCTGCGCTATGCGCTCCTGTCTGGACATTACCGTGCGCCGCTCGACTGGACGACAAGCCTGCTGGAGCAGTCCAAAACGACGCTCGACCGGATCTATGGCGCGTATCGCCGTGTCTGGGGCGACGGTAAGCCAGTGGCGGATAATCGCCATGGCGTGCGCGAAAAGCTGATGGATGATCTGAACACGCCATTGGCGCTGGCTGAACTGAACGCGCTCGCCTCTGAAGCTAATAAAGCGGCAGATGAGAAGAATGAAGCGGCGATGGAAACCGTGCGCAATATGATGTTCGACGCCGGTCAGGTTCTGGGGCTTCTCTCCAAGACGCCTATGGAATGGGAACAGGGCGGCGATGGTGATGACAATGCACGTATCGACGCGCTGGTTCAGGCGCGGATTGATGCGCGGACGAATAAAGACTGGGCTGAGGCCGACCGTATTCGTGATCAGCTGAAGGCTGAAGGCATTGAGATAATGGATTCCGCTGGCGGCGCGACCTGGCGTCGTTTCTGACAGGGATCAATAGATCGCGCCGGTCCAGCGTCTGGTGGTTAGCCGTGCAGATTGCTCTGCATAAGGTAGCCTAGAAGGCCCCAAACAGCGAAACCACCGGCCACCATAAGAATGGAAATAACCCATTCCTTGAATGTGGTGGGTGCCTCTTCAGAAGGTGCATGCGTCTCATCATGCTTGCGAGCACCTGAGAAAGTCATGTCGCTCATTGTTCTCTCCCTCGGTTTTTCTTATCCTTTTTCATCGACCAAACGCATTTGGCTGATGGGTTTTGACCATCATACACCCAATTCTTCCAAATTGGAATAATATTTATGCTTTTGGTGAATAATAGTGGGGAAATTTCAATGCGACATCGTAAATCGGGTTTTCTGGCGTTGGTGACATCTCTGTTGTTACTGGCTGGCTGCGGAATGCTGGGACTGGGGCCGATCAATGCGACCGAAGCGACCATTTTTCTGGTTCGGCATGCTGAAAAGGAAACGGGTGCTGATCCTGTGCTAACCGAGGCCGGCGAAGCACGCGCAGAGCGCCTGGGCGCTCTGATGGATGAGGTTGGCGTTGATTACGTATTTTCTTCGGACACGCGGCGCACGCGAGCGACCGCTGCGCCGACTGCAGAAGCTGAAGGCCTTGAGGTGGTGATTTATGACCTCGATCAGATGGAAGAGTTCGCAGAAGATCTGCGGGGAATGTCCGGCACAATTCTGGTGCTGGGGCATTCTAACACCACGCCGGTGCTGGCGGCGATGCTGACTGGGCGTGATGAAGGCCCGCTGTTTGATGAAGCTGACTATGAAAGCCTCTTCAGAGTAGAGATCAACGCACTTGGCGAAGCTCTGGCCTTCCAGATGAGCTATGATGCGCTGGAAGAATATGCCGACTGATCAGCCGGTTTTGCGCTGGCTGGAGCTTTCATTTTCGACGAATGCGCGCTGAACTGAGGCGGTTTGTTCAGTCTGTAAATAGCCCTGAATGTCGTCCTGCTGCATTGGGCGGGCAAGGTAATAGCCCTGTAGAAGATGTGCGCCCAGATCGATCACTTTTTCCATGTGTTCGCGAGTCTCTACGCCTTCAATAACGCAGTCAATTCTCATGCTGTCGCACAGGCCGATCAGTGTACGGACAATGTCCTCGCTTGCCTGATGCTTATTGATATCAGCTACAAAGCTGGAATCGACTTTAAGCTTGTCAAAAGGCAGCAAGCGCAAATGGCTGAGGCTGGAATGGCCCGTGCCAAAGTCGTCGAGCGCAATCTGAACGCCTGCATGGTGCAGCGCATTGAGCGCTTCGCGAGCCTGATCGAAATCGCACACCAATGCCGTTTCAGTAATCTCAAATACAATACGGCCAGGATCGATAGGGCTGGACTGGACTACATTGATAATGCCTTCCACCGCATCCATGGATGCAATGTCGCGCGCGGATAGATTGATCGCTATGCGCAGATGTTTCGGCCAGCTGAGAGCCGCTTTCAAGGCTTTGGTGATCAGATAGCGGGTGACCTCAACGATAAAGCCTGAACGTTCTGCAGCGCGGATGAACATATCCGGTGGCACATTCCCAAGAATGGGGCTTTGCCAGCGGGCGAGCGCTTCAAAGCTGTAAGTGCGCCGGTCTTCTGTATGAATGATGGGCTGGAAGACGACATATAGTTCTTCATCGAGATTCGCCCGTCGGAAGACCTGTTCCATATTCGCCAGCTCACGGATTTCGGCTTCGTGCTGATGGTTGAAAATGACCGCTGTGCCCTTGCGAGCCTGTTTGGCGTGATAGAGCGCATAATCGGCGCGGTGGCTCAATTCTGCTGCGGTGTCTGCATCCCAGGGATAGGTGCACATGCCGACTGAGGCGCCGATTTCGGCCACCACTCCGGTCAGGCTGTAAGACGCGGCAAGATCGCGACAAACCATGTCGCCAATCTGTTGAAGATAGTCGATTTCTTCGCGGCCATCGATGATGAAGCCGAATTCGTCGCCCCCAAGGCGGGCAACGAAGTGTTCTTCGCCCAGTGTATTGCGGAGCCGTTCGCCCACTTCCATGAGAAGCTGGTCGCCTGTGGCGTGTCCAAACGCATCATTTACCGGCTTGAAGCCATCCAGGTCGATGGCGCCTATGGCGAGGCCGGAATCTTCGCGTTTGGATTTTTCCAAAAGCTCAGTCAGCTTCTGCTGAAAGCCTCGACGGTTTGGCAGGCCGGTCAGCGCATCGGTCAGAGCCGCTTCCTGCAGGTCTTTCGTGCGCTCCATGACCTTGCATTCAAGCGAGGTGTTGAGCTCAGTCAGATCGTTGATCAGTGCAGTATTCGTGAGCTGAAGCTCGAGAGACCGTAGCAGGACACGGTGATTATTTGTGTGCCCGCCAATCATCACAGCCCAGAAAATAACGTCCATAAAAGCCAGAAGCATGCCGGAATGTGTATTCAGAGCCAGCACCACGGCTGAGGGAAGAAGCAGGGCTGAAATATAGAGCCGACCTTCCCATTTCATCGGAGCGGCGACACCCGTCGCGCCCCCGGCCAGCGCGGCAATAATGATCATGACGAGGAATTTGATTTCTTCGGAAATGGTCACAGCGACGCTTAACAGGCCGATCCACGCAGCAGCTGCGCTGACCAGTCCCAATAAATAAATGGCCGACCAGCGTCGCGTGAAGGCCCGCTTTTCGTGAGGTGCAGGCGGGTGCACATGGAGCCTGTGCAGCAGGCGCCCCCAGGTCGATGCCCGTAAAATCGTAATGAAACCGACCGCGCAGAGCCAGTATAATGCGGTTTTCGCGGAGTAGGGATAAATGGCGATGGCGGCACATATGGATGCCACCAGATTAACGAGCACCATGCCCTTCAGGTTGGATGAGGCTTGTTCCAGAAGCTGATAATTGCGTTCCCGGCTCATACGGGCTTTAGGGCGCACGCGTACAGTCGGAATGTCGGCCACGGATTTTTCAGTGCTGAAGCGCTTTAATGCGCCAACACCCAGAAAATGCCCAATGAGCATTCTGAAATCCATCACCTGCCCTCGCTATTGAAGCGCTAGAAAAGGGAAATATACCCGCAGTCGGTAAAATTTCCGGTCAAAGCGATTCATAAAATTCGATGAATTCCTTTGAAGCGGTCTAAACTGACCAGATGTTGGCGGTGGGGAAATGACCGCAAAACCAGCAGTTTGGGGATATGGCGGGCATTATTCCGCAGATTATTATGAATTCCTGTCATTCAGTGGACAGTTAATCTTCATGGGGAGACCCTTTGGGTCAGATGTCCTCAGGGGGAGGTTCCGATATGGCCGGAACAAGCATTTTACCGAATGAAAGTATTGAATGGCTGAAGGCTGCGATTGCCCGCGAAGAGTCGAGCTATGCGGCTGCCAACCCGAAAAGCTCAAAAGCTTATTCCGCAGCCTGTGCCTATATGCCGGGCGGCAATACGCGGGCGACCGTTTATTATCCGCCATTTCCTCTGGCGATTGAGCGCGGCGAAAACGGTAAGCTCTATGACGCTGACGGCCATGAGTATCTGAACTTTGTGGGTGAATACACGGCGGGCGTTTATGGCAATGATGCCAGCATGCTTTCAACGGTTCTGGCGGCGATTGGAGAGCATGGTACGCTGCTTGGCGGGCCGACCGAACATGAAGCGAAACTGGCTGAACTCATCTGTAAGCGCTGGGGGTATGACAAAATCCGCTTCTGCAATACGGGCACGGAGTCCAATTTGCTGGCGGTTGGTCTGGCGCGAAATGTCACCGGCAAACCCGGCATTCTGTCTTTCAATCACGCCTATCATGGCGGGGCCATGGTGTTCATGGATGGACCGGGGCCATTAAACGCGCCCTTTGATGTGACGCTTTCCGACTATAACGACATTGAAGGCACCAAAGCCATTATCGAGGCCAATACGGACAAGCTTGCTGCGATCATATTGGAGCCGATGATGGGGGCTGGTGGCTGTATTCCAGCCGATGTCGAATTCCTTCAAATGCTGCGGGATATGGCGAGCGCTCATAATATTGTTCTGATCTTTGACGAGGTTATGACCTCGCGTTTGTCGCCGGGGGGCTTGCAGGCCCGTGTCGGCGTGAAGCCTGATCTGACGACAATGGGCAAATATCTTGGCGGCGGGTTTAGTTTCGGTGCCGTCGGCGGACGTGCAGAGCTTATGAACCGGTTCGACCCATCCAAGCCGGGCGCGCTGTCACATGGCGGTACATTCAACAACAACATTGCGAGCATGATTGCGGGCTATATCGGCCTCAGCGAATATTTCACTGAAGAGGCCTGCGCAGAACTCAATGCGCGCGGTGATGTGATGCGGGAACGCCTGAATGATATTGCCGCTGCCGCCGGAGTGCCTGTTCAGGCGACAGGCGTTGGCAGCCTGATCGCGCTGCATTTGTGTGCCGGGAAAATCCGCCGACCAGCCGACACGAATTCACCGGGCAGCGCTGAGTTCAAGCGCCTCTATCTGCTCTATATGCTCAATCGCGGCTTTTACGTAACCGCTCGCGGTATGCTGACATTGAACCTGCACACGACCGAAGGTTTCATAGATGCGTATCTGAAAGCCTATATCGCCTTTCTGGACGAGTTTGGGCCCGCACTGACGGAGGCGATCAGCGCAACGTCATGAACCTGACGGTGACGGTGTGCCGAGCGTTAAATATGCCAGTACAGCAACAACGCCGCCGCCAATCACTGCCACAGTCATCAGCCAGGCATAGCGTGGTCCAATCAAAAGAGTTGGCGCTGTGTCTTTCGGTTCGTCCGTTTGGCGTGGATTTGTCATGGGATACTCCCTTATTTGCTTGCCAATAAAACGCGTACGGGACCTTTGGGTTTCAATCTGCGTTCTGACTGGACATTCCCTTCGGTTACTGGCCTGACTGTTTTCCATGAGCCCAACGCATCCTTCCACGCTGTGCGCCCTGTTTGATCGCCTTGTTGAGGAGACTGCCGGCGAAACCGTTTCGGTGGCGGATCTTCTGCGTATTGTCGGTCCGCGTTCTTATGGCCCGATCATCATGCTGCTTGGCTTTATCGCGATTAGCCCGCTTACGATTATTCCGGGCGCGACATGGCTTGTTGCGCTTCTGACCCTGATCATCACGGTTCAGATTGTTATTGGGCGGGTCAGCCCATGGGTGCCTGCCAAGATTCTGAAGTTTGAGTTCAATCGGGACCATTTGCTGGCCGGCGCAAAAGGGGCGCGTGGTTGGGCGGAAGTCTTTGACCGTATTTTGCGGCCGCGCCTCAGCTTTCTGACCCGCAAGCCGTTTCTTCAGCTCATTGCATTGATGTGTGTTGCGGCGGCGCTGGTGACTTTTCCCCTCGGTATTGTGCCATTTGGCCCTGTTCTGCCGGGGCTGACCATTTTGATTTTTGGCCTTGGCCTCATGTCACGAGACGGAGTTGTGATCCTGCTTGCCAGTGCGGGTCTTATCGGCTCGGCTGTTTTGGTGTCGCGTCTTATTTCGCGATGGTTCGAACTCGGCTGGTTCAGCTGATCACGCTTCAGTGAGCATACAGTGTAACCCCCTTGCGCGCCCTGCACATGAGAACTATTCTCATATAACACTGTCTTAGTTGTCCATCAGCTGCGACACGTAAGCGTTAACGTCAATCAACGCGCAGAATTGAACGCCGCCCGTAAAGGGCGCGGCGCTCAGCCTGCGTGTGTCTGAAAGTGCGCGGGATGGGCAAACCAGAAAAAGGGACACACATGTCACTCACACTCGATCAATCCCGTCCACAAGCGCCACGTCAGGAGCGTATTCGCCATGACCTTGTTATGCGCAATCTGGATGTGGCCGAGAAAACCTATCTCACCCCGAATATGATCCGCATCGTTCTGACTGGCGAAGAGCTTGAGGGTTTCACCTCGCCCGTCGCGGATGACAATATCAAAATCTTCGTGCCGGACGAGACCGGCGCAACGGTGAAGCGCAGCTACACCCCCCGCGAATACGATGCGGTGAACGGGCGTCTGGTACTGGACTTTGCCGTGCATCAGGCGGGCCCTGCAACACGTTGGGCGCTGGATGTTCTGCCGGGTGACAAGGCGCAAATTGGTGGGCCGCGCGGGTCCAAACTTATCATTGGCGATATTGAACGCTGGCTTCTCATTGGCGATGAAACGGCGCTTCCTGCCATTGCACGTCGATTGGAAGATGCAAAAGCCGGGCAGAAAATGGTGTGCATCATCACCGTGCCGGGTGAAGCAGATCGCCAGAGCTTTGAGACGTCCGCGGATGTTGAAATCATCTGGGTACATCGCGACGAGTTAGGCGTTTCTCCAACCGATCATCAGAGCCTGATCGACACGCTTTCAAAGCTGGATCTCGGCGAGGGTGATTTTGTCTGGCTGGCCGCTGAAGGCGGCGTCACACGCAAATTGCGCGCGTACCTCATGGAAGACCGCGGCCTCGATGCGAAATGGATCAAGGCCACGGGCTATTGGGTCGCCGGTTCTGCCGACACAACGGCGAAGTTCGACTAGACCTTAACGGAAAGGCGGCTCGTCAAAGGAGCGGAGCTTGCGGGAATGCAGGCTCTCTGCGCCATCTTCTGCGATGCGTTCCAGTGTGCGAATGCCGATCTGGATATGCTCCTTGATCGCACGCGCATAGAAGGCATTGGCTGCGCCCGGTAGTTTGATTTCGCCGTGAAGCGGCTTGTCAGACACGCATAGCAGAGTGCCGTAAGGCACACGCAGGCGGTAGCCATTTGCTGCGATAGTGGCGCTTTCCATGTCGATGGCGATGGCGCGAGACAGGTTAAATCGCTTGGCAGACGTGGTGTAGCGAAGCTCCCAATTCCGGTCGTCAGTGGTGACGACTGTGCCGGTACGCAGGCGGGACTTCAGCTGATCACCCGTTTCGCCCGTTACCTCAGCCGCAGCCTGTTGCAGGGCAACCTGAACTTCCGCGATCGGTGGAACCGGAATATCCGGCGGCAGCACATCATCCAGAACATGATCATCACGCAGATAAGCGTGTGCGAGCGCATAGTCGCCAATGCGCTGTGAATGGCGCAGGCCGCCACAATGGCCAACCATGATCCAGCATTGTGGACGCAGAACAGCGAGGTGATCTGTAATGGTTTTGGCGTTAGACGGACCAACGCCGATATTCACCATGGTAATGCCTTGCCCGTCTTTGCGGCGAAGGTGATAGGCTGGCATCTGGAACCGGCGCCATGGCGCTGAACTGATCAGCTCAAGAGCGTTTTCTGTGTCTGCAGTGACTTCGACGCCGCCGGCCGCTGACAGGCTCTCATATTTATCATCCTGCTTTAAGCGCTCGACCGCCCATTCGGCGAAAGAGTCGATATAGCGGTGATAATTGGTGAACAGCACATAGCTCTGGAAGTGTTCAACCGGCGTGCCGGTATAGTGCTTCAGGCGCTGAAGTGAGAAATCCACGCGCGGCGCATCGAACAGGGAGAGCGGCTTAATGCCTTCCACATCGAAGAAGTCGCCATCGGCAACTTCATCGCCAATGGTGGAAAGCTGGGGTGTTGGGAACCAGCGAGCAATTTCAGCTGCCAGCGACATATCAAGGCCTTCGCCCTGTTCGGCATCCCAGACATAAGGGTATGGAATTTCGACACGGGATGGGCGAACTTCCAGTTCCACCTCATAGTCTTTCAGAAGGGGTTCCAGCTGTTCGCGCAGATAGCTTTCGAAGAATTCTGGCTGAGTGACCGTGGTGGAATAGGTGCCATGGTCTGAAAATTTGCCGAATGAGCGGCTGATCTGCGGCACGAGTTTATCGTCATGATAGCGGACGATCAGTTCCGGATAACAGAACAAACCCTGTGCGCGTGCTGCTTTGTCGGGGATAGTGCCGTTCTGCGTGAAGTCGTTCAGGGCAGAGCGGAGATTGTCACAAGCTGTCGAATACAGCTCTTTAAGGTCATTAATTGCTTTTTCTATTTTCATGTACAGCGTTTAAAGCCTTTGTCTCTTTTACGCAATCTATACCAGAAATGCTTTTTATTCCTGTGTACCGATACTGACATGGTTTCGTGAAAGCATTGCGAATCATGACCAGAAAGACGTGGAACCGCTAAACGCCCAAAAGGTGACGAATGGATATCACTCATCTCGACCTGCCAGGACTGCTTCTCATCAACCCTCCGGTTTATGAGGATACGCGTGGCCTATTCAGCGAAATGTTCAATGAGAAGAAATTCCATCTGAAGACCGGCGTTGATTTTCGCATCGTGCAGGAAAACCGGTCTATCTCTTATGAGATCAACACAATTCGCGGGCTGCATACGCAATTGCCACCCGCTGCGCAGGCCAAGCTGGTGCGTGTTGAGCATGGCCGTATTCTGGATGTGGTGGTGGATATCCGCCGTGGGTCACCAACCTATCTGGCGAGCGTTTCGATTGAGCTCTCAGATGATGACCATTGCCAGCTCTTCGTGCCGAAGGGTTTTCTGCACGGCTTCCGTACAATGGAGCCGAATACCCGCGTGATCTATGGTGTTGATGAACATTACGCGCCGGAGCTGGAGCGTAGCGTGATTTTTGATGACCCTGAGCTGGAATGCGAATGGGGGCTGACAGGCGTTGAGACGCTGCACCTTTCAGACAAAGACCGGAATGCACCGACCATTCACGGGCTGGACCATGGGTTCGTTTTCGAACCGGTCCGGATCTGATCTCTTCAACCAACGGGGCTGCCTGATTTCAGCCCCGCACGGCTTTTTCCCTGAAATTCAGTCTGCAGGTCTTGCCGCGCCTGAAAACTCACGTTTAGTGCTCATCAGAGTATGGGACAGCGTAAGGGGACACTTCCATGGCAGTAACAATCACACCGAACACAGAGCTTTCTGACAAGCTGGTCAAAGTCTCTGTCGACGCAGGTGTCGTGATCATGGAAATCTACAATGCCGCCTCTGGCATTGAGACAGACACAAAAAGCGATGATTCGCCGGTAACGCTGGCTGACCAGAAGGCTGAGGACATTATCCTCGCTGTTCTGAAAGAGGTTGCGCCGGGCGTGCCGGTTCTGGCCGAAGAATCCGTTGCTGCGGGCAATATTCCAGATGTCGGCGATGAGTTCTTCCTGGTTGACCCGCTGGATGGCACTAAGGAATTCATCAAAAAAGGCACCGATTTCACGGTGAATATCGCGCTTATCCAAAATGGTCGTCCGGTTATGGGCGTCGTATATGCGCCAGCGCGTAGCCATATCTGGGTTGCTGAAGGCCCGGCGACTGCCTGGGAAGCCGAAGTCGCACCGGGCGGTGATGTGCCAGCTGCCGCTGACCGCAAGCCGATGAAAATTCGCCCTCTGCCAGAAGCAGGCGTCACAGCGGTTGCATCTAAAAGCCACCGCACTCCGGAAACGGACGAATTCCTCGGCAAGTTCAAAGTCGCTGAACTCGTCTCCATGGGCTCATCTTTGAAGTTTTGCATGATCGCTGCTGGTGATGCTGATCTCTATCCACGCCTTGGCCGTACAATGGAGTGGGACACAGGCGCAGCACACGCTGTAATTTCTGCGGCTGGCGGTCGTGTCTTGACGCTTGAGGGAATTGACCTCACTTACGGAAAAAAAGAACGTGGTTATGACAATCCACATTTCGTCGTGTATGGCGATGTGGAACCGCCAAAGGCCTGATGTCCAAAAGGGCAGGGGCTGAAACAGAAAATTCAAGGGCGAAGCGTTGAATACATATCTGGATTTTGAAAAGCCCCTGGCTGAACTTGATCGCAAGATCGCTGAACTGGAAAACCTGTCTGGTGACGGCGAAGGTCCGTCCCTTCAGGATGAAATTTCTCGTCTGCGCGACAAGTCTTCCAAACAATTGCACGATCTCTACAAGAATCTGGACCCATGGCGGAAAACGCAAGTTGCCCGCCATCCGGAACGTCCACACTTCAACGATTATATCGCGCATGGCTTTGAAGAGTTTGTGCCGCTGGCCGGTGACCGCATTTTCGGTGAAGACGAAGCGGTTGTTGGTGGCCTTGCGCGCTTCCGTGGCCGGTCTGTCGTTGTGATGGGCCATGAAAAGGGCCGCTCTACAGAAAGCCGTATCAAGCACAATTTCGGCATGGCGCACCCTGAAGGCTACCGCAAAGCCGTGCGTCTGATGGATATGGCTGAACGTTTTGACCTGCCGGTTGTCACCTTTGTCGACACAGCTGGCGCTTATCCGGGTAAGGCCGGTGAAGAGCGCGGTCAGGCTGAAGCGATTGCCCGTTCTACTGAACGCTGTCTCACCCTTCCAACACCTATGGTGTCTGTGATTGTGGGCGAGGGTGGCTCTGGCGGCGCGATTGGTATTGCGGCGGCAAACAAGGTTCTCATCCTTGAGCATTCCATCTACTCGGTAATCTCACCAGAGGGCTGTGCATCTATTCTGTGGCGTGATTCCACGCGCGCTAAAGATGCTGCTGAGGCGATGAAAATCACCGCTCAACCGCTTCTCTCCAATAAGATTGTCGATGAAGTCGTGACCGAGCCGCTCGGCGGTGCACATCGCGACCCTGCGGGCACAGTTCGCACAGTTTGTGATGCGGTGGAGCGTAACCTCATTTCGCTTGAGGGCATGTCCCCAGCTGAGCTGCGCAAGCAGCGCAAAGAGCGTTTCTACGCAATCGGCCGGATGGGCGCCAATTAAGGCGTCCTGCCCTTGCGGGTCCTCTGAGGACTATTCTGCCTGTTGTGGCCGGTTCCATGCAGAGCTGGCCCTTCCCGAGACCGCTGAACAGCTGATGCGGTCTCGCTATTGCGCTTATGCCAATCAGAAAATCGACTATCTGGTCGCCACGCACGACCCGGACTACCTCGACGATTTTGACCGTTTACAGGCGGGCAAATGGGCGCGCGATGCGGAATTTACGCGTCTTGATATTCTCTCCACTGCGCGCGGTAAGTCTGGCGATGAGACGGGCATGGTCGAATTCGTCGCCTGGTTTTTGCTGGGCGGTGACCTGACCTGCCATCACGAGAAATCGACCTTTCGCCGTCTCGACGGGAAATGGGTTTATGCCGATGGTACAGGCAAGCCAGCCGCGAGCATGTTTGCCGCGCTGGGGCGCAATGACCCGTGTCCATGCGCCAGCGGCAAGAAGTTCAAGAAATGCCATGGGGCGGCAGGGGGATAGCATGGATTTGCGAATAATATGTGTCGCGCTGGCTCTAAGTCTTGCGGGCTGTAATTCAGCAGAGCGTCAAGCGTTACGTGATGTTACTCAGATAGTGCCTCTCTCTGAATTCAATCCTGATGATTTTCAAGACACGTCAGATTATGTCTGTCGCTGGCGAGAAACAGGAGACCCCGGCGAACCGTTTGAAGCCATTATAATCGATTCAAGTATTTTGAGTGATTTGCTGTCTGAGAGCGACCTAAATCGTCCCGGAATTGCTGCTACCTATGTAATGGACTTCCTTCGCACTTGTGAAGTAAGTAGCGATTATACGGGGTTCGACGTATCAAAACTTCCACCACCAGAAGGGCGAGATCCAGATTTCGATATAGATCTGCCGACAAGGCCTCAGATCGATTATTATCGAATTGGTCCTGAATTGCTTGCGACAGGTGATGCAGATGAAAACTATTGGCGAACCTTGCCGTTGGTACTTCCGCTTAAATTTGGGCAGCCGGTGAAACTTTCCTGTTTTTCCGGCGACGGTTTGATCATTGGCGTGGATTCCGAGACAGTGTCCCCCTGGACTGGTGATCAGCTTGCCTTCTTAAATGAGCATTCGAGATGGGTCTTGTCACGAGACGATCTCGCTTTTTGGGATCCCGAGTTTAGCGCAGAGGATATTGAAGCATTTTCTTGGCAGCCTTCTGATCTGGCGGCATTTGAAACCTGTGTTGGGCCTTCGCTTTATCAGTGACGTAGCTGAAAGCTACAGCAAGAACCGGGTCGCGCACTCCAATTTACGGTGACAGAACGCCTCTAAATGTAAGGAGGCAGGAATGCGCTTATTAGGGAAAGCAGGGATTATAACCGGTGCAAGTTCCGGCATTGGTGAAGCGGGAGCACGGTTGTTCGTCGAAGAGGGGGGTAATGTCGTACTCTGCGCGCGACGCGAAGATCGGCTAACCGCTCTGGCTGAAGAACTCGGTCCGCACGCTATCGTGCTGGCTGGCGACGTCGCCGATGAAGCCACGCATCAGGCTCTCGTGACGCGTTGCATTTCAGCTTTTGGTCGGCTGGACTTTGCCTTCAATAATGCTGGGACAGTCGGCCCCGGTGTGCCTCTGCCAGACACCAGTACAGATGACTGGAATGTGGTGATCGCGACCAATCTGACAAGCGCCTATTTTGCAGCCAAATATCAGATGCCCCTCATGCTGGAGGCGGGGCGGGGGTCGATCGTCTTCACATCATCCTTTGTGGGGCACACTGTGGGCCTGCCGGGCATGGGGGCTTATGCAGCTCCAAAGCGGGCGTTATCGGTCTGACCCAGGTTCTGGCGACTGAAGGCGGCGCATCTGGCGTGCGCGTGAATGCACTGCTGCCTGGCGGCACGCTGACCGAGATGGCTGGAGACGACCCGCAATTTCACGAGTTTGCCCGCCAGCTTCACGCGCTCAAACGTCTCGCATCCGCTGATGAAATCGCGCGTGCTGCGTTGTTCCTTTGCAGCGATGAGGCAAGCTTTGTTACTGGGACAGCAATGCTGGCAGATGGCGGAAACTCCATCTGCAAAACATAGTCAGCCAATAATTTCGGTTTTCCCGCCTTTTTCTTCCGCGCGTTTATAGGCTGGGTGAGCGTGAATGCGCTCCAGCCATGACAGGACATGCGGAATAGAGTCATTCATGCCACCTCTCGCGGTGGCTGCTTCCAATGGGAAGCTCATCATAATGTCGGCGCCTGTCAGTGTTTCGCCTGCAAAATAGGTCGATTTGCCGAGTTCATCATTGATGTAGGTCAGCAAATTGGTCAGCGACGGGGTCAGATAAAAGCCACGCACTTTGCCGGTGACCATGCGTACCATTTGTTTGATCGGGAAAGGCGGCTCGTTTTCCATTCGATTGAAGAAGAGCTGCATCATGAGAAGCGGCATCAGGCTGCCTTCTGCCGTATGCATCCAGTACTGGTATTTGACGCGCTCGGGTGTGCCCGGAGGTGGTTGCAGCCCCGCATCAGGATATTTCTCGAGGAAGTATTCAACGATTGCACCCGTTTCAGCCAGCACAGTGTCGCCATCTGTCACAATTGGGGCTTTGCCGAGTGGGTGCAGTGCGCGGTAGTCGGCAGGGGCAAGGCTCGTCTGCGGGTCCCGCTCATAGACTTTCAGTTCATAGTCCACGCCCAGTTCTTCCATGAGCCAGATGACACGCATTGAGCGCGAATTCTGTAGGTGGTGCACTGTGGTCATTGCTAAATCCCTCGCTAATCAGGAATGAAACTAGGTCGAATATTCAAAAGAGAAGCCCATTCTCTAAATCAGTGCAAACCGGACGCCCGCAATATCGAAACCGCTTGAATAAACGGCGCAGCCTGCACGTTCCGCGCGTTCCAGAATGCGCTCTTTATGGTCCAGTTTAATCTGAAATTCCGGGACGCCGCTGTGTTCGCTCTTCAGGAAATATACAGCCCCCTCTCTGGTCGGAAGTTCCAGAGCGGTGGTGAGCTCTGCGTCCAGAACATTTGCCCAGCGTGAAGCGATCTCCTCAGGAGTGGGGCTGGCAATGACTGCGCCGGTGAGTTCGCCTGGAACGGAGCATGCCTCCCAGTCCGGACCGCCCCAGCGCCAGCTTGAGGCCGGCCTCGGCTGATCAACGGAAACGATTGCGCCGCCAAAGTCTGCCGGGTGGAAATGGCTGGCCGAAATCTCTTCCAGATCGGCATTCCAGACGCGGCGAATGTTCAATGCATCTGCGCGGTTACGCGTCGCTTCGATATTAGCGACCTGAAAGATGACCATATATCCGCCCTCGCCAAACCGGTCGATAAAACGGCGGGCCGGGGCATCCGGACTGACAGGGACCACGACTTCCAGAAACTGGTCGCCAATGGCGAAAACGGCATTTGTCAGCCCAAATTCGCCGACGCCCGGGTCGTTATAAGGCCGGCCGAGGTCAAATATTTCCTGTAGCGTGTTGGCCGTATCCAATGAATTGGCGGCCATTACCAATTGCCTGATACGCAGATCAGCCATGTCTCTCTCCCTGATATTTTTGCTCAGGGTAGTTGAGGAGTGGGCGGGGTACTATCCCGAAAGTCTTATTCGAAGCGATGCCTAGCAAATTTCGGGCAGTCCACAGCGAGGAAACTACGCTCGCCTTCGGGCGATAGCACTAAGGCCGTCATCTGGCCGCCATAGACGGCGCCGGTGTCGATGCCGGTCGCATGCGGAAAGTGCGAGACGCCGGTCATGAAGGCTTCATGACCAAAAACGACATGCCCAAACCGGCCATCATAGACCTCAGCCCAGAACGGGTCGTCAGGGCCATAAGCGTCCAGCGCCAGGAAATGGCCCCCGTCTCGGTGGATGAACCGTGTCCGCCAGATCTGTTTTAAATGCTTGGCATACTTGTCCGTCGCGGCGTGAAACTCTTCTGGCGTGTCTGGAAAGCGAGAGAGATTTCCCGGAATACCGCCATGAACGGCTAGAATGCCATGGTGCTCACAGCGCCAGAAGGGCAGCGCGTCATCCAGCACCTGCCAGTCTTCATCGCCCGCATCGGCCATAAAAGCTGCGAGTTCGGGCGACTTGCGGGCCATTTCGCCAGCGATATGAGCGCCTTTTGCGTGGTGGTCGCGAAAGCGCAAATGCTTGTCTTCGTGATTGCCGCGCAGAAGGATTGTTTCGATATCAGAACGGTCTTTCAGGGCGCTGACCTGGCGTATAACGCCTATATCGTCTGGCCCTTTATCGACCAGATCACCGATGAAAATCAACCGATCATCCGTAGACGGATTAATGCGGTTTAACAGGTCTGCCAGTTCATTCGACATGCCATGCACGTCGCCAATGAAAACGGTTCTGCCTGTGGGTTTGGTTCTATCGGTGAAGACGGGCTCCTGAAGTTCGTTCGGTTATTGTTTGCGGTAATGGCCGCCATTGTGTCCGTTATTATATCCGCCATGGTCGTAACGGCCACCACTGGAATTTGCGCGGTCATAGGCCGGGTTGCGAACCCATTGGCCATTGCTGCCACGGGTGAAGGCTTCGCCATATCCGTTAATGCGTAGATGGGTGGAAGAATACTCGCCAGTTTGCGCATTGCCATTCATATCGGCATAGCCATTGCCGGTGGTGTCGCAGGCATAAGTGCGACCGGTATGGCGGCAGGCATTATAGCCAACATAATTATTGCCGATGGACCGTGCGATGGGTGTCGGGTGCTGATTGCTATGGCCAAAGCCGTTATAGCCGACATAGCCGCTTCCGAAATTATTCTGCGCCATCTGCTGATTTTGATACTGCATGTCATAGGCGGTCTGGGCGAGCGCCGCATTCATCATTTGCATCTCTGCCGTTGTGCAGCCGCTCACCAGAAGCGTCCCCGCAGTCAGCCCAGCCAGTAATTTGAATTTCATGTCAGCCGCCCCTTTGAATTCGTTACCAAAATCAGACCTGAAGCTTACATGAACGAACATGAACGGAAGGCAACAGGGGGACTATATGGCCCCTTTATTCCGCCGCTTCTTTCTCGGCGCGCATCAGATCGGCGCGTTTTTCGACCAGATCGACAATATGCTCGATCATGTCAGCGTTAGAGACATTGTGGTCTGGCTTGCCGGACACAAACATTTTGCCCGCATCCTTGCCGCCACCGGTAAAGCCGAGATCGGTGAGGGCCGCTTCGCCGGGGCCGTTTACAACACAGCCAATAATCGAAAGTGAGATCGGCTCTGAAATATGCGCGAGGCGGTTTTCCAGTGTCTCAACGGTTTTGATCACATCAAAGCCCTGACGCGCACAGCTTGGGCAGGCAACAATGTTCACGCCGCGTGTGCGAAGGCCCAGACTTTTCAGCATTTCAAAGCCGACTTTGACCTCTTCAACCGGGTCCGCAGAGAGCGAAACGCGGATCGTATCGCCAATGCCTGCCCATAGAAGAGAGCCCATGCCGATGGAGGATTTCACCGTGCCGGTACGAAGGCCACCAGCCTCGGTGATACCTAAATGGAGCGGCGCGTCTGTCGCCTCTGCCAGCTGTTGATAGGCCGCTACGGTGAGGAACATGTCAGAGGCTTTGACCGAGATTTTATACTGGTCAAAGCCATGGTCTTCCAGAATGCGCGCATGGTCGAGCGCGCTTTCCACCATGGCATCGGGGCAGGGCTCGCCGTACTTTTCCAGAAGATGGCGTTCAAGGCTGCCACCATTCACGCCAATCCGGATGGAACATCCATTGGCTTTCGCCGCGGCGACCACTTCTTTGACGCGCGCTTCAGAGCCGATATTGCCGGGATTGATGCGCAGGCAGGCCGCGCCTGCATCAGCCGCTTCAATGCCGCGTTTATAATGGAAGTGAATGTCCGCAACGATCGGGACCGGGCTCTCTTTACAGATGCGCGGCATGGCGGCGGTGGATTCTTCGGTTGGGCAGGAGACGCGCACAATGTCTGCGCCCGCTTCAGCAGCGGCATTGATTTGCGCTAGCGTGGCATCGGCATCTTCTGTCGGCGTGTTCGTCATGGTCTGAACGGCGATCGGTGCGTCGCCGCCTACCGGTACATTCCCCACCATAATCTGGCGGGATTTGCGTCGCTCAATATGGCGCCAGGGGCGAATGGCCTGCATGGAACTCTCCGAGGGCTTTCCTTTTCCTTACATGGCGACAGATTGCGTCCGGGTAAAGGCATAACCGGGAAGAAAGCGTGCGCAGGCCTGCGCAATCGCAGGGCGCAAAGCCGCCTCACTAAAGTCATACATATAAGTGCATTGACGCGGCGCGATTAAAGGAGAAAAAGGCGGCGAATAGCAGCTTTCAGGAGGTTGAAATGCGCATGTCGAAACGGGGCGAGGTCGCTCCCTTCATCGTTATGGATGTGATGGAAGCGGCAGCGCGAGCGGAAGCGGCGGGTCGCCATATTATTCATATGGAAGTTGGCCAGCCGGGAACCGCAGCTCCGAAGGCAGCGCGTGAGGCTGTGTCCCGCGCTATGGACGGTGGTCCGCTTGGCTATACGGGTGCGCTCGGCCTGCCAGCACTGCGTAAGCGTATCTCGCAGCTATACCGTGACTGGTATGATGTGGATGTCAGCTCGGACAGGATTGTCGTCACGCCGGGTTCTTCCGGCGGGTTTACGCTGGCCTTTACGTCACTGTTTGATGAGGGCGCGCGTATTGGCATCGGTGCGCCGGGATACCCGTCTTACAAGGCGATCATTCAGGCGCTCAGCCTTGAGACGGTCTCTATTCCTTGCGCGGAGGAGAACCGGTATCAGCCTGTGCCGTCTGATCTGCCGAAGAATCTGGATGGCCTTCTGGTGGCTTCACCGACCAATCCTTCGGGTACGATGCTCGACCGACCTGCGCTGACCGGGCTGATTGATGCCTGCAATGATATGGGCGCGGCTTTTATCTCGGACGAGATTTATCACGGCATTGAATATGAGCGTAAAGCCGTCACCGCGCTGGAAGTGACGAATGAGGCGTATGTCATCAATTCCTTCTCCAAATACTTCTCCATGACGGGGTGGCGTGTGGGATGGATGGTGGTGCCGGAAGATCATGTGCGCCGCGTTGAGCGCCTCATGCAGAACTTCTTTATCTGCGCGCCGCATGCGAGCCAGATTGCAGCGCTTGCTGCCCTCGATGCCAGTGATGAACTGGTGGAGAATATGAAAGTCTATACGCGTAATCGCCAGCTTATGCTGGACGGTTTGCCAAAGGCTGGTTTTACGAAGGTCGCGCCTCCGGATGGAGCGTTCTTTGTCTATGCCGATGTGTCTGACCTGACAGATGACAGCAATGCGTTTGCGGCTGAAATTCTTGAAAAGGCCGGTGTGGCGGTCACGCCGGGCATGGATTTCGATGGCGAGCGCGGCAATGGCACGCTGCGCTTTTCCTATGCGCGTTCCACACCCGACATTGAAGAAGGCCTGGAACGGCTCGCCAAATTTATGGCCAATCGCTGAAACGAAAAAATCCGGATCGTCTGATCCGGATTTTTTAATTCTGTCTGGTTTGCGTGTCGCTTAGTGCGCCATGCGGTCTGCGTCTTCGGCAGACATTTCCAGGCTCGCACGCAGCTCAGCTGCTGCATTGTCGATATCCATGGTGTAGAGCGGTTGGTCCGTCTGGCCTACCGGAGCCAGAGGCTCTCCATCAACAACCCATGAGAACGCGCCCGCATCCTGCGTTGTGAGTGTCCAACCTGCACCTACGCGAAGGTCATAAACCTCACCGCGAGAGAATTGGCGGTCCACGAAGAGTGTACCATCTGCGCCGCGGATCTCGATCCATGCACGACGGTCTGCGCGGATTTCAAGATTGAAGGCATTCATCGCAGCGCTAAGCGCCGGAGACGCCGTTACAGGCAGACGTGAGCCGACTTCGCGGTAATCACGATTGGTCGGAATGCTTGGCGTATGCGCGACGACCGGCGTTTCGGCTGGTGTCGTGATGAATTTGTATCCAGCGAAGAACAGGCCACCCGCCACAACAATGCCTACAGCCGCAAGGCCGAGCTTGATCATAGGCTTGATGAATTTGTTTTCGGACTTCGGAACGGTAACCTGTTCCGGTGCAGAATGAGCCAGCACACCGCACTGCTCGTTGAAGCGTTCAACGCATTCAGCCGGGTTCATATCCAGTGCGCGCGCATAGTCGCGAATATATGGATTTACGAAACCCTTTGGCAGGCGAGAGACCTGCATGGTTTCCATCGCGTAGATGTATTCCTGTCGAAGGCGCAGTTGACGTGCAATGTCTTCGATTTCGAGACCTTTAGACAGTCGCGCGGCTCGCATGCGTTCGCCAATGCGCGCATTCGGATCGACCGGCCCGTCTACAAGCTGAAGATGAGGGGGTTTTCCACTGGGTGAAGACGAAGCCGCCACGCCGGAATCGGTTTCAGCCTTATGGCCGTCCGTTGTTGTATTCGTCTCTATCGCCCGTGCCATGGAGCTGTCCGCCTTCCAGAGCTTATATTATGTGAGTGCCCGTTATTCCGTACCTTAGAACGTTAATAATTGGACATTCAACACGTTTTCACACCTGCGCATATTCTTGCAATAGATTTAACAAATCCTTTTCCAGATCGGAGGTTTGTTTTTCCAGAATCGCCTCAAATTTTAACGAAAGCTGGGATATATTTATGCGGCGGATAGCACGTTTTACCGGGCCAATGCCCGATACAGGCATGGAAAGACGTCGGAATCCCAGCAAGACGAAGACAAGCGCTTTCAGCGGCTGGCCTGCAGCTTCGCCACATATGGAAACCGGAATCCCGCAATTTGTCGCCCGATCGCAAATATCCTTTAAGAAAAGCAGGAATGACTTGTTAAGGACTGGATAGCGGTCAGCCAGCATGCGGTTGTCGCGGTCTGCGGCAAAGAAATACTGATGCAGATCATTCGTGCCGATGGATAAAAAGTCGATTTCGCCTTGCAGCTCGTGAAAGCTGAGCGCGAACGCAGGCGTTTCAATCATCGCGCCGACTTTTACATCAGCCGGGCAATCATATTTGTCATTCTTCCGGCAGCGCTCAACCTCATCCAATAGCATGGCTTTGGCCGCGCGATACTCGTCCACCGTTGTGACGAGCGGGAACATGACAGACAGGGTCTTGCCGCCAGCAGCTCGGCAAAGCGCACGGAGCTGGCGTCTGAACAGGCCTTTTTTGTCGAGCGCAAAGCGAAGCGAGCGCCAGCCAAGTGCCGGGTTTTCCTCGTTTGCATGTCGCGCATTGCGCAGAAGTTTGTCGCCGCCAAGATCCAGCGTGCGGAAAAGCACAGGCCGGTCACCAGCGGTCTCAACCACCTGAGCGTAAAATGACTGCTGCTCCAGGCGCGTTGGAAGCGTCTCTGAAACGAGGAATTGGAATTCGGTGCGGAAGAGGCCAATGCCATCCGCGCCGGATGCATCCAGATTGTCGACGTCGATATTGAGGCCGGCATTCATCATCAGCTCGACATGCACGCCGTCCTGGGTATCGCCTTTGAGGTCGCGAATAGCCGCAAATTCGGCAAGGCGCTGGCTGCGCATGGCCAGTCGGTCACGATAGACAGCAACCAGATCCGGTTCCGGGCGAATATGAATATGGCCGGTATCGCCATCGACAATGATCTGATCGCCGCTCTCGGCAAACGCCATGACGCGTTCAACTCCGCCCACCAGCGGCAGGCCAAGGGCGCGTGCGACAATCACGGCATGGGAGGTTGTGCTTTCATCTTCCAGAACCAGCGCGCGCAGGCCCGCATTTCGGTATTCCAGAAGATCAGCCGGGCCAAGACGGCGCGCCACGAGAATAGCACCATCATGATCAACCGAGGCTGTGCTGCCATCCATGCCCGCAAGAATACGCAGCAGGCGGTTGTCGAGGTCTTCAAGGTCGTGAAGACGATCGCGCAGATAGCTGTCCGTTGCGCTTTGCAGGCGCGCACGGTGTTCACGTCGTGCCCGGTCAACCGCTGCTTCAGCAGACAGGCCGGATGAGACAGCATCCAGTAATCGCGCGGCCCAGGACGGGTCATAGGCCAGCATGCGATAGGTTTCCAGAATGTCCCGGCTCTCACCCGCAAGCGGTGAGACGTGCTGGATCATCATGGAATCGACGAATGAACGCAGTTGTTCCAGCGCCTGTTTGAGGCGGTCTTCTTCCTTGCCGATATCAGTCGCAAAGAAACGGGCAGGCGGCACGACCGGGTCGTGCATATGGATCGGCCCCATGGCGAGGCCATCGCTCAGCGACTGGCCAACGAGCTCGATTGGACGGTTTGGACGAACGGCGACGTCTGCCAGCTCTTCGGAGCCGCTCTTACTTTCGGTGGTGACGACTTCTGCAAGGACCATGGCAATGGTCTGCAGCGTCTCCATATCCTCATCGTCATAGACACGGGAGACGACGTTCTGAACGGCCAGAACACCAATCACCCGGCCAAAGCGAAGGATCGGTACACCCAGGAAGGATGTGTACGGGTCCTCACCCGTTTCCGGGCGATAGCTGAAGCGAGGGTGGTGCGGTGCGTCCTGAATATTCTGAGGGCGCGCCTCAGATGCAACGAGACCGATCAGACCTTCAGTTGGCGCAAGACGCGTACGTTTGACCGCATCTGCCTGAAGACCTTCAGTGGCGACGAGTTCAAAGTCGCCATTTTCCAGACGCAGATAGATGGAGCAGACATCGGCCACGAAAGACCGGGCCACCAGTTCCACCACACCGGCAAGGCGCCCATCAAGGCTCCGGCCCTCTGCCATAAGCGAGCGGAGCCGCGTCATCAGAATGCGCGGCGCAACTGCGCCTACCGGGCGAGGAGGAGGCCTGTTTGGTGGGGCCATGATCTCTCGGTTTAAGTCCTCAGCTTCCTGCGTCTAAGCCATAAGCGGTGTGCAGCGCACGAACAGCGAGCTCTGTGTAGGACGCATCAATCAGAACAGAGATTTTGATCTCGGATGTTGAGATAACCTGAATGTTGATACCTTTTGCAGAGAGCGCGTCGAACATGGTTTTGGCAACGCCTGTATGGCTTCGCATGCCAACACCAATAACGGAAACTTTGGCAACATTCCGGTCAACAACGACAGATTCAAAGCCGATTTTGTCTTTTGCATCCTGCAGGACAGAAACAGCCAGTTCTGAGTCACGTTCTGTGCAGGTGAAAACCATGTTTGCCAGTTCCGGACCACGTGAGTCGGCCTGAACAATCATATCCACATTCACATTGGATTCCGCCAGACGGGAGAAAATGTCGGCGGCGATACCTGGATGGTTAGACACACCAAGCAGGCTGATTTTGGCTTCATCGCGGCTATATGCGATGCCGCTGACAACCTGTTTTTCCATTATCTCATCCTCATCACAAACGAGTGTACCTGAATTATCGGCGCCGGGCTCAGCGAAGCTGGAAAGCACGCGTATTGGCACCTGGTGGTTCATGGCAAGTTCTACAGAGCGGGTCTGAAGGACCTTCGCGCCGAGAGATGCCATTTCGAGCATTTCCTCATAGGAGATTTTGTCGATCCGGCGCGCTTTGGACACAATGCGCGGGTCGGTCGTGTAGACGCCATCGACGTCTGTATAAATATCGCAGCGTTCAGCGCGCAGAGCGGCCGCAACCGCAACAGCCGACGTGTCTGAGCCGCCACGGCCAAGCGTGGTGATGCGGTCATCGTCTGTGCGGCCCTGAAAACCTGCGACGACAGCAATTTCGCCAGACGCGACAGATTGCGAGAAGGCCTCGCCATCAATGTCACGAATACGGGCTTTGCCGTGCACATCATTGGTTAGGAGTGGCATCTGCCAGCCCAGCCAGGAGCGGGCTTTAAGGCCTCGCTTGCGCAGAGCGAGCGCGAGGAGACCAGACGTGACCTGCTCACCGGAGGAGACAATCACATCGTATTCGTCGTCGAAATTTTCGCCGACAACGGCCGGACCTGCAGCATTGGTAGCCAGACCCACAAGGTGGTTTGTCTGTCCTGCCATGGCAGAAACAATAACGGCCACGCCGCCCGGGTTGGTTTCGGCCTGTTTAGCGACCACATCAGCGACATGGTTTATGCGTTCGAGATCAGCGACTGACGTGCCGCCAAACTTCATGACTATGGGTGACATTGGCGTTTTCGGTTTTGTTTCTTTTATCTTGGACTAGAATTCACGACCTTGTAGGAGGTGATCGTGATTGGTGCAAATGCGGAGATGGCGTTATGAGTGAGAATTCTCTGAATGAGGCTCCTGAAGGTCTGATTTCTCCGAGTATCGACCCTGAAGAGGTCTCCAAGTTCTCCGCAATAGCGAGTGAATGGTGGGACCCCAAGGGAAAATTTCGTCCTCTCCATAAATTTAATCCCACGAGATTGCGATTCTTAAGAGAGACTCTGGTCTCACATTTCGATCTCAATGCCCGTGCGGTCCGCCCTTTGGAAGGGTTGAGACTGCTTGATATTGGTTGCGGTGGGGGTCTGATCTCGGAGCCAATGGCACGCCTCGGCGCCAGTGTGACTGGCGTTGATGCCTCTGAGAACAATATAAAAACGGCTAAAGTACATGCTGAGCAGCAGGGCTTGTCGATTGATTTTCGCGCAGGCACGGCTGAAGCACTGCTCGCTTCGGGAGAAGAAAAGTTTGATGTCGTCCTGAATATGGAAGTCATTGAGCATGTCGCTGACCCGGAAACCTATCTCACCGATTGCTGCGGACTGTTAAAGCCGGGCGGTGTGACGGTTGTGGCAACGCTCAACAAAACGCCAAAAGCGCTCGCGCTGGCCGTCGTCGGGGCGGAATATGTGCTGGGCTGGCTGCCGCGCGGCACGCACGATTTTTCGAAATTCCTGAAGCCGGAACAGATTACATCCTGGCTGGAGGCGGCAGGCCTTGAGTGTGAGCCAGCCGTTGGCGTCAGCTATAAACCGCTTGGTGATAGCTGGGCGGTCTCATCCGACACGGATGTGAATTATATGATTGTGGCGCGAAAGCCGGCTGGATAATCAGCCGGTTCATTCGGTTTATGGATAGATGATATCCAGAGATTCAGCGTCTTCGATATTGCAGACATAGCTGACATCCTGAAGGGCGCGGCGTGCTGCGCCCATAAACAGGCCATGCTCATTGGCGATCTGGTTTAAATCCCAGCCATTGTCCGCTGCGATCTGCATGAAGTTCACAAACCCCTGCTGCCAGCCCATGCCGCAATAAGAGCGTGCGCCGGAAACAATGCCCATTATAGCGACATCATCTTCGCGCAGTTCTTCAGACAGAAGTGCGAGGACGAGCTCAGACTGATTATAGTCGAGGAAGGACTGATCCGGGCGCGCCGGGACCGGCATAGGTACTGGAAAGGCATTTGGCTGAGCGTCTGTTTCATCCTGAACCAGTTGAACCGGTGGATTGGCTTCAGCCAGTTCGAGTTCAAGAGCCTCGGCCTCTGCATAGAGCGCGTCAGAGCGCGCAATCAGAAGAGGTATCTGTGATGCAATGGCATTGCCGTCTGCATAGAGGGCCTCAATGTCGGAATCGACGTCTTTGATCTGAGCTTCAATTGCTGCTGCGTCTTCTTCTGTTTCGGCCGCTTCATATGCCGTCACAAGTTCTGCACGTTCTGCACCGGCAGAGCTCAGCGCGTCATTCAGGGCGATAATGGCATCATCCATACGAATGGCTTCTTCGCGCAGGGTATCAGCCTCCGCGCGAAGCAGTTCCGGGTCGCGAGGCGTGGTCGCCTCCTCAGCTTCAGCGACCTGCGCTTCAGCCTGTTGTGCCATATATGGAAGATCAGAGCCCGCTGGAACGGTCTGGCAGGCTGCAATAAGCAGCAGTGCAGATAGTAATATCAGGTGTCTCACACCGGACTCCTCTCGTCTAATCCTTATGCTCTGTATGTTACAGGCGTAACAAAACAGAGCAATCGGTAGGAGAGAAGCAATATCCGGGCCAGCAGGGCGCTGGTGTATCAGTCGCCCGTAACAGGAGACGAGTTGAGCTGGATATAGCTCTGAATGCCGACCTGTTTGATCAGCTCGAACTGTGTCTCGATGAAGTCGACATGTTCTTCTTCATTATCGAGGATTTTGCAGAACAGATCGCGAGAGACATAGTCACGCACGCTTTCGCAATATTCGATCGCATCGCGCAGAAGCGGAATAGCGATTTCCTCGATCTTGAGGTCGCATTGCAGGATTTCCTCGACGGTTTCGCCGATCATCAGCTTGCCAAGATCCTGGAGGTTCGGAAGACCATTGAGGAAAAGAATGCGCTCAATCAGCCAGTCGGCATGGTGCATTTCTTCAATGGATTCATCGTGTTCTTTTTTACCGAGCTTCGTTACGCCCCAGTCATTCAGCATGCGTGAATGCAGGAAGTATTGGTTGATCGCCGTCAGCTCGTTTTTGAGTGCCTTGTTCAGGAACTCGATGACCTTAGGGTCGCCCTTCATGCTGAATCTCCTATTCTAAGACTCAGGAATAGCATTTTGAGCGCGCTCAGAAAAGGCGTCAGTGTAAAATTTTCAATTATTTCAAGGTATTGAGAATGCTAGGCGATTGCATTCTCAACTAGAGTATCAGTTGCGGATGCGAGTGATTTCTGTTCGCGAAGACGCGCGCACATTTCCGGCTTACACCGGCCACACTGGAACTGATTGCCATGGAACGCCTGAATCTCTTTTGGAGATGACGCACCGTTATCAATGGCCTCGCCGACTTTGCGGCAGTTCAGATTATGACAAACGCAAATGATCATGAGTCGCAACTAGCCCCAGTTGCGAATGAATGTCAATCAAAAGAGTCGGCTCTGCGACAAATGTGTTTGTCAGAGGATATGCGCTTTGCGCGCAGCGGCTTCGAGGTCTGCGCGATGGTCGGGATGAGCAAGAGCAATCATGGCCCGCGCACGCTCTTCACCGGAAAGGCCGATCAGGCGCGCGACACCATATTCCGTCACCACAGTGTCCACGTCATTTCGGGGGGTGGTGACGGGGCCAGTGAGTTCAGGAACAATGCGGGAGATCGCGCCTTTTTTAGCGGTGCTCGTGCAGGCAATAATGGAGCGTCCGCCTTTTGAGGCGCGCGCGCCGCGTACAAAATCGAGCTGGCCACCAGAGCCGGAATACTGGCGACCGGCCAGATTTTCTGAATTGCACGCCCCGAACAAATCGACCTGAAGCGTCGCATTGATCGAGATGACGCCGTCATTCTTGGCGATATGGCGTGGGTCATTGACGATGTTCACCGGGTGAGAGTTGATCGCCGGATTATCGTCCAGGAGATCATACATACGTCGATTGCCAAGCGCGAAAGTGAAGACGGTACGGCCGGGGAATGTGTTCTTCTGCCGATTGGTCACTGCGCCCGCTTCGATGAGGTCGACCATGCCGGGTGATAGCAATTCAGTGTGAATGCCAAGATCGCGCCGGGATTTCAAATGCCCGCAAACCTCATTTGGCAGCGCGCCAATGCCCATTTGCAGACAGGCGCCATCTGGCACCAATTCGGCAATCATCTCGCCAATATGGCGCTCTTCGGCATGGGCCTCGCGTTCAGGCGCTTCAAACAATGGGGCGTGATTTTCGATTATCCCATCAATCTCGCTGATATGGATCATGGAATCGCCGAACACGCGCGGCATATGCCGGTTCACCTCGACAATGGTGTGCCTGGCAGATCGCGCAGCCGTGCTCGCATAGTCATTATTGGTCCCGAAGGAGAAATAGCCATGCTTATCCATAGGCGAGACGGTGGTGATGAAGGTGTCGAGCTCTACATGCTGGCTTAAAAGGCGCGGGGCATCTGAAAAGGCGACGGGTACGAAATTCAGAACCTTGCGCCCTTCGGCTTCGCCGCGTTCGGCGAGCGCGCGCTCTGTTGGTCCCATAAACATGCAATGCGGATGGACATGGTCCATCATCTCATAGCGCAGCAAGGTTGCGGCGGCCTCCGGCATGGAATGGAAATACCAGAGCTTTAATTCGGTAAGGTTGCCGGCCTCAATCCGCTCATTGATCGCTTGTAAAAGGGCAGGCGGCTCACCCAAGGCCATACCCATGGAGATGTTCGTGCCGGATGAGAGAATGTTTGCGGCCTCTGCAGGTGAGCAAAGCTTAGAGGCATAGTCCTGTTCGAAAGGTCCGGTCATGTGTGTCTCCCCTTATCGCGGGAGAGTGTAACAGCACAGCGCCGTCCGGCCATATGACCATACGGCGCAGCTTTATGATTTATCCGCATCCTCATCCCAGCCGAAAACGTCTTCCAGACCGACGCCAAACACGCGGGAAATGCGAAATGCACTTTCAAGCGAAGGCGAATACCGGCCCTGTTCAATGGCGATCACCGTCTGGCGGGTTACGCCTATAGCCTTGGCGAGGGCGGATTGGCTCATATTGTCATGCGCTTCGCGCAGGTCTTTCACTTTGTTGGTGATTGGGGGATGTTTGGCCATGTCACACGCCCCGTCGATAGAAGAGGATGGTCAATACGTATTCGGCAATTTGTGAGGCGATCAGGCTACCCACAATGATGTGGAAGAGGAGGTCGCCGTCCTGTTGCAAGACATAGTGCCAGAGACCCGCAAAACATCCAAAGCCGAGTACATAGCCAGCGATATTGCCGGACCGGCGCAGAACTTGTTTGTCGCGTTCGTCCTCGCTGTCGTTAGACCCTTCCGGGTCTGTAATGCCGATAAGTGTGTGGGTGATGATCGCGCCAATGATCAGGGCAATGGTTGCAACCGAGGCCAGAGCCAGAACTGGCGGGGCTGTCTCACCCAGTTTGATCGAGATGTCCCAGATTGTTTTTAAATACCAGCCACCGATCACGGTGAGAAGTATGCCCATCGCCCAGGCGGATTTTTCGTGAAAAGTCATGAGTTTAGTCCTGATAAGGAAGAATGGTCAGGCTGGCTGACGCAGATACCACCAAAGCGAAGGCAGGCGGATGATTTCTCCGCCGATGAAGACGCCGATCACGGCGTGCGCCAGCGCCATTGGATCTGTCAGGCCGTCAAAGGCTTCCAGAAAAATGATCGCAAGGCCGCCGGAGTAAGCGTACAGCATGTTTCGCATGGCCTTGAACTGAATGCGCGATTCCCGCTCATCGACCGTCGGCATTTCTGTTTTGTCGGTGATGCTCGTGATCACTGAAACAGCAATGATCAACGCGATCATGATCGCGACAGACACACCCATTCGCCAGAACAGTTCTGTGCCAGTTTCCGGAACGCTCCACCAGAAGCCCCAATAGGCTCCGATATGCAGTGCGCCTGCGAGTATCGCGAATAATGATGCCGCAACATCTACGCGAAAAAAGATAGTCATAGTACTATACCTGTGTGTCAAAAATATCTGACACATATATGGTAAAACATTTTTTACATGTCAAAGAAATTAGACACAGAGATGTAAAATATTTTGTACACACCTGAATCTGTTTGAGATTCTGAGTAATCGAGATATAGTATTGTTATAACATTTTCCGGGAGGGCGAGATGAAACGGTTTTGGGTTATGGTCTCATGCACCTTCGCGCTCATCCTGCCCGCCTTTGCCTGCTCCCCGCCACATCCCCGTACGGTGATGGAACAGTTTGAGTACGCGGAAGCGGTATTCGAAGGGATTGTGTTCTCTGAAGACGTCCACTGCAACGACCCTGATTATCTCTTGCCCACACACCCGGTTCTTTGCCCGCGAACAGTCCGTGCGATTGTCCTGAATAGCGTGAAAGGTGACGCAGAGGGTATTGTGGATATTCACATTGACAGTGCTCTTTGTTTTTATCCTATTCACCGCCTTATGGGGCGTCGCACCTATCTGTTCTTATTTCAGAACAGAAATGGTCAATTCGAAGGGGTGTACTCAAATGATTTTTTTGAGCCCGATATAGAACTTGAAGGCATGCCGATTGAAGAGTTCAGACGTCTGACAATCGACCGGCCACCAATTTATATGCCAAATGGTGACCTGATTAGTGGCGGTAGAGATGCCGTGATCTATGAGGGGCGATTCATGCAATTTGGTCAAAGATTACACATCAGAGCGAATTAACTGTGTGATTATCACGTAAAAGTTGCGCTCCTCAATTCCCGATCGTTACGTGCTCTTGTTTCGATTTTTTGGGGTGAAGGGGGGCATTAATGTCGGGCACTACGAACGACAAGCACGAACCAATAAAGTATCGGCCTGATATTGATGGTTTGCGTGCTTTGGCGGTTCTGCCGGTAATTCTGTTCCATCTGGAGCCGAGCTGGATTCCCGGCGGGTTTGTAGGTGTCGATATTTTTTTCGTGATCTCGGGTTTCCTGATCACAAAAATTATATGGCGAGAGGCTCAGGAGCAACGTTTCACGTTCGCTCGCTTCTATGAGCGACGAGCAAGGCGGATCCTGCCCGTTTTGTTTACGGTGTTGACGGTCAGTTCTTGCCTTGCTTTGTGGATGATGACTCCCGCTGAACTCTCCAGCTATAGCGAAACTTTGGCTGGCGCTGCTCTTTTTGCGTCAAATATCGTCTTGTTTTTTCAAACGGGATATTTTGACGCTGCGGCTCATCAGAAACCGCTCCTTCATACTTGGTCACTCGCCGTCGAAGAGCAGTTTTACATTTTTTTTCCAATCGTGATTTTGGTTTCGCTGAAATTTCTAAAAGTGCGCTTCACGCTTTTGCTTGTGGTTCTGGGCGCAGTTTTATCATTTTTAATTTCACTCTACGTCACCAACAAAGATCCCAGTCTTTCCTTTTATTGGCTGCCTTTTCGTGCCTGGGAATTGCTGTTCGGCTCTCTGATCGCATTGGGGATCCTTCCGGAACTACGTAGTCGAGTGCTCCGCCACGCTGTGTCAGTGGTCGGTTTGGTGCTGGTTCTGGTCTCATTGGCTTTCTATTCAAGCGGGACTCTTTTTCCTGGGCTCATGGCTGCGCCTCCGGTTTTGGGGGCCACTATGATAATCTGGTCAGGGCCATCCTCGTTAATTGGGCGGGCTTTGTCGGCCAAGCCTCTCGTGTTCGTTGGGCTTATTTCATATTCACTCTATATGTGGCACTGGCCAATAATCGTATTCGCAGAATTATACCTGATACGAGAGCCTTATCTGTATGAATTGCTCGCGATATTTGCTGTCACTGTAATGGTCTCATATGTTTCTTGGCGATTTATAGAGCAGCCTTTTCGAAATTCTGAGGGCTTGGTGAAACGTACCCGCAGCGTTGCGATAGCATCTGTCTCAGGTATTGCGTGCGCCGCGTGTGCTAGCGCTTTCTTTTTTGTTTCCGGGGGCTTCCCTCAGCGCTGGTCGGCAGAACTGCAACAGGTAGCTGCGGTTTCTGAAGAACGACCGTCGTGTCGATCGAGTGATCTGATCGATACATTGGGACTCAATGTGATGGCATGTCATATCGGCCAACTTCATGGACCATTGGATTTCGTGCTTTGGGGTGACTCTCATGCGGGCTCGTGGTTGCCGCTATTCGATCGTATGCTTCGTGAAGAGCGATTGTCTGGGATGGTGATTTCTGCCCCCGGCTGCGTACCCGCGTTGAATTTGGATCGAGCTGAAAGCTGGCGCCGGTGTGAATTTATTGAAAGGTCTCTATTTGAGCAGGTTTTAGAGCTTAACGTGAAGAAGGTTGTCATCGTTGCTTCCTGGGAGCTGCATGTCGCTGATCCGGAAAAAAATACGATCTATGACGGTCGGTTCAGTAATGATGTTTTCAGCCGGCAGTTCAATATTGTTGGAGGATTGGAAGACGTAATATTGAAATTGCAAGCAAAGCAAATTGACGTGGGGATATTCATGTCTGGTGTTTCCGCCGATTATGACGTTCCGTCATCGCTTTTCAGAAACGCCGTGCTTTCTAGAGATTTAGATATTTCATCATCCACACAACGCCGAGAAGAACGTATTTCGCCGATTTTAGGGTTTGCGCATGAGTTTGCGGATATCGTTATATCGGTTGACACACTTTTCTGTGACGAGCAGCTCTGTAAAGTAAGCGTCGGGGGGCGCCCATTGTACCATGATGACAATCACCCGTCAGAGTATATGAATGAACTAGCTTATAGCCAATTGCAGCCGCAGTTCTTTGAGTTTTTGTATGGTGACCTGATTAGTGGCTCAGACGCCCCTCAATAATGTCCAGGATATTGGCCTGAATGCCGCCTAGAAATACCTCGCCCCAAAGTGCGGCATAGGTGTTGAGCGGGGTCTGCGCCTCATAATCCGTATAAAGCACAAGGCGCGTTTGCCCGGCCTCAGCCGGTTCGAGCCGATAGCCGCCTTCAGCAATACGTAAATGATGGCCGTCCGGTGAGATATGGCGGTCGGTATATCGGCTGATGGAACCGTTCGGGAAGACGAAATTCCAGCTCAGGGCCTGAAATTCCTGCCAATGGGTGATGTGTTCTTCAAAGGTGATGTTCTCGCCCCATTGGGCATGGCGAATAGCGCCCACGCCTTCCCCTGCAACGACCGCAGAGCTTGGGCGCGGAATGCGGGCAATGGTCTGCACAAAGGTGAAACGCCCCTCATCGGCGGCAATATCCGGTAGGGAAATCAGCAGCGGCCATATCTCTTCAGCGCCTGCATCCAGCACAATGCTGCGTTCCACGCTGTAAGGCGTGATCTGATGGGGCTGGGTCGCATCCATGGCCAGCAGCAAGGCTGGTACAGTTGCGATCAGGCTCATTTCCAGCTTTGCCTTTTTACCAGCTTCAATATGTCGACGCTGAATGCGCTTTGTGGTGAGCGCGCCAAGCAGCGCCATGGGTAGCCAGAGCACGCTTGCCAACAGAAGGCAGACGACGCCTTCGCCCAGAATGGCCGCGCCTGCGCCCAGCACAATGACGAGGATGAGAAGGACGATAGAGTATGCATTGCTGGCTGTATTTTCGCCCTTCGGGTTCACCAGATACGCAGCGAACAGACCGATCAGATAAGGCAGGCCAAGCAATATGAAGAGCGAGATAAACCCTTCGCCATCCACGCTCGGATTGAGCTGAACGAACAGCCCGTAAAGCGCCAGTGTACAGATGAGTATCAGCGCGCTGATCGAAAGGATCCGCTTCAGAACGGTCCACCACACAGATGCAGGTTTTGTCTCTTCCATATTGTCCCCCTGATGAAGCCTTCTGCTTCCCCGCGGCTATCAAACGCCAAAGCCGCGAACTCGGCAAGTAAATGCCCGTATGAGGGGAGTTTAAGGGCGGCGAACGTCTTGAACTGGGCGCGGCGTTACCCGAAGATCAGCGTGCCATGAGCAGAAGCGCCTGCCCAGGCACCATCTGCAACAGCAAGTGCCACCGAATGCGGAACACGGGCCACATCTCCGCAGGCAAATACGCCTGGAATACTCGTTTCCTTATTGGCATCGGTCTGGAGCTGTGTACCGAAAGGCGTTTCTTCGATGGCGCAGCCCAGTCCTTCACCGAGCGAGGTCGAAGGCTTATTGCGGCTCGCAACGAAAATTCCGGCAAATGACAATGTGCGCCCATCTGTCAGATACACATCCGCCGAGCCAGTAATTCGGGCGATCGGTGTGTGTTCAACCTCTACACCCCGGTGTGCGAGTTTTGCGCTCATTTCATCGTTCAGCGTCAGTCGCCCATCCGTGAAGAAAGTGGTCGCGCCCCAATCGGGCAGCATCAGCGCCTGGTGCACGGAGTTTTCGCCAACGGCAATGACAGCAATATCTTTCTGTCCCAATTCGTATCCATGGCAGTAAGGGCAGTGAAAAACGGTTTGTCCCCAGCGTTCCTGAAGACCTTTAACGTCCGGAAGGGTGTCGCTGACACCAATCGCCAGAATTATGCGCTTTCCATGAAAACGTTCTGAGGCGTCTGTGCTGACGGTGAAATGGTCTTTCTCTCCTGAGATGTCAGTCGCCATCTGGTCGGTCCAGTAAACACTGGGATAGGCGAGCAATTGTTGTCTGGCGGTGCGTGCAATTTCATCCGGCGCGATGCCGTCCTGTGTCAGGAAACCATTGGAATGGTCGGCAAACCGGTTGCGGCGTTTTCCGCCATCCAGAACCAGAATTTTCTGGCGTGCACGCGCCAGCTGTAAGGCGGCAGACATGCCTGAATAACTGCCGCCTATGATGATGACGCCGTATTTCATGAAAAACCCCATAATGATATAATATCACATATCGAGTGAGCCCCAGGGTTTCAAGTGAATGTATTGTGCATTCTTGCCGACATTGAAGGACGCGTGTGTTAAGCTGGGGGAAATCCTTTTGCGTCGATTGGTTCTGCGCCTTCCGCCTTGACCAAAACCCCCATCAGGCCTACTCCCCGCGATTGGTTTCAATCACAAAGGCACACCCCTAAAATGACCGATATCTCCACCCTTGCCGCATCAGCTAAAGCCTGGCCGTTCGAGCTTGCGCAAAAGCTGAAACAACGCGTCGAGCAGTTGGAGAAACAGGGTAAGGGCAAGGACGCCGTGATCTTTGAAACGGGCTACGGCCCGTCAGGCCTGCCGCATATCGGTACGTTTGGTGAAGTTGTGCGCACGACTATGGTGCGTCGCGCTTTTGAAACGCTGACCGAAGGCAAAATTCCGACCCGTCTGATCTGTGTGTCCGACGATATGGACGGCATGCGTAAAGTCCCGCCGACGGTTCCAAACCCGGAAAGCCTTGAGGCGTATCTGCAAAAGCCACTGACCGCAGTGCCAGACCCATTCGGTACGCATGATAGCTATGGCGCGCATATGAATGCCCGCCTTTGCGGCTTTCTGGACAGCTTTGGCTTTGAGTATGAGTTCGCGTCTGCGACTGAGCTTTATAAAAACGGCACTTATGACCCGATGCTTCTGCGCGCTGCGGAAAAGTATCGGGACATTATGGATGTCATGCTGCCAACATTGGGTGAGGAACGCCGCGCGACGTATTCCCCATTCTTGCCAATCTCCCCGACAACGGGCCGCGTCCTCTATGTGCCGATGAAGCATGTGGATGCGAAGAATGGTGAGATCACCTTTGAGGATGAAGACGGCACGGACGTGACTATCCCGGTGACAGGTGGCCACGCCAAGCTTCAGTGGAAGCCAGATTTCGGCATGCGCTGGGCCGCGCTGGGCATTGATTTTGAAATGTTCGGCAAGGACCACCAGGCGAATGCGCCGATCTATTCCAAAATCTGTAAAATTCTGGGTGAGCGCCAGCCAGAACAATATGTCTATGAGCTGTTCCTGGACGAAAAAGGCGAGAAAATCTCCAAGTCCAAAGGCAATGGCATCTCGGTTGAGCAATGGCTGAAATATGCGCCGCAGGAAAGCCTTGCGCTGTTCATGTGGCAAAAGCCACGTGCAGCGAAAAAGCTCTATTTCGATGTCATTCCGAAAGCCGTGGATGAGTATCTGACCTTCATTGAGAAGTATCAGTCTGAAGAGCCTGCACGTCAGCTGGAAAACCCGGTCTGGCATATTCATGGCGGCAATCCACCGGAACTGAATGTGCCAGTGAGCTTTGCGCTGCTCTTGAACCTCGTATCGGCAGCGAATGCGAACTCCAAAGAGCTGATCTGGGGCTTCATTACAAAGTACGCGCCGGACGCAACTCCGGAGAACGCGCCATTCCTCGACCATCTGGTGGGCTATGCGCTCGCTTATTATGAGGACTTCGTGAAGCCTGCGAAAACCTATCGCGCGCCCGATGCGAAGGAACGCGTTGCGCTCAGTAATCTGGTGAAGGCGCTGCGTCATTATGAGGGCGATGTGACGGCGGATGATCTTCAGACGCTGACCTTCTCCATTGGTAAGGATGCAGAGTTTGAAAACCTGCGTGACTGGTTCAAAGCGATCTATGAGGTTTGCCTTGGTCAGTCTCAGGGGCCACGCTTTGGTGGCTTCATCGCGATTTATGGCGTTGAGGAAACCGCTCAGCTGATCGAAGACGCACTGAACGATAAGTTTCTGAAGTAATCGGTTTTTTGTGATTGCAAAGCGGCATGATATTCCGCTTCACTCTCTGGAATATACATCGCGCTTTAATGAGCTCCGTTCTCCCTCACTCTGTTTCTGAGGTCTTTATCGTCTGTTCTTTTTCGTCAAGCATGAGTGTTCTGTACTGAAGCAGGACGATTGCCTGCCATATCCAGAAAACAGCACCGAATATGCAAACGGAGAAGAACAAACGGGACGGCGCGGTGGATCCAAAATTTTGTGTCAGTAAGTTCAGAGCGATCTGAATCAAATAGAGCGCCAGCGCGAGAATGGCTGCAGCAAGAGTGTTATTCGTGATTACGGTCAGAACGTTTTTTGCCGCGTCGGCGAACTGTAGGGCATGGGTTTCTAGCTTCAGTTTTACCAGTTCGTAAGCGTACAGAATGTTCACGATCACCAGTATGCGGAATAGAAATCCCCAAAACAGGCTACTGATCGAAAATGCCTGAAACTGTTGGCTTGGAAACACTTCATCGGTGAGAAACTTAATTATGACGGTACCCGCCAGGGCAATGAAGATGACTTGCCAGCTCGACTTGATACGGCCGAGCGGAGTTGTCCCGGGGGTCTGAAAATAAAAGCACGACAGAACAACCATACCGACCGCACTTGCGATGAATTGGCCGCTGATGAAGAGCCAAGGATTTCTACCATAAATACCGTTTGCGATGTCTCCGGTTGCAAATCCAAGGAATGCGTAAAGAAACCAGACTACCATGACGGCAATTAAGAGTTTGAAAATTAAACCAAAACTTGATTTCAAGCTTTCTAATACTGGGTTAAGCATCGAGAACCTCCCGTTTTGAGGGAATAGTTAACGATGAATGATGAAACATTGACAACAAAAAATTGCAGATATGGATATACTTGATTGTTAAGTGAAGTATTGGGGAGTTCTTGTGCCAACCTTAGGTTCAGCCTCGCAGCCCTGGCTTTGGTCGTAGTTTCCTAGCTCTATCGGTGGTGTAATCCCCTTTTCAGGGGGAGTTACGAGCCGCGAAATTTGCGACTCCTCCCCTTGAAATGGCTCCTGAGGAAAAGAAAACGCATTCGTTTCCCGAGGGAGGGACAGGTGGGGATCAAGCTTTAAGAGATTTCCTTAAGCGTTTGCGTAGACGCCTTTCAGCTGGTCGACCACGCCTGTCTGGAATGGTGCGACAGCTGCATTGATCCCTTCAACGCCCATATCTTCGCCGACCACGGTACGCACGGGGCGCGGGCCTTCAGCTTCGATCAGTGCCTGAATGGCGTCGGCCACGTTCTGAGCGTCATTAATGTCTTCATTCTGGTCGAATGCCGTCTGGAACATGCCCAGCATACGGTCGCCACCAGTCGACATCACGCCATAGGCCTGCACGCGGTCTTTATCGGCTGGGGCAGGCGATGTCGCGACGAGGTCTGTGCGGTGCGCACTTGGCTGAATGATTACCGCTTCAACGCCTGTGCCCTCCAATTCCAGGTTCAGCGTCTCGGTATAGGTTTCCATCGCCCATTTGCTGGAACAATACAGTCCGAAGAAAGGAAGGGAGAGGCGACCAGCCGCAGAGCTGATATTGATGATGATGCCATCACCCTGTGCGCGCATGGCTGGCAGGGCTGCCCGGCAGGTGCGAGCAATGCCATAAACATTCACATCAAACAGGTCTTTCATCTGTTCGAGTGTGAAGGCTTCGGTCACGCCAACGGGCATGACGCCCGCATTGTTGACCAGAGCATGCAGAGCGCCCTGTGCGAGTGCTGCGGAAACCGCACGGTCAACGCTTTCATCATTGGCAACATCAAGCTCCAGAATGGTGAGCTGTCCGCTTGCCGTCTTTGCAAAGCTGTTGAGATCTGCGACCGCTTTTTCATTGCGGGTGTCCGGCGAGCGCATGCCAGCAAAGACATGGTAGCCCTGAGAGAGTAGTGATTTTGCGGTGAGCAGGCCAATGCCACGGCTCGCGCCGGTAATGAGGACGGATTTCTGGGGGGTCATGAGAGGGTAAAGTCCTTAATCATGGTTTTCATGAAAAGTTTCAAAGGGGCTTCGGAGCGTTCCGCTTTCATGCGGGTCAGCGCCCCGCTCCAGCCATTCAGAAGGGCATCTGCGCCTTCCTGCGGCGAGAGATGGGCAAGGCCGAGTTCATCCCGGACCTTATCTGTCAGGCAGACCTCAATCTCGGCAGAAAGCTCTCGCCAGAACCGCGATAAGGCGGACTGGAAGTTATCGTTCTGCGTGCCGAGCTCGTTTGAGAGGTTGCACATCAGGCACCCTTCGGAGAATTCCAGCGATTCAAAGACCGTGTGGGCAGCCCGGAAGAATTGCTTCAAACGGTCCAGCTCGGCCTTTGTCTGATCGCTCAGAATGCCATTGGCGAAGGCCATTTGGCTCTGATGGTACTCTTCAGCAACCGCGAGGCCATACGCCTCTTTGGATGCGAAATAGTGGTAGAAAGAGCCTTTGGGCAGGCCGGTTTCTGTAAGGATTTCTCCAATGCCGGTCGCCTCAAAGCCATTGCGTCTGAACAGGGCAAGGCCGGTATCGATGAGCCGGTCATAGGATGCGTTATAGGTTTTATCGTTTCGTGTGCGTGCCATGGATATAAAATAGACCGGTCGATTATTTATTGGAACAGGGTGAGGGGTCACTTTGGGTTCACGCTGTCGTGTGAGGCAAGTGAGCTGCCCGCCGACGAGCACCAGCGGGCATTCTGGGTTAGTAAAGCTTTTCGACGGCGCTCATATTGAGGTCACCATCCCCTGCGCTGATGGCGTGGGTGAAGACGTCGCGCGCGGCGCTCGTGACAGGCAGGGCGTCCGTGCCGCCTGCTTCTTTCACGGCATAGCCAAGATCTTTTTCGATCAGCTCAACCGGGAAGAGCGGATTATGAGAGCCTTGCGCCATCAGCCAGGACACCAGTTTCATCTGAGGGGAGCAGACGATTGTAGACCCGAAGACTTCTGCCGCGCGGGCTTTATCAATGCCGCCCTTTTCCGTTGAGGCGAGAAGCTCTGCCAGAGCGGTCACCTGAACGCCCATCATGGAATTCACCATCAGCTTCATGGCTGCGCCGGTTCCAACCGGGCCCATAAGGTGCTGCGCGCCGCCCATTTGGGCGAGGACAGGCTGGGCCTTGATGAAGATATCTTCTTCGCCGCCAACCACGTGGATGAGTGTTTTGCCTTCTGCCTGTGGGCGGGAGCCCAGCACGGGCGCGTCGAGAAAGGCGAGGGATTTTTCCGCAAATGCTGCACCGAGGCGTTTAACCCAGTCGATGGTGAGTGTTGAGCTTTCAATGGCAATCGCGTCTGGAGACAGGCCATTGATCGCTCCGGTGTCTTTATTAAGCCAGACCTCTTCAGAGGCCTCATCATCGCGGACGCACGAAATGACGATCTCAGCGCCTTCTACAGCTGCTTTAGGGGTTGGTGCCAGCTTTGCACCTTTGGCGATCAGCTCATCAGCGGCAGATGTGGTGCGGTTCCAGACCGTTACGTCATGGCCAGCATCAATAAGATTTGCAGCCATGCGGCTGCCCATAGCGCCGAGGCCGAGATAGGTGATTTTCATGAAGTATGACTCTCAGGTGTTTGGATTGGTCTTCCCTATAAGACCAGTCTGGCACGGGCCATGGGGGGAGTTCCAGTCACAGCTGGGCACGCCATTATCAACTAAACGTGGTCACCCAAATTATGTTTAACGCAGGTTTATATTCAGTCATAAAATTCTGATAGTTCAGAAAGCAATGATTTAAACTGCTGCTGAGATTATTGCCCGTCAAACAAGGTGGGCGACCGATGCGGCCAGTGGCTCAAAACATTCAACATGCTGAAAAGACCGGGATAATCAGGTCTTATGTGGAACAGAAATCCGGTAATACGGTCATTCTGTTCGCCGTGTTATTGCCTTTACTGGTTGGAAGTCTGGCGCTCGTGGCTGATTTCGGTCTGTGGCGTCAAAGCGCTCAGCGGCTTCAGCTCTTTGCAGATACCGCGGCGGTTGCTGCGGCGCATGAGACCTATCTGACGGATGATCCTGCGGAGCTGAATTTTATTGCGCTCGGCATGCTGCATGAGAATGGTCTCGACATTTCTGATGCGACGATCGCTGTGCATTCGCCACCTGTATCTGGCCGCTATGTCGGTGAAGAGGGCGTGCAGGTCATCGTTACGCAGACGCAGGAACAGTTTTTCTCCAGCATCTTCATGGGCGGCGCAATCGATATCAGCCGCGAAGCGGTTGCTGTGATTGTTGAGCCCGGTGAGCCACTCTGTGTCCTTGCGCTTGATGAGATGGCAGATGGCGGGCTTGAGATTAGCGGTACGGCAGATGTTGGCGTCAGCCAGTGTGCGGTTCAGGCCAATTCCAGTCATGCCAATGGCGTAGACATGAACGGTTCTGCGACCTTGTTTGCAGCCTGTGTGTATTCTGCAGGCGGCGTGAACAACCCGGAGAACATCTCCATGTCGTTATGCTCTGCGCCGAAAACAGGCTGGCGCACAGCGTCTGACCCATATCGTTCAGTCGATGTTCCAGCGGGTATCGCATCTATGCCGTGTCAGACGCAGTCTCATGGCCCGCGCAACTCAACCATTCTGACTTCTGGTCGGTATTGCGCGGATATATCAAGCAACCGAACGGTACAATTGGAAGCCGGCGGAACGTTTATTTTCGATGCTGCGGTTCTGACGCTTCGTTCTGCAAACGCCGAGCTGATCGGCGAGAACATCACAATCTTCTTCGTGAATGGAGGAAATATCGAGCTGCCAAATGGTGGTTTGGTTGATCTGACAGCCAAGACGAGTGGCGAGTATTTCGGTGTCCTTATGTTTGGGGACCGGGAGACGCAGCCAACGGATTTGAATGTACGTCTGATCGGACAGGCTGACAGCCGCCTGGAAGGTGCACTCTACTTTCCAAATCAGGTTGTCACCTATGTCGGCGGGTCTTCGAGCGATAGCGGGTGTACGCATCTGATTGCGCGCGAAGTCGAATTGACAGGTAATTCAAGTTTTACCAACGCCAATTGTGCGGCGTTGGGTGTGCGGGAGATTCTGGGTCGCTCCGGTGTATTATTGTCTTCGAGTTAAGTCCTATGTGGCCTCTTCTCAAACGGTGTGCCGGCGACAGAAGCGGGATATCCGCGACTGAGTTTGCGCTGATCTCACCGATTGTGATCGCAATTGCACTGATGGCGATTTCGTCATCATTCAAAATCCTCCACCGTCAGCGGTTAGACGCGGCGGTGACGGTGGCCTCTTATTATCTGACGGACAAAGTTCTCGATGGTGATATGACGGGCTTTCAGCCGACGCGTACGCCACGAAATGACGGCACGGGTGAGTATGATTACGAACCGGGCTATTTTATTGGAACCGCGCGATTTGTTCTGAACGATGCTTATCGTTCTGCGGCGACGCTCACCGTGACAGAAATAGAAGTCTTCTGTGGGTGTCCCCAAACCTACTCTGGTGGAAGTGTTCAGACTGACCAGCCTTTCTTCACCCGTCTCGATGTCGAGGCGGCTGATGAAGCGCCAATCTGTTCCATGAGATGCCCGGACCAGAGCCGGGCGAGAGTGCTCGCAGAGATCGACGTAGTATCTGAAAACTCAGACTTTTTCGGTCACGCTTACACTTTGGAAAAACAGCTGGTTATGAGGTTAAGATGAACATGCCAGTTCAGGGCGCAGTACGGAGACTGCGTGCCTTTAAGTCAGATAAAAAAGGCGTTTCAGCGATAGAGTTTGCGTTCGTCTTTCCCATCCTGGTGAGCTTTGTGCTTTCACTGTTTTACATTGGTGTTGGCTTTTTCGGGGTTCAGCAGGCGCAGAATACAACTGAGCGCGTGGCCCGGATTGCCTATATGCTCGATGAGCCCAGCGCATCGGAAATTCGTGATCTTGTGTTAAACCATTTAGGCACGACGCTGGCGGGCACATTCACACCGAATGTGCAACTCACAGAGAAATACGGTGAGACCTATGCGGATATCTCAATCGATTACGCATATTCGCCAGACATCCCATTCCTTCCGGAGCAGAACTATGTGTTCACAGCATCTTCGGAAGTGCTGATCCGTGACATTCCGTAGCCCCTACCTGGTCGGATGGATCAAGCGAAGTAGTTCACGAGCGCCCTCGTCGTCGGATCAGGGCAGGCGCCTGAACTTAAAAGAGCTTCCTTGATTTCTCCGGCCTGTTTTTTGCCGCGTTCAACGCCCCATTGGTCAAAACTGTTCAGCTCCCAGAGCTTACCAGAGACGAATGTGCGGTGTTCATACATGGCAATCAGGCTGCCCATGGCTTTCGCATCGAAGTTTTTGTTCGCGAAAATCAGGCTTGGATGGCCGCCGGGGATGACCTTCTGTTTGACGATGACCGGGTCGAGGCCCGGTTCGTTTTCCAGAATTTCCGCTTCGCTATAGCCATTTGCCAGCACTTCAGCTTGTGCCAGTGCGTGGGCAATGAGCGATTTCGTACCGATATTTTCGGCGTCCGGGCGGGTCGCAATGACGAATTCTGCTGCGAATTTGCTTGTGCCCTGATGCAGCCATTGGTGATAGGAGTGCTGGCCGATAGAGCCTTCGCCGCCCCAATGCGCCACAACGCTACGTGCCGCAGCTGGCGTCCCGTCTGACGAGACATGTTTGCCATTCGATTCCAGAATGAGCTGTTGCAGATAGGATGGCAGCAGGCGCAGCGCGTTTGCATAGGCGAGCACCATTTCAGACTCAATGCCGCGAACGGTCATATTCCAATAGTCGATCAGCGCGAGGCGAACCGGAAGGTTTTCTTTCAACGGCGCAGATTTGAAATGCTCATCCATTTCATGTGCGCCAGCCAATAGCGCGCGGAACCAGTCGGCGCCAAATGCAATCACGCAGCTCAGACTGCCCGCAGACCAGAGCGAATAGCGACCGCCAATGGAGTCATCCATGCCGAAAAGCTGCTCGCTTTTAATGCCCAGCCAGTCATTTGCTTTGTCCGGGTTCGCTGTCACGATAGCGAGGTGTGAGGACCATTTCTCGCCTAGGCTGTCTTTCAGCCAGTCGCGCGCGCGGTCGAGATTGTATTTGGTCTCTTCCGTCGAGAAGGATTTGGAAATACCGATGACGAGCGTGGTCGATGGGTCGAGCCCGGTCAGGGCGCGCTCTAAATCCATCGGGTCAATATTGGAGGCAAAGCGCACATCAATGGCGCCGATATCTGTCTGCGAGAACGCATCATAAAGCAGGCGTGGGCCGAGGTCTGAACCGCCAATGCCAATGTGCAGGACTGTTTCAATGCCGGGAAGCACTTTGCCCGCGCGAACTTTCTCAGCGAAGTCTAACACGTCATCCAGCGAGGCTTCGATCGCTTTTGCCGCGCCGGTTGCCTTTGCCTTCGGGGTTCGAAGCGCCCAGTGCATGACTGCACGGCCCTCGGAGACATTGATATGCTCGCCTGCGAACATGGCCTGAATGGCCGTTGGAATGGCCTTGTCTTCGGCGAGATTGTAAAGCGCTTCATCCGTTGAGGCGCTGATGGCCTGACGAGAGAGATTGATGTGCCAGCCGCAAACGTCGAGCACTTCGGACTGACGATCAGCAATATAGCTGGAAAGTGGCGTGCCCTTTTCGGATTCATACGCCGCCGTCAGAATGTCATTTGTCATATTTTCCCCGCAAGCATTGCCCAGTGCTGCGCAGTTTCGTTTAAGTTGAATAAATCTTGCAACTTAACCTGCATAATTAAGTCTGGTGATAAGCGCTCTGTGACGCAAGCTTAATCAATATGAAGATTTACATAGCACGTCTGTTGCTCAACGAATGTGCCGTCGGTGCGTTCCCTAATAAATGGCCGATGACAGGGCACCTAATTGATCAGCCGCGGCGTTCCAGCCAGCGTCAAACCCCATCTCCAGATGTTGATTCATCTTCTCTTCGGTTGGGTGTTTGGCGCCCCAGGTCATGCGCGTGCTGCCATTGGGAAGGCTTTCCAGCAAAAGGTATCCGGTCATGAAAGGGTCGGCTTGTGGCAGAAAGCCTGCGCGGTAGCCATCTGTGAAGACCATGGCAATGCCCGGGTCGACATACAGATACATGCCAAGGTTTTCAACGCGTTCGCCGTTCGGACCTTCCATGACGATATCCATCTGACCGCCTGCACGAAGGGCCAGTTCGCATGAGGTCACTGTCCATGGCAAAGGGCAGAACCATTTCTTGAAAAGCTCTGGTTCGCTCCAGCACCGCCAGATAGTTTGTCGTGATGCTCCGAATTCCCTGATAATATGCAGGTCGTGTCCGGCTCTCTTGTTCATCTGAGTTGGCATATATCCCTCCCGATAGAGATAGCCTGTGAACGTTTATCTAAACATGATTGTTACTCATTTTGCGTGCACATGAAAGCGGGAAGCCTCAACCGTTTTTCCTATGTGCGCTGCCCGGCTTTATGGTGTATGCTTCTGAGAAGGAAAACGGTCGCTTGGCTGCGGTTCCAATGGTTTTAAATGAAATTTAACTGGCGTTTTGAACCAGACACACCAGCTTGAAAGCTATCATCAGCGGTAAAGCGTAGAAAATTCAGTACAGCGACAATTTGTGGCCTGACAAAGCATATGAATTTGTTCATTCTCAAATGAGAATGGTTTTCAATAACCGCATATTCCAATCAGGAATTTGAGGAAACAACCAACACACGAGTTGAGTGAGACAACACATGAGCAATGAGCGACAGCTACTGCCGCGATCTCTGGCGATACCAAAATCCTTCAAGAATTTTGATTTCGGCAGCCTCTTCTCCGCATTTCTATACCCTGCGCTTGGCCTGATCGGTATGACAGCGGCCATTATCTCAGGCATCTTTATGGAAAGCGTGCATCTGCACTGGTGGTATGCGCCCGTGGTTGTGGCCGTGATCGCCGCGACGGTTTTCATCTGTAATATCGGGATTGGTGGACTGCACCGCGTCTGGCAGCACAAAGCCGGTGAGCTGAAAGCGCCTGCGCAGATTATTGTCATGATCAATGTGCTGCTCGCCATGCAGGGCAGCATTAAAGACTGGATCAACTACCACTCACAGCATCACCGCTTTGCTGATAAGCCGGGCGACCCACACAATCCGTTTGAATCCAAAACATGGGCCTGGGTTGGCTGGATCCTGTTCCGCGATGAAAAAGACCTGAAGCGCCCAATGCCGCTCTGGATTAAAAAGAGCGCGATCATTCGAGTGTGCGACCGCAATTACAATCTGCTGGCCGTGCTGATGCACTTTGTTCTGCCTGGCATTATCTACGCCATTGTATGGGCAGCTGGCGGTGACCTGATCATCACACTTCTGATCCATGCCGCTGTCGTTATTGGCCGCGCTATTCAGTTCCATGCGACGGTTCTGGGTATCAATGTGTTCGGTCATCTGGAGATGCCGACCTGGTTCACATATATGCTGGCGCTGCTGACAGGCGGTGAGGCTTTCCATGATCACCATCACGATCAGCCCGTATCTATTCTGCACCTGCCGCGCAAAGGCTTCTGGAACCGCATTTTCGACTATAACGGCACGGTTCTTCTGGTGTTCGAAAAGCTGAAAATGGCGACCAATTTTGAAATTGCACCGCAGTTCGCGACGGTTAAAGCGAAAAGCTAACCCCGTTTCAAATTACGATACCGATCAGCCCTGCTCACCGAGCAGGGCTTTTCTTTTTTGCGCAATCCCATCCAGCTTAGCGTGAAACAGGCTCCAATCATCATCACTCGCAATGGGAGACCAGATCGCCTCGATCTCATCGATCAGGAGCGTTTCCGGGGATGGGCGAGCAAAATAGGCATGGTTGAGCCTGTCTGGTTTGCTGGGGGTGTAGGTTTCGATCATATCCCTGACAGGAGCGAAGGCGGCATCGCTGTAGAACTCTGCTCTCGGTGACTGCATTGCGCGCGATGCGCTTAACGCGCCACCGAACCAATCAAAGAAGAAGCCATGCCATGGCATTTGGGTTTGCGTCATCCAGCCAAACAGCTGCTCCAGGAAAGACAAATCCTGATCCAGCTCTGTCGGTGTGAGGCCGAGCTGGAAGAAAGAATGGTCGCGAAGCGCGGTCTGATAATGCGTTTCGAATGTGCGAAGGGCTTCGGTTAGCGGGTCCAGCTCGGCCAGTTGCGCAAATGTGCCCGCGAGCTGTTGCAAATTCCAAAGTGCGGCACTTGGCTGCCGACCAAAGGCATAAAGTCCGTATTCATCGAAATAGGCGGCTGTAAATTTTGGGTCGCTGGTTGGTAGAAACCGATACGGTCCGAAGTCGAAAGTCTCGCCGGTGACGTTCATATTGTCGGTATTCATGACGCCGTGCACAAAGCCGGCTGCCATCCAGCTGGCAACCATGCTGGCCGTGCGCTCGACGATGCGTTCAAGCACGCGCGGCGCCAACTCTGTGATGTCCCCATCGGGAATATCATCATGATAGTATTTACGGACATAGCGTATCAGTTTTTCCAGATTTTCGCCTTCTTCCAGAAAGGCGAGGCGTTGAAACGCGCCAAAGCGAATATGGCTGTGGGATAGCCTCACCATTACGCTTGATCGCGTCGGGCTCGGCTCGTCATTTCGTTGCAGCTCTTCGCCCGTCTCGATCAGGCTCAGCGTTTTTGATGTATATACGCCGCTGGCCTCCAGCATTTCAGTTGCGAGTACTTCACGAACCCCGCCTTTCAGTGTCAGGCGGCCATCTCCGAACCGGGAAAAGGGCGTCTGGCCGGACCCTTTCGTCCCAAGGTCAAGCAATCTGCCCTGGTCATCTCGCACTTGCGCAAAAAGAAAGCCCCGACCATCGCCGATATCAGGGTTATACGAGCGGAACTGGTGGCCATGATACCGTATCGCGAGCGGTGTGCGCATATTGTCGGGCAGGGGCGTGAATTTCCCGAAGTGATTCACCCATTCGGCATCCGATAAATGGTCGATACCAATACTTTTGGCCGCTCTTGTGTTGCGATATCGCAACACCGATTCCGGAAAATTTGCGGCTGATACTGCATCTGCGAAATCGTCGCCCAATTCTTCGAATGGTATATATTCCATTTGGTTATACCTATTATGCCTTTTGGATATTATGAAATTTTCTTTAGTATTCGCGTATGTGTAAGTGCAGATAAGCAGCATTCAATCGGTGTAGTAAACTTACATTGTATATCTTGATGCGCTGCGTCATACTTTTGGGGTTTTCCAAATAAAATCATCCCTCTAGCGTTGCCATGCATCCGCAGGAAACAAGCGGAGCTGATATAAAAAATCTAGGGATGAAACAATGCACAACTCAAACAGACTCATTCTGGGAGTCTCTGCTTTGGCAATCGCTGCGGGCAGTTCCCCAGCTTTCGCACAGGAAACGGATGCTGAAGCGCGTCAGACAACGGTTGTTGTTACGGGCTCCTTCATCGCGGGCACACCTGAAGACGCTGCTCTTCCGGTGGATGTGCTGTCCGCAGACGATCTCCAGTTGGAAGGTCAGCCACGTATTGACGAGCTGATCCGTAATCTGGGCGTGTCCTCAGGTGTTGATGGCCAGACAAACCAGTTTGGATCCAACGGTACTGAAGGTACATCGAACATCAATTTGCGCGGCCTGGGGCCAGCGCGAACACTGGTGCTGATCAATGGTCGACGTCAGACCTATTCTCCGTTTGGTATCGGAGAACAGGCGCAGCTCTTCGTAGATACGAACAACATTCCAGCCGCGGCGATCGCGCGCGTAGAGGTGCTGAAAGACGGCGCGGCAGCGCTTTATGGTTCGGACGCGATTGCAGGCGTTGTGAACTTTATCACCAATGACGCTCTGGAAGGGGTTGAGCTGAATGGCAGCTATCAGACCTTTGAAGGGACTGATGGTGAGTACAACCTGTCCGGCGCTTATGGCTGGCAGGGTGATAATTCCAGCTGGGTGACATCAATCAGCTATGACTTCCGTCCGGAAGTCACCAATCTGGAATCAACCGGCGTACCAACTCTCGTTGAAAACGAAGTTGCAGGTTTCTCCTCTCTCTCGAACCCTGGTCGCTATGTCGTAATCGGTGCTACGGGCACACCGATTGGCGCGGTTGTAGATAATGGTTGTCTTGATGTGGGTGGTCAGCTCCACCCGACTGTTGGCGATTGCCGCTTTCAGTTCACCCAGTTTGGTAACCTCGTTGAGGAAGAAGAGCGTCTGAACATCTTCTCTGAATTCAACACGGTTATCGGCGGTGATATCGATCTGCACCTTGAGGCGATGTATGCCTACACAGACGTTCCAAGCTGGAAAACGTCACCAACTTATCCGCCACAGGTTCTGACCAATCAGTTCGTACCAGCCAACCATCCGGGCTATCAGGCTTATATTGCAGCCAATCCGGGTACGGCACTTGATGCAGGCATCGGTGCGCTCTTTATTGGTCGTGCATTCGCCTGGGGCGGCAATCCAGCCACGGAAAGCGGTTCAGGTGAAGGCTATCGGAACTATGAGACCCTGCGTTTTGCAGGTGATCTGGCCGGTGAGTTTGAAAATGGCATCTCATGGGATGTCGGCATGGGTTACTCCACGACGGAAGCAGAGCGGGCCAGCCCGGATGCTTATATTGTCGGCCTGACAGCAGCTCTGCGCGGGTATGGTGTCTGTACAGACCCTGTCACGGGCTATGATCCGGCGACCGGTACTCAGCCTTTTGCAGCTGGTTATTCAGGCTCTCTCGTCGCAGGCCAGGGCGGTTGTGAATATTATAACCCATTCTCCAATGCGATCCCTGCAAACGGTGTGACCGGTGAAGCCAATCCGAACTATGTTGCGGGTCTTGAAAACACGTCCACACTTGCGGACTGGCTCATCGACCAGAACGGCGTTGTGTCTGAGACCAGCCTTCTGACATTTGATGCTGTATTGAGCGGTATGAGCAGCGTTCAGGCTGCTGGCGGCGCTGTCGGCTGGGCGTTTGGTACACAGATCCGTCGTGAGACCTACGCTGTTGATCCATACCCGATCACAGACCTCGCAATCACACCGGGCCCTCAGGGCAATGGTCCATTCTCATTCCTCGCTGGCACAAACCAGGTTGATGAGAGCCAGACCATTTACGCGATCTTCGGTGAATTGCAGATCCCGCTTTATGACGATGTCGATATCCAGGTCGCTATGCGTTACGAGGATTACGGCGGGGAGGTTGGCTCAACCTTTGACCCGAAATTCGCAGCGCGCTGGCAGGTAAATGACTTCGTGTCCCTGCGTGGCTCGGCTCAGACCTCTTTCCGTGGTCCAACGCTGAACCAGCTGTCTGGTCGTGGTACGACGCTTCAGTTCATTGCGCCAACCTCAGCGTTCAAGGCTGTCGATACGTACGGCAACCCGAATCTGAACCCGGAATCGGCTTTCAGCTACAATCTGGGTGCAATCTTCGAGCGTGATGGCTTATTCGCCAGCATCGACTTCTATAGCTTCGATTTCTCTGACCCGATCATTGTGGAAGACCACAATCCGATCGTGAATGCTGCGATCGATGCGCTGTCTACGACGACTACGGATGATGATGGCATTCTGGCCCGTGTTCAGTTCAACGATCCGACAGCGCCAACAGCGTCTACGATCTCTCGTGTTGAAACGAACATTGTAAACGGTCCGGACATTCAGACCTCTGGCGTTGACCTGCGCCTTGAAAACACCTGGTTCGGTGTTGGCAATGGCGAGTTCTCTGCCGGTGCTGAAATGACCTATATCTTTGAGTATGAAGTCGGTGACTTCCAGATCGAAGATCGCACGATTGAGGGCGGCGACCGGGTCAACCAGTTCAACCGTTCTAACTTCTCACGCTCACTTCCTCAGTGGAAAGCGAATGTATTCGCGAACTACAATTGGGAAGCGCCGTGGGGCAATAACAATGTCCGTGCCGTGCTGCGTCACATCTCATCTTATGATGATGAGCGTGGTGACATTACACCGCTGAATGGCGTGGACAATTCCAGCATTGATTCCATGACGACAGTCGACCTGTTCTACCGGGTAGAGCTGCCTCAGAATGTGGATCTTGGACTTTCTGTAGTGAACGCCTTCGATGAATCGGCGCCGTCCACTCAGTTCGATCTTGCTTATGATCCGTACACCCACAATCCGTTTGGTCGTACGGTCAAAGTAAGTCTCACTGCGCGGTTCTGATCGCGTGAGTTGAGGTCTCTCAGTCTGGCCGGATTTCGGGCCGGCCAGGTCTGAATTTCCCTATGCGAAAACCTTGAACTAACGGCGGCCGTGCCAACGGTCGCCGCTTTTTCATGTCTGGAGAGGAAAGCGCCTAGAGGCTGCCAATGGTCTTGCCGACCAGAATGCCAGCCTCGGCAATCGCATCGCGTGCGGGTGGGGAGATGGCGGTGAGATTCATAAAGCCATGCACCATTCCCGGATGCTCTTTCAGGGTAACGGGCACACCAGACGCGATCATCTTGTCGGCATACGCGCGGCCTTCGGCGTTGAGCGGGTCCCATCCACACAGAACGATGTGCGCAGGAGGCAGGCCATGAAAGTCTTCTGCAGGCGCAAATAAAGGGGAGACCCGCTTATCCATAGGGTCTGTCTCCGTGCCGATATAACTGCCCTTGAAGAAATCAAACAGGCCGGGCGAAATGAAGAAGCCTTCCTGAAAGCTCAGCCCTTTGGATTTGATATCCACGAACTGAACCAACGGGTAGAATAACAGCTGGAAAGCCGGTTCCTGACCGCCCGTGCGCACCATTTCCTGACAGAGGAATGCGGCCAGATTTCCTCCCGCACTATCGCCAGCGACGATAATGCGTTCAGGATCAATGGATAGATCAGGCGCCCGGCGCAACAGCCAGTCATAAGCGGCGAGGGCATCATCATGGGCGCATGGGAATTTATGTTCCGGCGCCAGACGGTAGTCGATGGAGACAACCCGGCAGCGTGATGCGTGCGCAAGACGGATACAGATCATTTCATGACCGTCCAGATCGCCCACAACAAATCCACCGCCATGAAAATACAAAATAGCAGGCTGCTGACCCACACCCGCAGCGAGAGGTGTGTAGACGCGCGCTTTTAGTGGCCCGTCAGCACCGTCGACGAGGATATTGTCGACCTGTGCAAGTTCCGGGGCGTCGCTTTCGACAGAACGGGTCGCGCGATAGAAACTGGCGCGCAGCCGGTCCACCGTCTCTTTCCAGTCTGCTTTGGAAAAATCAGTGACCGTAAAATCTGGCTTGAAAAACTCCGGCATGCGGAATTTGCCTAAAAAGGCCTGAAGGGTCGGATCGAGCGCCATGGCGGCATCCTCAGAAAATCATCTCCTGAGAAAATGTGCCTGCTCGGCGTAAAACTCAAGGGGTTAGATCAGAAGGGCTGAATAAGCTGGTGCATAAGCGCATAGTGCACCGCCTCTGCGCGGGTGCGCACGCCGATACGCTGTTTGGCGAGCTCTACATGGCGGTTGACGGTTGGCTCCGCGATTTTGAGAAGGCGGCTCATTTCCCAGTCCGTCTTGCCTTTGGAGACCCAGTAAAGAACCTCGCGCTGGCGTTCGGTCAGTTCAACAGCGTTCGCAACGGTTGGCGATGCCGGGTATCCGGGCTCCTCGCTGGCCCCTTTGCGATAGGCATATCGATAAAGCGCCGCGCCGCAGGCATCCAGGAAACGCCGGGTCGCCGGATCCTTGTCGATGTCCTCACCCCAGAAGCCCGTGAAGCCGATACGGCCATGCATGCCGTAAAACGGGGAGAGGAGACCATCTTTGAAACCATGCTCAGCAGCAATCGCAAACACGTCTTTCTGTTCACGGGTGATCGCCAGATGGCTCACATCATCCCAGTAGAAGGCGAGGTCTGTTTTGCCGACATGCTGGGCAACCACATCATGCTTGATGAGTTCGAGCTTGCGATATCGTGTCAGGTATTCACCGTCGCGCTTGCCGAACATGCGGCCAATGAAGGGGGAAGCCTGAGAGGATGGAGAGCGGAGTTCAAGACAGCTGACCACCTTCACACCAAAGGGTGCGACAAGCTCTACGAGCGCTTGTTCGACATCTTCATAACTGGCCCCGACGTCGATCAGGTCCCAGAATTTGCCCTTAAGCATGCTGTCCTCCACAAGTGAAGGTAGCAATGCGATTGAGGGCTCACTACTAATTATAACGTGCCTGCCTTTAGGTCATTCAATCTTAGGGTGTAAATGTGTCTACAACAATTCAGATTGTTTTGTAAAACAAGCATAAATAAAAACGCCGCTTCTTTCGAAGCGGCGCATAAAATGGGGTCAGCTGCGTCTTAACGCGGTGCCATGACCATGATCATCTGGCGACCTTCGAGCTTTGGTTCTAGCTCTACTTTCGCCAGTTCGTCGAAATCGACTTTGACCTTTTGCATGAGTTCCATGCCGAGGTGTTGGTGAGCCATCTCACGACCGCGGAAGCGAAGGGTGATTTTCACCTTGTCGCCGCTTTCGAAGAAACGGGTCATAGCTTTCGTTTTGACCTCATAATCATGCACGTCGATATTCGGGCGCATTTTGATTTCTTTGAGGTCAGCAGTTTTCTGCTTCTTGCGAGCTTCGGCTTTTTTCTTCTGCTCTAGGAAGCGCAGCTTACCATAGTCGAGAATTTTACAGACCGGCGGATCCGCGTTTGGGGATACCTCAACAAGGTCCAGGCCAGACTCGCGCGCGGCATCCAGCGCTGCGACGGTCGGCATTTCACCTTGTTTTTCACCGTTTTCGTCAATGAGAAGGACACGAGGGCTACGAATGTCCTCATTTATCCGGGGGCCAGACTTCTGAGGCGGCTTAGCCGGCATTGGTCGACGTGCTATGGCAGATGCTCCTGATATTGTTAGTGCTGTATGAAATATGACGTATTAAGCGGGAAATTTCAAGATTAAGAGACGACACCAAGCGCTGAAATCGCCTGAGTTACGTCTTTTACCTGAACGTCTTCCAGAACGTCAGACTGGACGACTATGACATTGCTGCCGCGCGGACGGGCAAGGTCGGGACTGGATTCGCTGGTTGCGAAAAGCGCAATGCCCGGTGCACCCGCCAGAGTGACCATATGCATTGGGCCGGTATCGTTTCCAACTGCCAGTACAGCGTGTTTGCCGAGGGAGGCGACCTGAAACAGATCCGTGCGTGTGCAGAGTGATTTCGCTTCAGGCACTGCGCGGGCTACCAGAGCACCAATCGGGCTTTCGCTTTTCCCGCCTATCACAACAGGTGTGATGCCTTTTTCGGCGAGAAACTTTGCCAGCTCGACATAGTTTTCTTCCGGCCAGCGCTTTGCGACGCGATGCGCAGATGAGCCCGGAATGAGAAGCGCATAAGGCCCTTTCAGCGAGAAAAAAGCAGGCTGCAGACGCGGCGGATCACGCAGCGCCGGTGCTACCCAGCTAAAGTCCTCAATCGGCACATCACCAAAGGCATAGCCGCCTTCAGGGCCAATACCTGCCAGAGAAATCTGTTCCGCCAGGCGCTCGATAGAGTGCATTTCATTGCGGTGAGGCGTGTGGTGCGGAAAGGCGCATCCATTGGAAATACCAGACCAGAGCGGAGGTCGTGGACGCATAGCCTGAAAATAGTTCGCCGTGCGACCTGAGTTCTGAAGATCATAGACGATCTCATAGCGCTCAGCACGCAAACGGCGCAGCATGGAGGTCGTCGCTGAGGTTGTCTCCGGGCGACCATCTGTCTGCACGCGGTCGAAATACGGACACGCTTTGGCGAAGCTCTCAAAAGGCGGCGTTGTCAGCAGCGTAATCTCAGCAGAGGGGTGATGTTCGCGAATGGCGCGCATCGCGCCCATAGCCAGAACAAAATCACCCAGCGCGCTGAGCTTGATGATGAGCACCTTGGTCGCGCTCTCACCCGGGTTCACATAAGTCCGCGCCATTAGTGGAGCGTCTCCTGTCGCTCTTTCAGAACCTGGCTGTAAACCTCAAGGGTTTTGCGTTGAAGCAGCTCGGTTGAGAAAGTGTTGCGGGCCCAGTCTGTTGCGGCAATCGACATGTGCACGCAATCATCAACGGGCATATGCAGCCATTCTGAAATCGCCTGCGCCAGCCCGTCCGGGTCATCCGGCGGCACCAGCCAGCCTGTCTCTTTATGCTTAACAGTTTCGCGCTGTCCGCCATGATCAGAGGCGATAACGGGCTTGCCCATAGCCTGCGCCTCAACCGCGACACGACCAAACGCCTCGGGCCTTTTGGACGGTGCGAGCACGAGATCGCAAGCAGAATAAAGAACTGGCATATTGCTACAATGCCCTGAAAGACTGACCAATTCGTCAAGATTGTACGTGTCTATCGCGGTTTTCAAGTCTTCAACATATCCATCGCGCCCCTGCGCGTCGCCTATCAGCGCAAAATGGCATGATTCGAGTAAATCTGATGGTAAACGGCCAAGCGCTTCAATCAAAACGCCTTGTCCCTTCCAGTCGGTCAGGCGGCCCGGTAGAATCGCGAGACGTTTTTCCGGTGTTGTGTACTGGGCGCGCATGGCCGCGCGCTCTGCCGGATCGATCTTGTGCGCGTCAAAGGCATGCAGATCCACGCCGCGCTGAATCGTGACGATACGCTCGTCCGGCACGCCGTGAACGGCCTTCACATGATCGGCGATATAATGGGAATTGGCGATGACAATGTCGCCGCGCGCCATAACCGAATTATACCATTTCTTGATCGCAGATTTGCCGCCATAAGCGCCATGATAGGTGGTGACAAAGGCCGTACCGGTTGCCCTGGCGGCCCAATAGGCGCTCCAGGCGGGCGCGCGTGACCGGGCATGGACAATATCCACGCCATATTCGCGGATGATTTTCTCAATCGCCTTCTGGTTCTTTTTGATCGTGAAAATGGATTTGGATTTCACCGGCAGGCGAAATAGCTCACCGTGCAGGCTTTCCAGCTCAGCTTCCATACGGCCGCCTTCACTCACCACCAATGCGCGATTGCCTGTCCGGGTCAGCGCTTCGGCAATCTCCAGCGTTGTCCGCTCAGCGCCGCCCGCATCCAGTTCCGGAATGACTTGCAGGACCGTAAGGCCGGGCTTAACCAAGATGTTCAACCTTTTGATGAGACCGTTTGGAGGCCAGATATGCCGACGCTCGCCCGCGCCGATGGTGAAACACTTGCCTACACGAAGTTAGAGCCCGCTGCCAACCGGCCAACGCTTGTCTGGCTGTCAGGTTTTAAGTCCGACATGTCTGGCGGCAAGGCGATTGCCGTAAAAGACTTCGCAGAAGGTGAGGGGCTGGGATATCTCGCCTTTGACTATCTGGGCCATGGGGAAAGCTCTGGCGACTTCGCAGACGGTACGATTTCGCGCTGGCGGGAGGATTGTCTGGCCGCAGTCGATGAGCTGAGCCAGGGGCCGCTTCTGCTGATCGGGTCATCCATGGGCGGCTGGATGTCGCTTCTCACGGCAAAGGCCCGCAAAGAGCGTATCGCCGGAATGGTGCTGATCGCCCCGGCGCCCGATTTCACTTCAAAACTCATGTGGCCGGAGCTGTCAGAAACAGCCCGTCAGGAGATTTCCGAAAAGGGTGTCTGGATGCGGCCAACGCCCTATGGCGAGCCTTATCCACTGACCCGGCGATTATTCGAGGACGGGGCGCAATGGTCCGTTCTGGATGAGCCGATTGATTTGTCCGTGCCGGTGACCATTCTTCAGGGCAAGGTCGACCCGGATGTGCCGTGGACACATGCGCTGAAAGTTCAGGATGCTCTGGCCTCTGCCGATGTTGAATTTGTGCTGATCAAAGATGGCGAACATCGCCTGTCCCGCGATCAGGATATTGAACGCCTGCTGATGGAAATCAAACGTCTGGTGCGGAAGATCGGGTGAGAGTCTACTCCACCAGGAAATCGAAATAGGTGTCCGGATAGGGCTCTTCGGTGAGCCAGAAATGCCACCATTCCTCATCCAGAAGATTGAACCCGGCATCCACCATGACGCGCTGTAACAGCATGCGATTGGCACGCTGGTCTGCCGTTGGGCGCAGATCAGACGGCCAGGACAGTGGATCGAACAGATCATATCCCGAGCCCATATCGATTTCTTCGCTGGTGGCGAGGTCAATAATGGTAAGGTCCACGGCGCTGCCGCGCGAATGGCCAGACCGTTCGGCAATATAACCGCGTTCGAACAGCTCATCTTTTGGCACATTCGGATAATAGTCTGCCATGCGGGATGTATCGTCGGGGTCGCGCGCCCATTCAGCGAAATTGGTGACGGCTCGCTGCGGGCGATAACAGTCAAAGACTTTCAGCCCCAGACCAAATTCTGAGAGCGCTTCTTGAGCGCTCGCCAGAGCTTCGGCGGCCTCGATAGAAAGAATGCACTCCGGGGCTTCATATCCGTCAATCGGGCGGCCGACGAAATTATTATCGCCGAAATATCTGATCTCCTGAACCAGACCCGGCACATAGTCTGTGGCATGTGCGAAACCGTCCGGCATGGCTGGCGTGGTCTCCTGCGCACATGCGGGCAGGCATAAAAGGGTCAGGCTCAGTGTGATCTTTTTCAGCATGTCTTACCTTTACTGGACCTGACGAAGATTGCCGGTTGAAGTGCGGAAATCGTCACGAATGGCCGGGGCCGTGGTACGGTCCGATGTGGCGCTGTCCACAGTGGTTGTGCCGCGGGCAATGTCCCAGGTCGCCTGCGTGCCTTCATAGCCTTGTCTGCGGCGCTGTGTATCCGTTCCCAGAAAGGCCCAGCTAATGCTTTCAAAATTCAGCTGAATGGTCTCAAAGGTCGTGCTGCCTTCAATCGAATAGTCGATGGCTGAGATCATGACATTGTGCAGCGTGTAGCTGATATATGGCCCACCATCGCCCGGCTGGACGATTTCGATTACGGCTTCATGGAAGGTTTGTCCGCTGGCCACAGCTCTCATCAGAAGCGGGCTGGAGGCGTCAATTTGCTTAGAGATGGTCAGGCCAGTGGTCTCGGCGCGCGCGGTGACACGGCCTCCGAGCGCTTCCGCGCTCGGGTTTGAGATTTCAGAGCTAAGCGCTGTGAACTCGATCCAGTTTTCATAGTCTTCATGCTGAGACTCGCCATCAATATCCGGCAATCTCAGAAAGCTTCCAGCATTCGCAAATGGGGTAATCATCAGGCTGGCGGCGGCCAGACCTGCAAAAAGTGACTTCTTCATGCGTCCCTCCCTGAAGAGTCAAAAGGAGAGGACGTTATGTCTGCACAGCTTTGCGAAAGGGGCAAGGTTCAGGCGCAGCTATGCTTAGCTCGCAGCATCCTCAATCGCGTCGCCGACCTGTTCGATATCACGACCCACGCCCTGAACTGTGTTGCAGGCCGCAAGCATAAGCGCCACCAGGCTGAGGCTGATGATTTTTTTCCAGTTTTTCATGAAACCCTCCAACAGAATTCATGGTCTGAATGTCGTATCGGTCTGGACAGATGACAAGCCAAAAAAAGGGTATGGGACGGCCTAGTTCAGCTTTTTTTGCTCAACCGGTTTCTTCGGCGCAAACCCATCCGGCAGGGGCAGAGCCGGAACGCCATCTTCGGCAAGCTCTTTGGCTTCTTTCAGCGTGGTCTCGCCCCAGACGGGCTTTGCATCGGCTTTGCCTTCATGCATGGCGCGTGCGCGGTTTGCGAAATCTGAGCCGACATATTCATGCGTGCTGGAGATATGCTCCCGCACGGATTTCATCATGTCTTTCAGTTTCTCGTCTGGCTGTATGGCGGGCTGGCCTGACGTTTTGCTTTTCTTCGTTCCGCTGACGGCGGGTGCCATTATCTGTTTGCGGATCTGCGTGCCGCCGCAGTCCGGACAGGTAATCAGGCCCTGATCTTTCTGCGTGTCAAACGCGTCCGAGTTCGAAAACCAGGCTTCGAATCCGGCATCACATGTCTGACAGGCAAGGGCGTATTTGACCATGAATGGCGACTGATTAAGCGTCCGGTTGAGACAGGAGCGGGTCCAGCTTGCCGGCATATTCCAGCGCATACATTTCATCGCAGCCGCCAACATGGTCGTCATTGATGAAGATTTGCGGATAGGTGCTGGCGCCATGCGCGCGGGAAATCATTTCCTGGCGCTTTGCCGGGTCCATGCCTGCGTCCACATGCGTATATTTCACGCCCTTCTTGTCCAGAAGCGCGAGCGCCCGTGTGCAATAGGGGCAGAATTGACGTGTGTAGATTTCGACCTTGGCCATAACAATTACTCCGATAGCCGGATTATATAGGTGAATTTGCGGGCGCTACAACGCGCGCGAATGTCACCACATCCAGATTGGCCGGTTTTGCGCGCTGCAATGTGCGTGCACAGGCCCGCAGCGTCGCCCCGGTGGTGTAGACATCATCCAGCAGAATTATGCGTTTTCCGTAAATGCGGTCGCGGCCACGCTCGGTCAGGGAGAACGCGCCAGACACATTGCGCTGGCGTTGGCGCGCGGTCATACGGCCCTGACTTGGGGTGGCGCGTGTGCGTTTCAGGCAGAATTCGTCATAGGGAATGCCTGTTTCTGCCCGAATAGCACTGGCGAGCCATCCGGCCTGATTAAACCCGCGCGCTGTTAACCGGTGATAATGAATGGGCACAGGAATGATGAGGTCCGCACTGTCGATCAGATCGCCTGCTGCGTCTGCGATAAAACGCGAAAAGACCTTCAAGCCGAAACGCTGGCCACGCCGTTTCAGAGACAAAATGAGCTGGCTTGAAGTATCATCATATAAAAGCGCAGACCGGGCTTTGTTCCAGGGCGGCGGGTCGGCAAGGCAGGCCCCACAGACCAGCCCGTTCTCCTCGATTGGGTCGAAGGGAATAGCGCACTGGTCGCAATAGGGCGCTGTCAGCATGGCAAGGGCGCTGAATTCTTCCGCCGTGAACCGCGCATTGCCGGGCAGGGGCTGATGGCTGATCAGGGATTGTCCCGGTGTCAGCCAGCCAAACATGGAGCGTAACCGCTCACGATCAATGCCGAACACCTTGGCGGATGATGATGTTCGGTCCATATCTCCCCCATGATTCAGAATGCGACGAATGATGTCTTTAACCGGTTACAGATCCGCACGCGGCGCGAGCGGGCATCCTCCTCCTATCATGAGGTGGAATTCCTGAAAAACCGGGCATTAGAGGATATTGCCGACCGGCTGGCGTCTACGACACGAAAATTTTCAAAAGTGCTGGTTCTCGGCGGGTATAGCCCAAATACGCGTCAGGTTCTGGCCCCGTATTGTGACACATTGATAGAGACAGACTTTGCAGCATCGCGTTTGTCTGGCGCGCCGGGCTTGGTCGCTGCCGCAGATGAAGAATGGCTGCCCTTTAAGGATGAAAGCTTTGATCTGGTGGTCAGCCCGCTTGCGCTGCACTGGGTGAATGACCTGCCTGGCACGCTGATCCAGATCAATCGCGCTTTGAAGCCTGATGGCTTTTTCGTGGGCGCTATGGCTGGCGGGGCGAGCTTTCAGGAGCTGCGTCAGTCTCTCTTGCGGGCAGAGGCCGAAGTGACCGGCGGCGCAGAAATGAGGGTTTCGCCTTTCGCCGACGCCGCTGATTTGTCTGGCCTTTTGCAGAGGGCCGGTCTTGCGCTTCCTGTAAGTGACCGTGACCGGATGACCATTCGGTATGACAGCATTTTTGACATGTTTCGCGATTTGCAGGCCGCAGGCGAAACGCATTCTCCGTTTGTGGCGGGGCGTCGGCCGCTGAGCCGCCGCGTGCTGATGCGGGCTGCCGAAATTTACGCAGAGGACTATTCAGACCCTGATGGTCGGCTGCGTGTCACGATGGATTTGGTCTGGATGACGGGCTGGGCTCCACACGTTTCACAGCCTAAGCCGAAACGACCGGGCTCAGCGAAAGTGTCCATGGCTGAAGCGCTGGGTGTGCGCGAGCAATCAGCGGGCGAGAAAACCGGCCTGAAAGGGACGGGGCGATAGGCGCTTAGCTGCTCGCTTCATCCCATTGTTCGTCGAGATTGTTGTACATTGCAGTCGTGGACGCGCTAATGGCGTTCAGAGCTGAGATAATGCCAATAACGATCAGGCCTGCAATCAGGGCGTATTCCACGACATGGCCGCCGGAACGATCGGTGAGAAAGCGCTTTGCGGTCGTTAAAAATCGCATCAGGCAAAGCCTCCCCGGTCTGCATAGTCTTCGATGAAATTGAAGAGTGGAATATCGGCTGCCGGTGCAGGCAGTGTTTTCAGCTCGCCCGGTGCAACAAAGCTCAGTGTCTGACCTTCCTGCGCCACGGGTTCACCATCCCATTCGCGAATGAGGAAAACCGGCATGACGAGGTGGAAATTGTCATAGGCGTGGGAGGCAAAGGTGAGGGGAGTTGTCGCTGACGTCTCAACGTGCACGGCCAGTTCCTCCCTCAATTCCCTAATGAGCGCCTGTTCTGGCGTCTCGCCTGTTTCGATTTTGCCGCCCGGGAGTTCCCAGAGCCCTGCCATGGATTTCCCTTCAGGGCGTTTTGCCACGAGAAGGGTCTGGTCAGGCCGCATTAAGACGGCTGCTGAGACGTAAATGATTTTTAGCTCAGACATTTCTGTTAACACTGAAGTATGAAGAGGGATTAGTTATAGCCGATTAAGTTCGGTATGCACCGTTAATCTCGACATAACCATGCGTGAGATCACACGTCCAAACGCGTGCTTCGCTCTCGCCCATGGCGACATCGATTTTGATCGAAATATTCGGTCCGGAAACGGCTGCGGTCGCGCGGGCTTCATCATACGTTGCCGCACGTGCGCCGCCCTCTGCGACACGCACATCGCCAATATCGACGACAAGCTTGTCCCGGTTGACCGGTTCCATGGCCTTGCCAACGGCCATAACAATCCGGCCCCAATTCGCATCATTGGCGGCGAGCGCCGTTTTTACGAGTGGCGAGTTGGCGACCGAACAGGCAATGATTTTGGCTGATGTCTCGCTGGTTGCGCCGGTCACACTGACTTCCACGAATTTGGTGGCGCCTTCGCCGTCGCGGACAATCTGGTGAGCCAGATCCATAAAGACCTCGCCAATGGCATCTGACAGGGCGTCAAGTTCGCGTTCAATCGCGCCAGAACTGACCGGCGCGGCCCCGGTGGCGAACATCATCACCGTGTCACTTGTGGAGGTGTCGCCATCAACGGTGATGCAGTTAAAGCTGGCATTGGCGTGACGGGAGGTGAGTTCCTGGCACTGCTGCGGTGTCAGCGGCGCATCGGTGAAGATATAGGCCAGCATGGTCGCCATGTTTGGCGCGATCATGCCGGAGCCCTTGGCAATCCCCGCAATGGAGATTGTCCGGCCATCAATCTCAATCTGGCGTCCTGCGCCTTTTGGATAGGTGTCCGTGGTGGAGAACGCCTTTGCGAGGTCCAGCCATGGTGTGTTTGGCGCAAGGTCTGGCCAAAGCGTCGGCAAATGCTTTGCGATGAGATCGGGCTCAACCGGAACACCAATCACACCCGTCGCAGCAATATAGCATTCATTACGCGGCATTTTGCTGACAGCCTCATAGGCGTCCAGCGTAGCTTCATTCTTGGCCACGCCCTTTTCAAAGGTGAAGGCGTTGGAGTTGCCTGCATTCACGATAAGTGCGCTGGCCACACCGCCAGAGCCTTCCAGCGCCTCTCGGCACCAGTCCACATCGCAGGAGCGCGTCAGCGAGCGGGTGAAGACCCCGCCACAGGATGCGCGCTCTGGAAACCGGACGACCAGAAGGTCGTCGCGTGTGTATCCATACATGCCGAGAGAAAAGGTGAGGGCTTCAACGCCTGCAATATTTGGCAGGTCTGGAAAGCGTTCGGGTGCGAGCGGCGAGCGTGCGAGTTTCACTCAGTGGCCTCTGTTGTTTCCGTCTCTTCAGGTGCGGCCGTCCCACCGTCCCCGTCCTGCAGTGCATTATCGACTGAGTCGGGAAGGTTTTCACCGTCTTCATAGCTTTCCGGTATTTCAGGGCTCGTCTGCATCTCTTCCAGACTGTCTGGTGCATCAATATAGCCACGAATGCCGATATCCGGATCGTCGATGACGGTTTCGATCTGGGCACGCGCATGCAGGCGTTCCAGAACACGGCTGATTTCACGCAGGGTGAGGAATTCGGCAATCATCGGACGCGTTTCGTCGAATGTTGGCGGTTCTTCGGTGCGGCGGTCATCGACCTTGATAATGTGCCAGCCAAGATCGCTTTCGAAAGGGCGGGAGATCGCGCCAACGGCGGTGTTGTTGATAATGCGAGGGAAGGGCGCAGAAAACTCTTCCGGCAGGAAATAGCCGAGCAGGCCGCCTTCAGCGCTGCTTGAGCGGTCAATGGAATGCGCAAAAGCGACTTCTGCGAACTCTGCGCCATTGCGCAATTGTGTGTGCAGCTCGTTCGCCTCTTCCTCAGTTTCAACAAGGATGTGACGGATCAGAACTTCCTCGCCCAGCTGCTGAAGCGCGGTCTGTGCTTCATACATTTCGAGAATCGCAGCGTCGTCGACTTCGGCAGAAACCAGATTTTCAATGAGAATAGTGCCCAGAATGCGTTCGCGCGCTGCCTGAAGCCGGTGCTGTGCATTTTCTTCCAGGTTGAGACCACGCGTCAGGGCTTCCTGTGCCAACAGCTTCTGGTCGATCAACTGTTTCAGCACGTCTACAAATATCGGATCATCTGCATCGAGTGAGGTGCCCGCATCGATCAGACCCTGCGAAACAGCCTGTAGTTCCACATCATTTGCGTAAATCGGCTCATTATTCACCACGGCTGCAATCGCTGCGCTGACGCGGACATTGGATGCATTCTGGTCGGGTGAATTCTGATCACACGCGGCAATCGAAAGCAGTGTCGCGCCGCAAATTAGGGCGAAAGATTTACGTAACATAGAGAGTCTGTCTTCCTGGGTTGCAGCTCATGTTCATTGACACCATTTTACTGGCTACTTAAGTCAGTCTCGTCGCAGGGTCGAGGTCAATACCTCTCTTCATGTGCAGAGTATTTAAAGATGTGCGTGCCATTCAAATGAATATGTACGCAAACGTGGTATAATTATGCTCCAACTTGCAAAGAAATTTTTTGGCTCCGCTAATGAGCGCCAGCTTAAGCCGTTCCGGGCGCGTGTTCAGCGGATCAATGCGCTGGAACCGGTGATTGAAGCGCTTTCTGATGAAGCGCTGCGGGCCAAAACTCAGGAATTCAAAACAGCGCTCGCCAATGGCGCAACGTTAGACAGTATCCTCGAAGAAGCGTTCGCTGTCGTCCGGGAGGGTTCAAAACGTGCTCTCGGCATGCGGCATTTCGACGTACAGCTGATCGGCGGCATGGTGCTGCACTCTGGCAATATCGCCGAGATGCGCACGGGTGAGGGTAAAACCCTCGTTGCAACTCTGCCCGCTTATCTGAATGCGCTGGAAGGCAAGGGCGTTCACGTCATTACCGTTAACGACTATCTGGCCAGCCGCGACGCCGAATGGATGGGGCAGGTTTATGGCTTCCTTGGCCTTACCACGGGTAACATTGTTCACGGCCTTGATGACCGTCAGCGTCGCGAAGCATATGCCTGTGACATCACTTACGGCACGAATAACGAATTCGGCTTCGACTATCTTCGCGACAATATGAAATATGCGCTTACCGATATGGTTCAGCGCGGTCACAATTATTGTATCGTGGATGAGGTCGACTCTATTCTGATCGACGAAGCGCGTACGCCGCTGATCATTTCCGGTCCAACCGATGACCGTTCGGATTTGTATAAGTCCATCGACACGATCATTCCGAAGTTGAGCGAGGAAGATTACGACCTCGACGAAAAGCAGCGCTCAATTGTCTTCACCGAAGAGGGCAATGAGAAGATCGAGCAATTGCTTACCGATGCTGGCCTGATGGAAGGGTCTATGTATGACCCGCAGAACATCACGATTGTTCACCATGCCAATCAGGCGCTGCGCGCGCACAAACTCTTCCAGCGCGACAAGGATTACATCGTCAAGAATAAGCAGGTTATGCTGATTGACGAATTCACGGGCCGTATGATGGAAGGGCGTCGTCTTTCTGAAGGTCTGCACCAGGCGATCGAAGCCAAAGAAGGCGTGAAGATCCAGCCAGAAAACCAGACACTGGCCTCCATCACCTTCCAGAATTATTTCCGTCTCTATTCCAAGCTCGCGGGCATGACGGGTACGGCGGATACAGAGGCGTCAGAATTCCAGGATACGTACGGCCTTCGTGTCTTTGATATCCCGACCAACCGCCCGATCCAGCGTATTGATGATGATGACGTCGTCTACCGTACGGCGAAGGAAAAATACAAAGCCATTATTGATGAGCTGCGTGATTGTCATGAGCGTGGTCAGCCGGTGCTTCTGGGTACGGCATCCATTGAGAAGTCAGAGCTTCTTTCGACTCTGCTGGCGCAGGCGAAAATTCCGCACCAGGTGCTGAACGCGCGCCATCACGAGCGTGAGGCTCAGATTGTTGCACAGGCCGGTGCGCCGGGCGCGATTACGGTTGCGACCAATATGGCGGGCCGTGGTACGGACATTCAGCTCGGCGGTAACGTCGAAATGCGTATGGAAGCTGAGCTGCTTCAGGGCCGTGTTGAGCGCCTTAAGGCGGATATCAACTCCACTATGGACGCTGAAGTGAACCGTCAGATGCAGGAGAAAAACCTGCCGCCGAGTTCCAAGGGGCAATTCATCAAAATGCTGCCGCCAGAGGTTCTGGAAACCGTCGTTAAGAAGGTTGAGCATCAGCATCTGGAAGAAATCCGTAAGGAAATCGAAGAAGGCCAGCACGCAGAGCTTGAGGCGCGCATTAAGAGCGAAGTCGAAGCTGCCAAGCAGAAAGCGCTTGATGCGGGTGGTCTGTTCGTTCTGGGTACGGAGCGTCACGAGAGCCGTCGTATCGACAACCAGCTGCGCGGTCGTACGGGCCGTCAGGGTGACCCGGGCCGGTCTAAATTCTACGTGTCTATTGAAGATGATCTTCTGCGGATTTTCGCCGCTGAGCGTCTCGACACGATTATGCGTCGCCTCGGCATCAAGGAAAACGAAGCCATTGTTCACCCTTGGATGAACAAGGCGCTTGAAACCTCTCAGAAAAAGGTTGAGCAGCGCAACTTCGAAATCCGTAAGAATTTGCTCAAATACGATAATGTCACCAATGATCAGCGTAAGGTGATCTTTGAGCAGCGTATCGACTTCATGCGTGCAGCGGATGTGAGCGAAACCATCACTGAAATGCGCCATGATGTGGTCGATGACATCGTCTACGCGGCGCTGCCTGAACGCTCCTATGCTGAGCAATGGGATATTGATGGTCTGACAGAAGAAGTTCAGAAAACCTTCGGTATCACACCGCCACTGCGCGAATGGGCATCAGAAGAAGGTGTGGCGAATGAGGAAATCATTGAGCGCCTCACTGCAGCGGTTGATGAAGCCTATGCCGTCAAAGCCGGTGAAATTGGTGAAGAACGTATTCGCTGGTTTGAGAAGCAGGTTCTGCTTCAGCTGCTGGATAAGGAATGGCGCGAACACCTGCAGCAACTTGATCAGCTGCGGTCGGTCATTCACCTGCGCAGCTATGGCCAGCGTGATCCGCTGAATGAATTCAAGTCCGAAGCCTTTGCGCTCTTCTCTGACCTGATTTCAAATCTGCGTAAAACCGTGACCGGCACGCTGATGAACATTCAGGTTCAGCAAGGCCCGCCACCACAACAGCAACGCCAGCCTGCGCCGGCGCCAACTCAGGTCTGATTTCAGCCTGTACAGATTTTAAAAGGCGTCCCTGAGGGGGCGCCTTTTTGTATCTTCAGCCCTTTGCGGGCACAAAAAACACCGCGCCTACAAGCGCGGTGTTCTGTTTGCGGATCTGGTCGTCTTATATGTTTTAGCTTGCAGCGCGGCGCATTGGCACAACGTTCTCTTCGCGACGTGTGCGAGCCGATTTCTTCGGCTGGAATGCAACTTTGGCATGCTCTGCGCAGTATGGACCGCCAGATGCTGCGCGGCCGCAGAATGCAAAATCTTTATCCATCGGATCGCCGATTGGCCATTTGCACATGGACTCGCGAATGTTCAGCACGCTTGCGAAGTCGCCATTGTCGAGTTTGGCTGGTGCCAGTGGCTCTGAGCTGGTTTTTGCAACAGCTGGCAGCGTAGACGGTGCTGCTGGAGCTGCTGGTGCTTCCGGCTCGACTGTTGGCCGCTCGACACGCTGTGGCGCTGGCTTCGGACGCGCCAGACGTGGCGGGCGCTTAACCGGGCGTGATGGTGTTGCCCGGCCAGACAGGCCAAGGCGGTGAACTTTACCGATTACAGCATTCCGGGTGACACCCCCGAGCTGGTTCGCGATCTGGCTGGCACTATGGCCTTCGGTCCAGAGTTTCTTGAGCTGCTCCACCCGCTCTTCTGTCCAACTCATCATCCGCCTCCTGAAGGTCAGTTACGTTAATCTATATTTAGTGTCGGTAGCGTTTCGTTAACGATACCCTGTCCCACATATCGTATATATCAGGGGCGATGACACAACATGCTGATCTGTGGAGAAGTGCAGTAATCCACATATTGTGGCCGGAATTAACTAATTGCATGTGGAAAAGTCAGTGAATCTATCTGGTCAAATTAACCGAACTCCTATCTGAGCTGGTCCTTGGCCATTACAATTGGTCCTCGGAGTGCCTAAATGAGGGCTGACAGTGAAACATCCGAGGGGCTGCCATTATGAACTTTGCTGAACCGCGAGAATTTTCGGGCTATAACTGGCTCGGTCTGTGGACACTTTATAAGCGGGAAGTTGGCAGGTTCATCAAAGTCGGCATGCAGACATTGTTCGCGCCGGCTGTGTCTACCCTGCTTCTCATGACCGTTTTTCGCCTGGCTTTTGGCAATCGTGGCGAGCTGACCGGTGACTTTGAGGGCATTGCCTATCAGAACTTTCTGGCGCCGGGTCTGGTCATCATGACCATCCTTCAGAACGCATTCCAGAATACATCCAGCTCACTAACCATTGCGAAAGTGCAGGGCAGCACGGTGGACTTTCTGATGCCGCCGCTCTCTCCTCTTGAGCTCACCATTGGTTTTGTCGCGGGTGCGGCCACACGTGGTGCGCTGGTTGGTCTGATCACCGGCCTTGCGATCCAACTGCTGGGCCTTGCCAGCCTTTCAATCTCGAATATCGGCGCGGTGATCTGGTTTGCCATGACGGCCAGCATTATTCTTGGCGCTATTGGCGCGGCAGGCGGTATCTGGGCGGACAAGTTCGACCATCTGGCTGCCGTGACGAATTTCGTCATCGTGCCTCTGACCTTCCTGTCTGGTACATTCTACGATGTGAAGGTCTTGTCTGAACCATTCCAGACGCTCGCACACTGGGACCCATTCTTCTATCTGATTGATGGCTTCCGCTATGGCTTTCTTGGCGTTGCAAACTCCAATGTGATGGTTGGCGTGTTTGTCACCGGCGGGTTGTCGCTCTTCACTTGCGGCATTGTCTGGGCGCTGTTCAAATCCGGCTATAAGCTGAAGGCGTAAGCGCTTTTCCCAAAAAAAGGGACCCGAAACAGGTTCGGGTCCGATACCGCAAATAGCGGAGGATTAGGTAGGCTAAGACCTAGCTATACCCACGTTTTGAATTAAAAACAATAGTCGACTATATTTATATATAAAAATATCTGAAATGGTGTTTAGTCGCTCGTGTCAGAGAAGACGCCTTTGCGGCCTTCCATGCCTGCGCGAACCGCCTCAACCTGATTAGGCTTGCCGATAATTTCATCCTGAAGGACGGACTCATTCATCAGGGCTTCGGCATCTGTGGCGTCGAACAATTGGTTGAACATGGCTTTAGTGCGCCGCGTGGCAGAAGGAGATCGCGCTGCGATCTCGTCTGCGAGCGCCAGCGCGTCGTCAAGCGGAGTGTCAGACACATGAGTCGCAAAGCCATATTCTTTGGCCTGAACGCCCGAGAAGATGCGCGCGGTGTAGGACAACTCTCGCAGAATGTCCTCTCCGGCGATGGCGCGCATAATCGGCGTGCCGCCCATATCCGGGATGAGGCCCCATTTGGCTTCCATAATGGAGAGCTTGGTTTCCGGGTGCACAAAGCGGATATCTGCGCCAAGCGTCAGTTGAAAGCCGCCACCAAAGGCAATGCCGTGAATGGAGGCGATGACCGGCGCGTGCATATTGCGCCATCCCCAGACGATCTGTTGCGCGCGATTGGCTATGCCATGGGTACGTTCCGCAAGACCGCCGCCATGTTTCACAGTGGCTGATCCGCCATTGCCTTCAGCGGTGCGTTTGAAATTGCTGGTGTCCAGGCCCGCACAGAAGGCGCGGCCCTCACCAGACAGCACAACGACGCGCACTTCCGGCTTTGCATCCAGCTCAGCGGCGGTGTCGATCAGCGCGTTGATCATGTCATCATCAAGCGCGTTCATTTTGTCGGAGCGGATCAGGCGGACATCTGCAATGCCGTCCTGAATGTCGTATCTGATACGGTCTGTCATGGCGTTTCCCTGCGTTTATATTTCTCGCCCGGAGACTAGACGCAGGGAAACGAATGACAAGGCATGCCGCAACGGCATGCCTTGATAAGTAATTGGCTTAGAAGACGTCTGTTGGGCCGCCTTTAGGGTCTTCGCCATACTGGTTCGGACCTTGCGTGCCTTCTGTCGCAAAGAAGTAAAGCAGCACAAGGCTACCAAGAAACGGAATGAGGCCAATAAGCAGGAACCAGCCGGTCATGTTCTTGTCGTGAAGGCGGCGAACTGCCACCGAAAGCGATGGTATGAAGCAACCAAGGCAGAACAGTAAGTATACGATAAAAATGAGGCCAGAAATTACGCCGCCAATGTCACCAAGGACTGAAAGCGCGATCGACAATACGACGACGGCGATATAGGCCACCAGATACATTACGACTGGCCACCAGTATTCTGCGCGACGGGCACGGCCCTGAAAATTGGTGTAATTTTTGAAAAAGAGCTGAATGGATTCCTGGTAGTCCATCGTGAATTCCCCAAAACTGGATCACGCCCCCACGGCGCTGTCTTAATTGCTAGTGCTAGTCTATACGCTGAGCAAGCGTAAAAGCGGACAACACTAAGGTGAGTTAAATCTCGTTTCCATTGACCAGAGAGGCCCGGTTAGGGTAAGCACGCGCCTTCTTTTTCAATCGGGCCGGAGACTTAGCCCTCAAATTCAGGAGTAATTGCCATGCGTGAAGCCATGCTTCCCGTTTACGCCCCGCCAGAAGAAATCTTCACGCGCGGCGAAGGCATGCGACTGTTTACTGAGGACGGCAAAGTCTATCTGGACTTCATTGCTGGCATCGCAGTGAACGCGCTCGGCCATGCCCACCCGAAAATGGTTGAGGCGCTCAAAGATCAGGCTGAAAAGCTCTGGCACACCTCTAACATGTTCCGCGTGCGCGGCGGTGAAGAGCTGTCTGAAAAGTATTGCGCGAACACGTTTGCGGATCAGGTCTTCTTCACGAACTCCGGTACGGAAGCGATTGAGTGCGCGCTGAAGACAGCTCGTAAATATCATTACGTGAATGGCGAGCCTCACCGTCAGGAAATCATCACCTTTACCGGTGCGTTCCACGGTCGGTCTTTTGCAGCGATCAATGCGGGCGGCAACCCGGCTTATCTGGAAGGCTTTGGCGAGCCTATGGCCGGCTTTAAACAGCTGCCATTTGGTGACATGCACGCGCTGAAAGCGGCGATCAGCAAAGATACCTGTGCGGTTCTGGTAGAGCCGGTTCAGGGCGAAGGCGGTGTGCGCGATATTCCGGAAAGCTGCCTGATCGAACTGCGTAAGCTTTGCGATGAAACCGGCACGCTTCTCATCTATGACGAAGTTCAGTGCGGCGCTGGCCGTACGGGTAAAATGTTCGCGCACCAATGGTGTGAGGGCAAAGCAGACCCGGACATTATGGCTGTCGCTAAAGGCGTTGGCGGTGGTTTCCCAATGGGGGCCTGCCTCGTCACTGAAGAAGCGGGCAAGGGCATGCGTCCTGGCTCTCACGGCTCGACCTATGGCGGTAATCCGCTGGCTATGGCTGTCGGCAATGTCGTGTTCGACGAACTGGCTGGCGAAGGCTTTATGGAAGAAGTTCGCCGCGTATCCGGTACGTTGAAGCAGGGGCTTGCGAGCCTGAAAGATCGTCACCCGGAAATCGTCGAAGAAGTTCGCGGCAAAGGTCTTCTTTGCGGGCTGAAGCTCAACCGCGCGCCTAAGCCTGTTCAACAGCTTGCACGTGAAAAGAACCTTCTCGTCGGCGTTGCGGGCGACAATGTTCTGCGTCTTGCACCACCTCTCATCGCCACCGATGCGGATATCCGTGAAGCGGTTGAGATCCTTGATGCCTGCCTGACCGAGGCAAAAGCTCAGGAGAGCTAAATGAAACACTTCCTGGATTTATCGGATGTTCCGGCATCCGAGCTTCGCGCTATTCTGGACGACGCCAAAGCCGTGAAAGCGGCGCGCGCAGGCTGGCCTAAGGGCCGCGTAGACAGGGGCGCGCCTCTGGCTGACCATGTGCTGGCGATGATCTTTGAGAAAAGCTCTACGCGTACACGCACCAGCTTTGATGTCGGTATGCGCCAGCTTGGCGGCCAGACCATGATCATGAATGCGGGTGATATGCAGCTCGGTCGTGGTGAAACGATTGAAGACACAGCCAAGGTTCTGTCCCGCTTTGTCGATATCGCGATGATCCGCGCCAATAATCATGATGATGTCGTGGCATTCGCTGAGGCGGGCTCCATTCCGGTCATTAATGGCCTGACGGACAAGTCTCACCCATGCCAGATCATGGCAGACCTTCAGACGCTGGAAGAGCTGGGCATCACGCTGAAAGGCGCGCGTATCGCCTGGGTGGGTGACGGCAATAATGTCTGCGCGAGCTTTATCGATGCGGCGCCGAAATTTGGCTACTCGCTCGCCATCGGTACACCAGAAGGGTATGAAGCGCCTCAGGATCGTATTGAGCGCGCGCGTGCCGAACAGGGCAGCATCTTCACCTATAATTCTCCAGGTCTCGCTGCGGCGGGTGCGGATGTGATTGTGGCAGACACTTTCGTCTCTATGGGCGATAAGGATGCAGATAAACGCCTCGCAGACCTTGCGCCATTCATGGTGGATGACCAGCTAATGGATGCGGCGAACGTAGGAGCGATTTTCCTGCACTGTCTGCCGGCGCACCGCGGCGAAGAGGTTTCAGCGAGCGTCATAGACGGGCCGCAATCAGCGGTTTTTGACGAAGCTGAGAACCGGCTTCACGCACAGAAGGCAATTTTGAAATGGTGTCTGGAAAGCTGACGGAATTTGCAGATGAACTGGGAACGGGCGCGAATAGCGTTGCGAGTTACCAGCTCGAACAGCAAGCCGTCCGCGGACGTATCACACGGATGGATGGCGCAACCGTAGGCGCCATTCTGGGCCGTCATAACTATCCGCATGAAGTTGCAAGATTTCTCGGTGAAGCGCTGACGCTTGCCGTGCTTATTGGCGCGAGCCTGAAAGTGGATGGCCGTGTGGCTGTGCAGGCGCAGGGCAATGGCCCGGTCAGCCTGATGGTTGCTGAATTCCACACCAATGGTGCACTGCGCGGCATGCTGCGTTTCGATCAGGAAAAATGGGATCGCGTTGAGCGCGTGAACAAAGGCGACCTGCCACACCCACGTCAGGTGTTTGGCGACGGCGCGCTGGCCATCACCGTTATTCAGGACAATGAATACGTACAGCCTTATCAGGGTGTCGTACCGCTGGACGGAACGACGCTGGCTGAATGCGCTGAACATTATTTTGAACGCTCTGAACAAGTGCCGACGAAAATTCGTTTGGCCGTAGGCGAAATCCAGATGGCCGGGCAAACGGCAAGCTGGCAGGCTGGCGGCGCGCTTATTCAGCGTGTGGCGGGCGATGAAAACCGTGGTGACACGGATGAAGACTGGAATACGGCGCAAATCCTGTTCCAGAGCGTCGAAGATGCAGAGCTTCTGGACCCTGATCTATCGCTTGGCCGTGTGCTTTACCGCCTGTTCCACGAACAGGGTGTGCGTATGGAAGAGCCGAGCCCGGTGCGGGATGAATGCACCTGTTCGGCAGAACGCCTGATCGCGACGATGAAAAACCTGCCGGATGAAGAGCTTGTCGAGCTTGCTCAGGATACCGGCAAGGATGTGTTCGAAGCCGGGTGCCAGTTCTGTAACCGGCAATTTGCGATCCCGCTCAAAGACGTGATCTCGGGCACTGCCCATTAGACATTAAAAAGCCTCCCGCTTATGCGAGAGGCTTTTTTTCTTAGTCTGGTTTGGTCGCGCTTAAGCTGCGCTGACGCTGTATTTGTCGAAAAACGCTTTCATCTCGTCATTCAGAAGACCCTGACCTGTCGCTGTTTGCGGCAATACGAAAGATGAGCCTGAATTGATCTCGATAACGAGTGGGCCGTTTGCGGTGATCGCAATGTCGAGAGACTGATAGCGCACCGGCGCATAGTTCTGAGCGCACATTTTATTAAGCGCGAGCGCGTCTTCATAAAATGGAATTTGGAAGCCAACGAGCTGCTCACCTGTGACTGGGTGGGTTTCGTGCTCGATCGTCTCAAAGCCGTTTCGAGACACCACACGGCAGATCTTCCCGGTGTCCTTGTCGACATGGGCCAGCAGATTGCCTGCCCGCCAGAAATTGTCAGCCACGTTTTTGCCTACCGGGATTTTGAACATCACAAACGGCGTTGAGATTTCATCATCTTTGACGAGGTTCACCGTGCGCAGAGTCGCGACATGGCTTGTCAGTTTCTGAATGTCTGCATGGTTATGAACCTGACGCTGGAACAGATAGGTCGTCTTGGAGAGGTTCTTCTCGTAAAGCTCGTTGATCGGCATACGCTCGCCGCCATTTACGATCAGCTCGTCGCCTTCAAAGCCTTCAATCAACAGTGCGCCATAGCTGCCCAGATCGCCATTTGGTTTGGCAAAGATTGGCAGTTCTGTCTGGCGCGAGAGGAACGCTTTCAAATCATCAAGGCCGGAGAGTTTCTCTGTTTTGCCGAAGGTGCGCAGGCCGGTGTCGAGCACGGCGATGGTCTCTGGCACATTCACGCCCAGCGAATTGAGGATCTGATAGGAGAGCCATTTGTCTTCAGTGGTTGCGCGCCATTGCGGATCAGAGATCAGATCGGTCACCGGCCAGTGCAGGCGCTCGGAAATATAGGTCTGCTTTTCCGGCAGGTCCTGATCGGTCTTATAGAGCTCGTATTGAAGATATTCCCAGATGGAAAGTTTGCCCGGCTGTTTGGAGATTTTCCACCACTCGCTGAGAATGGAAAGCGGGCTGCGACCTGACTCTGCGGCAGCTGCCTGAAGCGCCTGAATGGTCTCTGCCATATCATAGGTCTTGTCGTTCTTCATTTTTACAGATTGCAATCCCATCACCCACTCCTTCTGACAGTTCGCAGCGTGTGCCCGTTTCGGCCCGCATGACTGGAAGATTAGCCTCAGGCGCTATCTGTAAGGTGCAATATTTAAAGAAGCCTCAAAGGGGCGACTATTGGGCCTCGGCTTCAACCAGCTTGGCCAGCCGTTCGGCCGTGCCCATGCCCATCGTCCAGCCGAGCATGCCATGGCCAAGATTATAAGCGAGCGCTTTGTGTGGATGACCAAGACGCGGGACCGAGTCTGGTGACATTGGCCGGTTACCCGCCCATGTTTCCGATATCTGGTCAAAGTCGGCGGCCGCGGGCAGGGAAGCTTTGGCTTCGCGGATGAAGGTGGCGATACGTTTTGCATTCACATCATTTCGTCCCCAGCCAAGGTCTGCCATTCCCGCCATACGGAACCGGTCGCCCAGACGCGTAAACACGATGCGTTTGCTCGTATCCGTAATCGAGACGCGCGGTGTGTGCGGTCCATGGGGTGCAGTGATGGAATAGCCCTTCATCGGCATGACAGGCACTTTCAGGCCGATCGACTTCATGAGCTTTCGGTCTGAGCCAGTGCACAGAACAGCGAGATCAGCGTTCAATGCTTCGCCGCTTTCAAGGCTCACTTCAGCACCTTTGCCAGAAAAGCTGATGGCTTTGACACGCGCATTGAAGCGGGCAGTCGTTCCGAATTCGCTGATGATTTTATCGAGCAGATGTTTGGTGAATTTATTGGCGTCGCCGAGCGCTTCGCCAGCCGCATACATCACCGCTTCAGGGGCTTTGCCGACATGTGCCAGCGCCGGTTCAATCTCTTGTGCTTCCTGATAGCTGACAATGCGCTGCTCTTCAGGTGACACATCCTTTATACGAATGGCGTTTTCGACATTTCGAATGGCTTCTGGCGCGTAGAGGAGCTGCATTTTGCCGGGGACCTGATAGTCGAAATCAAGGTCATAGAGCTGAACCAGTTTCAGCATTTCGAGGCGGGATTCCAGTGCCACTTCCATGCCTGCTCGGGTGTTGCGCGCAAACCGGTCGGCCGTACAATTTCGAAGGAATTGCAGGAGCCAGGCTATATAGTCCGGATCGAGCGACACCTTGATGCGAAAGGCCGGGTTCATGCCAAGGGCCAGGCCGGGGATGTCCTTCAGGATTTTATCGCTCGCCAGCGCTTCTGTGTGCAGATAGCTCAGCTGCCCGCCATTGGAGTGGGAGGTGCCTTCGGCGGCTGCGTCGCGCGCATCAATAATGGTGACGGCAATGCCGCGTTTGGCCAGTGCATAGGCGGTCGAAACGCCGACGACACCTGCGCCCACAATGATTGCACTTCTGATAGCCATTGGCTGACCTGATCCCTCGTCCTGAACTAGCATTTAAGCATTCAGGCGCGCGCGTCGAGACATGCGGGCATAAATAATCTCTCTGTGAGATTGTGAGCGGACTTCTGTGCAGAGCGTGTGGGATTTCGCTGTATCGAGGGCGGCGGTTAACCTCTCGCTAACCCTTTTTATACGTATCGGTGATAAGGTGCTTTTGATGGTGCTGGATAAAAGTTAGAACACGGGCATGCGTAAGCTATTTCATTGGCCATTAGATCCCGCAAGCCGACTTGTGCGGTTGGTTCTGGCTGAAAAACAGCTGGATTTCGATCTCGTTGTGTCTCCGCCATGGAAGCCAGCGGAAGAGGTGACGCGCCTGTATGCCAATCCGGTTGGACCGGTTCTGATCGATCAGGGCCAGCATGGACGTGTCGTTGCCAACCACACCCATGCCATTATCGAATTTCTTGAAGAACAGTATCGGGACGTGAAAGTCCTGCCCATGCTCGCGCCGGACCGCGCAGAAGCGCGTCGTTTGTGGCGCTGGGTGGAAACGCGTTTTGAATCTGAAATCAACGGCTCCATTCTGGCAGAGCGCATTGCGCAGGCCGTACAGCGTACCAGCGCGCCAGACAGCGCAGTGCTTCGGCGCGGCGCTCATGCTCTACGCGGCGTACTGACCTATCTGAATGCGCTGTGCGAACATCATTCCTATCTGACCGGGCGGCAGCTCACGGTGGCCGACCTTGCTGCAGCTGCAAACCTTTCAGCGCTCGACTATTTTGGTGATGTGCACTGGGATAATGTTCCAGACCTTCGTGAATGGTATGTCCGGGTAAAGTCACGCCCATGTTTCCGCGATCTTCTCAAAGACTCTCTCACCGGCACTAAACCGGCTGCCCATTATGCCGATCTGGACTTCTGAAGAGGCCAGAGCCCACGCGCTGTCTGTCGGGTTTGATGTTTGTCATGTCACCTCCGTAGAGGAAGGCTGGGCGGCGTCTGATCGCCTGCGCAGTTTTGTTGAGGCTGGCTTTCACGGCGATATGCAATGGATGGAAGACACGCTGGAGCGGCGCGTCCATCCGCAGGCCATGTGGAGCGGCGCAAAATCAGCCATTGTCGTAGGCGTCAATTATGGACCGGATCACAACCCGCTGGGCATTCTGGAACAGACAGACCGCGCGGCGATTTCTGTCTACGCCAAAGGGAAGGACTATCACGACCTTCTGAAAAAGCGGCTGAAGCAGCTGGCGCGCGATTTTGTGGCCGCCACGGGCTGCGAGGTGAAGGTGTTTGTCGACACCGCGCCGCTTATGGAAAAGCCACTGGCTGCGAAATCTGGCCTTGGCTGGCAGGGCAAGCATACCAATTTGGTCAGCCGTGAGTTTGGGTCCTGGTTGTTTTTGGGCGTCATGCTGACAGAGGCCGAACTATCGCCGGATGAACCGGGTGAGGACAAATGCGGCTCTTGTCGCGCCTGCCTTGATATCTGCCCGACGAACGCCTTTCCGGGCCCATATCAGCTCGATGCGCGCAAATGCATTTCTTATCTCACCATTGAACATGATGGGCCGATCCCGCTGGACCTGCGAGAGCCAATGGGAAACCGGATTTATGGGTGTGATGATTGTCTGGCCGTCTGCCCGTGGAACAAGTTTGCTCAGCTGAGTTCAGAAGCAAAGTTTGCCGCTGGTGTGATGACTGATGCTCCGGCGCTGAGCGAGCTTCTGGCGCTGGACGATGAGGCCTTTCGCGAGGCCTATCGCGGGTCACCTATCAAGCGGATCAAGCGCCGTCGTTTTTTGCGCAATGTGCTAATTGCCACCGGGAATTCCGGAGACACGTCTCTTATTCCGACCGTCAAAAATTTGCTGTCAGATGAAGAGCCACTGGTGCGCGGTATGGCTGTCTGGGCGCTGTCGCGTCTGGATTTAGCGGGCGCCCGCGCGGCTAAAGCTGAGCATCTGGCCTCAGAGGCAGATGCTCAGGTTCAATCAGAATGGCATCTCATTAACTGAGCGACCTTCCGCGATCAGGCGTCTGGCCTCGCGAATATGACCGCGCCATAGAAGAGCCTGTGCATCTTCAGGGTCGAGCGTGCGAGCCTGAACAATGTCATCCATCGCTTCGTCATAGCGTTCCTGCCAGAAGCGCGCCTGCGCACGGTAGAGATAGGCGTGGAAGTCACCCGGCTGACCGCTAATGGCTGTATCGAGATCAGCCTCTGCATTTTCCCATTCTTCCAGCTGTAGATAGGCAAGGCCGCGATAATTATACGCTTCAGAATATTCTGGCTGCAGGCGGATGATGTTTGAGAAGGTCAGAACGGCATTGTCCGGCATGCCAATTTCCAGCCATGCGCCGCCAGCGCGGAACAGATAGGTCAGTCGGTCATCCATGGAGCCGCCATCGGGTGCGTTAGCCAGAGCTTCAAGCTCATAGGCACCATCTTCCAGATAGCCGAGCGCCATAAGGGCAGAGGCGCGGCACTCGCGCGCGCCGCGGCGATTGCCTTCCATATAGGTCCAGGACGCTGCCATTTCGTGGGCCGCTTCCGGGTCTGTTTCGACCAGTTCGAGGCACTCGCGAAGGCGCAGCATTTCTTCGCGCTCAGCATCGCCTGGCGCGGCAGTCTGGGACACAGTCTGTGCAGCAAGCAAAAGCGGTGCGATGACATAGACGAGAGGGGAGGCTAAACCCATGTCTGAACTCCTGTATTCGAAGAAAGACCTGCCGCCTTGGCGCAGGAAAAGCAAATGAAGAAACAGCAACCCCTGCTATTTTGTGTCGGTTTTGGCGATACAGCCCGAGCTTTAGCGCAGCTGAAGGCGAAACAAGGCTGGAAAATCGCTGCCACCAGTCGATCCCCTGAGACTGTGAAGGCACTCTGTGAGGAGGGGATTGAAGGGCTTTTGTTCGATGAAACACTCCCCGATAAGGTGCCTGAAAGTGCAGCATGGCTGATCTCTACACCGCCGGATGAAAACGGGTGTCCTGCCTATAATTTGCTGCACTCTGCTGCGCAAAATGCTGCGCAGCAAAAATGCAGCATTTTTTATCTTTCGACCACCGGCGTCTATGGTGACCTGGGCGGTGGATGGGCGTTTGAATGGACGCAGACCAACCCGCAAAGCACTGCCGGGCAAAGGCGCGATGACGCCGAAAAAGCATGGCGCAGCATAAGTGCTGATGTGACCCTTGTGCGCCTGCCGGGTATTTATGGGCCGGGGCGTTCTGCCTTTGACAGGCTGCGTGAGGGCAAGGCGCGTCGCATCATCAAAGACGGGCAGGTCTTTTCCCGCGTTCACGTGGATGACATTGCGGCATGTCTGAATGGCGCAATCGAGAAAGGTGTGCGCGGCGAGGTTCTACATCCATGCGATGATGCCCCTGCACCGCCTCAGCATGTGATTGCTTATGCTGCAGAACTTCTGGGCGTTGAGGTGCCGCCAGACATTCCGTTTGAGGAGGCGGGGCTGTCGCCTATGGCGCAGCGTTTTTATTCTGAGTGTAAGCGGATTTCGAATGCTCGAACGAAGTCGCTTACGGGTTGGCGGCCAGCCTATCCGGATTACCAGTCCGGCTTGCAGGCCATTCGGGCAACCGAAAACCAGGCATAAAAAAAGAGGGCCAATTGGCCCTCTTTCTCGTTTGGTGTGTCACCTCTGGATTACCAGATGGTGATGCGCTCTTCCGGCGGCAGGTAAAGCGCGTCGTCTTCAGAGACTTCGAATGCTTCATACCATTGGTCCATATTACGGACGATGCCGTTGATACGGTACATTGGCGGAGAGTGCGGGTCAGTCGCGAGCTGCTGACGTTGAGCTTCTTCGCGATAAAGCGCCTGCCAGACCTGAGCCCATGACATGAAGAAGCGCTGATCACCGGTGTAACCGTCAATCACTGGAGCTTCTTCGCCGTTCAGAGAGATCTGATATGCGCGATAAGCCATTGAGAGACCGCCAAGGTCACCAATGTTCTCACCAAGGGTCAGGCGACCATTGACGCAGACTGTGTCTTCTTCGCTGTTCTCGATCGGGCAGAAGCCATTGTACTGGTCAACCAGAGCGTCTGTGCGTTCCTGGAAGGCCGCTTCGTCTTCAGCTGTCCACCAGTTACGGAGCAGGCCGTCACCATCAGAGCGGGCGCCCTGATCGTCAAAGCCGTGGCCCATTTCGTGGCCGATCACCGCGCCAATCGCGCCGTAGTTTACAGCAGGGTCAGCATAGAGGTCGAAGAATGGCGGCTGAAGGATAGCTGCCGGGAAAACGATCTCGTTGCGGTTCGGAGAATAGTAAGCGTTGACCGTTTGCGGGTACATGAACCACTCATCGGTGTCGATCGGCTGACCGAGCTGAGAGAGCATGTCTGCATACTGCCATTCAGCGACAGCCATTTCGTTGGCGAACGCGTCGCCTTCGACAATCGCAAGGTCGTCATAGCTTTCGAAGTTTTCCGGGTAACCGATTTTCGGTGTGAATTTAGCGAGCTTGTCCAGCGCTTCAACGCGGGTTTCAGGGCCCATCCACTCCAGATCTTCCAGATTGGCTTCCATCGCAGTGCGCAGGTTTTCCACGAGGTCGACCATTGCGTCCTTGGCTTCTGGCTGGAAGTGAAGATCGACATAGATCTGACCTACAGCTTCACCCAGAGCGCCTTCGGTTGCGCCAACAGCGCGTTTCCAGCGTGGGCGCTGTTCTGGCTGACCAGACAGAACCTGACCGTAAAACGCAAAGCGCGCATCATCGATTTCAGTTGGCAGAACGTCAGCATGGCCGCTCAGGAAGTGAGCGGTGAGGTAAGCCTGCCAGGCTTCGATTGGTGCAGTGTTTGCAATCTCGAGCAAGCCGGAAACGCCGTCACCCAGAAGGGCGAGCTGTTCCTCGGAGAGGCCTTGCTCTTCGATTTCTTCAGCAGTTGGTGTGACCTGACGGACAACGAATGTTTCCTGCGCGCCAAGGCCCATATCGTTGAGGAGAACCTCAACCGGGAAGCCATTGCCCATCTCGATGAGCTCTTCGCGGGTCACATTGTTGTAGGTGAGGTTACGGTTGCGACCGATTGCGCGGTCCCAATGCGCTTCTGCCATGTCATGCTCAAGATCGTAAACGGTCTGAGCCGCAGCAGCCGGGTCTTCATAACCTGCTGTTTCAAGCATGGTCGTCAGGAAGCCGAGATAAGCTTCGCGGACTTCGAGGTTATTTGGCGTGTCGTTCAGGTAATAGCTGCGGTCTGGAAGACCAAGGCCACCCTGGCCGACATAGAAGATGTAAGCTTCCGGGTTACGGGCATCGACATCAACATAGCCACCAATCGGTGCGCGGAAGCCTGTCGCTGCAAAAATTGCAGCCAGATCTTCGCGGGTTTCGATTGCAGCAATGCGATCAAGGTATGGCTGAGCGGGTGCCAGACCGGCCGCATTAATGGTCTCGGTGTCCATATAAGCATTGTAGAAGGCTGAGATTTTGCCTTCCAGCGTGTCGACGGATGCTTCAGAAGCTGCGGCATCTTCGATGATCTCACGCACCTGAATTTCAGCTTCGTCAGCGAGCATGTTGAACACGCCATAGCGGGAACGGTCGGATGGAATTTCAAACGTGTCGAGCCATTGGCCGTTCACATATCGGTTGAAGTCATCACCCGGCGCGGTGTTCTCATCGATGTTTGCAGTCTCGATGCCGAATGTGCCGAAGGTTGGGGATGGTGCTGCAGCGGTTTCTTCTGGCGCCGCAGACGCATCCGTTTCTGGTGCTTCTGATGGCGTACAGGCGGCAAGCCCCAGCATTGCCATCGCTGATGTAGCTAAAAGTAGATTTTTCATACAGTCCTCGTTTGAACGAAAGGATCAGGTCGCCCCACCGACCTGATCCCGCAATTTTATTCCACTGGTTGATGATGTAAATGATCATCTCGTTCTGTCACCCCCGCAACAGCATCAGAGTCGTAAGATGCTCCGATATGTTGGTAAGGTTGTCCATTCCAGAGCCAGCGGAAGATCCGAGCCATTTCCGCGCCGACCGCATATAGCGCCGGAACGAAGAACAGGCTGACGAATAGTGCGAAGGCGACGGCCGAGCCAAGAGAGACCACCATTGGTTTCAGGAACTGGGCCTGAACCGAACGTTCTGCAATCATTGGCAGGACGCCCACAAACGTTGTGATGGAGGTCAGCAGGATAGGGCGGAAGCGTGAAACCGCAGATTCCACCAGCGCCTGAACGGCCCCCTGACCCATCTCATTCCGTCTCCGGTTCACGCTGTCGATCAGGACGAGGTTGTCATTGATCACAACGCCGGCCGCTGCCGCAATACCGAAGATTGAGAACATAGCCAGCGGAACACCGAAGAAGAGGTGGCCGAAGACCGCGCCCGCAAAGGAGAAGGGCAGAGCCATCATCAGAAGGATTGGCTGGAAATACGATTTGAACGCAATCGCCAGCAGAATGTACATGACGAAAATCGCGGCAGCATTCAGCATGACGAGAGATTGCAGGAATTCCTGCTCGCTCTCAGCATCGCCCAGACGACCACGGATCACGTCCGGGAAGCGTTCTTCAAAGCGTGGCCAGAAATTGGCTTCCATGTCGGCCATGATTTGTCCGCGTACATCGCCCTGAAGTTCAGCGAAGACAGCTGCGGAACGTACACGGTCACGACGATAGATGCGATCAATACCCGGCGCGAACTCATATGTGGCGACCTGATCGAGCGGGATTTCGCGTCCATCGGCTGTACGAATACGCAGGTCTTCCAGGCTTTCAAGCGTGCGGCGATCAGCTTCCGGATAACGCACCATGACGCGAACATCTTCACCATCGCGTGGCAGGCGTTGAGCTTCCTGACCATAGAAGGCCTGACGAACCTGTGTGGACACCAAAGCAAGGTTCACGCCCAGTGCTTCAGCACCTGGCAGAAGCTGGAAGCGAAGTTCTGGCGCGGCAGAGGACAGGTTGTCGCCAATGTCATAGGTGCTGGAATAGGTGGAGAGCTGTTGCTTCACCATATCGGTTGCTTCCTGAAGCAGGTCCAGATCAGGGTGGCTCAGCGCAACGCGATAGCCGCCATCGTTCTGGTTCACAGTGAATTGGAATCGTACTTCTTCAGCATCCGGAACAGGGCCCGTGCCTTCACGAATGGCATCTGCAATCATCTCGGTGGTCATGCTGATCGGGCGATCCTCTGGCAACATTGTGGTGATGAAGGACTGAACGTCGTCATCGGTCACAATGATGGAAACCCCTTCAATGATATCACCATCCACTTCAGGGAATTGCTCTGCGAGGCTGCGCCTTGCCGCTTCAACGCCGCGTGCGAGTTGGTCGCCTACCTGCTCGGTTCGGGAGAATGGCGTGCCATTTGGCAGGTCGATATTGACCATCACCAGATTGCTCTCGATTTCAGGCATGATCGCAGCTGGTACGATATTGGTCGCCAGCAGGCCCACGGCCCACATGAACATGCTGAGGAAAAGCGCAACAGTTGCATAGCGAAAGCGCAGGGCTAATTCGAGCACTGGCTTGAACAGATTCTCTGCAAACCAGATCAGGCTGTCAGCGATAGAGCGCTGAACACGCAGGATTACACCACTCGCGCCATCGAAGCGTTGCGGTTTCATATGTGCCAGGTGAGCTGGCAGGATCAGCATGGCTTCGATTAGAGAGAAAGACAGCGCTGCAATGACCACATAGGTGATCTGTGAGGTGAACTGACGCTCAGGGCCCGGCAATAGCATCCATGGTGAGAACATGATCATGGTTGTCAGGACGCCGAAAATAACCGGTTTCACGACAAGCTGCGTGCCGACGATTGCAGCATCTACACCCGATCCGCGTCCGGATTCGACCTCTTTGTGAATGTTCTCGCCCACGACAATCGCGTCATCCACGATAACCCCGATCACCAGAAGAATGGCGAAGAAGGAGAGAATGTTCAGCGATACGCCGAAGAGCGGGAGAAGGGCAAAGCCACCTGCAAACGCGGTCATAATGCCGATCGTCACCCAGAAGGCCACGATTGGGCGCAGGAAGAGCAGAAGAACGATCAGAACCAGCACCATGCCGATGAAGGCAGAGCTTTGCAGAAGCTCCATATTGCCGCGGAACATATCGACCTGTGTGAAGAGAAGTTCAGCACGGATGGCTTCTGGCAGGATTTCTTCGTTTGCCGTCTCGATGAAGGCGACCATGCGGTCAGAGTATTCATCGATATACATGGTTTCCGGCATCATGATCATGATGAAGGCGGATGGTTCACCGTTATGGGTCGTGTCGAGGTCTGCATCGACAAATCCATCAACGACTGTCGCGACATCGCCCACACGGATGGTTTCACCGGAAGAGAGCTGGCGAACGATGATGTCCTCGAAGTCTTCTGTCGTGTCAGCGAGGTTACGGGTTTGCAGGCGAACGCTGCCGACATCGGTGCGGACATAGCCACCAGACGAGTTGATAGAAGACTGGCTGACAGCGTTAGCAACGTCAGAAAAAGTCAGGCCATAACGGCGCAGAGCTTCTTCAGACACTTCGATAGAGACTTCCTCGTCGAGTGTGCCCATCACGGTAGCCAATTCGCCGCCTTCGAGTGCCGCAAAACGGTCGCGAAGGTCGTCCGTCACACGCTTAAGGGTGAGACGGTCAACATTCCCATGAACGGCGATACCCAGATACTGGTCTTCCTGACGCCAGCGAGATACTTGCGCGGGAAAACTCGCCTGTGGCAGATTGCTGATCTGTGCAACGCGGCGTTCGACCTCATCGATGAATTTATCGATGTCATAGTCATTATAGGATTCCAGGTTCACATAACCGACGCCTTCGCGGGCCGTGCCGGTCATGCTTTTCAGGCCATCCATATCCGCCAGGACTTCTTCAAGTCGCGTGACGATCTGGTCCTCAATGTCATTTGGAGACGCGCCGGGCCATGAAATAGAGACCGAAGCACCGTTGAAACTTGCCGCCGGGAAGACTTCGCGCTCAAGGCTGTTAAAGCCCATAATGCCGAAGACAATGGCGACAAACATCACCAGATTGGCGGCCACTGAGTTTTTGGCCCACCAGGCGACAATGCCCTTATGTTCGGTTTGGGATTCGGTGTTCATGGTCGACCTGTGCTTTCCTGCTCTGTCGAGGCGAGCCATTCCTGGCCCGTTTGTTATGTTCTAGTTATTCTCTGCGATGGTGATGTTCATGCCGTCAAACGGGGCCTGAATTGGCGAGAGAATGGCGAGGTCGCCGACTTCTGCGCCGTCATCGAAATATACAAATTCGCGGTTGGTATAGACCACATTCACTTCGTGAATGTGCATCTTGCTGTCTTCTGGTTCGGCCACGTAAATCAGATTTGATTCACGCAGCGCCGCACGTGGCGCGACCATCACATCAGGGACGATTTCGCCTTCCACCGTTGCGGATACGAACAGACCCGGAGCTAGCGGAACGCCATCTGCCATGCCCTCACCAAACGGGTCTTCAACGACCGTAATGGCAGAGATCATGCGGGTTTGTGTGTCCACAGCCGCCGATGTGCGCGTGATGCGACCGAGCCATTCGCGGCGCTGGCCAGCAACGTTTGCAGACAGGACGACAGTCGGGCCCGGGCGGTCAGCAGTTTCTTCGAATGCGAAGGACAAACCGAGGCGACCAAGCTCTGTATCGGTCAGTGGCAGAGCCACTTCGGCGATTTCAGTACCAAACATGCGGCCAAGTGATGTGCCCGTGCCGACATACTGACCGACATCAACTTCTTTAGACCGAATGCGGCCCTCAAATGGCGCACGGATAACAGTGCGTTCCAGAGCGAGTTCTGCATCACGCAGCTGCGACTGCGCCGCATCAAGAGCGGCCTGAGCTTCAGCCAACTGAGGCTCACGAAGCGCAAGCGCTGATGGTGTGCCTGTGCCAAGTTCTTCCCAGTCCTGACGGGCAAGTTCGCCTTCGGCTTGCTCTCGAATGAGCGCTTGCTGCGCGCTGGCTACTTGAGACTGAGCCCGCACGCGAGCGAGTTGATAGTCTGCGTCATCTATACGAACGAGCACATCGCCGCGGCGTACAAATCCACCATCGATAAAGGCCGGAGACACATAAGCGATACGGCCTGAAATCTGAGGAGAGATCGCAATCTCCCGGCGTGGCTGGACTTCGCCTTGGCTTGAGACGGTCAGCTGAAGGTCGTCGCGGATGATTTCCTGTGTGAATACAGCAATACCGCGCGGCGCTTCATCAGCCTCTTCTGGCTTTGGCGACAGGGCGTTAAGCGCTAAAAATCCGCCAACGCCCAACACTCCGATGATAACAAAAGGGGCGGCGATTGCGATGATTTTGCTGGCAGTGCTCATCATTCAGTTCCTTCGGATGGACTTTCGGCTGGGAGAATGTCTGCTGGCAGATCTCCCCCGAGTGCGAGATGAAATTGGACACGGTTCACGGCGCGCGATGTGCGGATGGAAATCAGGTTTCCTTCCGCTGTGATGCGGCGGGTTTGTGTGTCGATCAGGTTGAAAATTGTGGTCAGACCGTTCTGATACTGGCGCTCGGCAAGGCTTTCAGCCGCCAGCGCTTCTTCATAAGCGCGCTGTTGAGCTTCGACCTGCAGGGCCAGATATTCATCGGCAGAAAGGGCGTCTTCGACTTCCTTCCACGCATTCAGAACCGTGGTGACATAGTTATAGCCGGTCAGACGGGCTTGTGATTCCGCCGCTTCGATATTGGCCTGAAGAACACCGCCATTATAGAGCGGCGCTGACAGGGATGAGACGACCTGGCCTGCAATATATTCAGGGTCGAGAAGGTTCTCGATAATGTCTGATGTATTGAAGAGGTTCGCTGTCAGAGACAGGGACGGACGAAGGGCAAGGCGTGCCTGCTCAACGCGGAACCCGGCCGCAGCGATGCTCGCTTCAGCGGAGGCAATGTCCGGACGGCGCGCCAGAAGGCTGGTCGGTTCACCGGCGCCTGAAATTGGCGGCAAGACTGTTGGTGTTGTCAGGGCTTCAATCTCATTGGCTGGATAGCGGCCCAGAAGAATTTCGATCGCGCGTCGGGCGTTTCCGGTTTGCTGTTGGCGGGCAAACAGAGAGGCCTCAGCGGAGGCGAGCGTGCTGCGCGCAGTACGCACATCAAGCGCGTCGACCAGGCCGAACCCGTAGCGACGCTCAGTGAGTGAAAGAATGCGTTGGCGGGCAGAAACTGTTGCTTCTGCGAGTGCTTCCTGACGGACAGCATCAATCAGTTGAAGCCATGAGATCGCTGTGTTTCCGGCCAGAGACAGGCGCGCTGCGGCAAAGTCAGCTTCGCTGGCGACCAGGTCAGCATCAGCTGCGGCGACACCTGCAGAGATCCGGCCCCAAAGGTCAACTTCCCAGCTGGCATTTGCGCCAATCCGATAGCTGACCGTATCAGAACGGTTCGGTGAACCTCCGATTTCCACAACTGAGCTAGTGCCTGTCGCGCTTCCGCTTGCGCCGAGCGATGGCAGGCTGTTGCCATATGTCGAACGGGCAGCAGCGCGAGCGGCTTCGACGCGGGCATAGCTTGCGCTGATGCCCGGATTGTTTGCAAGCGCTTCTTTGATGAGGTCCGTCATCAGCGGATCTTCAAATGTCGACACCCAGTCACCGATTGGCGGCACAGGCGCAGTTTCACCCTGTGCCCAGCTCGCAGGGCGTTCAGGTGAAGGCAGATTTACCGTTTCCGGTGCAGATTGCAGGCTTGCACACCCCGACAGTGCAACAGCGCCGACAAGCAAAAGCTGGGCTCGCATAAGATACTCCGATTTGAGGTTCCGGGATAAAAGACGCGTTTTTGATTGTTAACAAAAAATTATCGCAAAACAATATGTACGAAAAATGTCCCACCAATCACTAAACATACTTAGAAAAACAGCGTTTTGTCATGAAGCTGATACGTTCATCTGGGAAATAGAGTGATACCGTGCCAAAATCGCGACAGATGAAATCAGGCCGGAAAAGAATTTGGGAAAAGAAATAACAAATTCGTCTGAAGATACCGGGGAGCCAACACGCTTCCTTGCTGAGCGTACGCGTCGGCGCGACTTTGTCGTGCTGGGGCTGATTGTGCTCGGAATTCTGGGCGTTTTGTTCATTTCAGGCACTCTGGATGTGAGTGAAGTCTTTACGGCTTTTCTGATTTTCTGCTTTGCCGGGCTGGCCTTTTATCTGTCGACGGAGCCGGATGCGCGTGGATATCAGGGCGAGCCGGTCAAGGCGGCAGGAACGGTTGCGCCTGATTCGGCAAAATCTGGTCCGGCGACCCGTCCGGGTGCATTTCGTGAAGAATTGCTGTCTGTGATCAGCGCTTATCCTGAGCCTGCACTCCTGACAGGCTTTGATGGTCGCATTGTCGCAAGCAATGAACTTGCGGCCGATGTGTTCCGGCTTCCGAGACATGGGATTGGGCTGGGATCTTCCATCATTCGCCGCCCCGATGTGCTGGCTGAGCTTGAGAAAATTTCCAAAGGGCTGATGCCGGACCCGCTCGAAATTGAGGTCACGGGCACGCCCGATCAGTATTTTCGGGTCAGTCTTCAACCTCTCACCCTGATGGGCGAGACGATGGTCCTCATTGCGCTTGATGAGTTGACAGAGCTTCGTCGGGCCGAGAAAGCCCGGGCCGACTTTCTGGCCAATGCGAGCCATGAGCTGCGCACGCCGCTCACATCATTGGCTGGCTTTATCGAAACCATGCGTGGTCCGGCAAAAGATGACCCTGAATCCTGGGACCGGTTTCTGGAGATCATGTACGGCCAGACAGAGCGTATGCGCCGCCTGATCCATGACCTGCTCTCGCTGTCACGCATCGAGTTGAACGAGCATTTGCGTCCGAACCAGAAGGTCGATCTGGCGCTTGTCGTGGCCGAAGGCGTAGAGGCGCTCGTTCCGGTCGCACGGGATAAAGGCCTGGAGCTTGAGCTGATTCAGTCGGCGGAAACCGCGCCCATTTATGCTGTGCGCGATGAAATGGTGCAGGTGATCCAGAACCTCATCGATAACGCGCTCAAATATTCGCCCGACGGTACAGCCGTACGTGTTGAGGTGTCTGCGGGGCTCGATCTTGAACAGGCGCGAACCTTCGCAGGGCGTCGCTGGCCGAATGCAGCGCGTATTTCCATCGTGCAAAGCCGGCCTGACCCGAAAGCGCGTTTCGCCGTGTTCCGCGTCAGCGATGAGGGGCAGGGCATTGACCGCGAGCACCTGCCGCGACTGGGAGAGCGTTTCTATCGGGTAGATGAAGGCCGGGATCGCTCTGTCGGGGGTACAGGGCTGGGTCTTGCAATTGTAAAACACATCGTGGCTCGACATCGCGGTGGCCTGATGGTGGAAAGTGAGATGGGACGTGGATCAGCCTTTGGAATCTGGCTGCCACTTACATCTCAATCAAGTTCTGTTCCCGAACCTGTGCCACGAGATGAGGATAAAACTCTTCCGTCTCCGGACTGAAATAAAACCGTCGTGTTTTATTGATAGTGAAGTATTTTTCCCAGCCAGCAGTAAGTCTATATGCCAGCCATTCAGGATATCCTCGCAGCCGTCGCTGTCGTCGCATCACTCGCGTTTCTCGCGGGTCGTACGCGTGCGATGACGCTTGCGCGGATTGAAGGCGTCCCGCTGACATCGCTGTCGGTCTATTATGGCTGGTATTGTACGCTTGGCTCGCTCCTGCCGACCTTTCTGGCGGGTGTGATTGGCTGGTTTCTGCCCATTTCCGATACGGCGCTCGGCGTTGCACTTCCTGTGATTGCGGTTGTCAGCGCGGTGGTGTGCGTGATGCAGATTTCGCCTGAACTGCATACACAGCGCCGGGTGGAAAAGCTGATCAAAGGCATGTTGCTGGCCAGCGGTGTGGTCGCCATTCTGACGACGCTTGGCATTGTGCTCTCGCTCATTTTCGAGACCGGGCAGTTCTTCCGGAGTGATCGCGTCAGTGTGCTGAATTTCTTCTTCGGCACAGAGTGGAGCGCTCAGACATCTGCATCCTTCGGCGCACTTCCGCTCTTCTTCGGGACGTTTTTCGTTGCGGGCATTGCGATACTTGTCGCTGCGCCGATTGGCCTGTTTTCTGCGATTTATCTGTCAGAGTATGCCTCGCCGCGCAGCCGCGCGCTGATCAAGCCCGTGCTTGAAGTGCTGGCTGGCATTCCGACCGTGGTCTACGGCTTTTTCGCTATTCTGGTCGTTGCGCCATTGGTTCGCCAATTCGGTATGGCGCTGGACGATATTCTACGCCCGCTCAATGGCGGCGAGACGGTGATTGCGGCTCAACCGAAAAGCGCGCTGGCAGCAGGCCTCGTTATGGGTGTGATGATCATCCCGTTCATTTCATCCCTGTCTGATGATGTGCTGCGCACAGTACCCAGCAAGCTGAAGAATGGCGCGCTGGGGGTGGGCGCGACCCGCGCAGAAATGATGGCGGATATCGTTCTTCCGGTTGCGTTTCCCGGGCTTATGGCGGCACTTTTGCTGGCGATCAGCCGCGCCATTGGTGAGACCATGATTGTGGTTATGGCGGCAGGTGAACGCGCCAATCTCACGGTCAATCCGTTTGAGGACATCACCACCGTCACCGTTCAAATTGTGGCGCTGATGACCGGCGACCCGGAATTCGACAATCCGCGCACGCTGTCAGCCTTCGCGCTGGGCGCGGTCTTGTTTGTTCTCACCTTAGTGTTCAATGCGTTTTCGCAATGGATCGTAGAACGTCAGAGGAAACGCTATGCCGGCCTCTGATCGCCTCACACCGACCCAGAACAAAGCGTTTGCGCGTCGCATGAACCGGCGTCGCCGGGCCGATGCACGGTTCAAAATTTATGGCCAGGCCGCGGTGGTGATGGCGCTCTGCCTGCTGGTCACGCTTCTTGTGTCGATTGGCCTTGAGGCGCGGTCGGCCTTTACCCGCCATGACCTGGCGCTGGATATGCATTTGTCCGGAACGGATTCGCGTACTCTGTATGAAGACATCCGGTCCGACATTATTGGCCGTTTCGACCTCTCCGAAAATCGTGCAGGCCGGATTGAGCTGTCTGAAATGGTCAGCCGTCTCGCATCAGGTCCGATCTCTGATCAGCTGGAAGAGACGGGCGTTGATATGACCCGTAGCTACCGGGTGCAGGTTCCGCTGTTTGATGAGGGCGATCTCTATCTCAAAGGTCGCTCGACCGATGTTGAACGCTCACATATGGAAGCCAATCTGATCGGCGAGACCCTCTTATCCGGTCGGTTTGAACGCGATCTGGACCGTTTGCACTATTGGCAGCGCGAACAGATTGAACAATTGCGTCGTAATGAGCTTATGCCCGCTCATCGTATGTTTGCAGGTCTGACCAGGCAGCTCGCAAACGCGCCCGATGATCGTTCCATCCGTATTCGTCTGGAGGGCGCAGAGCGCCGTGTGCGCCATCTGGAATCGCGGATTGAAGACCAGGAAGCGGCGCTTCTGGCCGATGAGCTGGAGCTAAATGACCAGATGCCGACAATTTTGCTGCGTCTGGAAAATGGCTGGGCGCGTGCGGTTTCTGTCAGTGCAGATCAGATCAGATTTGAATGGTTGTTGGAGGGCGCTGAAGGCCACGCGCAGGTCATGAACATGTTGCTGCTCTCCACGCCGGAATTGCAGCGCTCCATCTCTGATATTCAGATTGCAGCGATTGAGACCTTCCGGACCAATGGCAATATCCGGTCCGTTTTTAACGGCAATTTGTTTGCGAATGGCGATTCTTCTGAATCAGAATTTGCGGGCGTTCTGTCCGGTATGATCGGGTCGATCCTGATCATCATTGTGACCATGGCGCTGGCTGTGCCGGTGGGTATTGCCGCGGCGGTCTATCTGGAAGAGTTCGCGCCGCGCAATGCGCTGACGAGCTTCATTCAGGTGAATATCAACAATCTGGCTGCTGTGCCGTCCATTGTGTTTGGCCTTCTGGGCGCGGCGATTTTTGTAAATGGTGTCGTTATTCCAATACCGTTTGTGGATCAGGCGCTGACACTTGGCGGCGGGCTGGGGCGTGGCTGGCCGCTGGTCGGCGGTATCGTGCTGGCGCTGATGACCATGCCGACCATTATCATTTCATCTCGGGCGGCTCTGGCCTCCGTGCCAAATTCTGTGCGTCAGGCCGCGCTGGCTGTTGGCGCGACGCGTCTCCAGACGATCAACCACCATGTCTTGCCCATTGCTGCGCCCGGCATTCTGACGGGCTCGATCATTGGTCTGGCGCAGGCGCTGGGTGAGACAGCGCCGCTTTTGCTGATTGGCATGGTGGCATTCATTGGTGAGCTACCGACCGGCGTGACGGATCGCTCAACGGCGCTTCCTGTTCTGATTTTTCAATGGTCTACCCGCGCAGAACGGGCCTGGGAACCAATGACGTCTGCGGCGATCATCATTCTGCTGCTTCTTTTGCTGGTCCTGAATGCGGTGGCTGTCTGGCTACGACTGAGGTATGAAAAACGATGAGTGAGCCTATCCTCCCATCAGCCGAACCCGTGCACCGCGGTGATGAAACCGCAGGCCATAAGGTCAAAATTTCCGCGCGCAATGTGACGGTGACCTATGATGATGCCGTGGCCATTAATGATGTCAGTCTGGAGATTCCAGATAAATCCGTCATGGCGTTTATCGGTCCGTCCGGGTGCGGAAAATCGACCATTTTGCGGTGCTTCAATCGAATGAATGACACGATTGAAAGTTGCCGCGTGCGCGGCGAAATTCTCATCGATGATGAGAGCATTCTTCAGAAACAGGTCGACCCGGTAAATCTGCGTGCGCGCGTAGGTATGGTGTTTCAGGACCCGAACCCGTTTCCGAAAACGGTGTTCGACAATATCGCTTACGGCCCGCGTATTCACGGGATTGCAGCATCGAAGAGCGATCTGGAAGAGATCGTCTCAAACAGTCTGCAACGTGCGGGCTTGTGGGATGAAGTGAAAGACAGTCTTCATCGACCCGGCACTTCACTTTCGGGCGGTCAGCAGCAGCGTCTGGTGATTGCGCGCGCGATCGCCATCAACCCGGAAGTTATCCTCATGGATGAGCCGTGTTCAGCGCTGGATCCGATTGCGACCGCACGTATCGAAGAGCTGATCGATGAATTGCGCGAGAATTACTGTATTGTGATCGTGACGCACTCCATGTCGCAAGCGGCGCGGATTTCGCAGAATACCGCATTTTTCGACCGTGGAGAGCTGATCGAAACCGGGACGACGGAACAGATTTTCACCAATCCGAGACAGTCACGCACGCATGACTATATCACGGGTCGGTACGGGTAAGAGGATAAGGGAAAGTGATTGTGGCAACTAATCATACGCTTAAAGCCTTCACCAGTGAGCTAAACGCGCTGACCAGCGATGTGCTGCGCATGGGCGGCATGGCCGAGGCCATGATCGCTGACATGGCGACGGCCTTTGCGCGCGGCGATATGGAACTGGCTCAGCAGGTTATCGATCGCGACGCCGAAGTGGACGCGCTGGAAAGTCGTCTGGAACGCGAGATTATGCGTCTTCTGGCGCTGCGCCAGCCTGTCGCTCAGGACCTTCGGGGCATCATTGCGGCGCTTAAGGTTTCCAATGATCTGGAACGTGTTGGTGACCTCGCCAAGAATGTCTGTAAGCGGCTTCTCGCTATGGGCGAAGAACATGGCGCGATTGGTCAGAAAAGCGTTGAGCGCATGTCACGCGCTGTTCGTTTGCAGCTGAAAGCGGTGCTGGATGCGTATTCGACACAGAATGCGCAGGAAGCGATTGATGTCTGGCTGCACGATGAGGAAATCGACGAGCATTATAACAGCATGTTCCGCGAAGTCCTGACCTATATGATGGAAGACCCGCGCAAGATTAGCATGGGCGCCCATCTTCTTTTCATTGCGAAAAACCTCGAACGCATTGGCGATCATTGTACGAATATAGCAGAAGTTGTACATTTTTTCGTCACCGGCGAGGAGCTACCTTTAACCCGGCCACAGGCAACCGACCTCGGCCGTACCAGCGAAGCGTAAGTACGGGAAAAACAGATGACACCCTATATTCTGATCGCCGAAGACGAAGATCCGGTCATTGAGCTGCTTCGATACAATCTGGAACGCGAAGGCTATGAAGTCGGCGTGGCCAAGGATGGTGAAGAAGCGCTTGTCATGATGAAGGAGCGCGCGCCAGACTTGCTATTGCTGGACTGGATGCTGCCGAAAGTGACTGGCATTGAGGTTTGCCGCCAGACGCGGAGCCGCTCTGAGACGCGCAATCTGCCAATCATTATGGTCACGGCACGTACCGAAGAATCTGACCGAATTCGCGGGCTGGACACAGGCGCAGATGACTATATCGCCAAGCCGTTCTCGACGACCGAGCTGATGGCCCGCATTCGCGCTGTTCTGCGTCGTATTCGTCCGGGTCTTGCTGAAGACGTACTGCGCTGCGCCGATATCGAAATCAATCGTGGCGCGCACACAGTGATGCGTGGTGGGCAGGAATTGCATCTTGGACCGACAGAGTTTCGACTTCTGGACTATCTGATGCAGCGTCCGGGCCGGGTCTTTTCCCGTGAGCAATTGCTGGATGCGGTCTGGGGCTCTGACGTTTATGTGGAAGCGCGCACGGTTGATGTTCACATTGGTCGCTTGCGCAAAGCGCTCAACAAATATTCCGAAATCGACCTGATCCGCACGGTCCGGTCTGCAGGCTATTCTCTCGTGCCGCCGAAGGAAGATCAGTTCGTCGGCTAAGCGATCGGGAAATTCTCCCTTTCGTTCTACATTCACGCTGAGCTAAACACATACAGATGAAAGCATTTGTATGCGAAACGCTCAGTGACGACCTTTCAGGCGCAAGTCTGACAGAGATTGATCTTCCTGCATTGGCACCCGGCGAAGTTGGCGTTCGCGTTCGCGCCGCCAGTCTCAACTATCCTGACATTCTCATGTGCCAGGGGCGGTATCAGTTCAAACCTGATCTGCCCTTTACGGTTGGTATGGAGTTTGCCGGAGACGTTGTCGCTCTGGGCGATGGTGTGGATTCTCTCAAAATGGGTGACCGTGTCTGCGGCGGAATGAAAACCGGCGCATTCGCAGAATATGCAAGCGTGCCCGCATCTGCGCTGCGCCCTGTACCGGATGGGTTTGATTACGCCGAGGCGGCGGCTTTCGGTGCGGCTTATCTGACGGCCTATGTGTCGCTTGTGCGGCGTGGCCGGCTGGAGGCGGGCGAAACACTTCTGGTGCACGGCGCCAGTGGCGGGGTAGGGCTTGCCAGTGTGCAAATGGGCAAGCTGTTGGGGGCAAGGGTGATTGCCACAACGGGCGTTGCCGAGAAGGCTGATGCCATTCGTGAAGCCGGCGCAGACCATGTCATCGTCATGGATTACGGTTTTCGAGAAGAGGTGAAAGACCTCACAGACGGGCGCGGCGCGGACGTGATCTTCGACCCGATTGGCGGCGATGTGTTCGATGAATCGACACGCTGCATTGCCTTTGATGGCAGGCTTCTTGTGGTCGGCTTCATGTCCGGACGGATCGCTGATGTGAAGGCCAATATTCCACTGATCAAAGGGTTTTCAGTCGTTGGCGTGAGGGCCGGGGAATATGGTCGCCGCTTCCCTGAGAAAGGGCGCGAGAACATGCAGGCCATCTGGAAATGGGCCAATGCAGGGAAGCTGACGCCGCAAATTCATGCGCGTATTCCGCTTGCCGATATAACAAAGGCGCTCGACATGATGATATCGCGCGCCTTTGTTGGGAAAATCGTGATTGAGATGCCGGATTAACGGGTGCCGGATCGCCGTTTGGGAGATGGGTCATCAAGGTCAACGTCCAGCCCGAGCTGTTCATTGATCTGGTTGAGCTCTTCCTCGCTATCCGGGCCTGCGCCGTCTTTGCGTTTTTGATAATGCGCCAGCTTTTTCTTTACAGCGAAGGTCATCAGGCTCGCAACTGATTTACGCGCCGAGCTATAGCTATCCGGCAGCACCGAGAGTTGGGTCAGTGCGTTTACGCCGGTTTCCAGTACGTGCGGCTCGATCTGGTGAGTGGAGCCTACGCCATCCAGATAAGCTTTGACGGCGGCTGCTGTCTGAAACAGAGGTTTGTCGTTCTTCTGTGTGGCCAGTTGCATGGTGCGTTGCGCGATCTCGCGAACATGCGCGACAAGACCCACACGTTCATCAGAAAGCTTGCTGCACGCGCCGCGCAATTCGGAAACCGCATCTGCCAGTTCATTCGCGCCGGTCACCTGCGGAATATCGCGATCTGCTTCCGGATCGAAATCATCAAGGCGGCGACGGACACCATTGGAGGGGTCATCGAGAATGCGTCGGCGGCAAGGGCCAACATATCCCGGAGCAGCCACGAATGGCTGTGGGTTTTCGATAACTTTCTTCAGCTTTACACGCAATTGTGCAGAGGAAACGGGTCTTGCAACGAATTCATCTGCGCCAGCGTTTCTGACCTTCTGAATGTTCGACATGGTTGCCGCTGCGGACAGAAAGATGATCGGGCATTCGCAGATCAGCGCGTTTGGAAAACGACGTATCTCTTCCAGAATTGAAAGATCGATTTGCGTATCTGTTGCGTGGGCAACCAGAATCACATCGGCTTCGAATCCGTTCGGCGGTGTTTCGACGAAATGCTCCGGGCTTTGAACAAACACATGGCTGTTCGGAATGCCTATACCGCGCAGGACTTCCATGAGGACTGAGCGGGAATATCCGCTGTCTTCAAGAAGGAGTACGCGTGCTTCCTCCGGATCGAAGGGTTTGCCCTTCCTGGGCTGTGGCTCAACTTTCCCGGTCATGCCGCTTCACGGAGTTTCCGCTGAACGATTTTCTGAAGGCCTTGTGCAATTTCAAAGCGTTCAGAGGCTGCTGTGCCCGTATGGCTGAGTAGCATGCGAATGGCGTTCATATGCGCCGTGATAACCTGAGACTGAAGTGCGCCGCTTGCGCCAACGCCTTCAATGTATCGAGCGATACAGAGCGTCGCCATTTCAAGCGCATCGTCTTCTATTTTCTTTGCGATATCATTCGCTTCATGCGCGGTGTTGTAGAGCGTGCGGACGGCGCCGCGATCACGTGGATCGATCGATTTAGCCAGCGCAGACAGACGGTCTGCGCACTGGATCAGCATGTTCTCATTGAATGCGCGGTCGACGAGCTGATCTGTGGCATCCAGCGGGTCTGACAAACGTTTCAGTGAGCCTTTATAGTCCAGATTGCGCTTACGACGGCGGCAGGGGCCGACATAATTCTTTCCCTCGATAAATGGGCGCGGGCGCATCAGAACTTCATCAAGGCGTTCTTTGATTGTTGCGTGCGAAATTGGTTTAGCGGCGAACTCATCAACGCCAGCCATACGCGCTTGTTTCACGGTTTCCAGGCGCGGGTCGCCCGTAACCATGATCACTGGAATACCGCGATCAGGTACGATGTCCTCGCGACGCATACGGAAGACCAGCTCTGTTCCTTGCAGGTCTGGAAGAAGGTTTTCCAGAATCAGAACGCGCGGCTGCCACACATTGATAGCTTCAAGAACTTCGGTTGCGTTTGCAGCAGAATAGACGCGCGTGAACCCGAGGTTACGCAGAACTTCATTGATCATGGCGCGCGCATAGTGGTTTGACTCGCCGAGTACGATCGGAATGTGCGCCGGATTGTACCGATTTCCTTTGGCCTTTGGTGTGCTCATGACAGTCTACTCATAATTCTCACTGAGTATGGTTGTCTCAGAACATTCTGAAGATACCTGAACGAAGGCCTGTGAAATTTTAAGGAAATGCCAAAAGCGGCGAATAGACGCTGGCAACAGGGTTGCAAGTGCGAGCAAACATGTGTAACTTCAACAACATACTGATTGTTGATTAAGTTAGAGATTGCGCTGTGTCTGAAGCAGAAAAACTCGACCAGAGAATTCAGCTGGTTGCCTCCAAGGAATTTGGTCAGAAAGTCGATGCTTGGCGCCGCGAGCAGGATGATTTGCCTTCTCGCTCCGAAGCTATCCGACGACTTGTTTACCTTGGTCTAGTCCATGATGAGGAACATCCAATGCGACTGATTACGGCGATTATCCGCCCGTTTAAATATGAATCTGTCCGTGAGGCGCTGTCTGATCTCGGCGTTACCGGCATTACTGCAACTCAGGTGACGGGCTTTGGGCGTCAGCGCGGCCAGACCGAAATGTATCGCGGCGCAGAGTATGAAGTGAAAGAAATTCCGAAGGTTAAGGTCGAAGTGGCTGTGCCGTCTTCTCTTCTGGAAAGCGCGCTTCAGGTTATTTCTCAGGCCGCAGAAACCGGTAAAATCGGCGATGGCAAAATCTTTGTGACCTCTCTGTCCGGTGCTGTACGTATCCGTACTGGCGAGCGCGACGAGAAGGCGCTGATCTGATCAGCGCCGGAACGGAAAACTGACAAGGCGCCAGATTGCCCAGAGCGGGACAACAATCAGGGCGCCGATCAGGGCTGGCATCCATATCTGCCGTAACAGCCATAATGCTGCGCTGAAAATATTCTGCCAGATTTGGTTCAGAACACTGAAAATAGTGATCTGCCCGGCTTCATTCGAAAAGCCACCCATCCGCACAATCAGGCCTACGACGATGCAGAGCACGATAATGTGCACGATCTGCATAGGCTTCACTGCAAACATGCGCGCGAGCATGGGCGGCTTGCGTGGCGGAGCATCGGTCGCAATCGGGGCTGTATTCTGAAGGGTTTCAGAGTGTGATCCCGGGGCTGGAGACGCCGTCGTGGCGCCGGGCGAATGATGCGTTTCGGTATCTCCGATCATGAATACTCCTCTTCGCAGTCAAATCTGCCATCTAACTCTGTCAGAAATATGCTCATTTGGCTGCGTTAAAACCATTTAGTTGACAATATCAACTAAATGGTTTTGCGTGCACTCATGACGACTGCGGACACACATTCAGAACTCGACGCCCAGATCGAAGCGATCAGGCGGTTTAACCGCTTCTATACGCGTGAGTTGGGGCTGTTGCGGAAAACCTTTCTTGAGACGTCCTGGACGCTCGGGGAAATGCGGGTTTTGTACGAAATTCGTGTGGCCCCCGGCATATCGGCGCGGGATATTTGCGAGAAGCTACATCTCGACCCGGCCTATCTGTCGCGACTGGTCGCACGGTTTGAGCTGAAGGATATGGTGCGCCGCCAGCAATCAGAAAGCGATGCCCGACAGCTGGAGCTTTACCTCACACCGGCTGGCGAACAGCAGGTCGCAATCACCGATGAGCGCCAGCGTCAGTCGACAGCGCGATTGCTGAAACGATTATCCGCCGAAGACCGGGCGAAGCTTACTCAGTCAATGACGCAGGTGATGCAGCTTTTATCCGCGCAGGAGGAGACGTGATGAAGATCAACGCACTTGACCGCCCGGTCTGGAGCGCGCTGAGCGATCACCATAAGCATTTGGGCCAGAGCTACGGCCGGGCCAGACGATACCTCTATGACATCGAGCCGTTTGTGGTGTCTGAAGACCGCTCTCCAGATGCCATTGCGGATATGGTCCATTTGATTGAGCCGGGTGAAGAAGCATCGCTGGTCGAACCTGAACCGTTTCTGCCTCCGGAGGGCGTTACCGGTCAGACCCGCTCGATAACCCAGCTGGTTTGCGCTGGCATTCGGCCAAAACAAAGAGATATCCCTTTCAGGGAGCTGGGCGCATCAGATGCAGCACAGATGTATGATCTGGCGCATCTCACAAAACCCGGTCCGTTTCGCCGTCAGACCCACACGATTGGGCGGTTTATGGGGGTGTTTGATGGGGATCGACTTGTCGCCATGGGCGGAGAGCGCATGACATTTGGCGATTATACGGAAATTTCCGGTGTCTGTACGCATCCGGACTATCGTGGCCGGGGATATGGCGCTGCCCTGATTTCTGTTCTTGGCCAAAGGCTGGAAAAGGAAGGTCAGACACCTTTCCTGCATTCCAATTCGGACAATGAAATCGCGATGGGATTATATCAGTCGCTTGGGTTCCGCCCGCGTCGAGAGCTCTGGCATTGTATGTGGACCCGACCGGCGGCAGATAAACAAAGGGCTGCGTAATACGCAGCCCTTTGAGTGTCCCTGATGCTTGTTTTGTGCCTTAAGCCGCTTCGTCTTTTTTGACGATTGTTGTGTGCGGGTAAGGGATGGAAATGCCCTGCGCATCAAACGCTTTCTTGCCCTGTTCGATCATGTCGAATTTCAGGGGCCAGAAATCGCTGGCGTTACACCAGAGACGGCAGGTGATATCGACTGAGCTGTCGCCAAGGTTCGTCACGCGAACAAACGGCTCAGGATCTTTATGAATGCGCTCATCAGAGGCGATGAGGCCTTTCAGAATGTCGATGGCTTTATCCATATTGTCGTCATAGTCGATGCCGAAAACTATATCGCAACGGCGGATGTTATAGCCAGAATAATTGGTGATGACGCCATCAATCGCCTGACCATTCGGGATCATGATTTTCACATTATCTACGGTCGCGATGACCGTCTGGAACAGATTGATGTCCTTCACCGTGCCAGCCACGCCTGCGACGTCAATATAATCGCCAAGCTTGTATGGGCGGAACAGCATGATCATCACGCCAGACGCGATATTGCCGAGCGCGCCCTGCATGGACAGACCAATGGCAAGGGTGAGTGCGCCGAGAATGGCCGCGAAGCTTGCGATCTGAACGCCGAACACGCTGAGAACGGTAATCAGAACTGCGGCGGTGAGGCCCCAGCGTACGAGTGAGGCAAAGAAGCTGCCAATCGTATTGTCGATTTTCTCGTTTTTATTGACCTGTGTGCGAACAATGCCAGCAACCCAACCGGCTATGCGCAGGCCAATAAGAAGAAGAGCAATCGCGCCAACGACTTTAAGTGCGCCGCTGACCACCCATGGGCTGTAAGTCTCCCACAGGAATTGAGGATCAAGATTCATAGAGGTCTCCCTTCCGTCTGCATTTCAGTGTTAACGCCAATTTGTGACATTTGGCAAAGGCGAAGCTTTTATCTTTGCGTAAGAATTGAAGGGTTTGTGATGTGCCCTATTAATCTTGCCCGGTTATACTGCATGCCTGATCGCCGGAGAGTTATGTATGCGGTTGCTTGTGCTTGGCTTTGTGTGCCTCTTTCTGGGGGCAAGTGCATCCATCGGTTTTGCTGATGATGCAGGCCCGCAATCGCGTGCCGAGGGCATATATGCGCTACCCGCAACGCCGTTGAATAACGCGCCGGATTTTGAAACGCTTTCAGGCAATATCACTCTGTTGGTTCTGTTTCAGCCAAACTGCCCGTGGTGTGAACTTCAGTTCCGCACGCTGGAAGATTTCAAACAGAATCGCGCCTCCTGGCTTCAGGTCGCCGCTGTCTCGCGTTCGGGCAGTTTGTCTGCGCTTCTGCGTGAGCTGGATGATTATGATATCGAGTTTCCTGCCTATCAGAGCAGTGAAGAGCTTTTGCGCGGCCTCGTCTTCACGCCGGGAACGCCATGTCTTTATCTGATCGGTCCGGAAGGTGGGCTGGGGCAAACGGCGTGTGGTCGCCTCTCATCAGATGAACTGACCCGTTTCCTGATGGGGACCTATTAAGCGCTTTCGCTCAGAAAGACTTTCAGTCCATCTAAGGTTTCGGCCTCTGCGGCAGGTTTATCCCAGCGTATGCGATTAAAGCGCGGAAAGCGCATGGCGACACCGGATTTGTGTCGCGGTGAGGCCTGTAAGCCCTCAAAGGCGACTTCCACCACAAGGCCTTCCTCGCGTGTCGCTTTCACCATGCTGACAGGGCCAAACCGGTCAATTGTGTTGGCGCGCACGAATTTATCAAGCTCTGCCAATTTTTCGTCAGTGAAGCCGAAATAGGCTTTGCCAACGGGGGTGATTTCAAACCCGTCATCTACTTCTTTCCAGACCCCGAAAGTGAAGTCGGAAAACTTGCCAGATCGTCTGCCATGGCCGCGTTGGGCATACATGATGACGGCATCGATCAGGAACGGGTCGCGTTTCCATTTGAACCAGGGGCCTTTCGGGCGGCCAGCCTCATAGACGGACTCCCAGCGTTTCAGCATGACGCCTTCGATTTCCGGCTCGGGCGGCGCATTGCGCAAGGCTTCCAGCGCCTGCGCGCTTTCTATCGGAATAAGCGGCGAGACATCGAAGCGGTGAGTGTCACTGGCGGCAAACAGCGTCTCAAGTTTCAGGCGACGCTCTTTGAAACTGAGCGCGCGCAGATCCGTTTCACCAGACTGCAGAATGTCATAGGCCCGGATGAAGGCCGGGCTGTCGGTTAGCAGTTTCTTTGAGACGGTTTTGCGGTTCAGGCGTTTTTGCAAATCATTGAATGGCGCAACGCCGCCATCTTTTCGGCGAACCAGCAATTCACCATCCAGAACCGCATCAAAATCCATCGCCTCCACCACATCCGGAAATGTGTGGGAGATATCGTCTCCGGTACGGGTATAGAGTCTGCGCTCGCCATTTTCGCTGACGGCCTGAACGCGGATGCCATCCCATTTCCATTCAGCGGCAAACGCCTCTGCCGTGATCATCTCCGGGTCTACGGCATCCGGATTGTCCCGGTCCTTCTTTGCGATAAGGGGGTGGGCGAGCATGACCGGGCGAAAGGCGCCGCTCATATCTGGTGCGGGTTTGTCTGCGTTTCCCTCGAGCCATGCAAAAAGGTCCAGATAGGGCGGTTCCAGCCCATGCCATATCTCTTCAATCCCGGTCACATCGACTGAGCCGAATTTGGCCAGCGCCTGTTTGGCCAGTCTTGCGGACACGCCAATGCGCAGGCCGCCTGTGGCAAGCTTTAAGAATGCCCATCGTGCTGTAGGTGTCAACCTGTCCATCCAGTGACTGACGAGCGTTGGGATTTTGTCTTTCGGGGTATCGAGCAGAGTGTCGATAATCTCATTCAGGGGCGGAGAATAATTGGCGCCATGTGTGCCGGGCCAGACAAGGCTCACCGTTTCGGCAAGGTCGCCAACATAGTCATAAGACAGGGCAAACAGTTCTGCATCCATGCGCTCTTCAATAAGGGCGCGGATCATGGAGGGGCGGACAGATTTCAATTCCAGCTCGCCTGTGATGGCGGCAAGCGCCCAGCCGCGAGCGGGGTCTGGCGTGCGGGCGAAATAGTCACAAAGCAGCGTGATCTTTGCATTGCGTCCGGGCGTTAGAATGAGGCTGTCGAGAAGCTGTGAGAAGGCCTGCATGGGTCAGCTCTCCTCATCATCATAGCCGACAAGGCGAAGCGGGCGGGCTTTATAGCCTTCCAGTTCGGCCCAGCGGCAAAGCGCATCTTCGCGGCCATGGGTGACCCATAATTCTTCCGGGTTTACGTCTTTTACCGTCTGGGTGAGTTCGCCCCAGTCGGCATGGTCTGAAATGATGAGCGGTAATTCCACGCCGCTCTGTTTGGCGCGCTGTCGGATGCGCATCCAGCCAGAACAGAAAACATCGAGCGGGTCGGGGAAGCGTTTTGACCATTTATCCCTGAAGGCAGATGGCGGGCCAAGAATGATCTTGCCCGCAAATTTGGCCTGTTCTTCCTTTGCGCGGCCTTTTTCCAGTGTGGCAGGCTCTAACGGGCCGAGCTTTACGCCATGGTCTTCATAAAGGTCGCAAAGCGCTTTCAGCGCGCCATGAATATAAATGGGCTCGCTATAGCCGGTTTCACGAATGAGACTGATGACGCGCTGTGCTTTGCCGAGCGCATAGGCTCCGACAAGATGTGCGCGGTCCGGGAAGACGTTCAGGCTATCCATCAACCGGGCGATTTCTCCGCGATCATCAGGATGATGGAAGACCGGCAGGGCAAAGGTCGCTTCTGAAATAAAGACATGGCAGGGCACAGGCTCAAACCGCGCGCAGGTCGGGTCCTGGCGGCGTTTATAATCGCCCGTGCAGACCATGCGCAGGCCTTTATATTCGACAACCGCCTGAGCAGAGCCCAGAACATGGCCGGCCGGTGCCAGCCAGACCTTTACGCCATTTTTATCGTTTACCTCACCCAGTTCCGCGGGCTGGCGCGTAGGTGTGAAAGTCTCACCATAGCGAGATGCCATAATGTTGATGGTTTCAGGGGTGGCGAGCACGGCGCCGTGGCCCGCGCGGGCATGGTCGGAATGGCCATGGGTTATGACGGCGCGATCGACGGCGCGAACCGGGTCGATGTAAAAGTCACCTGCCGGGCAATAAAGGCCCGCAGGAGTTGGCTTAAGTATCTGGTCCGGTCTTATCATTCCGCCAATAAAGATTCCTGTTTCTTTCAACTGTTGGGATGTTTTTCAAAAAGAGAGCGATAACTTTTTCTGGCTCGACTTGAGTGAAGTCCCCTGAGTTTGATATAGCTCACCTCAATAAAATAAAAATATGAGGGAGGAGGCGATGGCCTTATCTAAACGTACCGCTTTGCTGGCCGCTAGCGCTGTATCAGCGTTTGCACTGGTTTCTTGTTCCGATTCTGGTGCTGAAATGCATGGGCAGGCTGATCATGCCTCAATGTCTCATGCCGATCATACCGGACATTCGGGCATGACTATGGCGAGCGCCGAAACCCCTGTCGGCGGCGTTCCTGACTATATCGACAATTTTCGGCTGATTGATCAGTTCGGCGAAAGCCATGAGCTGTATTACCATTCCGACGCGCCGGCTGTTGTCATCATGACCCATGGCGTGGGCTGCCCCATCGTTCGCGGCGCCGTGCCGGACTATGCGGATGTGCGCGATGAGTTCGAGGACGATGGCGTCGTCTTCTATATGATCAACTCAAACATTCAGGATGACCGGTCAGAAATCGCAGCCGATTCAGAAGAATTTGGAATTGATATCCCGGTTCTGGATGACGTGACCCAGCTGATCGGCGAATCCATGGGGTATGACCGCACAGCGCAGGTCTATGTTCTGGACCCGGCGCAGGGATTTAAAGTGGTGTATTATGGCCCGCTGAATGACCGTCAGACCTATGAGCGTCAACGTAATGAGGCGAATAATCATTATGTGAGCGATGTGCTGACGGCTATGACGCATGGCGAAGACATCACCACAGAGGCGCCTGCTATTCGTGCGGGCTGTATGATCAATTTCCCGGAGCGCCAGAACCATACGGAACACATGCAGATTTCCTATTCTGAGGAAATTGCGCCGCTTCTGCGCGATAACTGCGTTGAGTGTCACCAGGAGGGCGGCATCGGCCCATGGGCCATGACGGATTATGAAACCGTGCAGGGCTGGGCGCTGATGATCCGCGAAGTTATTCGTACCGATCGCATGCCGCCATGGCATGCTGACCCGGAAATTGGCAGCTTTCATGGTGATCGGTCTCTCTCTCCGGATGAAATTCAGACACTGGTTCACTGGATTGAAGCTGGCGCGCCGCGAGGCGAGGGCGAAGACCCGCTGGCCGGACTCAATCTGCATGCTGAAGACTGGCCACTGGGTGAGCCGGATCTTATTCTGACGCTGCCAGCCTATACCGTACCGGCCAATGGCGTGGTCGATTACGTCTACCCGGTCGTAGAAAACCCGCTGACGGAAGACAAATGGTTGCGCGCCACAACTATCCGGGCTGGTGCGCGCGAAGTCGTTCACCACGTCTTGTCTGGTTATATGTCTGAGGTGCCGGAAGATGGTCGTGGATCGACCGGCCTTTGGGAGTTTTCGACCGGTGGCTATGCGGTTGGCGCGGAATCCGTCATCCAGGCAGAAGGCTCTGGCGTGCCATTCCCGGCAGGCGGCGCCATTGGGTTCCAGACGCATTACACGCCGTATGGGCGCGAAGTCGAAGATGTCACGCAGATCGGGTTTTACTTTCAGGACCAGCCTGAACTCCTGAACCGGTCAGCAGTTATTCTGGATGCCAGTATTGAAATTCCGCCCGGCGCAGCGCGTCATACGGAAACCGCCTATATGGAATTCCCATATGACGCGGAACTTCTATACGCCTTCCCGCACGCACACTATCGCGGACACGCATCCAATCTGCGTATTCGTTATCCGGATGGCAGTGAGGAAATGCTGCTGTCTCTGCCGCGTTATGACTTTAACTGGCAGCGTGCCTATGAGTGGGAAGAGCCGATTACTATTCCGGCGGGCTCAAAGCTCATTGCCGAATATGTCTATGACAACTCCATGGCCAATGTGGCAAACCCTGATCCGGATGTGAATGTCACCTGGGGCGAGCAGAGCTTTGAAGAAATGCTTTATACGTCGCTCGCCTATCGCTGGGTTGGCGAGACGACGGATAATCGCCTGGATGCGCAGTCAGAGCATATGCAGGCCTCGCGCTTCTTTACGGCGATGGACGACAATATCGACGGCATGCTGACAGAAGACGAGCTTCGCGGCATTCTGGGCGAGCGTATGCGGGCTGGCTTTGATCGTATGGATATGGATGGAGATGGCTCTGTCAGCATGGATGAGTATCTGACAATTCAGCGCATGCGTCAGGCCCGCGGCCAGCAATAGGTTCGCGCAGAAGTTTTAGAGAAGGGCGGTGTGAGTTTCATGCCGCCCTTTTTCGTTTTTAAGGGCAGTTTTGCCTGCACTTCGAATGCTTTGAGGATTGTTCGGCGAGTTCTGTAAAACAGTGAAGTAAGACTGTTTCTTTGGCGCCCGGAAACTTGTCAACTAAGTGACATATTTCCTTAATAGATGAAATTTCATCAAAATTTTATCGAATGTTTTAGCGGTTAAATTTGGCCAATACTCGGCATTGCGGTCGAATTACGGTGTAAAATCTTAACGAATCAGCAGAAAATTGCGACTTATCCACATTTTTTAGTTAAAATTCGTCCACTCTTCTGTTAACCATCGGTTTACCATTCATGACGGGTGAGTCATTATGGTTGAGTAAGCCCAAGGCCCAGAATGTGCCAATTCCGCCGCGCGAGGGGCAGCGCGTAGGAGTATCGAAATGAAGTCTGTATTGTACTCTTCAGCTGCAATTGCGCAGATCATGCTGGTATCAGCAGCTCTCGCGCCGGCGCATGCTCAGGAGGTTTCAACTACCGAAATCACAGCATCCGATGAACGTTTGAACCCGCAATGGGGCAATCTGGATTCCTTCTGGGGAAACCTTGATAGCTTCTGGGGCAATCTGGACAGTTTCGAGGGCGAGGCGTCTGCTCAATGGGGTAATCTGGATTCCTTCTGGGGTAATCTCGACTCGTTCTGGGGCAACCTCGATAGCTTCTGGGGCAATCTCGACAGTTTCGAAGCCGAAGCCCAGTGGGGCAATCTCGACAGCTTTTGGGGGAATCTGGATTCTTTCTGGGGGAACCTCGATAGCTTCTGGGGGAACCTCGACAGCTTTGATGGCGTGGTCGAAACCAATTGGGGCAATCTGGACAGCTTTGATGGCGAGACGACGCCTGAGTGGGGCAACCTTGATAGCTTCTGGGGCAATCTCGACAGTTTCTGGGGGAATCTGGATAGCTTTGAAGGCGACGCTGACGCAGTGGCGCTGTGGGGCAATCTCGATAGCTTCTGGGGTAACCTCGACAGTTTCTGGGGCAATCTCGACAGCTTCTATGTCGCGTTTTCTGTTCCTGAAGGCGAAGACCCTGAAACGTATTATGGTCTGTTAGACCCAAGCTGGGGCAATCTCGACAGCTTCTGGGGTAATCTGGACAGCTTTAACGGCAATCTCGACACCAGCTGGGGCAATCTCGACAGCTTCTGGGGTAATCTCGATAGCTTCTGGGGCAACCTTGATAGCTTCTGGGGTAATCTCGACAGTTTCTGGGGCAATCTCGATAGCTTCTGGGGCAATCTCGATAGTTTCTGGGGCAATCTCGATAGCTTCGATGCGAACACGCAGGCTGATTATGATCAGCTGCTCTTCGACCTCGGCACGCTCTATAATATGAGCCAGGAGCAGTATGCTCCGCTCGTTGCGTTTTATACCGGCCAGGATTTCTGGTCTGGCTTCGCTCAGGAAATTTTTGAGCGCTATGGTATTGATCCATCCGATCCATCTTCGCTTGAAGGTCTGACGGCTGAGGAGCGATTCCGCTTTTATATCGACTGGCGCGATGGTCTGATGCAGTTCAACGGCATCGACCGCGTGGATCATTGGATGCAGACCATTAACTGGTCTCCGGTTCTGACGCAGGATCACGATTACAATACACAGGCAGTGATCGGTCTTCTGGATTTCGGCATCACTGACGAAACGCTGCTGACCCATGACGTCATCTATAACGGCGGATATGAGACAGATTCTGAAGACACGCACGGCTCGGCTGTTGTCAGTCTTTTGATCGCGCCGCATGACGGCTTTGGTGTGATGGGTATCGCGCCAGACGCCAGCGTTGCGGCCTATAACCCGTTCGATGAGACCGGTACGGCCGGTTGGGAAGACGTTGAGACGGGTGTGAATGAACTCGTCGATAATGGCGCGCGTATCATCAACATGTCTCTTGGTGTGCCAGGTGCGATCCTTTCTGAGGAATGGGCTGGTATTCTGGGCGGTGTTGTCGCAGACCCTGAAGCGTCCGGTACGGTCTTCATTAAAGCGGCTGGCAATGATGGTGCTGTTCAGAGTGAAGACGTGCTCTGGGATAGTGCTGAAAGCCTCGAAAACCTGATTATTGTTGGCGCGATTGGCCTGGACGGTGAAATCGCTGAATGGTCCAACACGCCGGGTGATGCCTGTGCCATTATTGATGGTGAGTGCAATCCGCTCATGTACAACTTCATTGTTGCGCCGGGTGAATTCCTACTCGTGTCTGACGGAGATGGTGGCGTGACGCGTCACTCTGGTACGTCTTTCGCGGCGCCTCTGGTGTCCGGTACCGCCGCATTGATCCACGGCGCATGGCCATGGTGGAAAGATCATGGCGAAGAAACTGTCGACGTTATCCTTCAGACCGCAACGGATCTGGGCGAAGAGGGTGTCGATGAGGTGTATGGCTGGGGTCTTCTCAATGTAGAAGCTGCGCTGTCTCCACTCGACTGGGAAAATCTCCGCTTCTATTTTGACCGTAATGGTAATGGCCATGTGAATAGCGGCAAAAGCGCTGACTGGATCCGTCGTGCTTATATGCGGTCCGATGTTGTTCAGCTCGAAGACAATGGCGCTTATGTTGTTGCGCTTGAGGCTGTCGGTGACACCTTCCGTGACTTCCGCATTCCGCTGTCTACGCAACTGTATGGACAGGAATCTGTCGTGCGTCGTCTCGACAATGACCGCCTGTTCCAGCGCCACCTCCATCAGCGTTTTGTTGACTGGGCGACGGCTGGTTCCAGCTTTGGTGACGTTCAGAGCTATGAATCCCGTCTTGGTTTGAATGGTGACTGGGCGCTTGCCATGCACGCTGCGCCATATGCGCCGGGCACAGATGTTCGCGAAGGTCAGCTTCCATTCCAGACCGACCTGGTTCTGTCTGCTCCGGAAAGCCAGACTGAATTCCGCATTGGTCATGGTGATGGCGCTGCCCGCCTGAATGCCAGCCCGGTTTTCGGTTTCTATTCTGACTTCAATGTCGAGACAGGTGGTGTGAACCCGCTGCTCGGATTGGCGTCTGGTGGTACTTACGCGTCCACGAGCTTTGCGATTAATGAGCGTCTCTCCATCACGGCGAGCGTTACGGAAACCTCAGACGATCACTCCTATATTGATCCGATTACCGCTCAGCGCGTGTATGAAGACAATGGCATCACCGAGTTTGCCGCCAGCGCAGCGAATGTCTCCATGTCTTATGCGATGACAGACACTGTTCGCATTAGCATGGATTACACTCAGCTTCAGGAACGTGACAGTCTTCTGGGCGGTCAGGGCTCTGGCGTGTTCTCACTCGAAGGCGGTGCTGTCACGGATGCAGTGACCTTCGCATCTGACTTTGCTTTGCCAGCGAATTTCAGCCTCGCACTTTCTGCGACTATGGGTGAAACGCGCGCAACTGGCTTTGCAGATGGACCTCTGCGTCTGTCTGATGAAGGTGTGACGTCTTCAGCATTCGCGATTGGTCTGCGCCGCGATGGTCTGTTGTCAGATACGGACATTGTCCGGGTCACACTGGCCCAGCCTCTGCGTGTTGAAAGCGGTAGCTTTGAATATTCGGCGCTGGAAGTTATTGACCGTGAAACCGGCGAACTTGGCATTGTGACCCAGAATTGGGGCATTGCTGATACAGGTCGCGACTTCAATGTCGAGCTCAGCTATGGCGCGCCGATTATGGACGGTATGGCCGAAGTGTCAGCGTTCACGCGTGTTGAGGTCGATGAGCGTCCATCGGCGGGTCTCACAGAGCTGGAGCATGCTCTGGGTGCGCGTTTCGCAATTCGCTATTAAGTTGTATTGAAGTTTTGCTGACGTATTACGCAAGTAAAATTTGAATTCGCAGAGGGCCAGTGTTCAACAACACTGGCCTTTTGTTATTGACCCTTATGTCAAACACTCACACGATTTGTTTAGACAACGATATTTTTATGTTTGGGGAGTATAAACCCGCCTAATATCGGGAAGGACGTCTGATGCTGACCAGGTTCAGGCAAATCATTGTTCTTGGCTGCCTGTTCACAACATTGGGCGGTGCTTCTGCCTATGCGCAGAATTCTGGTCCAATCCTTCCTTCCGAAACAGCACAATCAGAGAACTGGTCGGTTTTTGATCAGGATATTGCGGCGGCTAAAGACGCTATGCTTGGCGATCCGATGGAAGCCCTTCGCATGGCACAGGAAGCTGAAGCGCACATTCCTCCGAATGCTGCTCTCGATGAGCGGTCCACGGCTCTGGCTACGACGCTATGGCTACAGGCTGAAGCCTTGGGGCGCAGCAATCAGGCCGATGAAGCCAGGCCTCTCGTCGAACAGGCGCTTGGTCTGATTGATGGAATTGAGCAAACGACGACACTTCGCGGTGATCTGTTGCTGGTGCAGGGGCGGATCGCTCATGCCGTAGGTGACACACAGCTGGCGTTTGAAAGCTTTCTCGGCGCCCATGAAGAGTTCCGCTTGCAGGGCGCACGGCGCGGTCAGGCCATTGCCCTCCAGAAAATTGGCGACATTTACAGCGATGCACGCGATTTCGAGCGCGCAATCTCCAACTATGATGAATCTATCCGGGTGTATGATCAGGAACCCGGCGTGAATATGGTGACCCAGAATAACCGCGCGAATGCGTTGCGCGGCCTGGAGCAGTATGACGAGGCAGAAGAGCATTATCGCGCGGCGCTGGATATCGCGCGGACCCTGAACTCGCCTTATCTCATTGCGCGTATTCTTACCAATATTGCGCATACTCAGGTGTTAAACGGCGATTTTGAAGATGCCGAGGCGACCGCTGATGAGGGGCTCGCCCTTTTCCCTGAAGGTCAAAGTTCTGGCTGGGAGCCCTTCTTATGGGGCGTGAAAGCGGAAGTCGCATTTGAGCGCGGCGATCTGATGAATGCGCGATTGTTTATTACGCGCACGTTTGAAGGGCAGGACCTTTCTGAAACACTTATGCCGTATCGCGAAATGCACGATACGGCGTACAGGATCTATCAGTCGATTGGCCGGTCTGATCTGGCGCTGCCGCATTTGGAGGCGTTTAAGCGCCTTGGCGACGAGGCGCTGGGGCTGGCCGCGTCTGCCAATTCGGCCCTCATGGCTGCGCAGTTTGATTTTACCAATCAGGAGCTTGCCATTGAGCAGCTGGAGCGTGAGCAGCTCCAACAACAAATCCAGATTGCTGAGTCAGATGCGCGCCAGCGTTTGATCATCTTTGGTTTCACTGCAGCTGGTGCCTTGCTGATCTTTGCCTTCCTGATTGCGGGCTATGTTTCCATGCGCCGCAGCCGGGATGCGATTGGTCGGGTCAATGACCGTTTGAATGATACCAACCAGCAGCTTGAAAAAGCCAACCGTGCGAAGTCTGAATTCCTCGCCACGACGAGCCATGAAATCCGCACGCCACTCAACGGTATTCTGGGTATGTCGCAGGTCCTGTTGCAGGATAAGGCGCTGTCGCCAGAACTGCGCGACCGGATCAATGTCGTTCAATCTGCCGGTAAGTCCATGAAAGCGATCGTGGATGACCTGCTGGATGTGGCGAAAATTGAAACGGGCAAGGTCACCATCACTAAGGCGCGCTTCGATGTGCATGAGTTGTTCCGTGAAGTGGCAACGCTCTGGCAAGCCGAAGCCGAAACAAAACAGCTGACGCTGAGTATCGACCTTGATGATTGTCCGCAATTCATCGTCACGGACGAACAGCGTCTGCGCCAGATCCTGTTCAACCTCCTGTCCAATGCGGTCAAATTTACAGAGACCGGAACAGTGTCGGTACGTGCCTGGGCGCATGAGGCCGAGGGCACGGACGATGTGTTCGCGTTGGAAGTGCGCGATACCGGTATCGGCATTGCTGAGGAAGAACAGGAGAATATCTTCAAGCCATTCCATCAGGTTGATGGCGCCATGACGCGCAAATATGCAGGCACAGGGCTTGGTCTGTCGATTTGTGAGAATTTTGTAACTGCCCTTGGCGGGCAAATCAGCGTTGAAAGTTCACCGGGGCAAGGTTCCGTTTTTGCCGTGTCATTCCCGGTTGAGGGGATTGAGCGGCCTCAAGAGCTGGCTACTGAGCCTGAGGCATCTGAAGCGCTAGCCTGGCACGAACTCACATCTGTTCATGATGCGAACGTTCTGATCTTTCAGGATGACTTCATGCAGAAAATGATTTTTGAAGCATACTTCAGTGATGAAGTGGCCAAAGCCTGCGTGACTGACAATGAAGACGATTTCCAGAAGGAAATTCAGTCGGGGATATACCATTTTGCCATTCGACCAGATGGTGAAGCCGGCCCTGCAGAGGCGGAAAATACGCGCCAGATTATTTGGAAAATTGAAGCAGCCAGAGGTGAAAATGACCCCGAGGAGTACGAACCGGAAAACATCTTTTCTTTTGTGAAAGAGCTGGTTGATCAGTCGAAAACTTCAGCAGATTCAAATTCTCCACAGAATTCCTTGAATTCGGTAGCTTAGCCCCGATAGCATTAGTTTATTGGAAATAATGTGATACAACAAAAAAATCTGCCCGCAGATTTGGTTTTTTTACGTGCCCATGAAAATTCTTTTCGTTGAAGACGATCCGATGAATCGCAGAGTGGTGAAAGAAATGCTCACCGCCGCGAAAATCGAGATGCATGAGGCCGAGAACGGTCCCGTGGGTCTTCAGATGATTGAAGATGGCGATTACGACCTGATCCTCATGGACCTTCGTATGCCGGGCATGGATGGTATGGAGGCCATACGCCACATTCGCGAACGCAGTGATGAGAAGGGTAAAATCCCGATTATTGTGGTAACGGCTGATACGGCGCTGAACCTTCGTGGCCAATGTCTGGAACAAGGCGCGGATGAGTTCCTCATCAAGCCCGTCGAAGTGCGCGCGCTGTTTGAAACCATCGCTTACACGATTGCGAAGCATAAAAAGAAATAACCGCCCCGCGGAGGATATCTCCCTTTTTCAGCCAGCACCGTCGGAGTAAATCATCGTGATCAGACATTTTTTTCTAGCGGTCGCTTTTCTGGGGCTTGGTGTCGGCGCGACCGCAAATGCAGAAGTTGTCCGGTCGGCCGATGACGGGTTCCAGCTCCGGTTAGAGCGAACAAGTTCTGCCAGCGCCGATGAGACGTATGCTCGACTACTGGACATTGCCAGCTGGTGGCAGGGCTCCCACACTTATTCAGGTGATGCCGCCAATCTCAGCCTTGAAGGCGACGAGGTGGGCTCTGTCTGGCTTGAAGAGTGGGACAATGGCAATGTTGAGCATGGCCATGTGATTGCCGCGCTCCAGCAGAATGGAAACTATCTCATTCGGTTTGAGGCGGCGCTTGGCCCACTTCAGAATATTGGCGTGAATGCCGTGCTGACCATTATGGTGGAAGGCAATGGCACTCCGGGTGAGAGCAGACTCGTCTTTGAGTATTTTGTCACGGGCGCCAGCTTTCAGTCCCTGAGCGACATCGCGCCCGTCGTTGATGCCGTGCTCACCACACAGATTGACCGGCTCGCATCTGCGTCCTGACGTGAAAACGCCCACCCGTTTATAGACGGGTGAGCGTGTTTGGATGACTACTCAGCAGCTTCCACAACGCCCTCTTCAGGCATGAAGATGGCTTCGATGGACTGCTCGAAAAGGCGCGCAATTGCAAAGGCGAGAGGCAGGGACGGGTCGTACTTACCGGTCTCGATCGCATTGATGGACTGACGGGACACACCAAGCTTTTCAGCAAGGTCAGCCTGGCTCCATTTCATTTCCGCGCGCAGGACGCGAAGGCGGTTTTCCATTATACACACGCCCCCTTACCACGAACGGCTTTGGTGATTCCGTAAGCAAAGAAGAAGCATGGCAGCAGCAGGAAGACCGGGAAGGTCGGAATGGCCTCATAAAGCTGAAGGAAGCCAATCAGGCCCGCTGCGCCTACGGTGACCAGCCCGGCAATCGCGAGCGATTCAAGCTGCATCAGGCGAGAAAATTCGTCTGTTTCCTGAACATAGCGCCATAGGAAAAAGAGGAAGCCGAAGATCGGCAGCGTTGTGCCCACAGCCATGACCAGTGGCAGCCAGTCAGGTGTAGTTTCGAGTGTACGCTGCAGATAAGCCCCGCCAAGGCAGGCTGCGGTGTAGATCCCCATCATGGGCCAGAACCAGTTCTGATAACGCCGCTTAGCCTGCTTGAACGTAAATTGTTTCATTTGGTAATCTCCTTGCTAAGTGAAGCCGACATTATGTCAAGCAAACTTGTCTGTCAAGCGTAATTGTCATTATGTAAAATTCACGCGACCTGGAATTTAATCTGAGTTAAAACGTCACTGTTCTGGAACCGTTCATATTCGAAGGCGTTTTGTTCCCAGAATTTCAGATCACCAAAGGGGTCTCTTATGAAAAAAATTATCCTGGCCACTGCGGCAACCGCTCTGGTTCTTGCCGGCTGTGCAACCGAAGGTCCTAGCCGCCGCGTTCTGACTGGCGCAGGCATTGGCGCTGTCGCAGGCGGCGCGCTTGGTACGCTGGCAGGTGGCGATGATGGCCGTAACGCAGCTATTGGCGCTGTCGTTGGCGCGATCGCTGGTGGCGCAGTTGGCGATTATATGGACCGTCAGGAAGCCCAGCTTCGTCAGCAAACAGCCGGTACAGGCATTGAGATTGAGCGCCAAGGCGACCAGATTTACATGTACACGCCGTCTGACGTGACGTTCCAGCTGAACAGTGCAGCGATCCAGCCGCAATTCTACGGTACGCTGAATGATGTTGCTGCAACGCTGATCGACTTCCCGTCTACAGCCGTTGATATTGTTGGCCACGCAAGTGCGGACGGTCCGGCAGATTACAATATGGATCTGTCTCAGCGTCGCGCGGTTTCCGTTTCCAACTATCTGACCAATCAGGGCCTGCGTCCTGTACGTCTGTCGGCTGTTGGTATGGGTGAAACTCAGCCGCTTCCAGGCATTAGCCCGGAAGACCCGCAGAACCGCCGTGTTGAGATTGTTCTCACCCCAATCGTAGAGGGGGGGCAGCAGGGCTATTACAACTAAGCGCCACGCGCATAGATAAAAGAAAAGCCGGTGATCTGATGATCGCCGGCTTTTTTGTTTGGCATATGATTGGGTACTGTTAGCTCTGGCCAACCATGTCGCGTTTCAGGCCCATGGCAGACAGGGCAAAGAAGATGCCTGCGAAGGCATACATCACTGTCAGCGTAAGCATGGATGCTGAGGTACTGGACTGGTTAGCTTCGAGACAGAACGCATATTGTTCCAGAGACAGCGGCGTTGAAATGCCCGCCAGAACCTCAGACATTTGCATGTCGGTGAGGGCGGTTTCAGACGCACGCTGAGCAAAGGTGATCGCCTGTTGGCCCGCATCGCACATAGAGCGGTTGATGACATCCATATAGCCTGCCTCAGAGAGGCTGCCTTTAAACCAGAAGTCAGACACGATGCCCGCAAATGGAGGGCCAAGGCCGTAGCCGAGCAGGTTGATGACAAACAGCATAATCGCTGTGGATGTCGCGCGTACGCGCATGGAAACAACGCCGGCAGCAATCGTGTATTGCGCTGCCAGATAGCCGTATTTGACCGCATTACCGATGGCGAGGCCGATCACACACGCGATCATGTTCGTCGTGGTGAAGGCCATGCCGAAGAATGGCACGCAGAGCACCAGCCCGCCCGCTGACAGCCATGCGATTGCGCTCGCTGACTTCATCTTGGAGGCGATATAGCCCAGCATGAATGTACCGATCGCGCCGCCCAGATAAGCTGGAACGTTGAACCAGACAGAGGCCTGACCGGCGGTCAGGTCGAAAGTGCGCTGAATGTAAAGCGACTGGAAGGCGGAAATGGCATAACCACAAAAGGCTGCGCCCGTCGCGCCTGCACACATCCACCAATAAGACCGTTTAGAGAACAGCTCTTTCAGGCCTTCTGAGAAGGAGGCGCGCTCGCCCTTTACGGTGCCTGCTGGCTCAGAATAGCCGCGCGGTGGCTCTTTGACGGTGAAGTATAAAATCAGCGCGACGACGACACCCGGAATGCCCAGAACGAAGAAGGCAACGCGCCAGTTGAACATGTCGGTGATCGGACCCGCGATGAGGTTTGCGACCAGCGTGCCGAGCGTTACGCCCATTGCGTAATAGCCCATGGCCGAGGAGCGTTTCTTCGGCGGATAATAGTCCGAGATTAGCGAGTTAGCAGGCGGCGTGCAGCCCGCTTCGCCAATGCCAACGCCAACCCGGCAGGCCAGTAGCACCCAGAAGCCGCCAATGACGACGCCAAAAATGGTGACTTCCATCGCGAGGCCACACAGCGCGGTCATAACAGACCAGAGCGCCACGCAGATAGAAATGATAATGACGCGGTTACGGCGCTCTGCGATACGGGCAATTGGAATGCCGACAATTGTATAGAGCAGAGCAAAGCCAAGGCCTGTCAGCCAGCCAAAGGCGGTGTCCGAAATGCCCAGTTCGGCTTTAAGTGGCCGCGCCACAACAGACAGAAGTGCCCGGTCAACAAAGTTCAGAATGTAGATGATGAGAAGCGCGTTCAGAACATAGGTACGATAGCCGAAAGAACCGAAGCCCTCATTCTCCCCCGATCGCACATTGTCCTGCTCACCCGCGCTGGATGCAGCGGTCGTATCAGTCATGTTTTTTTTCTCCCTATGGCGGCAGCTAAGAGCATTTCGTTACGGAAGGCCAGACGTTTTGCCTTCCGATTCAGACCGCTTTGCCAAATTGTTATCGAATATAGCCAACTTACTTGCGTATAGTTTGCTTTAGTCAAGCGAAAGCGGTACAGACGGGAAATAAATCCGAAAAACACACTCTCCTTGTGGACGAAGGAGGGGCACTATTCTACCGCCTGGTTTGTTCGGGGCGGGACAGTTTTTCGGGCACAACGGCAGAGCGGTAATCCTTCGGGTGCCCTTCTCATGCGCGTGAACGATGGCTGCGAAGGTTCGGATTATATGTACCAGCTTTCGTTCAGAGATTTTTTCAATGTTCCGATTTTCCATTCTGGCCGCAGGTTTTATCGCGGCGAGCCTGATCCCTGCACATGCCCGGCCAACAATTGAAGAATATGCTGCGCGTCCTGAATATTCCGGCGCGGACCTCTCCCCGGACGGTACGATGCTATCGGTCGCGCACCGAATAGATGGCGAAGAGTTTCTCTGCATTCTTGATATCGCAGAGGTCACTGAACGCTGCATTGCGAATATGGGCATTTTACGAAATGTTGTGACGCATTTTTTGACGAATGAAGTGGTCGTTGTCTTCGCGCCTGAATGGACAGGATATGTCGAAGGTAATTATCAGCGACAGACCACAAATGCCTTCGCGGTTTATCTCGATGATGGGGAAATGATTCCGCTTCCAGACCGTGCACGAGGCATGGCCAGACAGCGCGGGCAAGGCGACATCATCGCGTTCGACCCGGAAGAAGAAGTGGTCTATATGCCGCTTTACAGCAATTCCGGTGCAGGCGGCCTCAGCGTGTTTGAGGTGGCACTTCGCGATGGTGAGGGCCGCCGTCTGGTTGATGGCGACCGTTATACCATTGACTGGTTCGTGAATGCGCAGGGTGAACCCTATGCGCGTGAGAACTATGATGATTTCGAGGATATATACTGGATCGACGTGCCCGATGGTGATGGCTGGAGGACGATCTACCAGTCTGAAGAGCGGTTAATTCCTTTCAGTGTGTCGGCCGTTACGGCTGACGGGCAAAGTCTCGTATTTCGTCGCAATGAAAACCCAGACGAGTATAGAGGCATTTTCTACATGTCGCTCACAGACGGTGCGATTACGGGCCCGCATTTCGTGGAGAATGAGCGACAGGTCGGTGCTGTCTGGACTGACGATTATCAGACCTTCATCGGTGTCAGTTATTCCGGAATTCAACCCTCATATGACATGCTGGATGAAGGGCTCGACGCGGCACTGGTGCAGATACTGGACTTCTTTCCGTATGCCAGTGTGGGCCTTTATAAGTTAAGTGCAGATGGCAATCGCATACTCGTTCAGGTGACCGGTGACATCTATTCCGGCACTTATTTTGTCTACGATGTCAGCCGGGGAAGCTTCGTCTTCAGTCTGGCGCGCCGCCCTGTGATCGGGCGCGAAGACATGGCGCTCGTGGATTTTATTGAATATGGCGCAGATGATGGTCTTTGGATTTCCGCGCTTCTGACCTTTCCGCCCGGATATGATCTGACAAATGCGGAAAACCTGCCAACGGTGGTCATGCCGCATGGCGGTCCAGAGAGCTATGACTCGATTGGCTATGACTGGATGGCGCAGGCTTTGGCCAATAATGGCTATCTTGTTTTTCAGCCAAACTTTCGTGGGTCATCTGGTTTTGGGGTTTCATTTGCATATGCGGGACGCGGCGAATGGGGCCGTGCCATGCAGGATGACATCACGAAGGGCGTAGAAATTCTTGCCAGTCAGGGATGGTCTGATCAGGAGCGTGTTTGCATCGCTGGCTGGAGCTATGGCGGATATGCCGCGCTTGCGGGCGGTGCGTTTACGGCCGAACTCTATAAATGTGTGGTGTCCATCGCAGGCGTGTCAGATCTCTATTATTTTCTGGAAAATATTCGCAGAGATCGCGGGGATGACAGCGGGAGCTATATCTACTGGTTCGAGCAGTTTGGCGAAAACGGAACGCGCACGGCCGACCTTTTGCCCATCTCTCCATATTACCACGCAGACGCGTTTCAGGCGCCTGTGCTGCTCATGCATGGCATGGATGACTCGATCGTTCCCATCCGCGAAAGCGAACGGATGGAAGATGCCCTGGACGATGCACACGCCGATGTTCGCCTGATCAAATTTCCGCGCCGGGGGCATGCAATCCTTGAAGAAGAGGATCAGGAGGAGGTTCTGCGTGAGATGCTGACTTTCTTTGATCAGCATATCGGGGGCGAATAATTCGGGGCGTTAGACGCAAAAAAGCCGGGCGTGGTGCCCGGCTTTTCTGTTTGGTGGGGCAGGGGCTTAAGCCGCTGCCTTTTCCTGTTTTGCAGGTGGGAAGCGGGAGTAAAGGCTCTCGCCTTTTTCCGCCATGTCGCGCAGCATTTGCGGCGGACGGAAGCGCTCGCCATACGCATCTGCCAGACGGTCTGCTTCTTTGACGAAGGCCGGAATGCCCCATTTCAGGTCCATATATGACGCACAGCCACCTGTGTATGGCGCAAAGCCCCATGCCAGGATTGAGCCGATATCGGCATCACGAGCATCCGTGATGACGCCTTCTTCGAAGCAGCGTGCCACTTCAATGCACTGACGGAAGAGCAGACGCTTGGTCAGTTCTTCTTTCAGCTCTGGTGGGCAGTCATCGACTTTTACTTCCATGCGGGCGTTGAGCTCTGGCCAGAGGCGGGTTGGTTTGCCGTCTTCGCCATACTCGTAATAGCCTTTGCCGGCTTTGCGGCCGAGACGACCTTTGTCTTCGACCAGCCATGCCAGGAACTGGCTGCGTGGGTCTTCATTGGCGTCCTGACCTGCCGCTTTCGCATATTGGCGGCCAATTTTGAGCGCTGTGTCGAGGCCGACAGAGTCGGACACTTCCAGCGGGCCCATAGGCATACCGGCCTGACGGCCAATATTCTCGATCATGGCGGGCTTAATGCCCTCAATGACCATTTCCATGCCTTCCTGCGTGTAGGTGCCGAAGCAACGCGAGGTGTAGAAGCCGCGGAAGTCATTCACGACAATCGGGGTTTTTCTGATCTTCAGAACATAGTCGATCGTCTTGGCGAGGGTTTCCTCGGTCGTCTTGTCGCCGAGAATAATCTCGACAAGGCCCATACGCTCTACCGGTGAGAAGAAATGCACGCCGATATAGTTTTCCGGGCGGACAGATGCTTCTGCAAGGCCGGTGATTGGCAGGGTGGAGGTGTTAGAGCCCATAACAGCGGTGTCGCTGAGATGCTCTTCTGCCATTTTGGTGACTTTGGCTTTCAGCTCTGTGTCCTCAAACACGGCCTCAACCACAATGTCAGCGCCTTTGATAAGAGAATAGTCCGTGCTTGGCGTGATGTTCGCCAGAACTGCGTCGGCTTTCTCCTGGGTCATCTTACCGCGAGACACCTGTTTATCGAGAATGCGCTTGGAATAGGCTTTGCCTTTCTCTGCGCTCTCCTGAGAGATATCCAGCAGGACGGTCTCGATGCCCGCCATCGCCTGAACGTGAGCAATGCCCGCACCCATCAGGCCAGCGCCGAGTACGGCGGCTTTCTTCACTTCATATTTTGCAGGGGCCGCCGGGCGGGATGCGCCCTTGGACAATTCCTGCATGGAGAGGAAGAGTGAGCGAATCATGCCCTTGGCTTCCGGACGCTGCTGGGTGTCGAGGAAGTAGCGTGTCTCAATGCGAAGGGCTGCGTCCATCGGTACCTGAGAGCCTTCATAGAGGCATTTCAGAATGTTCACTTGCGCCGGGTAATTGCCATAGGTTTTGGCCGCAATCATGGCATTACCCATGGTCGCAATCTGGCTGGCACCCGGATGCTGGTTTGGAATGCCACCCGGGAATTTGAATTTCTTCTCATCCCATGGCGCTTTTGCGTCCGGGTTAGCTTTGACCCATGCTTTCGCACGGTCAACGAGTTCCGATGTTGGGGCTGTCTCGTTGACGACGCCCAGCTGTGCCGCCTTATCTAGGCGCATGGATTTACCTTCCAGAATGTACTGGCTGGCTTCCATCAGGCCGATCAGGCGCGGCAGGCGTTGTGTGCCACCTGCGCCCGGCAGAAGACCGATTTTGGCTTCTGGCAGGCCCAACTGAAGTTTTGGGTTGTCATTCGCTGCGACGCGGTAATGACAGGCCAGCGCCAGTTCCAGACCGCCGCCAAGGGCAAGGCCATTAATGGCCGCTGCAACTGGCTTGCCGCAGGTTTCCAGCTGACGGAAAGTTTTGTTCAGCACGAATGCGCGGTCGAAAGCGCTTTTCAGTTTCGCCTGTTCGTCGAGATCGCCGCCTGCGCCGCCGCCAGCGGTTTCGTTCATTTCGCCAAGGTCAGCACCCGCGCAGAAGCCGGACGGCTTACCAGAGGTGATGACGAGGCCTTTAATGGCGTCATTGGATGACACTTCGTTCGTCAGAGCGACAATGTCTTTAATGACCTGACCGGTGAGGGTGTTCATGGAACGCCCCGGGACGTCGAAGGTCGCCAGAGCGATACCGTCCGCGTCAATTTCAAATGAGAATGTTTCGAGATTCATGTGTCTCATCCTTTGAAGCGCTAGGCTTCATCCTTCATATTTGTATCTTTGTCTGAGCGCTTCCCGCGTGTGAACGCGACGCTCAGGCCTGCTGAAAGCGCGACGCCAATGCCGATACCCATGCCCAGAAAGGCCGGATTATCATTCGCGGCCATCAGGCTGGTTCCAAGGGCAACCCCTGTTCCCAGTCCAAGCGGCAGCGACAAAGCATAGGCGGTCTTGCGATCCATCAGACGCGCTCGATAACGGTTGCTGTGCCCATGCCTGCGCCAACGCAAAGCGTGACGAGCGCGGTTTCCTTGTCGGAACGCTCAAGCTCGTCAACCATGGTGCCGAGGATCATGCCGCCGGTCGCACCCAGTGGGTGGCCCATAGCAATCGCGCCGCCATTTACGTTGATCTTGTCATGGGAAATATCGTGCGCCTGCATGAAGCGCAGAACCACAGATGCGAAGGCTTCGTTCAGCTCATAAAGGTCGATGTCAGACGCTTCCATGCCGAGCTTTTTCAGCAGTTTGGAGGTCACGAATTCCGGGCCTGTCAGCATGATGCTTGGCTCAGAACCGATAGAGGCAAAGCCTTTAACCCGTGCGCGTGGCTTCAGGCCAAGCGCTTCGCCCATTTCCTTCGTGCCGAAGAGAACGCCGGATGCGCCGTCAACAATACCAGAAGAGTTACCTGCGTGGTGTACGTGGTTGATCGCTTCGATTTCCGGATAGCGCTGTTTAACCACCTCATCAAAACCCATGCCACCAATACCGGCAAAGCTTGGGTTCAGGCCAGCAAGAGACTGCATGTCTGCATCCGGGCGCATATGCTCGTCATGGTCGAGAATGATCGCGCCCATCTGGTCCTTCACGGGGACAACAGATTTGGAGAAACGGCCTTCAGCCCAGGATTTTGCGGCGCGCTTCTGGCTTTCAACAGCATAAGCGTCAACGTCATCACGGGAGATGCCGTATTTCGTGGCGATCAAGTCAGCTGAAATGCCCTGCGGCGCAAAATAGGTTTTGATCGCAACGCTTGGGTCAGATGGCCATGCGCCACCGTTGGAACCCATCGGTACGCGGGACATGGCTTCTACGCCACCGCCAATCGCCATATCGGCTTCACCGGTCATGACTTTTGCCGCTGCGATATTGCAGGCTTCCAGACCAGACGCGCAGAAGCGGTCCACCTGAACGCCAGCAACGCTTTCAGCGTATTCTGCGTTCAGAACGGCTGTGCGGGCGATATCGGAGCCTTGCTCGCCAATCGGTGCGACACAGCCAAGGATCACATCGTCTACTTTGGATGTGTCGAGGTCATTGCGGTCACGCAGCGCCTGAAGGGCCTGCGTTGCAAGGCTGAGCGATGTGATCTCATGCAGAGAACCGCTCGCCTTTCCTTTCCCGCGCGGTGTGCGTACCGCGTCAAAAATATATGCATCTGCCATTTGGTTTTCTCCCTTTCGGATGCTTATTCCGGCTTCGGAAATTTCATGATCATTGCGCTAGAAACAGAACGCACACACAGGCGCCCCTGTTCATCGAAAAGTTTGCCCTCAATATAGGCCACGCTCGCGCCGAGCCGTGTGACCTCCGCCTCGCAATAGACGGGAGCGAGTTTTACGGGCCGTAGAAAATGGGCGTGGATATCAATCGACGTTGTCATCTTCTGGCCTTCGGATTTTACCAGCACGGCCGGGCCCATTGTGTCGTCCAGCATGGCGATCAGAAAACCGCCCTGAACGACGCCTGCCGGGTTCAGAAACTCCGGACGCGGGGTGAATTTAATCCGGATCCAGCCGCGCTCGACATCTGCGTCCTGAAACTCGAACTGCAAATGCTTCGCCGCCGCAGGGGCGTCCTCGGAATTCGTCGCGAAAAACTCTGCCGGATTAAAGTCGGGCATGGATTACATTGTCCTCGCAATCAGCATTTTCATGACTTCATTTGCGCCGCCATAAATGCGCTGGACACGACTGTCTGCGTACATCTGGGCGATCGGATATTCATCCATATAACCATAGCCACCATGTAATTGCAGGCATTCATCGACAATTTTACATTGCAAATCGGACACCCAGTATTTGGACATGCTGGCGGTGGCGGAATCGAGTTCGCCCTTGAGAAGCAGCTCGGTGCAATTATCGACAAAGACCTTCGCAACTGTCGCTTCGGTTTTGCATTCGGCGAGTTTGAACTGGGTGTTCTGGAAGTCCCAGATGGTTTTGCCGAAGGCTTTGCGCTGTTTCACATAATCAACGGTCACATGAATGGCGCGCTCAATCGTGGCCATGCCCTGAACGCCGATAATGTGACGCTCCTGCGGGAGCTTCTGCATGAGCTGGAAAAAGCCCTGGCCTTCCTTATCGCCAAGCACGGCGTCCGGTCCGAGCTGGACGTCATTGAAGAATAATTCTGAGGTGTCGGCGGCGTGCTGGCCAATCTTTTCAAGATTACGCCCGCGCTCAAACCCGTCTGCGCCTTCGGTTTCCACCAGCATGATGGAGACCCCTTTTGCACCTTCGCTCGGGTCGGTCTTTGCGCAGACCAGAATAAGGTTTGCGTTCTGGCCGTTTGAGATGAAGGTTTTAGAGCCATTCAGCACATAACCGTCCGCATTCTTTCTGGCGGTCGTTTTGATGTTCTGAAGGTCAGAGCCGGTACCCGGTTCGGTCATCGCAATGGCGGTGATGATCTTGCCCGTTGCGATTTTCGGAAGGTATTTCTGCTTCTGCTCTTCAGTGCCGAAGCTCTCAATATATGGCGCGATAATACCGTTATGCAGGGTGACGCCGAAGCCATCTATGCCCTTCCAGCCCATCTGCTCAGCGATAATCGCTTCATGGCGAAAATCGCCTCCCATGCCGCCATAATCTTCAGACACGGATGCGCCAAGAATGCCCATCTCACCGGCTTTGAGCCACATGTCTTTTGGAACAATCCCGTGCTTGCGCCATCGCTGGACGTGAGGGATGCATTCCTTTTCGAAAAACTGGCCAATGGATTCTGAAAAGATCGAAATCTCTTCATCCTGACGCCAGCCCGCTTTCGGGTTGTCGAGAGGAGATTGCAGCATGGGGTTCCTCCGGTATTTTCTTATTTTACGTTAGCGTCAACGATATAGGAACTCTGGTGCCGCTTGTCGCCCCGTGACGTTGCGGAAAGCACATAAAAAAAGCCGCCCAAAGGAGCGGCTTTTCGGGTTTGCGCGACGAGGCTTAGAAGTCTGCGGCGTCGAGCGCCATCATGCTCTCAGAGCCCGCTTTTAACATTTCCAGATGCGCGCCTGCTTTTGGCAACATGCGCTCAATGAAATAGCGGCCCGTCTTCAGCTTGTTGGCGTAATATGGATCAGACCCATCGTCTTTTTCGAGGGCCGTTTTCGCCATCATCGCCCACATATAGGCGAGTGCGGTGTAGCCAAACAGGTGCAGGAAGTCGGTAGAGGCAGCGGCCGCATTGTCGAAGTTCGACAGGCCGTTCTGCATCAGCCAGGTTGTACCTTCTTCCAGTTGTTTCTTAGAGACACCGAGCGCGTCGAGATAGATTTTCATCTCTGCGGTTTCGGAATTCTCACCGATGAAGTCATCCATCTCCTTGAAGAAGGTGAAGATTGCGCGGCCGGAATCGGCGGCCAGTTTGCGGCCGACAAGGTCGAGCGCCTGAATGCCGTTCGTGCCTTCATAGATGAGGGCAATACGCGCATCGCGCAGATATTGCTCCACGCCCATTTCCTGGGTGTAGCCAATGCCGCCATGCAACTGCAGGCAATCTGAACAGGTCACGAAACCGCGGTCCGTCAGGAAGGCTTTCAGGACTGGCGTCATAAGAGCCATATAGTCGCCAGCTTTCTCGCGGACTCTCTCGTCCGGAGATTTATGCAACAGGTCACCATAAAGGGCTGTCCAGTAGATGAAGGCGCGCGCACCTTCGACGAAAGCGCGGCTATCCATCAGCATGCGGCGCACATCCGGGTGGACGATGATTGGGTCAGCTGGCTTTTCCGGTGCGGCCGGGCCGGACAGGGCACGGCCCTGAACGCGGTCGCGCGCAAAGTCAGACGCGTTCTGATAAGCAATTTCGGCTTGTGCGAGGCCTTGCAGGCCAACACCAAGGCGCGCTTCATTCATCATGACGAACATGGTGCGCATGCCTTTATGCTCTTCGCCGACAAGCCAGCCTGTCGCTTCGTCATAGTTCATGACGCAGGTCGCATTGCCGTGAATGCCCATTTTCTCTTCCAGGCCACCACAGGAAAGCGAGTTGCGCTCGCCCGGTGTGCCATCGTCGTTTGGAATATGCTTCGGCACAACGAAGAGGGAGATGCCCTTAATGCCTTCCGGGCCGCCTTCAATGCGGGCCAGCACAAGGTGGATAATGTTTTCTGAGAGGTCCTGTTCGCCGCCGGAAATCCAGATTTTCTGACCGGTGATTTTGTAAGACCCATCAGGCTGCGGAACGGCTTTGGTTTTGATGAGGCCGAGATCCGTGCCGCACTGCGGTTCGGTCAGGTTCATCGTGCCGGACCATTTGCCGTTGATCATCTTGGTGACATAAGTCTGCTTCTGCTCTTCAGAGCCGCCGGCCAGCAGCGCCTGATAGGCGCCATGGGTCAGGCCCGGATACATGGAGAATGCCATGTTGGAAGAGCTTTGCATTTCGTTGATTGCAACGTTCAGAACGCTCGGCAGGCCCTGACCGCCATAGGTAGGGTCCGCAGACAGGGAGAGCCATTCGCTCTCAACCAACTGAGCGTAGGCTTCCGGGAAACCTTCCGGCGTTTTTACCGTAGCGTCAGAATTGCGCGTGCAGCCTTCCTTGTCGCCGGAATAGTTCAGCGGGAAGAGAACGTTCTCGGCAAACTTGGCGCCTTCTTCCAATACCTGGTCGATCAGATCGGTAGGGGCGTCGGAAAAGCCCGGAAGATTGTCATAGTTCTGAATGGAAAGGACGTCATGCAGAATGAATTGCATGTCGCGAACGGGTGCCTGATAGCGTGGCATAGGTCAGATCCTGTAATTACGTGTTCTGATAAAAATGGTGAGCGCCAGAATGGTTCCGGCGCTTCTGGTTATTCAGCGGCTGCGTGGTCTTCGCCTTCGAGCCGGGCGCGAGCGACGGCGTCATAGGCGCGGGCGGCTTCAGATTCGTCTTCGGACGGGCCGATGCTGTCGAGTTTCTTCTCCAGCCAGTCCACGCCTTTGTGGAGCGCATCCAGCGCTTCGTCGATTTCAAGGCGTTGCTGATTAAGAACTTCGATCTGCTGTTTGTGCTTTTTGTAAGCGGCACGCAGCTGAGCGCGTTGATTATCTCCCAGATCATAAAGATCCAGAATCTCGCGGATATCATTGAGCGAGAAGCCCACTTTGCGTCCGGAGAGGATGAGTTTGAGGCGCGCGCGATCCCGGTTGGAATAAACGCGGTTCAGGCCCTCGCGGGCCGGTGAGAGCAGACCTTTGTCTTCATAGAAGCGAAGGGCGCGTGGCGTGACGCCGAATTCACGGGCCAGTTGGCTGATCGCATAGGTGCGTGAATCGACGGGCTTTCGGGTATCGTTTTCGCTGTTCATGGGGATGAATATATCCCGCATTACGTATACGTCAACGTCAACAATTTCAGAAATCTATCGAGACTGTGGATTCACCTTTCAGTGGAGTTCATTGGAGTCGCTTGGATTTTTACCAGTCTTAACTCTCCCTTAACGCGAAGCATTGCTTTTAAGGTTTGAATTAATGGTGCGGTAATCCGTCAGAATGAGGTTTGACCATGGCAACGCGCGGCCCATGGAGTGTTAAAGGCATTGATGCCAAAGCTCGTGAAGCTGCTCTTCAGGCGGCACGTAGCGAAGGCGTGACGCTGGGCGATTACCTCAATCGATTGTTGCTTGAATCGGACCAGCCAGGTGAAAACATGCCGTCTGCTCCTGAACAACAAACGCCATCTCCGTCCGCAAATGATGACCGACGCGCTCGGGTGGATGGTCAGGCGCTGGACGATCTGACGCGCCGCATCGAAGCCGCTGAGGCGCGCTCGCGCCTTGCAATTACGGGCATTGATCAGTCTGTAGTGCAGCTTCTCAGCCGTCTTGAAAACGCTGAAAAATCTCAGGCGGCTATGGAAGGCCGGCTCGATTTTGCAGCCGATGAAATTCAGCAGGCGCAGGACATGCTCAAGCGCCGTATCGACCAGATTGAAGCAGAAGATACGTCTCATCAGAGCCTGCGTGCGCTTCGGTCTCTGGAGCATGCGCTGGAAGGTCTGTCGTCACGGGTTGAAAAGGCCCGTATCGATGCTGAAGCACATAAAGCGCGCTCAGAAGAAAAGTTCACAGACATTGACGGGCGACTTGGGGAAGTCAGCGAGACCGTCACCTCCACGGTTGATAGTCTGAAGAATGATGTTGCCTCTTCCATCGAAGAGGCAAGCGCGCGTGTAGAGCGCACTGTTTCTGAAGCAACGGCGAGAACCGAAGGGACTGCGCGTCATCTTGCAGAGCGCATGACGCAGGTCGAACTGGACGTTGCTGATGTGAACCGCAATGTCGGTGATACGCTCACGCAGGTCTCTCAGAGCGTTGAGCGTTTCGGCAATAATATCGCCGCTAGCGAAGAGCGCAGCGTCAAGGCGTTCGATCTGGTCTCCCGTCTGGAAGAGCAGGCGCGACACAATACAGAAGAGATTGACGAAAAGCTCAGCACGATCACAGAGCGTCTCAATAATGCAGAGACCTCAACAGATGCCGCGCTGGCAGGGCTGGAAAGCTCTGTGGCTCAGCTTGATGATCGCTTTGGGCAGTTTGCCGAAGATTTCGAGAATGAAGGCCTCGCAGGTATTCGTGCGGAGCTGGAAGAGCGCCTGCGTGGTGTGAAAGACGAGATGGCGCAAACCGTTCAGGATACGCGCGCCGATCTCGCAACACAGATCGAGGCTGCGACCTCTGTTTCGACCGAAGCTTTCTCTGAAATGAATACGGCTGTCTCTGAGATCAGCAAACGTATGCGCCGCACCGAAATGCGTCAGACGCAGGCGGTAGAGGCTATCGGCGAAGAAGTTGCGAGTTTCGCAGATAAACTCGACAAACGCGTCATGGCTGTGGAACAGCGCAATCAATCAGATCTGGCTGGCCCGATCCGTGATCAGATCAGCCAGCTGGCACAAACCTTCCATCGCCGGATCAGTGAGCTTGAAGGGCGCGAAAATGCGCCATCACTTGAGCCGCTGACGCAGAAAATGAACCAGCTGGCGGATGCGCTGAGCGCCCGTGTTGAATCCTCTGAAGAGCGCAGCGCTAAAGCGATCCGCGACTTCACCGAACACGTCACCACGCTGACGAAAAATCTGCAGGCCCGGCAGGATGAAAGCATTGGACGTATCTCTGAAGAGATTAAAGCGTCTGAGGGTCGCCAACGCGACAATATGGATGAAGCGCTTGGCCGTGTAACAGACCGAATTTCTGCGGTTGAGGAAGCTGCTTCGTCCTCTATCAGCCCGATCCAGCGCGCTATGGCCTCTCTGGCTGAGCGACTTCAGGCGGTTGAAGAGTTCTCCAGCCCGGACGGCATGGCGCCGAAGAGCCAGGAGACCTATTCATTCGACAGCTTTGAGGCCCGTCTTGATGCGGCGGATCGCAAAACGGACGCTCCGGCACCCGCGCCGAAACCTGCTGCCGCCGAGCCTGCGCCTGCTGCGACGAGTGAGGCGGCTGCGCTTGCCAGCCTGACCATTCCGGAACCGGAAGAGGCTCCAAAATCAAAAGCTGAGTCCAAGCCTGCGCCTGTTGCTGCTGAAAGCGAAGACGATTTCGATCTCCCGTTTGATGAAGATTGGGACAATCCAAATCTCACTGACGACAAGCTGGATACGAAAGACTTTGACGCTGACGATGGTTTCCTGGAGCCGATGGACCATGATGATGGGTTCGCGGCAGACGTGCCGGGCAGCGGTTTCGACCTGGACGATGCCGAGTATGACGAAACCCGTTCGGACGACAATGTCAGAACACTTCCGGGCGATGCGCCTGCGGGGGATTATCTGTCTCGCGCGCGGGCTGCGGCTTTGGCGGCGCAAGACAATGGCAAATCCCGCCGCAAAGAAAATACATCTGGCGGCAATGGTGGCAAATCCTCCAAGATTCCACTCGTCGCAGCTGCCTCTGTCATAGCGCTGACGGCCGTTGGAACGGCTGGCTATATGATGATGCGCGGCAAGCAGGATACGGGTCTGAGCTATCTGGATGGCGCGAATGCGAGCGGGTCTGTTGATGGCTCTACGCCACTCGTTCCATCTGAAGCTGGCGCAGACATGCTCAATGGCGAAATGTCTTCTGCTTTGCCAGAGGATGAGCTTGATGCCGGCATGATTGACGCGCCAAGTGCTGCTGAAATCGAAGCTGTCGAAGAGGCCCCTGCGCCTGCTGCGACGCGCCCGGCTCCATCGCCAACGCCAAGCGCTTCTGCACCTGCGCCTGCACCGGCATCGACGCAGCGCGAAACCCAGCCGGCATCCAGTCAGCCTTCTATGGAAGAGGCGCGCCTTGAAACACCTGCGCCGAATACGGCTGAGGCGACCACGCGCGATCTCAATCGAAGCCAACTGGCTGATGCGTCACCAGCTATAAATGCGGGTTTGCCGCGTACACCGGTTAATGCGCAGACTTTAACGCCAAGCCCGGTTTCGCAATTCCAGGAAGGCATGCGCTTCATTGATGCTGGCCAGATCCGCGAAGGTGTTGTGCTTGTCCGCGCTGCTGCCGATTCAGGCCTCGCAATTGCGGAATATCGCATGTCCAAGCTCTATGAGCGCGGGCAGGGCGTGCCACGTGATCTTGCGCAGTCCCGCGAATGGGTATCTCGCGCAGCTGAAGGCGGCAATGTGAACGCCATGCATGACCTCGCTGTGTTCTTTGCTGAAGGTGAGGGCGGGCCACAAAGCTATGCCGGTGCAGCCCAATGGTTCCGCGCCGCCGCTGAATACGGTCTTCTGGACAGCCAGTTCAATCTGGGTGTGCTCTATGAGCAGGGTCTGGGCGTCACGGCCAGCCCAGAAGATGCGCTGTATTGGTATGCTGTAGCCGAGCGCATGGGTGATTCCGGTGCCTCTGCCAATGTTTCCCAGCTCGCTGCAAGCTTGTCGCCAACGGTCGCGCAAAGCGTGCTTGATCGCGCCGCTGCGTTCACGCCATCTCCGCGTGATGAGCTGGCCAATGGCATCTTCCCGGAACCTGCGCAGGCTGCGGTTGCGACCTCAAGCGCGCAAATCGGCGAGCTGTCTCTCAATACTATGGTTCGCGATGCCCAAACCATGCTGAACGAGCTTGGCTATAATGCGGGCTTCCCGGATGGCCGGTTTGGCAATCAGACCCGCAGCGCGATTATCGCCTTCCAGTCTGCAAATGGCTATCCGCAATCCGGTCAGGTCACGCCAACTCTGCTTCGCCAGATCGAGGCGGCAGCTGATGAAGCTGAAGGTATTTTCTAAAGCCGCCAGCGGGCTTTTTGAAGCCTGTCTCCAACAAGTCTCGATGTCGGAATGGCATAGACGCGGTCTGTGCCTGTCATGAAGACTTTCATCCCCGTCGGAAAGAGTGGCTGATACACCGGCTCCAGCACATTCAGCCCGCCTGTGAAGGCGCCCATACTCGGTAGGATGAGGCTATTGCCATTGGTGATGAAACACCGGCGACGTACCATTTTATTGCCGCGGCCCATCAGGCGCGCGCAGGGGTGCAAATGCCCTGAAATCTCGCCTGTTTCGCCGGTTGGCTCATGACGGAAGATCAGTCGCCCAAGGCGAAATTCCTTACTCGGCGTGCCGCCCAGACCTTCAGGCGGGTCAGGGTCGTGATTACCCTCCACCCAAATCCAGTCCAGCTGATGTGTCAGCGCGCAGATTGCCTCCCAGTCTTCAGCAGGAAGTCGCTCATGGGCGCGTGGGTCGTGAAAACTGTCGCCCAGTGAGATGACGCGTTCTGGCTTCAGCTCGCCAATCAACCGGCGGATCAGGGCGAGCGTGGTGCGCGTATCATACGGGGGCAAATGCTGTCCTGCGCGCGCAAATGAGGAGCCCTTCTCAAGGTGAAGGTCTGAGACGATGAGTGTCTTCTGCGCAGCCCACCACAAAGCGCCCTCTGCGAGGGGCTTTAAGTCATGTCCGCACAGCCTGATCATGGGGTGTGCGTCCTCATCGCTGGTTTGAAGGCGCGGTTGCATCTCTAAGAGGTGACCGGTTTCGATCGCACGGTCAAGAAAGCGGCGCAGAACGAAAACGGGGCCGGTAAACCGGCCCCGTGCTTCGACGGTCGGGATCACATTTCCCGCCCATGCGCACGCTACGGAAGGGGGTAGAGGCGCTACGAGGAGAGTTGCTCGAAAACTACCTCTGGGCCGGAATTCCGCCGAAGCAATGGGTGTGTGAATGTGATTAGTCTGATCACTGCAATCAGCGCCAATTCAAAATACCGATAGCTGGTATGGAGAAATTTTATGTCCCTGACGGGCGCGATTCAGGTCGGGATAAAATGAGCTGCGCAGTCAGCGATAACTCGTCTGCCAGAACCTGATAGGACTCGGCTAATGGTGAGGCCTGTCGCCAGCAGATAGCAATCTCGCGGACAGCTGAAGGGTGGTCCAGGCGCCGGACAATAAAGTCGGGGTCGCGGCGTGCCTCGGAAAAGGCATAAAGGCTTGGCAGGAGCGCGATGCCCGCACCCATAACGGCCATTTGCCGGGCTGCATCGAGACTCGTGCCTTCATATTCAGAACTGATATAGGCGCCCGCCTCATTGGCAATAGCACGTACAATATCGCTCAGCTTGTGGCCCTGACCGAGGCTGAGGAGAGGCCGGTCGCGGATCTCGCTCAGGCTGACGGGTGCATCTGACTGGCTGAGCGGGTCATCTGGCGCAGAGCAAATCCATAGCTCTTCGCGGAAAAGCGGGATGGAAACCACGTCTCTGTGTTCTCGTGCTGTAGAGATAATTGTGTCGAGGCGGCCGGTCTGAAGGCCTTCTTCCAGATCGCTGGTGCGTTCCTCCCGGACGACGAGCCGAAGGTCCGGATAATTCTGGTGAAGCTGGCGCGCGGCAATGGGCAGAAGATAAGGTCCGATAGATGGAAGAACACCCAGATGGACGCGCCCGGATAATTCGCTGCCACTTTGTCGGGCAAGCGTTTTCAGCTCTTCAACTTCCCGAAGAATGACCCGCGCTCGCGGCACTAATTCCTGACCGACAGGCGTGAGGAGTGCGCCATGACGGCCCCTTTCGAACAGGGTAATGCCAAGGCTGGCTTCCATTTCCACGATCTGAGCCGAGAGCGCAGACTGGCTCACATTGAGCTGTCTGGCTGCTTCGCCGAACCGTTTGGTTTCAGCGATGGCGAGAAAGTATTGCAGCTGTCGGAGTGTGGGTCTCATTGATCGGTTTTTCTGATTAAAATCTCAGTTTCTTTCTATTTGAATTATATAAGTCTGTGACCCAAATTCACAATACACCCACCGTGTCTCCGGGGTCCCAGTTACTTCCTCCCGACCGAACCCCCGGAGACCATCTTGCGCATCCCTATTCGGGTGCAGGGTTGAGCACGGCGCCAATGCTCTGAATTTAAACGGAATACCTCGCGTCCCCTCGGGCGCGTGACAGTCGAACTGCGCGATTTTCTGAGCAAGGAGTATTGGACGAACCATGAATGCGGTCATTCACAAGACACGACAATTTTTCAATTGGGAGCCCAGCGCCGGCCTGTTGCTGATCGCGGCTGCGCTTCTGGCTATTCTGGCAAACAATACCGCCGGAAGTTCCGGCTATATGGCCTTCCTGCAGACGCCGGTCGTCCTGCAGATCGGCGCACTGGAGCTGAATAAGCCGCTCGTGCTCTGGATCAATGATGGTCTGATGGCGATCTTCTTCTTCGTGATTGGTCTGGAGATCAAACGCGAAGTGCTTCAGGGCCAGCTCTCATCCTTTGATCGCGTGGTACTGCCGCTGATCGCCGCAATTGGTGGCATGGTTGGCCCGTCGCTCATCTTCTATTTCATCAATGCAGGGTCGCCTGAGAATATTGATGGCTGGGCGATTCCCGCTGCGACCGATATTGCTTTTGCGCTCGGCATTCTGGCGCTTATGGGCAGCCGAATTCCGACCGCATTGAAGGTTCTTCTTCTGGCCATCGCGATCATTGATGACCTTGGCGCGATCATGATTATCGCACTTTTCTATACAGAAGACCTGTCCGTCATGGCGCTTGGCTTTGCAGGTGCTGCGCTGGCGGGATTGTTCCTGCTTAACCGGTTCGGCGTGAAGAAAATTGCGCCGTATGTACTGCTTGGCCTCATTATGTGGGTGTGCGTGCTGAAATCCGGCGTACACGCGACATTGGCTGGTGTGATCACCGCGCTCTTCATCCCGATTGAGGGCCGCAAGGAAGACCATCATTCGCCGCTCCTGCGCCTTGAGCATGGTCTGCACCCATGGGTGAGCTTTCTCATCGTGCCGCTCTTTGCGTTTGCGAATGCGGGTGTGTCGCTGGCTGGTCTCTCGCTTGAAGACTTCCTGTCTCCGCTCGCACTTGGTGTGGCTGCAGGCCTCTTCTTCGGTAAGCAGATCGGTGTCTTCTTCTGCAGCTTCCTTGCTGTGAAGTTGCGCATGGCGCGCCTTCCGGAAGGCATCACCTGGCCGCAGCTTTATGGCCTGTCGCTGCTCACCGGCATTGGTTTCACTATGTCACTGTTTATTGGCACGCTCGCCTTCTCATCTCTTGAGATGATGAATGATGTGAGACTGGGCGTGCTCTCTGGTTCAACGCTGTCTGCACTGTTTGGCGTTGGTGTGCTGATGCTTTCAACCCGGGCGCCGCTGGCAGAACCCAGACTTCCAGCCCGTATGGGCACTGCCAGCACGTCATAGCGTTCCCTCGTAACGTTATGACAGACTGGGGCGCCTTCGGGCGCCCCATTTTTTGTGTGGAAGGCGGGCTTAGCGACCTTTGAAGTTCGGTGCGCGCTTTTCAACGAAGGCACGCGCGCCTTCTTTATGGTCTTCAGACTCGCCGGTATAAATCTGCGTGAAGGCCTCGCGTTCCAGCATGGTCTGATAGTTCTCAGTCGATGCCAGGCGGACATTCTCTTTCATATAACGATAGGCGAGCTGTGCGCCGGATGCGATGCGGGTGGAGAGCTCTTCCACTGCGGCGTCAAATTCTTCAGCCAGTGCGATCTTGTTCACGAGCCCAAGGCGCAGGGCTTCATCGGCTGGCAGAATTTCTGACAGAAAGAGAAGTTCTTTGGCTTTGGCTTCGCCCAGTGCACGCACCAGCGGCCATGTAATGCCGAAATCGCCTGCAAAACCGACCTTTGCAAAGGCCGTCGTAAAGCGGGCTTTTGAAGATGCGATACGCAGGTCACAAGACAGCGCAATTGAGAAGCCAGCACCGGCCGCCACGCCGTTCACGGCGGCAATCGTAACCTTTGGCATGGAGTTCAGCAGGCCGGACATGCGGTGAATGCCCAGCTGGCGGTTTACTTTCTGCTCTGTGGTCTGGTCAGCGCCGCGACCTGCATTCATGGCTTTCACATCGCCGCCCGCACAGAAGGCGCGATCACCCGTGCCTGTGACGACCACGCAGCGGACTTCATCATCCTGCGCCAGCTCTTCCAGCAGTGGAATGCCGATTTCAAACGTCTCCTGAGACAGGGCATTCATCGCTTCCGGGCGATTGAATGTGATGGTGGCGATACCGTTCTTTTTCTCGAATAGCAGATCTGACATTTGGCGTTTCTCCCTTTTTGCAAAGAGAGATCGCCTGTCAGGCGCGAAAGGTCAATTTCACTCAAGGGCAATTCTACGGTGTTTCAGAAAAGGTTGAACTTAATTGGCGCTGACCCGTTGGTTCCCCGATGTATCAAACCGGGAGTAAATCGTTGATCCTCAAACAGTTTAAGACGCCGGGCCTTCCGCATTTTTCCTATCTGATCGGTGCGGGCAAAGAGGCCGCTGTGATCGATCCGCAGATTGATCTCGAACAGTATTTGCAGCTCGCTCAGGATGAGGGGCTCGTCATTCGGCATATTTTCGAGACCCATCGAAACGAGGATTTTGTCACCGGCGCGAAAAAGCTTTCCGATGTTACGGGCGCAAAAGTCTGGCACGGGCCGAACCCGGACGGGCCAATTGAGTATGCAGAGACCGCTGATGAGGGCACTGAGGTCGACATCGGCTCCCTCAAGCTGAAAGTGCTGAAGACGCCAGGTCATACAGACGACTCCATCTCCATCGCAATTTTCGACACTGAATATTCAGAAGGTGCGGTGGGCGTCTTCACGGGCGATGCCCTGTTTATTGGCGATGTTGGTCGCACAGACTTCTATGAGGGGCAGGAAAAAGAGAAAGCGGGGCTGCTCTATGATAGCCTTCAGAAGCTTATGGGCCTTGGTGATCAGGCTATCCTCTATCCGGCGCACGGTGCCGGGTCTGTGTGCGGCTCAGGCATGGCGGCGCGCGAGTTTTCGACTATTGGCCATGAACGCGCAAACAATCCGCGCCTTCAGCTTTCGCGAGACGAATTCGTGAAGGCCAAAGCCAGCGAGCACCATTATCAGCCTCCATACTTCCGGCTGATGGAAGAGCTTAACCTGCATGGTGGGCATGAGTGTGATGCGCCGGCCAGCATTCCGGTTTTGGGGCTGGCGCAGCTTTGCGAGACCAAGCCCGATGTGGTTCTGGATGTACGTGACCCGACCAGTCATCTGGGAGGACATATTTCAGGAAGCGTCTGTTTGCCGATTGGAATGATCGCTGCGTTTGGCGGCTGGTTTCTGAACGAGAAAACCAAGATCGGCCTCGTCGCTGAAAGCGCCGATCAGGCGCGGGATGCGGTGCGCCATCTCTGCCGGATTGGCTTTACCAATATTGTTGGCGCGGTGACGGGTGTGCTGGGCATGGCGTCGGGCGGTGCTGATACCGATTTTATTGCGACAGTGGACACTGGCTCTGTCGCGAGCCGGGTGAGACAGTCGTCGGATAATTGGGTGCTTCTGGATGTACGCTCGATAGACGAGTTTGAGTCAGGCCATATTCAAGGCGCGCTGCATGCCTATGTTGGTGAAATTCTGAAAGACCCGGAGCGGTTCGTGACCCCGGAAGGGGTGACCGTGATGTGCGGGTCGGGTGCGCGTGCCAGCCTTGCGGCTTCGGCGCTTAAGGCGGCGGGGCAAAAAGGGCTGGATGTCTATGTCGGCTCGATTGGCGCCTGGCGGTCTGCTGGCAAGCCGGTGGTGTGTTAAAACTCGCCCGGCACGTCATCGCCAAAGGCTTCGGCGAGAAGGTCTTCTTCGGCTTCCTTCAGAATGGCTTCAGCCGCTGAAACGCCTGCCACAGGTTCGCGGCCAACTTCCAGCATGACCGGCACGGCAAAGGGCGAAATACGCTCAAGCTTTGCATGCTGGACATGGCCTTTCACGCGGGTGAGCAGCGCGCCAAGTCGCAGAATATCCAGCTGGCCTTCTGCGGCCTCATCGCGTGCCGCCTGTAGCAGAATATGGTCCGGCTCATGGCTGCGTAGAACATCGTAAATGAGGTCGGTTGAGAAGGTGACCTGACGGCCGGTCTTCTCAGACCCTGGCTGGCGGCGATGGATAAGCCCGGCAATCTGCGCGCATTGGGTGAAGGTGCGCTTCATCAGAAAGCTCTCTTCCAGCCATTCTTCCAGATCATCGCCCAGCATGTCCTCATGATAGAGGTCATGCATTGAAAGCCCGCTCATATCCTCCAGCCCCCATATGGCCATAGCGTATTCGCTGGCGACAAAGCCAAGCGGGCGATAGCCCCAGCGTTCCAGCCTGCGGGTGAGTAGCATGCCGAGTGTCTGGTGCACGAGGCGTCCCTCAAACGGGTAGCAGACGAGGTAGAACCTTCCGGCGCGCGGGAAGGTTTCGACCAGCATTTTGTCTGCGCTGGGGATGAAGGATCGAAGCTTTTGAATGCGTATCCATTCGGCCACCTGATCGGGTAGATGCGGCCAACTCGCTTCATCCTGAAGAAGTTTGCGCACGCGATCGGCCAGAAAGGTCGAAAGCGGAAACTTGCCGCCCGCATAGTACGGAATGGCCGGTTCCGGGTCGCTGGAGCGCGTGGTGATTACATCGGTTTCGGCCATGCCTTCAAACCGCAGCACTTCTCCGGCGAAGAGGAAAGTGTCGCCCGCGGTGAGGGATTCCATGAAACCTTCTTCGATTTCGCCCAGTACACGTCCTGCGCGCCCACCTGCTGAACGGACCGTACCGTCAGGTGTGCGGCGCGGATTATTGACCAGCCGCACTTTCAGAACATTCGCTTCGATGATTGTGCCGACATTCAGCCGGTGCGCCTGTGCATCGCGCGCGGTGCGGGCATGCCATAGCCCGTCTTTAAGCTTCACAATGCGTTTGAAATTATCATAGGCGCGCAGGGCATAGCCGCCGGTCGCGACCAGATCGACCGTCTTCTCAAACGTTTGCCAGTCAATATGGGCGTAGGGCGCAACAGAGGTGATCTCTTCAAACAGGGCGTTCATCTCAAAGCCTTCACCGCAGGCCCGCCCCATAATGTGTTGGGCCAGCACGTCCAGTCCGCCACGCACGCGGTCAGGCCCGTCCAGTTCGCGCGCATCGACGGCTTCTTTGGCGGCGCGGCATTCCAGCACTTCAAACCGATTGGTTGGCACCAGAAGCGCGCGAGAGGCCTCATCGAGACGGTGATTGGCGCGGCCTATGCGCTGGATCAGGCGGGAAGACCCCTTCGGCGCGCCCATCTGGATGACAAGGTCCACATCGCCCCAGTCAATACCAAGGTCCAGCGTGGAGGTGCAGACAACCGCTTTCAGCTTTCCGGCGGCCATGGCCGCCTCAACCTTGCGGCGTTGTTCAACGGCAAGGGAGCCATGGTGGAGTGCTATCGGCAGGGCATCCTCATTGGCTGTCCACAGCTCCTGAAACAAAAGCTCTGCCTGCGAGCGTGTGTTGACGAAGACCAGTGCAAGCCGGGCTTTTTTGATCTCCTCATAGACCTCTGGAATGGCAAACCGGCCGGAATGGCCCGACCATGGAATGCGCTCTTTTGAGACCAGAAGATTAATATCTGCGCTTACCCCGCCTGCCGCTGTGATGGTGGTCGCGCCGCCCATCCAGTCGGTCAGCTTTTGAGGCGACGCTACGGTGGCCGAAAGCCCTGTCAGGCGCAGATTGGGCGCCCAGCGGCGCAGGGTTGAAATCGCCAGCGATAGCAGGTCGCCGCGTTTGGTGGGCGCTATGGCGTGGATCTCATCAATGATCACGCATTTCAAATCTTCAAAGAACTCGCTTGCTCGATCGGAGGCGAGAAACAGCGCTAATTGTTCGGGTGTTGTCAGCAGAATATCTGGCGGATTGGCGCGTTGTCTCTGGCGTCTGGACTGGGGTGTGTCACCCGTTCGGGTCTCAATGCGCACATCCAATCCCATCTCCTCAACGGGTGTCAGAAGATTGCGATGCACATCGACGGCGAGCGCCTTTAACGGCGAAATATAGAGCGTGTGCAGGGCAGGGCGCTGCGAATTCCGCAAGGGATTCTGGGTGGCAAGGTCGATCAGGCTTGGCAGGAAACCGGCAAGCGTTTTGCCCGCCCCGGTTGGCGCGATTAGAAGGCTACTCTCGTCGCGTCCTGCTGCCTCGACCAATGCCAGCTGATGCGCGCGCGGAGACCATCCGCGTGATGCGAACCAGTTTTCGAACCGGTCAGGGAGAAAAATGCGGGATGCGCCATCAGCCATGCTTGAGAACATAGCGTGAAAATTGCCCGCGTCATCCATCCGTTCAATTCTGACAGAATTCTAATTTGCGTTTATTCCCGGATGTGTCTCGATTGCGTGTGTGTTCGGGAGATGTGTTCATGAAAAAAATCTGGTGGTAACGGCGCTTGCGAGCGCCGTGGCGTGTAGCGGTGTCGCGCAGGCAGATGAAAGCTGGCCTGACCTGTTCCGCGAGGCTGTCGGCGATTTTGATGGGCAGGATGAAGCTCACCGGTATGATATGTCGGTGGTGAGCGGGGATGGCGATATGCTGTTCAGATATTCCTTCGACCCAATGCAGGCTACGCCTTTGCAGATAGAAGAGCGGTCTGAAGAGATCAGCGAGGAAGACATTCTGGAAGGTCTGTCTGATGATGAAGGCGATATCTGGTGCGATGGCATGCAGGAACAGGTTCTGGGGAATGTCGCGCTTGTTTCAGAAGATGAGGCGACCGCCACCTTTACTTATACGCCAACCACGCGCCCGGATGCCGACTCCATGGAACGGCAAGTTGTTGAACGTACGGTGGCGACGGCGGTCGTGGATAAAGCGACACGACAAATTTCAAGCTTCAGCTATCATCTGCCGCAATCCTTCAAGCCGATCATCGTTGCGCGTGTTCATACGTTCGACCTCAATGGTACATGCGTGGCGGGCCCGTCCGGACGCCGGTTTATCTCCGAAATGACGGTATCAATAGATATTTCAGCTATGGGGTCGCGTCACACCGAGACCACTATTCAACGCGTCGAAAATGTCGAAGCGGTGCGCTGATTATTCTGCCGGATAATACCAGACGCGCTGGATCAGATCGTCTCTGATTTCATAGACGGCGAGGGCAGATTGGGAACGCTCCTCGCCATTTGTAGCGCTCCAGTGCGCGGTCTCAATGACAGACACAAAACTGCCATTCTGGCTCCAGCCTGAAAGCGTGCTCCTCGTGCCGCCGGAACGCATATAGCTTTCAAGCTGTGTGGTGAGGTCTTCTTTGCCATCGGCCATCAGCGCTGTCTCGCCGCCCTCGACGGCAAGCCATTGAATGGTCTCGCTCATGAGGGCGCTCATCGCTTCGAGGTCAGCCTGATTGTACGCCTCGGTATAGTTCTCAATGATAACTTGCTCATCTGAGGGCCGGGGCTGAGTGCAGGCGGTCAGAGCGCAGATGAAAAAGGCGAGTGAGCCGATCTGCCATAATGGTTTCATGTCGCGCCCCCGGTTTGCCGCTTCATCGCGGTTCAACGGAAATTGACACAGGGCGCCGGAGTGACGCAAGTGAGGGGCAGCTCTCATCAAAGCCCTATGGGGTCCTTCAATGCGCACACTTATCGTCGTTCCCGCCCGTTACGGGTCTACCCGTTTTCCCGGAAAGCCACTCGCTGAGATTGCTGGCAGGTCTATGGTGTTGCGCGTAGCGGATGCGGCAAAGGCGGCAGCGGACATTATTGGTGATGCGGGGTTTGTGGTCGCGACAGATGATGCGCGCATTAAATCTCATTGCGAAGCTGAAGGCGTGCCTGTCGTCATGACGCCGGAAGATGTGGCTACCGGAACAGACCGGGCGCTGGCCGCTGTGTCTGCTTTGGGCGTGGAGCCTGAAGTCGTGATCAATCTACAGGGTGATGCGCCGTTTACGCCGCCAGAAATGGTGGCTCAGGTGGGCCGCGCCGCGCTCGACTTTGGCGATGATGCTGCAACACCGGTTGTGCGCCTGTCCTGGAAGGCGCTGGATGATCTGCGCGAGCATAAAAAACTCGCGCCATTTTCAGGTACGACCTGTATTTGCGGGACGGATGGGCGCGCGCTCTGGTTCTCCAAAAACGTTATTCCAGCCATGCGTAAGGAAGAAAAACTGCGCGTGACGAGCGGCTTGTCGCCAGTTCTGCGTCATATCGGGCTTTATGCCTATTCACTCACCGCGCTGAAACGTTTCGCCTCTATGCCGGAAGCCCATTATGAGGCGCTGGAAGGGTTGGAGCAGCTGCGTATGCTGGAAGCCGGGATGAGCATTCGCGTGGTCGAAGTGCCCCCGCCTGAGGTCAGTATTTCTGGTGTGGATACGCCGGAAGATCTGGCGCTTGCAGAACGTATTCTGAAAGAAAAAGGCCTCGTCTGAGGGGCTAAGATTTCAGCGATGCGCGGTTCAGAAGCGCAACCGGGATAAGACCAATCAGAACCAGAGCCAGCGCCGCAACGGAAGCTTCTGCGAGGCGTTCATCGGATGCGAGGCGGTAAACCTGCGTCGCCAGTGTCTCGAAGTTGAAGGGGCGCAGGAGCAGCGTTGCAGGCAGTTCCCGCATAGTGTCGATGAAGACGAGAAGTCCTGCAGAATAAAGCGCAGGCTTAAGCCCCGGCAGGTGAACTTCGAACACAATCCGAGAGAGGCGCGAGCCGAGCGTACGTGCAGCCTCATCCATGGCGCGTGGAATAGCGCCCACGGCTGGCTCAACCGTGTTGTAGGACACGGTCAGGAAGCGGATCACATAGGCATAAACCAGCGTGATGATTGTGCCGGTGAGGAAGAGGCCCGGATTCCAGCCAAAATGCTCCTGAAAGGCACGGGCAATCGTTTTGTCGATCGTCGTCATAGGCAGGAGAAGACCTACAGCCAGCAGCGTGCCCGGCAGGGCATAGCCCAGCGTGGCGAGGCGCGTCGCGGCGCCTGTAACCCGGTGCTTGTCGTTCCGGCTGCGTCCGCGTTGCGCATAGGCCAGCACCAGAGATAAAGCGAGTGTGATGATGGCCGCTGTGACCGACAGGGACACGCTGTGAACGGCATAGTCGATGATCTCTGGCATACCATTTCGCGCGACATCACCTGCGGCGAGCCAGATCAGGCGGGCAACCGGCGCGATAAAGCCAATGAAGACCGGAAGAAGACAGCCGACAAAGGCGAGAGTCTGAATGAGTTTGCCCGGGCGCATGCGCGTGACGAGCGTATCGCGGGCAATGTCATTTGAGGTGTGGGACGGCCGGAAACGCTGTTCGGCGAACAGCAATATGGCCACGATCAACAGAAGAAAGCCCGCCAGACGCAGGGCCGAAACCGGGTCGCCCATGCCATACCAGGCCCGGTAAATGCCGGTCGAGAAGGTGGTGACGCCGAAATAGTCAGAGACACCAAAGTCTGCTGCCGTTTCCATGAGGGTCAGCGCAAGGCCGCCCAGAATGGCCGGGCGTGCGGCTGGTAAGGCGACGCTCCAAAAGGCGCGCAGAGGTGATGCGCCGAGTGAACGGGCCGCAGCAAATCGGGTTTGCGACTGGTTCAGAAAGGCGCTGCGGGCGAGCAGATAGACATAAGGGTAGAGCACAAAGGCCAGTACAATCCCTGCGCCCTCAAGCGTGCGGATGGGCGGGAAGAAATATTCATGCGCCTCCCAGCCGGTCAGGCTGCGCAGGAAGGATTGCACAGGCCCTGCAAAGTCCAGAAGGTCAGTATAGACATAGCCGATAATATAGGCCGGTGATGCAAGCGGCAGGACAAGCATCCATTCAAGTGTGCGCCTGCCGGGGAATTCAAGGCTGGTCACCAGCCATGCGGCGCCCGTGCCCACCAGCGTCGTCAAAACGCCGACCCACATCAGCACGGCGAGCGTGGTGAAGAGATAATCCAGCAGCACAGTCTCGGTGATGTGCGTCCAGGTGCCATCGCTTTCGCCGAAAGCGCCAATCACGACGCCAATAATCGGCAGAATAAGCAGTGCAGAAAAAATAATTAGCGCAGCCGCCAGCAAAGCCTTTCGCAGGTGTTTCTGCGGCTCTGTGGTTGTTTTTATTGGAATGGCTTTTGACGCGCTCATTTTCTCGCTCTAGACCGTGCTCTCCGAATAGTCAAAGTAATGCTTATGACACTCATTCTCGATAATGTTAGCCATTCCTATGGGGACGCCCCGACCTTCCGTGATCTTTCGCTGGCTGTAGCGAAGGGAGAGGTTGTTTCACTTCTCGGTCCTTCGGGATGCGGTAAGACGACCCTGCTGCGCCTTGTCGCGGGGCTGGAGCGTCTGAAGGGTGGTGAGATCAGCCTTGAAGGCGAGGTCATTGCATCTGCTGCTTACCATCCGGCACCCGAAAAACGCCCTGTTGGTCTGGTGTTTCAGGAGCACGCCCTGTTCCCGAATATGAGCGTTGCGGACAATATCGAGTTTGGCCTCAAATCACTTGCGCCGGCAGAGCGCCATCAGCGCCGTGGCGCGCTGCTCGAAATGGTCGGCCTGTCTGGATATGATGATCGAAAGCCCGGCACGCTGTCTGGCGGCCAGCAGCAACGTGTGGCGCTTGCCCGCGCACTTGCGCCAGCGCCTGCGGTCATGCTGCTCGATGAGCCTTATGCCAGCGTCGACATTATGCTCCGGCGTGAGCTGCGTGAGGCGGCGCGTCTTCTGCTCAAAGAAGCCGAAAGCGCTTCCATTCTTGTGACGCACGACCCGGAAGAAGCGTTGGAGATGTCCGACAAGATTGCCGTCATGGCGAAGGGGCAGATTCTTCAGCTAGGCACGCCGGATGAGGTGATCAACACGCCGGTTGATGTAGAAGTCGCAGGCCTGTTCGGCGATGCGCAGCGTCTGATGGGGCATATGGAAGGCGATGAATTCGTGACCGATGGCGGTCGTTTCTCGCTGAGCAAGACAGACTTGCGCCCGGAAGCAGATGCGCTGGTTTCTGATCTGATCATCCGCCCATCGGGTGTCCGGTTTGAACCCTCGCAAACGGGTGACTGGGTCGTGCGCGATGTGCGTTATCGCAGCACGGGCCGGGTTATTTTCGTTTCTCCGGTGGATAAGCCGGGCATTCATTATGTGCGCGTAGATGCCGAAATGGATGAGCTGCCGGAACGTGGCGTAAGAGGAAATCTGAGCCTTCGTCGGCGCAATGCCTTCCTCTTTGCTAAAAAGTCGCAATGAACGCTCTTGAGAATGAATTGCGGAAGCCCTAGGTAAGAACCGTTCTCAAAAGGGAGACCGCATTGGCTTACCGTTCATTCCTTCCCGTTATTCTTTCTCTTGGCCTTGTCGCCTGTGGTGGCAGCAGCACAGAGGAGCCGTCGGGAAGTGCGAGCGCAGCGCCGCCTCAGGATGCGGGCTTCGTCAATGTCTACTCCGCACGTCACTATGACAGCGATAAAGCACTCTATGAGCAGTTTGAGCAGGAAACCGGCATTCAGGTGAACCTTCTCGAAGGTGAATCCGAACAGCTGATTCAGCGTCTTGTGAACGAGGCGGAATTCTCTCCGGCTGATCTTCTCATCACGGTGGATGCGGGCCGTTTATGGCGCGCTGTCGAAAACGATGTGTTCCAGCCGCTGGATGATGAACTGCTTCAGTCCCGCGTGCCTGAAGAATTTCGTGATGGAGACGGTCTCTGGTACGGCTTCACCAAGCGTGCGCGGGTCATCGTGTACAATAAGTCTGAAGGCCTGCCGGAAGGTCTGGAGACGTATGAAGATCTGGCGGACCCGGCATTCCAGGGCCAGATTTGCATGCGCTCGTCTTCCAATATTTATAACATCTCGCTGCTGGCCTCTATGGTAGAGCGTGACGGTGAAGACGCGGCTCAGGAATGGGCTGAGGGCGTGGTCGCAAACTTTGCGCGCCCGCCACAAGGCAATGATACATCCATTCTGCGCTCGATTGCAGCGGGTGAGTGCAGCATCAGCCTTGCCAACACCTATTATATCGCCCGCTTTGCGGCGTCCGATAATCCGGAGCTGCGCGAAGTCTATGACAATATCGGCATTATCTTCCCGAACCAGGGCACATCCGGCACACATGTGAATGTGTCTGGCGGCGGCTTGACCCAATATGCAAGCAATCGTGAGAATGCGATCGCGCTGCTGCACTTCCTGACCCGTCCGGATATTCAGCAGGCCTTCTCTGCGGGTAATAACGAATACCCGATCAACCTTGAGGCTGAGACGGCCCCACAGGTGACAGCACTCGGCTCGTTTGAAGAGGATGATCTGCACGTCACCGCGCTTGGTACCAATCAGGCCACAGCCGTTCGCGTCTTTGACCGGGCAGGCTGGCGCTAAGTCGTTTCATCATCGTTGAGTTTTGACGCGCCGCGGACTGTATGGTCTGCGGCGTGTTGCGTTTCCGGTCAGATGATTGCGGAAATCATGTTCAATGCGTCAGTTTCTGACCAATTTGCAGCATTGTTCTTCAAGACGGGAACTGAGGCGAGGAATGGCGGGTTGTGTGGTTGACCGGAAAGGTCTGGTCCGCAAAGTAGTCACTCCCTTTGAGTAAACGGAGCCCTGTTTGGCTGATATCTTCACAACGTCTTCGCCGAATGAATGGTGGCGCGGTGCCACGTTTTATCAGATTTATCCGCGCAGTTTTCAGGATACGACGGGTAATGGCGTTGGTGACCTCAAGGGAATTACCGAGCGTTTGGAATATGTTGCGTCCCTGAATGTGGATGCGATCTGGCTGTCGCCCTTTTTCACATCGCCCATGAAGGACTTTGGATATGACGTGTCTGATTATTGTGACGTCGATCCGATTTTCGGCACGCTGGAAGACTTTGACAATTTGCTGGCCCGCGCAAAAGAGCTGGGCCTGAAAGTCATTATTGATCAGGTGTATTCTCACACATCTGACCAGCATAACTGGTTTCAGGAGAGCCGGAAAAACCGGACCAATTATCAGGCAGACTGGTATATCTGGGCCGATGCCAAGCCCGATGGTTCGCCGCCAAACAATTGGCAGGCTTATTTTGGCGGCTCCTCCTGGCAATGGGATTCCAGCCGCAAACAATATTTCATGCATAACTTTCTGAGCTCCCAACCGGACCTCAATCTGCATCATCCGCGCGTGCAGGATGCGCTGATGGATGTCACGCGCTTCTGGCTGGATCGCGGCGTGGATGGCTTCCGTCTGGATGTGGTGAATTGCTTCATGCATGACCCAGAATTGCGCGATAACCCGCCATCTGGCCGCCCGATCGAAGACGTCGTGCGCAGCTTCGATATGCAGGACCATATTTACAGCGAAACCCACCATGAGACGGTGAACTTCCTCACGCGTATGCGCTGGGTGCTGGATAGCTATGAAGGCAATAAGTTCACGGTCGCTGAGGTTTCCAGCCCTGATCCGTTCAAATTTCAGCGCGAATATACCTCCGGGCATTCACGGCTGAACACGTCTTACAATTTCGACTTTCTGTATCTGGATCATCTGACGGGCTGGTCTGTGTCCAACTCGCTATCCAGCTGGGAAGGGGACCCGGCTCATGGCTGGCCAAGCTGGGCCTTTTCAAACCATGATGCGCCTCGCGCACTCTCGCGCTGGTCGGAGGGCATGAATACCATTCTTCATGCCAAGCTTTATCTGATGCTGCTGCTCAGCATGCGTGGCACGGTGTTCATGTATCAGGGCGAGGAATTAGGGCTGCCCACGGGCAATGTGCCATTTGAGTTTCTGCAAGACCCTGAAGCCATTGAGAACTGGCCGCATACGCTTGGCCGCGATGGTGCGCGTACGCCATTCCCATGGTCGTCGACCGAAGATTATGCAGGCTTCAGCAAGGTTGAGCCCTGGCTTCCAGTGGACCCGGCGCACGCAGCCCTGGCGCCTGATGTGCAGGAAGCGGATGAGGATTCCACACTGGTCTTTGCCCGCGAGGCGATCCGTCTTCGCCGTGATGTGGCACCGATCCGGATTGGCGACCTGGCTTTCATCACGGCAGAAGAATACCTCATCGCCTATAAGCGCATTGAGGGTGATGAGACCATTTTGTGCGTCTACAATCTGTCGAACCGGCCATTGGAATATGACTTCGACCTGCCGAAAGAGCGCGAACTCATTCTTTCCAATATCGGCTTCGAACCGGCCAATATCGAAAATGAGATACCGGCACTTACGGGCTATTGGTGGAAGATCTGATTATCGCTTTCAGGCTGAGCTGCCCTTATCGTGCTCAAAGGTCGCGTTGACGTTTCACGGGCAAACCGTCATCTGAGCGCTATGAGCAAAGTTTCTCCTATCTCGGCAGGCCTTTCAGAGCGCTGCCCGAATTGCGGTCAGGGCCGGGTTTTTCGCGGCTATCTGAAGTTCAAAAATCGCTGTGAGGCCTGCGGGCAGGACTTCACGCAATCAGATACCGCAGACGGCCCGGCATTCTTCGTCGGTTTCATCGTTCTGATCTTCTTTGCGCCGTTCGGATTTATCATTCCGATGGCCGATCAGCCGCTCTGGTGGAAGATCCTTCTAATGTTCATCCTCGTCATAGTGACCATTGTGGCGAGCCTCATTCTGCTGCCGAAAGCCAAGTCCCTGATGATGGCCTTACAGGTCGCTAATCAGGCCAAACAGGCAGAGCTGAAGGGTGATGAAGACTAGTCGGTCATTCTGCGGACCTGCCGATAAGCTGACTAAAATGGTTGACTATTCCCTGTTCTGATGAAGAGTGTACCTGACTATCATTAAATATAGATCGGGGAATCGTCGTGAAATTCAGACTAGCTCTTTCAGCCCTTGTTTTTGCGCTGGCGGGACCAGTTCATGCAGATGACTGGACGGGCGATGCAGACCTTGGCGCCACTGTTTTCAATACGCAGTGCCAGACCTGCCATTATGTGCAGACAGAAGACGGCACTTTGCTGGCCGGTCGTGTGAGCCCGATCGGGCCTAATCTGTTTGGCAGTGCGGGTGGTGTGGCTGGAAGCTCCGACTTTGCGCGCTATTCCACGCCTATTCAGGCCGCAAATACAGCGGGTCTTGTCTGGGATGAGGCCAATCTGGTGGCGTTTCTCGACTCGCCAACCGGGTTTCTAACCGAAGCAACGGGGGCTGCTGGCCGGTCCGGTATGCCAATGGGCGCGCGTACAGAGGCAGATGCACTGAATGTGGCGGCCTATCTGGCCTCGCTCACCGGCGAATAGGCCGAGCGCGAAAGGGCCGCCCGGATAGAGCGGCCCAATAGCTTCAATTTGCTTTCACTTTGAATTCGCGATTGACCACCTGCCAGCTGCCCAGGAAGTGGCTGACAGGCTTGCCGTCCTCGCGATGGATTGTGGTTTCGATCAGCGCTGTTCTGCGGGTCTGTTCGGTGACGCGCGTTTCAACGCGATAGGTCTGGCCAGACTTCATCGGACGCAGAAAACGCGAAGACAGATCGACCGTAGAAAAGCCGCATGGGGCATCCAGCAGAGTTGAGAAGGCATGGCCCTGTGCAATGTCTGCGACGACCGTCTGCATGCCGCCATGTACAATGCCATCATAACTATCGAGTGGGGCTTCAGCCTGCCAGCTCAGATTGAGAAACCCTTTGCCGGTATCGATCAGGTGTAGCGTATCAGACAGACCTGCCGTACGCATAAAGGGCAAATCGCGTGTCCGCCCATCTGGTTGAAGCGCGGTGCGAACGGCAGTAAGTCCCCAGTTTTCAACGGGTTGGGTGCCACTCGGTTCGTGCAATGTTGCTGTGTCAGCCATCTATCCCTCCAAAATACAACTTTAAGTAGTATTCTGTGTTACTCCTATATCTCAGAGATTTCAACTGCCCCGGTTTTCGAATTGCGCTACAAGAAAGAAAAACAAGGGAGTGAGATATGCCAACAGTTATGGAGAGCCTGAACGGCGCGGCGCTTTTGCCCGTTCTGGCGATGATTACCTGGACACTGATTGTCTGGTTCTGGGTGCTTCTGACCCGTATTCCGGCCATGCAGAAAGCGAAAATTCATCCGCAACAAGGACAGGATACGCGGCATTTGCGCAGCCTTCTTCCTGAGAAGACGGTCTGGATTTCGGACAATTATAACCATCTGCATGAGCAGCCGACCCTATTTTATGCGCTGGCGTTTTTCCTGTCGCTTGGGGGTGGGCATGACACAATCAATGTCGCATTGCTTTGGGGGTATGTCATTCTGCGCGTCGTGCATTCCATTATCCAGAACACGACGAATATTGTGGCGTTTCGTTTCTATGCGTTTGTTGCGTCATCGCTCTGTCTGGTGGTGATTGTGGTGCGCGAACTGATAAGGGTGTTTTTCGGCTGATGAATGATGCGCAGGATGATGACGAGGTATTTCTGGAACCGGTAGAGCGAGCGGCTACGGCCTCTGAGCTACGCTATTTGCGACTGATCCGGGAAATGTCGAAATCCAGCCTGCGCATGCATGTACAGCGCTTTACGCGCCTTCCCATTATTGTGGGGCTTATAGGCGCGATCTGCTGGCTGACGCTGGCCTTCTCTGAAGGCGCTGATTTCACCATTATCAGCGTGTTTGGTCTGGTCGGCCTTGGCCTTGTTTGTCTGGTTGTGCGCGATATTCGCGGCGAGACTGCGCGCACGCAGGCAAAGCTCAGCTCGGCCATCAATGGCGGCAGGGTGCATGCTTTTGTGGTGAATGCGGAAAGCGTTTGCGTGTATCCGGGCGGCAAAGACGCGTCAGATATTTATCTGTTCGGGCTGGAGGACGGGCAGACGCTCTTCCTGCTGGCTAAAGACTTCAGCGCAAAGAAGTTTCCCTGCATGTCTTTCACCCTGCTGCATTTTCTGGATGAGGATAGCGAGACCGTCTGGCACCATATCCGGTATCGCAGTTCACGTGTGGATGAGCTGGAAGAGGTTTCCCTCAATATCAGCCGGTACGACATTGAACCCATGGAGGTCATGCCGGGTAAGCCGTCGACCTATGTGAATAGCTGATTGTCTCATCTGCCCCCTGTTCATCAGGGCTGACTTCGATTATCTCAGGCGCCTCTAGGAGCTCATCATTTCATGGCAAGTATACCGGCCCACCGCCTGGAACAGGTAATTGATCGTTTTGAAGAAGTCGAAGCCCGTATGGGGGCTGTGACGGATCCGGACGAAATCGTTGCGCTGTCCAAAGAGCATTCTGAACTGCGCCCGGTAGCTGAAAAGGCGCGCGAGCTGGCACAGGCCCGCGCTGACTTTGATGAAGCTGAAGCCATGATGGAGGGCGATGACCCGGACATGGCTGAACTGGCGCGCGAAGAATATTATTCGCTCAAAGAAACCATTCCTGAACTTGAAAACGAAGTTCAGCTTCTGCTTCTGCCAAAAGACCGTGATGATGACGCAAACGCGGTCATCGAGGTACGTGCCGGTACGGGCGGCGACGAAGCGGCGCTGTTCGCGGGCGATCTGTTCCGCATGTATCAGCGCTATGCCCAGCTTCAGGGCTGGAAGATGAATATCATTTCGGCCTCTGAAGGTGATGCCGGCGGCTATAAAGAGATCATTGCCGACATTGAAGGCGATGGCGTGTTCGGTAAGCTGAAATTTGAGTCTGGCGTGCACCGCGTGCAGCGCGTGCCGAAAACCGAAAGCGGCGGACGTATTCACACCTCTGCGGCGACGGTGGCGGTTCTGCCCGCGCCTGAGAATGTCGACATTGATGTGAAACAGGAAGATATCCGTATCGACACTATGCGTGCGTCCGGTGCGGGTGGTCAGCACGTTAACACGACGGACTCTGCGGTTCGTATTACCCACCTTCCGACGGGCATTGTTGTGACCTCTTCAGAGAAGTCCCAGCACGCCAACCGCGCCAAGGCTATGGAAGTTCTGAAGGTTCGCCTTTACGAGAAAGAGCGCGAAGAGAAAGATGCGGCCCGCGCTGAGGCGCGTAAATCGCAGGTCGGTTCTGGTGACCGTTCTGAGAAAATCCGCACCTATAACTTCCCGGAAAACCGTGTCTCAGATCACCGTATCAAGCTGACCCTGCATAAAATGGATACGGTTCTTGCGGGCGATGATCTCAATGAAATGATTTCGGCTCTGCTGGCTGAAGATCAGGCGGCCAAGCTCGCCGATATGGAAGCGAGCGACAATTAATGGCTGGCATCGTCTCCGCACTTTACCGGCACCCTGTGAAAGGGTTTACGCCGGAACGTGTGAGTGAGGCGAAGCTGGAGCTTGATCGCTGTTTTCCGGCGGACCGGATGTTTGCCGTTGAAAATGGCCCGTCCGGTTTTGATGCGGCCGACCCGCAACATATCAGCAAACAGAAATTCACTGTCCTCGCGCGCAGCGCTGTCGTCGCCAACATTCGCACAGCCTTTGATGAGGCGAGCGGTGTGATGTCTGTTACCGGTGCAGGGGGCGAACACGCCGCGTTCAATCTTTTTGAAGATGAGGGCCGGGCGGGATTTGCTGATTTTCTGACGGCGCAGTTCGGTGATGCGTTTCAGGGGCCGCTTCGTGTCTGTGAAGCGCCGGGGTCCTATCGATTTATGGATGACCCGAGCGGGCATGTCTCTCTGCTCAATCTTGCCAGTGTGTCGGCTGTGGCCGGGCAATTGGGCGAGCCGGTTGATCCGCTCCGCTTTCGTATGAACCTTCATTTTGAAGGTCTGGGGGCCTGGGCTGAAGATGACTGGCAGGCGGGTGATAAACTGCGTCTGGGCGATGAGATTGAGCTGACGGTCGTTAAGCCGACCATTCGTTGCAAAGCGACCCATGCGAACCCGGAAACGGGCGTCTATGACCTTGATACGGTTCCTCTCTTGAAGCAGAATTTCGACCGTATCACCATGGGGCTTTATACGCAGGTGACCAGGTCGGGCACTGTCCGCGAGGGCGATCAGCTGGAGCGGGCATAGCAATGTCTGAAACCTATGGCAGCGCGCTGCGTAAGGCGATTGCCCGCCTGAGTGCGGCAGGGCTGGATGAAGCGCGGGCCGAAGCAAAATTCCTGCTACTGGGGGCATGCGATATGTCGTCGTCGGACCTCATTCTAAATGAAGGTGAGCCCATTCCAGTGGAGAGCGCAGCACGTTTCGAAGACTTCCTGCAAAGACGCCTGCGCCATGCGCCGGTTTCTCTCATTCTGGGTGTTACCGACTTTATGGGGCTCTCTTTTCTCACGGATGAGCGTGCGTTGGCCCCCCGTAGCGACAGTGAGCGACTGGTCGAGGCCGCGCTGGAGCGTGCGCCGCAAATGGCAGGTAAAGTCGTGGATCTTGGTACGGGAAGCGGGTGTCTCCTTCAGAGCTTTCTGCATGAACGCCAGACCTGGACAGGCACGGCGCTGGATTTAAGCCCGGATGCGCTGAGCCTTGCGAAAGAGAATGCGGCGCGACTGAAGCTTGAGGACAGGATTACCTTTTTACAGGGCAGTTGGGCGACGGCCGCAAATGCCATTGCCGAAGCAGACATCGTAATCTCCAACCCGCCCTACATCCGGACAGAGGTGCTTGATGAGCTGGACCCGGAAGTGCGTGAGCATGATCCTATGCTTGCGCTTGATGGCGGGGCTGACGGACTTATTGCCTATCGGGACATTGTTTCTTTGTGTTCTGTAAAGATGACACCGGGTGCCTGGCTTCTGTTTGAGATTGGATTTGATCAGGCTGAAGAGGTTTCAACTATAGTTTCCGGGCATAGCTTTGCAGAATTAAGTAGATTGAAGGACTATTCGGGGCACAATCGTGTGGTTCTGGCTAGAAAACTGTGAAAAAGGACTTGGCGGAATCGTTTTTCGACGCTAGGCAGAAGAGAACGAACTTGTTTATTCAGTTCGTGACTGGGGCACCCTTCACAAACACATCAAATGTGAGTTGAGAAAAAGGAAGCCTACCCCGCTAGCTAAATGGCTATCAGCAGACGCAGGATGGATATATGAAACGCCAAAGAGGGCGTGGGCGTAAGCCAAGCAATCCGAGCAACCGCTCGTATGAGAGCAATGGCCCGGACGTAAAAATTCGCGGTAACGCCAACCAGATCTACGACAAGTATCTCCAGTATGCTCGCGATGCGCAGACTTCGGGTGACCGAATTGCCGCAGAAGCTTATTTTCAGCATGCTGAGCATTACTTCCGCATTATGGCTGCAAACCAGCCTAAAGAGCGTCCTATGTCTAATGACGACCAGGATGGTCGTGACGAGGATGATCGCCAGAACGAAAATTCTTCCAACAATTCAAAATCGTCGCGCGACTCTCAGTTTGCTGACGGTTCAGATGCGATGGAAGTTGTGGACGGCAATGGCGAGCAGCCAGAAGACATTTCTGCAAATGAAACGTCTGACGCGTCTGATGAAGAGAAAAAGCCTGCTCCTCGTCGTCGCACACGCCGTCGTCGCCCTACAGAAGAGGCAAACTCAAGCTCTGAAGCGTCTGAAGACGCATCCGATGATGCTGGCCTTCGCGCTATGATGGCGCGCTCTGCGACGGATGATGTCGCTGATGGCAGTGTTGAAACGGTTGAAAGCTAACCGATTTGAAAAGGCGGCCTAAGCGGCCGCCTTTTCTGTATCTTCTTCGCTGGTCACAAGACCGCAGCGATTTGCTTCCTTGATAAAAAGCTCCGAGAATTCGCTCAGAAAGACTGAACCCTTAACCGTGCGCTGAATGAGTACATTGCGCAGGTCGTCCGGGTCTTTCTTGCGTTTTACCAGATCAAGGCCGGACAGGGCGTCAATCGCGCGGGTGACCGCAGGTTTGGTGATATTCAGTGCATGTGCGAGACCGCGCACTGTATGCGGCTGAGGCTTCAGATACACCTGCATCAGGATGGCTTGCTGACGGAGCGTCAGATCCGGCCAGTCCCCGGCAACGATCTGAGATGTTACATCACACCAGATTTCGAGTGCATTTTGCGTGCTTATACGGGCCATTGGGAGTGGTCCTTTTCTTGATTAAAGAAAGACTCGACGTATTCGCAGAATCGGGCAAGCCGCGGTTTTAACGATTCGTTAATCACCTGTGGAAATCCCAATTTTCCCTATTTTCAACTCAGAGAGAAAAGAATGGGTAAACGCGCTTATTGGCTCGCCCAGAGTATGCGCGCCATCCATCGCAACTCGTTACGCGCAGCTTTGCGGACAGGGTAGGCGGGGTTGGCTGAAATCAGTTCGACGGTTTCGTCCGTCATGCGTCCCAGCGTTTTGGCCAGGATTTCACCGTTCAGGGTTTTCGCAATGATCCGGTCACCGCGACGTATCTGGGCGCCGGGCGCGACGATAACCCGGTCACCCTCCCGGAAGATGGGCTCCATAGAGTCGCCGGTGATTTCCAGCGCATAGACGGCTTCATCGCCAAGGCCAGGAAAGCGAATGGTTTCCCAGCCTGAACCCAGCGGAAAGCCGGCATCATCGAAATAGCCATCATTACCAGCCTGTGCGAGGCCGATCAGCGGCACGGACCGCCCTGTGCGGCCCTCCACCAGATCGGCAAACTCTTCAAAGGTTGCGCCGACCGCATCAAGGGCGCGCGAAACAGACTCGGTTGAAGGCCAACGTGCCTTGCCATCGCGTGAGGTGCGTTTGGATTTATTGAAGGAGGTTGGATCAAGGCCCGCAGCGCGCGCAAGACCGGATGGTGTTAGCCCGTGGCGGTTTGCCAGAAGATCCAGCCCTTTCCACATATCTGTATGACGCATCCCCAACTCCTATGGGTATGTTTTCCGTTTGATACCATAAAGAGTAGGAATATCAACCTATTTTAGGGTTTTCTGAAATGGCGGTTCCCACTGGCCCTGCAAAGGGGTAATTGTGCGCCATATCCGGTGAATCGCAGGGGAAAGAGATGTCATTGCTGAAGCTTGGTCAGTCCGTACTCATGCAGTTCGAGCCGGAAACGGCGCATAAGATGACCATCAAGGCACTGAAAACGGGTCTTGCCCCTATTCCTGCGCCATTCGAACACGCATCATTGAAAACAGTTCTGCCGAAGTCCGGTATTGAGCTGTCATCGCCTGTCGGGCTGGCTGCAGGTTTTGACAAGAATGCCGATGTGCCGAGCATGATGTCCCGCTTCGGCTTTGGTTTTGTGGAATGCGGAACAGTGACCCCGCTCCCGCAGGACGGAAACCCACGCCCGCGCCTGTTCCGCCTGACTGAGGATCGTGCGGTCATCAACCGTATGGGCTTTAACAATGAAGGTCTTGATGTCTTCGTTGCCAATTTGAAGCGCTATCGCGGCAAAGCGAAACTCGGCGCAAATGTTGGCGCGAACAAAGTCAGCGAAGACAAAATCGCAGACTATGAGACCGGCATTGGCGCGGTCTTCCCGCATTGCGATTACATCACCATCAATATTTCTTCGCCGAATACGCCGGGCCTGCGCGGCTTGCAGGATAAATCTGCACTGACAGAACTGCTCACACGATGCGGCGCGTCTGTTGCGGCGGCGGAAAGCGCCAATGGCAAATCAAAGCCGGTCTTCCTGAAGCTTGCGCCTGATCTCGACAGCGTGGCGATTGATGACATTGTGGGCGTGGTTGAGGCGGCGGGCAGCTGGCTGTCCGGGCTCATTATTTCCAACACGACGCTGGCGCGCCCTGAAACGCTGAAAAGCGAATATAAGGGCGAAATGGGCGGTCTGTCCGGTGCACCTTTGCTGGCACCTTCGACGGACGTTCTGCGTGCATTTGCTGAGCGTCTGGAAGGGCGTTTCGACCTGATCGGGGCAGGCGGCATTGCCTGCGCGGCAGATGTGAAAGCCAAACTGGATGCGGGCGCGCACGCAGTTCAGCTATATTCTGCGCTTATCTATGAGGGTGCGGGAATGGTCGATCAGATCAACCGGGAACTCGCGGTCTCGGCCTGAAACACCCCTAAAAACAGCGCCAAATCCGTAAGATGAACGCGATGTCAGATTCTGTTCAGCTTCAGTTTATGTTGAAATGAATAAGGTCTGCCCATCTTAGGGGCTGCGGACGAATTGGGCGGAACGCCTTAAAAGGGGCTAATAAATTCCGTCTCGGTCTGTTAACTCTGTTCAATGAACTCAGATCGAGGGGACGAAATGTTCAAGCATAATTCACAATCCTGGATGACGCGCATCACAAGCCAGACAGCAGTAGCGGCACTGCTGGCTTTCGGTGCTGCGGGTGTGGCCCAGGCTGAAACCATCACCGGTGCGTTGGAAGAAGGCGACACCGTTGTTGATGGCTATACCGACACGATCGAGATCGAAGCGAGCGAAGGCGATATGCTGCTCATTGATCTCATGTCAGATGATTTCGATGCCTATCTTTCCGTCGTCACGCCGAGCGGCGCTGAATATTTCGACGATGACTCAGGCGAGGGTCTGAACTCGCGCCTCATGGTCACAGCGGATGAGGCGGGCACGTTCCTGGTCACCATTTCCAGCTATTATGATGATAGCGAAGGCGCCTATGAGCTGAGCTATGAAACGCTCGAACTCAATGACGGCACGCCAACCACGATCAGTGCAGATGGTGAAACCCTGATTGGCGAGCTCGTCGCGGGTGATGGCTTTAATGAGCATGGCTCGTTCTTCGACCTTTATGAGGTCGAGATTGAAGAAGGCATGAACATTTTGTTCAGCCTGGAATCAGAAGAGTTTGACCCGCTGCTCGCGCTGATCACGCCATCGGGTGAGGAAATCACCAATGATGATTTCGGCGAAAGCTTCAATGCTGGCCTCGTCATGGAAACGGAAGAGAGCGGCACGTATTCTTTCTACGCGACCAGCTTTAACTCGGGTGAAACCGGCGGCTATACGCTGCGCTATGTCGTAAGCGAAGAGCCATTTGGCGGCGAAGCGCAGCCTCTGACTTCAGATGCAGATGTCATTGTCGGTGAGATCGCTGAAGGCGACGCCATTCTTCCGGGCGGCAAGCTGGTTGATGTGTTCGCGCTCGAAATGGAGCCGGGCAATAGCGTGATGGTGCGTCTGGAATCTGATGATTTCGACACCTTCCTGCGCGTAACTTCTCCATCGGGCGAAGAGTTCACCAATGATGATTATGGCGACTCTCTGAATTCCGGCCTCATGCTGACAGCGTCTGAAGCGGGCGCATATGAGATTGAGGTGTCCGGGTATTCTGCATCTGCGCGCGGCGCATATATGCTGGATTATACGCTCAGCGAGGAACCGTTTGGTGGCCCGGTTGTCATGCTGGACCCATCAGAGATCAGCCTTGAAGGCGAGCTGGATCTGGGCGATGGCGCGCGCATTACCGGTGAGCTTTATGACGCCTATTCGCTGGAACTGAGCGAAGGTGACACGCTGGTTGTGTCGCTGGACTCTGACATGTTCGACGCTTTCCTGACCGTTGTCATGCCGGATGGCGCAGAGGTCATCAATGACGACTTTGGCGATGATCTGAACGCTGCCATCATTACGGATGCACCGGTGGATGGCACATATATCATTCAGGCCTCCAGCTATAGCGCCGGTGAAACTGGTCCTTACGTGCTGACCTATATGGTTTCTGATGAGGGGATGAGCGGTGAAACGGTCACTCTGAATGAAGTGTCGGGTACGATTGAAGGCGAGCTGGATCTGGGCGACGGCTTTCAGTCTGACGACAATACGCTGTTCGATACCTATGAGATCGCCGTTGATGAGGGTGAAACCCTGATCGTGAGCCTGAGCTCAGATATGTTCGACTCTTATCTCACCCTGATTTCGCCAAGTGGCGAAGAGTTCTATAATGACGATTTCGGTGCGTCTTATAACTCCCGGATTGCGCAAACAGCCACAGAGCGTGGTGTTTACACCATTCTGGCCTCTTCGTTTGGCCCAAATGAATCCGGTCCATACGAGCTGACCTATTCCGTCAGCGATGAGCCATTGGGCGGCGCACCGGTCGAACTGACGTCAGATGGTGGTACGATTGCAGGTGAGCTGTCCTTTGAAGATGGCATTGGCGAAGGCGGCGCGTTCGAGGATCGCTACACCCTCACGGTGGAAGCGGGCCAGCGTATCATTGTCGACATGGAATCTGAGGATTTTGACACCTTCCTTCACCTGATCACGCCATCAGGCGATGAGCTTTCCAATGACGATTATGAGGGCAGCCTCGCCCATTCGCGCATTGAACGCACAGCGTTTGAAGCGGGCACTTACACCATTGTGACGACGGCGTATTCTGAAGGTGAATATGGCGACTATTTCCTGATCTATGACATCAGCGCCAACAACCCGAATGAAATCATTGAGGGCACGCTCGAAGACGGTGATGAACTTGGCGAAGGCGGTCAGTTCACAGACACTTTCGAAATCGAAGCTGTTGCCGGCGATGAGATCATTATCGACCTCTATTCTTCTGAGTTCGATACCTATCTAAGCCTGATCGCGCCGGATGGAACAGAGCTGGAAAATGACGATTATTCCGGTCTCGGTCACTCCCGTCTGGAAGATCGTGCACGTGTCGATGGCACTTATATCGTCACGGTCAGCAGCTATGATGCAGGCGAAACCGGCGGGTATTTCGTGGAATACAGCCAGGAAGAAGGCGAAGTCTGGGGTGGCCCGGTTACGCCAGTCTCTCCGGTGCCTTACGGCCAGGCGATTGCGGGCACGCTCGATGAACAGGATGACCTTCACATCGATGGCCAGTATCGCGATGCTTATGCGTTTGAAGCGAGCGAAGGCGAAGCACTGATTTTCGACCTCTTCTCATCTACGTTTGACTCCTATCTCACCGTCATCACGCCATCTGGCGAAGAGGTCACAAATGACGACTTCAATGGATCAGTTGATCACTCCCATGTTGAGGTGATTGCTGAAGAAGCCGGTGAATATGTGGTTATCGTGACCAGCTTCTCTCAGGATGAAACGGGCGATTACTATCTCGTCGCGGCTGATCGCGGGCTGTACTAAGTACAGCGCGGCACGATCGCAATCATATTGAACAATCAGGCCCTGTTGCTTCGCGCAGCAGGGCCTTTTTATTTCGAAAATCGTCAGAAAACATCAAATATTAACGAGACTGAATGTGCCGTTCAGCTTTGGTTTAAGTACGTTTTTGTAATGTCAATCCACGTTGCGGGGGTTGGTAACGGGCGCGTATAAGGTTTCACTACAGGCCTTATCGGTTCGATTAACTTCTGGTAATCAGGACGTTAATTCTCAAGGGGGTTCTTATGTTGAATCAGAATACACTCTCCATGCTGAAACGCACGACTGGGACGGTCGGGCTTCTTGCAGGTCTTGCAATGGGCATGGCGGGCGTGGCGCACGCACAATCAAATTCCGGTACGCTGTCACGCGGCGACGCGCAGCTTCAAAGCGGCGAATATGTTGACAGCTACACGTTTAACGTGGCCGCTGGTCAGCAAATCTCCGTTGATCTTACATCCAATGATTTCGACACTTACCTCATTGTGAAGCCGCCTCAGGGCGAGCAGATCGACAATGATGACTGGGAAGGCAGCCTCTCGCATTCGCGTGTTGAAACAGTCGCGACGACCGGCGGTACCTATGACGTCCTGGTCACCAGCTTTGCGATTGGTGAAACCGGCTCATATTCTCTGAACTTCAACACTGGCGGATATTCTGCGCCATCTGGTGGATATAGCTCTGCTGGCCCGGCGATCACAGGCACGCTGGCGAACGGCGATGAAACGCTCTCCTCTGGCGAATATATCGACACGTTCGACCTTGGCGCCAATGCTGGCGACACCGTCACCATCGACCTCACTGCAACCGATTTTGATCCATATCTTCTGGTCATCGCGCCAGATGGGTCTCAGCTCGAGAACGATGACTGGGAAGGCAGCCTGACTCATTCGCGCATTGAAACTATTGCGCCTGTCTCTGGTACTTATTCAGTTGGCGTCACCAGCTTTGCGGCGGGTGAAACCGGCAATTACTCACTGGTCTATGATACCGGCGCTGGTGGCTTCCAGACATCAACAGGCGGCTCAACGCCATCTTATGCAGGGCTCGCAAACACCTCTGGCTCGCTCGCGCCAGGAGATCAGCAGCTCCAGTCTGGTGAGTATCAGGACAGCTATTTCTTCACCGCTCAGCCAGGTCAGTCGATCGTTGTTGATCTCACCTCTGACCAGTTTGATCCATACCTCATTCTGAAACCGCCTCAGGGCGAGCAGCTGGACAATGATGACTGGGAAGGCAGCCTTTCGCAGTCCCGCATTGAGACCACGGCGACGAGCGCTGGCGAATATGAAGTGGTCGTGACCAGCTTCGCGGTCGGTGAAACCGGGTCTTACAATCTGCAATATGGCGTTGAGGGTGGCTCTGGATATTCTGGCTATCCGAACCAGAACGCAGGCGGTTTTGGCGGCGCACGCAGCGAATCCGGCACGCTCGCACGCGGCGATGAGCAGCTCGACGATGGCGAATTCTATGACAGCTACACTTTTAGCGGTCAGGCCGGTCAGCGTATGTCCATCGAAATGGCCTCTAACGAGTTTGATACCTGGGTTGGCCTGATCGGCGACGACGGTGTGATTGATGCCAATGATGACGCGCCGAATATGGGCACAAACAGCTTGCTTGAGCTGAACCTGCCATACACGGGTGACTATACGGTCATCGCGACCAGCTATGCGCCGGGTGAAACGGGTGCCTACACGCTGAATATTGGTGGCTCTTCGTCTGCGCCAACCACGACGCGTCCAACCGCGCCGATCAGCAGCACGAACCAGCTTCAGGTTGGCAGCAGCGTAACAGCCAATCTGTCGTCAGAAGACCGTACTTTGTCTGGCGGTGAATACGCGGATATCTACACTTTCACCGCAGAGGCAGGTCAGCCCATTCGCGTTGAGATGAACTCTGGTCCGATTGATACCTATCTGGTGGTCAGCGGTCCTGCAGGCTTTGTGGAAGAAAATGACGATTTTGAGGGTAGCCTCGATAACTCTGTCGTTGAGTTCCGCGCGCCAGCAACGGGTACGTATTCCATCACGGCGACGTCTTACGATGCCGGTGAGACGGGCAATTACACGCTGTCCGTTCTGGATGAAGCAGGTGCACAGCCAACCACGCGCTATAACAACAACTCTGCCGGCGGCACGGAAGTCTTTGGTATTTTCGTCGGCATTAGCGACTATCCAAGCTTCTATAACGACCTGCCATACACCGCGCAGGATGCCGTGCTCGCCCGTGACGCCGTTCGCGACTATGGCAGTATGAATGCGCAGAATTCTATCCTTCTGACCGATAGCCAGGCGACAATGGCGGGTCTGCAGCAGGCTTTTGCTCAGATTTCGCAACGCATGGACGACGATGACACGCTGGTCTTCTTCTTCTCCGGTCATGGCAGCCGTCAGGACCGTGCAAGCGGCCCGGATGATGCGGATCTGGACGGTATTGATGAAACGCTCGTGCTTTATGATCAGGATATCACAGACGATCAGCTGAACGCGCTGTTTGACACTATGCCTTCGGCACGCACGCTCATCATTCTGGACTCCTGCTATTCTGGTGGTTTCGCAAAAGACGTGATTTCATCACCGGGCCGGATGGGTCTGTTCTCTTCTGAGGAAGATGTGATTTCACTTGTTGCGTCGAAGTTTGAAGCTGGTGGCTATCTGGCTCACTTCTTCAATGCGGCTCTGGAAACCGGCGAAGCTGACCTGAATGGTGACATGCAGGTAGATGCGATCGAGCTCAGCCAGTATCTGCGCACCAGCTATATGCTTGAGCATAATGAGAGCAAACGTCCGCTGCAGCAGTTCGACTCTCTGGACGATATCGACGTGACCTATCAGCACCTCGTCGTCGACCGCTCTGGTGTCTCTCCTTACGAGGTCTTCTTTGACCTGAGCCGCTAAGCGACTGAAACTTCAATTGAAAGCCCGCCTTCAAGGCGGGCTTTTTTTGTGGAGGCATTTTGATTTCAATCCCTGCCTGAAGGGGCTCGCCCTATCGTTGAATCGATTCGACGACCTGTGGATAACTTCGCTAGCCTGTTAACGGGACGTTAACGAGGTGGGCAGTGATGGCAGATGGCTGGGGGGCAGCTCCGCATTCAGGCGGTTTGAAATCTTATTCCCGGAAGCATATTTCAGATCAGCGTGCGTTCTGGCGTGAGCATGCTGAAACCTATCTGCGTTGCGCCTTTCCAAAGGCATCCTGTGCGGGCGGGCTCAGTGCGGGACAGCTAAAATGGCTAGGTCGCACAGGAGCCATGTCAGGGCTGGCGGCACTCTACGCGCCGGACATTGCGCTTGGCACGGTTCAGTCGCTGGCATTTATCGCTTTTGCGCTCATCATTCTCTACCGTTTTTTGCTTGTCCTGATTGGTGCTGCGGGCCGGGGCAGACCGACGAGCCCGGATTTAAAGGGCAGGGACACCAGCGATAGGCTTTGGCCAAAATATACGCTTCTTGTGCCCGTTTTCAGAGAGCCAGCCGCCGTTTCAAACCTCATAACGGCGCTGGAGAGGATAGATTATCCCGTCTCACAGCTGGAAGTGTTCATCCTGCTTGAGGCATGTGACGGCGAGACATTGAATGCGCTGAATGCATGCGCGCTGAAACCGCATTTTCAAATTCTGCAAGTGCCGGAGGGCGAACTGCGGACAAAGCCACGCGCGCTGAATTACGGGCTTCAACAGGCGAGCGGGCAATATGTGGCCGTGTATGATGCCGAAGACGCCATGCATGCGAGCCAGTTGAAAGATGCGGTCCGGGCGTTTCAGGCCTCTGAAGAACTCAACCGCCAGCCACCGCTTGCCTGCGTGCAAGCGCCACTTATTCCGCATAATGGTGGGGAGAGCTGGATATCCGGCCAGTTCGAGGTGGAGTATCTGGTGCAATTCGGTCTGGTCGTGCCGGCGCTCTGTAAGCTCAAACTGCCCGTTCTTCTGGGGGGTACCAGCAATCATTTTCGTAAGTCTGTGCTCGAAGATGTTGGCGGGTGGGACCCGCACAATGTGACAGAGGATGCCGATCTTGGCCTGCGTCTGGCACGGCATGGCTATCGGGTCGGGGCGATTGCCCCGCCAACCTATGAAGAAGCGCCGATTGGCGTGATGCCATGGGTGAGACAGCGCTCGCGCTGGATTAAAGGGTTTTTGCAGACAGCTTGTGTGTTCTTCAGAGTGTCGCCCGCGCGGGCCATGCAGGAAATGGGCGCGCTCAACTATGTGTCGGCCAGTCTGTTACTGCTTAGCGGCATCGTCTCAGCGCTTGTGCATGGCCCCCTTTGTCTGTGGCTTTTGGCGCAGATTATCGTACCGGGCTGGCACGCGCCGGAAAGCGCCATCGCGCTCTGTGTTTCTGGTCTGTCCATGCATTTGCTCGCAGGCGCTTTGATCAGTTCTGGGGGTGGGGTGAGGCGATGGCTGAGCATACTCAGTGCGCCAGCCTATTGGCCGCTCCAGACAATCGCGGCCGGCAAGGCAATCTGGGAACTGAAATCAGCCCCTTATTTCTGGGATAAAACCGACCATGGCGTCACCCGTGCCCACCTCGACCCGGATATGCTTGTTCGGGCTATGTGAAGCCGGATCAAACATCATCATCCGGATGGTCGATTTTCTCTGACATACCAGAATCTTGCTCGGGCGCAGGAGACTCCGTCGGCGTTGGTACGGCACTGGTCTCATCAATGTGCAGCAAGCCACGACGACGTGGCAGGGCGCCCGGATGATCAGACTGCAGCCAGGCAATCATCTTCTCGCGGATCTCACAGCGCAAATCCCACGCAATGGGTGAGTTCTTGGCGCTCATCAGCCCGCGCAGCGTCATGGTTTCTTCTGTGGTATCGATGACCTGCAGAACGGCCACATCACCATCCCAGCGTTCACTCTCCTTGAGCAGAGACTGAAGCTTTTCACGTATGTCGCCGACAGGTGCGGTGTAATCCAGATGCCAGGTCACACTGCCAATGATGGAGGAATTTTCGCGCGTCCAGTTCTGGAACGGCTTTTCGATCACCTGTGTGAGCGGCACAACAAGGCGTCGCCAGTCCCAGATTTTGACCACCACATAGGTGGAGGTGATTTCATCAATCCAGCCCCATTCCCCTTCCATAATGACAGCATCGCCAATGCGTATGGGCTGGGTGAGGGCGATCTGAATACCTGCCAGAAGATTGGACAGAACGGGTCGGGCCGCAAAGCCAATTACAATGCCCGCAACACCGGCAGAGGCAAACAGCGAGATGCCAATCGAGCGAACGCTTGGAAAGGTCATCAGCATGGCCGCCAGTGTGATGAGCAGGATGAGCATGGTCATCATACGGCTCAGCACATTCATGCGGGTGGAGATTTTGCGCGCCTCAAGATTGTCTTCTGCGGAAAGGTCATATTTCTGCAGCCGCGCATCTGTAACGGCGTTGACGAGTTGATTGAGCAGCCAGCCGCAAACACCGATCAGAACAATGATGATGACCCGGTCAATGATCACCCGCCATTCATCTGGCATGCTGACCATGGGCAGCACCATTTCAGCCGCCAGAATGGCGATCCCAATGCGAGAGACCGTGCGGGTCTTTCTAAGCATGCGAAAGAACAAACGGTCTGAGGATTTGCCGCTCGCGCGCATTAGCAGGGAGTAAATGATTGCATGAACTATAATCGCCACAATGACAGCGCCAGCCAGTGAAGCGAAGGCGATCAGGTTGTCACCATTGATCTCTTCGACCATGTCGGTGACGGGTTCCATGAATTCTGCTGTGGGCGAAGGTTCTGCCATTTAGTTTTTCTCTCCGTGCGGGTTGCGAGCGGAGGGGCTGAACCAATATTTCTCTCTATTCTGTATGTCGTACAGAATGCCCGGTATGTTCGCCCCAAGTGTATATAAAGCGGCAGGCCGGTTCATGTTCCCGATTTTCTGAAGGAAAGTCTCTTAATAGTGCTTAGTGCTGAATTTATACTGACATTGATCGGTTTTCTGGCGGGAATTGCCTTCTGTGTTTTTGCCTCTCACCGGGCAGGCAAACCCTATGATGATATGAAGCCGAAACGTCTGCCCTGGCATTTGATTATGGTCTTGGCTGCGTTTTTTGCCGTGATCATGCTCGTCCATATGATCAATATTTTTGGCTATGAAACCGGCCCTGAAAACAGTCTTCTAGGTCGTCGCTGACGCGTCTTTGACGGGGAAACACTGCTAAATTCAGCTCATGAATTGGAACCTCTTGCCTGCCGCATTCGTTTTCTGAGTGCACGTACAGGAGGTCTGTCATGAAATATCTTGCACTTACTGCTCTGGCCGCTGGTCTTATCGCGGGCTCCGCGCAGGCTCGATCGGAACTGGCCGCGCCTCAAGTGAACACGCAGGCAGCAGAGGCCAATATTTCAGGACAGCTGAAAGCAACGCTCCGCCCCTATAATATCCGATATTCCGGCGCCGCGCTCGCTCATCAGCTTGAGCGCGATGAACTGGCATTGATCCGGGAAGCGGAAATCGGCCGCGTTGTGCTGGCTCAGGCTATTGAGGCAAATCCGGGCGGCGCAGTTGCTGCGCCCGCACCGAAAGCTGACGAATTTTCCGTCTATTCGACTGACGGCGTGCGCCTTGGTCAGGTAGAAAGCGTCACAGACACAGAGCTGTTTATCCGTACCGGCGATTCCCCGGCCTCCGAGCTGATGGTGATCCCAACTTCAAATGTCGAGTTTCACGAACGCTCGCAATCGGTTGTGGTTACGCAGTCTCAGGCCGAGTTTAACGCCGCATTGCAGATGGGCTCACGCTAAACCATTTCCCTCGTACGCGCGGGTACTGGCAGGGCATTGCCGATCAGATGCGCGCGCGCCTCGCCCGCCTTCATCTCTTTGACGAGATCCCGGCAATACGCATTGAAGTCGATCTGAATGGTATGGCGCGGCGAGCTGTAGAAATGCCCGGTATGGAATTCATCATCCTTGCGCATCAACTCCGATAGCTCATCGTCTTCTGGCAAAGCGTATTGCCCAGTCAGATAGGCGGCGGCCAGTTTCGACTGTTGTTCGGCCAGATTGACCAGCGTGGGCAGGGGCTGGGCGAGGCCCATAAAGATGAGATTGTCATAGCCGGGGCGGAACATACGCTTGAACAGGTCAAAGCGATTATCCTTGTCCGGTGTCAGGCCGGCTTCATTGAAAAACGGGAAACTGATTTTATAGCCGGTCGCCCAGATGATAGCGTCCAGCGGCTCGCGGGAGCCATCGGTATACACCACGCCATCACCGTCCAGGCGCTCAATCGCGCCTTTCACTTTGATGTCACCGCAGCCAACCCGCGTGAGGAATTCACCGGAGACAGACGGGTGGCCTTCCAATGGCTCATGATCGGGTTTTGGCAGGCCGTAATCTTCCATATTGCCAATGGCTTTCTTGATGACCTTGCGCGCCAGTTTACGGCCCAGCCCGGCGGGCATCCATTTCGGCAGAACGGCTTTGTCAGCCGGTTTGCCATTCATGTATTTGGGCATGACCCAAATGCCCCGGCGCAGGGAAATGAACAGGTCTTTTGCAATCGGCTTCTGGGAAAGCTCTGATGAGATATCCATGGCCGAATTGCCGCCGCCCACCACCATGACGCGCTTACCGCGAAAGTCATATGGCTCAAACGGGTCGCGATAATGATGGCTGTGGGTCTGATAGCCATTGAACTCGCCCGGATACTCATCAGGAATGCGTGGGTCCCAATGATGGCCATTGGCGACAATCAGCACATCGTAAAGCCGTGTCTCACCGGTACTGAGTGTGACCTGCCAAAGCCCGTCTTCGCGCCGTGAGGTGGCGTCGACACCTGTGTTGAAGGTGATGGTCTCGCGCACACCAAAATGGTCTACATAATCGTGGAAATATTGCAGCAATTGGGCGTGGTGCGGAAAGTCCGGCCAGTCTTCCGGCACGGGATAGTCCTCAAACGCCAGGCGCCATTTTGACGTGTCTATGTGCAGGCTTTCATAGCAGGAGGACATGCCATTCGGGTTGTTATAATACCAGTTCCCGCCAATATTGTCGGACACTTCAAAACAGTCATAAGGAATGCCCGCATCCTTCAGGCGTTTTGCTGTTGTGAAGCCGGACGGCCCTGCACCGATAATGCAGGCTTTAGGCAGTTTTGGATGACCCTCATAAGCCATTTTGTCTCTCCTCCCATGTGCGGCGGCTGCATTGGCCGCTCTGCTTTCAAATGAGTGTATGTGGCTTTACGTGCGCGTCAACGCGTGACGTAACGGGAGGGCAAACCCGGCATACCCATGCATGGATAGTGAACGTGTTTGTTTGTGTGCGCTAACAAAATACTGGGTGAAAATGCGATTTCAGCGTGTGTTTTTAAGCTGAGTACGTCTGGATTTACCGGAATACTCTTAGTAGTCTAAAGCATATCAAGATAGTTTACTATCATAACAAATGAAAAGAGCGGATACGCTCTGGCGTCTAGAGGGAGACAAAAATGGCAGACGGCATGGACCCAACTCTGGACCAATTCCGGGCGGAAACCCGGGAATGGCTGGAAGAAAACTGTCCTCCGAGCATGCGAACACCACAGACAGAAGATGAAGTTGTCTGGGGCGGTCGCGGCGAGAAATTCAAAAACCCGGAATCAAAGCTCTGGCTTGAGCGCATGGCCTCTAAAGGCTGGACGGCGCCAACCTGGCCAAAAGCTTATGGCGGCGGCGGGCTGTCCAAGGAAGAAAACCAGATCCTGCAACAGGAATTGAAGCGCATTAAAGCACGTGTTGCGCTGAATTCCTTTGGTCTGTGGATGCTCGGCCCGGTTCTGCTTGAATACGCAAACGAAGAGCAGAAACAGAAATTCCTGCCAGATATCGTTCAAGGCAAAATCCGCTGGTGTCAGGGCTATTCTGAGCCGGGCGCAGGCTCTGACCTCGCCGGACTTCAGACCAAATGTGAAGACAAGGGCGACCATTGGCTCGTAAACGGCCAGAAGGTCTGGACGTCTTATGCGGATCAGGCTGACTGGATTTTCTGTCTCGTCCGTACAGATACCTCTACCAAGCATGAAGGCATTTCATTCCTTCTGTTTGATATGCAGAGCGAAGGCGTAGAAGCCCGTCCGATCAAACTGATCTCTGGGTCTTCTCCATTCTGCGAAACCTTCTTCAACGATGTGAAAGTGCCAAAAGACCAGCTTGTTGGTCGCCTGAATGGTGGTTGGGAAATTGCCAAACGCCTTCTCCAGTATGAGCGCTCCAACATTTCCGCGTCCGGTTTTGGTGGCGAGCGTACAGGCATTCCGCCAATCTATGAGATTGCGAAGAAATATGTCGGCACAGATGCAGAAGGTCACCTTCTGGACAATGATCTGCGCATGCGCCTTTCAGACCTCGTTATGTCTGAGAAAGCCTTCAAGCTGACGGTTGCTCGCATGGCTGAACAGTCCAAAGCGGGTGAAGAGGTCGGTCACACCGCCTCTATCATCAAATATGCGGCGGCCAAGTTTAACCAGTACAAGACAGAAATGACGGTCGAAACGCTCGGCTATCAGGGCCTTGGCTGGGAGGGCGAAGGCTTCTCTGAGATGGAGCTTCATGCGCCGAAAGCCATGCTGCGTGCGAAAGCGAACTCGATTGAAGGCGGCACCTCTGAGGTGAACCTCAACGTGATCGCGAAACGCGTACTCGGTCTCAAAGAGCATAAAGGCTAGAAATTGAAGTACTCGGGAGCTTGGGCGCCGCCACTGATTATGTGGATTTGTGCAGCCGGACTGTTTTGGGAAGTTGGTCGGCTCGAACGGGCACATCCTGACGGAAGCGGCCTTGGGCTAGTTCACTTTATGTGGGGTTCCGGTCTTCTTTTTGTCGGTACTGTATGGCTGGTGATCGGCTTGATTGTCGTCGCTATCCAGAAAAACAGCCGCCCGCGAGACGCTCAAAGCACCGAGACGATTTCGATTTCAGATCAAACAGATCAGGAATAACAGATGACATTCGTACTTACTGAAGAGCAGGGAATGCTCAAAGACGCAGCTCGTGACTTTGTGTCAGAGCAGCTTTCACTCACACACTTCCGCGCACAGCGTAATGCGGGCGCCAATGGCAAAGACCCGGAAAGCTGGGCGGCTATGGCCGAAATGGGCTGGTATGGCGTTCTGATTCCGGAAAGCTATGGCGGCTCTGAATTCGGCTATGTCGGCCTGGGGCAGGTTCTGGAAGCACAGGGTCGCACACTGGCGGCATCTCCGCTTCTGCAAACGGCACTTGTCGGCGTTTCAGCGCTCGTGCTTGGCGGGTCTGACGCACAGAAAGAAACCGTTCTGCCGAAAATTGCTGAAGGCAAACTGACAACCGCGCTCGCAGTTGATGAGCACGCCCATCATGCGCCAACTCAGATCGCGATGACGGCTGTTGCTGATGGCGGTGGCTTTAAGCTGAGCGGCAAGAAGACCTTCGTATCCAACGGTCATTTTGCTGACCTGTTCATCGTTGCGGCGCGTACATCCGGCAAGCCGGGCGATACAAGCGGTATCACTCTGTTCATGGTGCCACGCGATACCGACGGCCTGAAAGTGACTGAGCTGAATACGCTCGACTATCACGGCGCAGCAAACCTTGAGTTTGATGGCGTGGTTGTGCCGGCAGCAGACGTTCTGGGCTCTGTTGATGCGGGCTGGGATATTCTCGACCCGGTGATGGACCGTGCGCGTATTGGTCTTGCAGCTGAAATGCTGGGCCTGTGTGAAGCGGCCTTCGAAATGACGCATGAATATCTGCAAACGCGTAAGCAGTTCGGTCAGCTAATCGGCTCTTTCCAGTCTCTGCAGCACCGTGCGGCAATCATGTTCTCTGAAATGGAGCTCACCCGTTCATGTGTGGCAGCGGCGCTCGATGCGCTGGATGCTGGCCGTGACGATGTGGCTGAAATGGCCTCTCTGGCGAAGGCTAAAGCGTCTTCTCTGGCGCATCTCATGACCAATGAGACCATCCAGATGCATGGCGGTATCGGCATGACGGACGAGCATGATGCAGGTTTCTTCATCAAGCGCGCACGCGTTCTGGAATCACTTTTTGGCGGCGAAGGCTTCCACCGTGAGCGTTATGCGACGCTGATCGGCTTCTAGAATGCACGCAAAACTGTCCTGAAAAGAGACATTTATAAAAAAATTCCCGATTTAGGAGAAAGGCCCGGCATTCCCGGGCCTTTTTCTGTATAAGGGTTAACGGTAGTGGGGGCTAACTTAAGACCCTTCTCTTGGTTCGAGCGGCACAAATTTGGGATTTGGTGAAGTAATCACAGGAAAATTTTGAAGAAGTGCGGCTCGCAATTGTGAGACTTAGGGTTAACGTTACGCTCTGATAGAATCTGTTCCAGCTTGGTATGGTTGTTGCTGGGCTAGGCTGGAAACGCGCACAAGCGCGGTCTCAGATCAGGGAGACGTTATGAAGGTCGTGACGATTGGAAGCTTTAAGGGTGGTACGGGGAAAACCACGCTTGCAGCCGTTTTAGGAACTGCGCTGACACAGCGCGGTATCAAAACCCGTATTATTGAGCTGGAAAGCTCCACCAAGCCATTACAACGCTTTGAAGCCGTTCGTGAGTTCGCAGATCTGAACTCACCAAGCGTTCGTGACATTGTGCTTTCTGGTGGTCAGCCAGATGTGCAGGACTGGCAGATCGCGTTCCGTCAGACCTTTGCAGACGCTGCGCGCGAAGGCGTTGAGCTGGTCATTATCGACACGATTTCCATGTGGAAGCCTGAAGTGATCGCCGCGCACCTGCTGGCAGATCTTGTCATCACCACGGTTACGGAAAGCCCGGTCGATCTCTATCAGATCATGCCATCCAATGGCCCGAACATGCAGGCCAGCCGCCCATATTCCCAGCTGATCGACCTTGTGCGTCGCCATGCTGAAAAGGCCAATAAGGACAATTTCAACTGGTTCATGTGCCTGAACCGCAAATCCCATCTTCGCACGAAGATTGGCGAGAGCGTGCGTGATCGTCTGCAGGACTTCTGCGATGAGACCGAAATTCAGCTGATTGAAGGTCTGGTCGATCGTGTGGGGTATCGCATCATGATGGAAACCGGCATCACACCGATCGATGAACAGGAAGATCAACCGGTACAGCGCAGCCTTCTGGCAGCGCGTACTGAATCCCGCCGTCTGGCGAGCCAGGCTGTCGCAAGCCTTGGTATGTCCGTTCTCAATGACCAGATGGCATTCTCCTGATCGATTTGCCATCTGATCAAAGAAAAAGGCCTGAGCATTGCTCAGGCCTTTTCTGATTCTTCGGTGTCGCTTCGGCCTTAAGCAGGCTTGAGCGGACCATGTTCCAGAACTTCCTCAACCGTGCGCAGGCCCGGCTTAGGAGAGGTGACCAGAACGGCCATATTGCCCGGAAGGTGCTTGTTATCGAGCATTTTCTCGTGCGCTTCAGGAATATCTGACCAAGGGAAGACTTCTGACATGCACGGATCAATACGACGGTCGATCACCAGCTGGTTCGCCTGAGAGGCTTGCTTCAGGTTCGCAAAGTGAGAACCCTGAACACGCTTCTGACGCATCCAGAGGAAGCGTGCATCCATGGTCAGGTTGAAGCCGGTGGTACCCGCGCAGATCACAACCATGCCGCCACGTTTCACGACGAAAACAGAGACTGGCATTGTGGACTCGCCAGGGTGCTCAAACACCATGTCGACGTCTTTCTTGCCGGTGATTTCCCAGATCGCCTTACCGAATTTGCGCGACTCTTTCATATAGTCGTTGAATTCAGGTCCGTTGACCTTTGGAAGCTGACCCCAGCAATTGAAGTCTTTCCGGTTGAGCACGGCTTTTGCGCCCATACTCATCACAAAGTCACGTTTGGATTCGTCGGAGACGACGCCAATGGCGTGGGCGCCGGTCACAGCACAAAGCTGTGTCGCAAACGAACCAAGGCCGCCAGACGCACCCCATACGAGGACGTGCTCACCCGGACGCAGAACGTGCGGACGGTGGCCGAAAAGCATACGGTAAGCAGTCGCGAGCGTCAGCGTGTAGCACGCGCTTTCTTCCCATGTGAGGTGCTTAGGGCGAGGCATACACTGACGGGCCTGAACGCGACAGAACTGCGCGAAAGAGCCGTCTGGTGTCTCATAGCCCCAGATGCGCTGGCTTGGCGAGAACATTGGGTCGCCGCCATTACATTCCTCATCATCGCCATCATCCTGGTTGCAGTGAATGACGACTTCATCGCCCGGCTTTACGCGGGTGACTTTGCGGCCAACAGCCCAGACAATGCCTGCGGCGTCGGAACCGGCGACGTGGAAGTCAGCTTTGTGAACGTCGAAAGGTGAGATCGGCTCACCAAGACCTGCCCAGACGCCGTTATAGTTGACGCCAGCGGCCATAACGAGAACGAGAACCTCGTCAGAATCAATCTCAGGAACAGGCACCTGTTCCAGCTGCATAGCCTGATTAGGGCGACCATGGCGTTCACGACGAATCGCCCATGCATGCATAAATTTCGGCACGTGAAATTCCGGCGGAATCTCACCAACATCATAGATATCTTTCTGTTCACGTGCCTGCGTGGTCAAAGACATTAAGTTCTCCCCAAGAACGATACAAATTAGTCCGTCGTCGATTTTTTTTAACGTACGGCTCAGGTGAGGTAACCTGACCGATGAAGGGAAAGAGTCAAGAGGCTTTGCTGCGCCGCAATATTTTTTCCGGAGGGCTATTGCTCAAATCCCCGTAATAACGGCGCATTAAGCATAAATATTTCAGTTCTTGGCCGAAAGTACGAGCCTTCAACCCCTCAGATTGTGTTGCATTGCACACATTGGTGAGGTTATCTGGCGGGCGGGAGAAACAAAAAATGACTGAGACGCCATACCAACACGCGCCGGACAGGCCGTGGATTTTCCGTACTTATGCAGGCCATTCAACGGCTGCAGAATCGAATGTGCTGTATCGTAAAAACCTGGCTAAGGGACAGACCGGGCTTTCGATTGCGTTCGACCTTCCAACCCAGACTGCCTATGACGCCGACCACGTGCTTTCACGTGGTGAAGTGGGCAAAGTGGGTGTGCCGATTGGCCATCTGGGCGATATGCGTACGCTGTTCGACCAGATTCCGGTCGCGGAAATGAACACATCCATGACGATTAACGCGCCGGCCGCCTGGCTGCTCGCGCTTTACGTCGCTCTTGCTGATGAGCAGGGCGCTGACCGTAAGGCACTGCGCGGTACGACGCAGAACGACATTATCAAGGAATATTTGTCGCGCGGCACCTATGTGTTCCCGCCAAAACCAAGCATGCGCCTGATCGCAGATATGGTGAGCTGGTGTTACACCGAGACGCCGAAATGGAACCCGCTGAATGTGTGTTCCTACCACCTTCAGGAAGCCGGTGCGACGCCGGAACAGGAACTGGCCTATGCGCTGGCCACGGCTTGTGCAGTGCTCGACGCCACCAAGGAAGGCGGGCAGGTGCCGGATGAAGATTTCGCCATTGTATATGGCCGTATTTCTTTCTTCGTGAATGCGGGCGTGAAGTTCGTCACCGAGCTTTGTAAAATGCGCGCCTTTGTGGATTTGTGGGAAGAAATCGGGCGCACGCGTTATGGCGTGACGGACGAGAAATCCCTGCGCTTCCGCTATGGCGTTCAGGTGAACTCACTCGGCCTGACAGAGCCTCAGCCAGAAAACAACGTCTATCGTATTCTCATCGAGGCATTGGCCGTGACGCTGTCCAAGCGCGCGCGATGCCGTGCGCTTCAGCTTCCAGCATGGAACGAAGCGATGGGCCTGCCGCGTCCATGGGACCAGCAATGGTCACTGCGCCTGCAGCAAATTCTCGCTTATGAGACTGACCTTCTCGAGTTTGAAGACCTGTTTGACGGCAGCCATGTCATCGAAGGCAAGACAAATGAGCTGGCCGAAAAAGCCCGCAAAGAGCTTGCAAAGATCGACGATATGGGCGGAGCTGTTGATGCTGTAGAGTATATGAAAGCTCAGCTGGTTGAGAGCCAGCGTCAACGCGTTGCTGGCATTGAAAGCGGCGATCACATGGTGGTGGGTGTCAATGCGTATAAGGAGACAGAGGAGAGCCCGCTCTCTGCTGGCGAGAAGAGTATTCAGAAAGTTGACCCGCTTCTGGAGGCGGAGACGGTTGCGAAACTTAAGGCGTGGCGCTCGGCGCGCGAATCAAAGGCGGCCGACTCAGCGCTAGAAGATCTGCGCTCTGCGGCCGTTGAAGGTCGCAATATGATGGAGCCTAGCATTGCCGCGGCGAAAGCCGGTGTCACCACGGGTGAGTGGGGCGGCGTTCTGCGTGAGGTCTTTGACCAGTATCGCGGTCCGACGGGTGTTTCACTGGTTCTGTCTGCTGATCCTGAATCCAAGGAAGCCGAAATCAAAGCCGAGGTTGAGCGCGTGTCTGAGATTCTCGGTCGCACACTGACCTATGTTCTGGGCAAGCCGGGCCTTGATGGCCACTCAAACGGCGCAGAACAGATCGCTTCCAAAGCCCGCGAAGTCGGTATGAATGTCCGCTATGACGGTATCCGCTTCACGCCGGAAGAGATTGTCCGCCAGGCTGTAGAGGAAAAAGCGCACGTTGTGGGCTTGTCCATTCTGTCTGGTAGCCATGTCGATCTGGTGCGTGATGTTGCAGCCCGTATGCGTGAGGCTGGCATTGGCCATATCCCTCTCGTTGTGGGCGGCATTATTCCCCCGGAAGACGAGCTTGTATTAAAACAAGTTGGTGTTACACGTGTTTATACGCCAAAGGATTACAAGCTTAACGAAATCATGGCAGATGTCGTGTCTATCGTTGAGAAGAATGCAGGCGAGCTTGAAAACGCCTGATTGAGCATACGGTTTCCGGGGAGGAAACGTCCGGAAAGCATAAGAAGCCCACCCAATGTAGGTGGGCTTTTTTATTAGCTGTTTACCGCATCAAAAGTCTGCGCATAACGCCCTTCAGCTTCCGCAAATCGTTGGAAGTGGACGCGCTTAACGAGAATTTCGTCGGGCACTGTTTCGGCCGACATAATCTCCACGACTTCTTCTGTGAAGTCGGCCAACGGCATCGCCATTTCCCGTTCTGACTGGCCGGGTGTCAGTTCTGTTGCCACCATTGGAGGTGCCAGTTCGTGAACCCGGACATGGGTGTTTCGAAGCTGATAGCGCCAGGACTGGCTGAGCGAATGGATCGCTGCCTTGGTTGCCGAATAGACTGGATTTGAGGCCTTGGGAACAAACGCCAGACCTGAGGATACAGTCACAAGTGCGGCTTCGGGTCTGGATCGCAGTTGAGGAATAAAAGCTGCAGCCAGATCAATCACAGCGCTCAGGTTTGTGGAGATCGTGCGCTTCGCGCTGTCGAGAGATACCGGATCGGCGGTGTAATCTTCGTCTTCCATAATCCCTGCATTCAGAATGACAGCATCAAGGTCTGGATGGTCGTTCAGAACGCGCTCGATAAACGCCTTTAACGATGTCTGGTCGGCCACATCGAGACTGTAGCCATGCATTTCAGGATTGCGGTCGAGTGTATCTTTCAGCGATTCTGGCTTGCGGCCGGTAATGAGCAGTTGATTGCCTTTAGCTTGAAGGGCTTCAGCGAGCGCTTCGCCAATGCCCGAATTGCCTCCAGTGATCAGAATTTTTTTGTTGGTGAAGTTCATGAGTGACACCTTTCGATAACTCTGGCGACACATGAGTTTCTTGGTATAATTTAGAAAGTAGGCACCCAAAAGAATTATACTTACCCAAAAGAGAGTGTATTGAATTGTCTAAGGAAAAACTTCGAGCAGAATTGAAGGCAATTCCGAATCCGGACCCTGAACTGGATCGGCTGGTCACGGAAATCATTGGTCGCGTGGCTGACAAATGGACAATGCTGCTGATCGAAATTCTGACAGAAAAGGGGGAATGCAGGTTCGGTGAACTTGGCCGTGCCTGTGAAGGAATCAGTCAGAAAATGCTGACCCAGACGCTTCGGGCAATGGAGCGTGACGGGCTGGTGACGCGGACCGTGTTTCCTGTTGTCCCGCCCAAAGTGGTCTATGAACTCACTGAGTTGGGGCTTGGGCTCAGCAAGGCGTTTTGCAGTGTCTGGATCTGGGCCGAGGAGAATCGGGAGGCAATCACGCGCGCCCGTAGCGATTACGAAACGCGCGAGACCTGATCACTCACTTTATGCCTTGTCTGGTGTCTCGTCTTCGCCAGAAGAGAACAGCTTACCCTTCTCCGTGAGGAGAACGATGATCAGCGTCATCAGACCAAGCCCGACATAGCCGGTGACAACAGGGATAAGCGTGCCGTCAAACTGGTGCGCGATGAACCCGCCAATAGAGGCGGCCATGGTAGTGGTCGCAAAGCCCAACAGGCCAGATGCCACGCCTGCGATTCGGCCCAGAGGCTCCATCGCCATGGAATTGAAGTTCGGGCCGATAAAGCCGAAATTCATGAAAATCAGGGCGAACAGGATCATGAAGACGATCAGATTCGGTCCAAAGAAATGAACCGCTCCGAGCAGCAAAATGCTGAAGAAGGAGAAGCCAAACACGGCTGCATGCGAGATGCGTCTCTGCCCCAGTCTCTCAACCATGCGGGAGTTGGTGAAATTCGCAAGGCTGAGGGCCGCTGCGGGGATCGCAAAGCAATAGACGAAAATGTCCGGACGCTCGAACACATCGTTGAAGATCTGTTCTGAGGACGACACAAACGCAAACAGCGCACCGAAAATAATGCCGCTGGCCAGAACATAGCCAAGTGCAATACGCGTCTGGAACACGGTTTTATAAGCGTTCAGAACAGAAGCCGGGTCGATCGGCGTACATTTCTCTGGTGGTCGTGTTTCCGGCAAGCGGAAGAAGGACCAGACGAGCATGATAAAGCCGCCCGCAGCCAGAACGCTGAACGTGCTCTGCCAGACATGGAAGATATAGAGGATTTGCTGGCCCAGCATAGGCGCCAGGATCGGCACAACCATGAAGACCGTCATGACCAGAGACATGATGCGCGCCATGCCGCGCCCCACATAAAGGTCGCGCACAACACTGGTCGCAATCACGCGCGTACCGCCGGAGGCAATGCCGTGGCAGAAGCGCCAGATCAGGAATGAAGTGAAGTCCTGCGCCAGAGTACAGCCAATGCTGAAAAGGACGTAGGCAATGAGAACGCCGGTAAGAACGCGCTTTCGGCCAAATCTGTCGGTTACAGGCCCCCAGACGAGCTGGGACAGCCCGAAGCCGAACATATAGACCACAACGATCAGCTGCGCGTCATTGGCAGACGGTGCCCGAAGCGCCGTTCCGATTTCTGACATAGCCGGCAGCATGACATCGATGGCCAGCGCGTTCAGCGCCATCAGGCAGGCCGTCATTGCTACGAATTCTGGGGTGGAAATTTTAAGCGAAGGAGGTGACGCAGTAGACATGCGGTTTCGCTATTCCTTTTTCCGCCAATAGGGAACCAAAAAGAGTACGCTAGCACGTATTTGGAAAACTCTTCTGACAAGCCGGTAATTTTGATCGCCTGACGAAAAATAATACCTTTGCGAAACACGTAATTCTTCGCCTTGGAGCTGCGATGGCCCAATTTGTCGCCTTGCCGAGATAGCCCTGTTTGAGATATTGCGCAGCTCATGGCCCATTATACCGTTGCAGCACTCTATAAATTCACCCCGTTTCCTGACTTTGAAAGCTGGCAGGAAAAGATCCGCGCGCGCGCTGATGAGCTTAAAGCCTGTGGGTCTCTGCTGATCGCCAGCGAAGGCATTAACGGCACGATTGCCTGCCCGACTGAGGCGGCGATGGGGGAGATGATTGCCTATCTTCAGGCCATCCCGGCTATTGGTCAGCTGGAAGTGAAATACTCCCACGCGGATGCGCAGCCTTTCAAGCGCATGAAAGTGCGTCTGAAAGAAGAGATTGTGCGCATGGGCGTGCCGGGCATCGACCCGAACAAAACGGTTGGCACCTATGTAGAGCCGGAAGACTGGAATAAGCTGATTTCAGATCCGGATACGCTGGTCATCGATACACGCAACGATTTCGAATTCGACATGGGTACGTTCAAGGGCGCGGTGGATCCGGAAACGAAAACCTTCCGCGAATTCCCTGCATGGGTGGATGAGCATGTTGGTCGTCCGGGCGAGCGAAACGCCAAGAAAATCGCTATGTTCTGCACGGGTGGCATTCGCTGTGAAAAGGCGACGGCCTATGTGAAAGAGCTCGGCCATGAGAATGTCTTCCACCTTAAAGGTGGCATTCTGAAATATCTGGAAGTCGTACCAGAAGAGGAAAGCCTGTGGCAGGGTGAATGCTTTGTCTTTGACGAACGCGTGGGCATTAAGCACGGTCTCGAAATCGGCGAATATATCAGCTGCCATGCCTGTGGCCGGGGCGTCAGCCCTGAAGGTCAGAAGTCTGAGCATTATGTGCCGGGCGTCTCTTGCGATTATTGTCACGACAAATTTACCGAGAATGACAAAGAGCGCTTCCGTCAGCGCCAGCTTCAGCTGGAACTGGCGCGCAAGCGCGGTGAAGTGGCTATGGGCCCATCTGCGCAGCCAAAGGCAAAGCGTTTAGAGCGCGAACGCGCTGAACCACGGGATATAGAGGACATCTAGTCCATGTCCCGTCCTGTCCTTTATAGCTTTCGTCGCTGCCCTTATGCCATGCGGGCGCGGCTGGCCCTGCAGGCAAGCGGGCTTGAGGTGGAGCTTCGGGAAATTCACTTAAAGCATAAACCGGCTGCCATGTTGGAAGCCTCCCCAAAGGGGACTGTTCCAGTTCTGGTGTTACCCGACAAAGTGCTGGAAGAGAGCCTTGATGTGGCCTTTTGGGCTTTGCGGGCGGCTGACCCGGAAGGCTGGCTGTCGCCCTGGCAGGAAAACCGTGACGCGGCGGATGCTTTGCTTGCCCGCAATGACGGTCCGTTCAAACACCATCTGGACCGGTATAAATACGCCTCGCGCTATGAAGATGTGGATGCGAGCGAGCATCGCGCTGAAGGTCTGAAAGTGCTGGAAGACCTGAATGCCCGGCTTGAGAAGACTGGTTATCTGGGCGGTGAGTATTTCACTTTTCTGGATGCCGGTATCGCGCCTTTTGTGCGTCAGTTCCGCATTCCGGACAAAGACTGGTTTGATGATCTGCCCCTGCCTTCGCTGCTTAAATGGCTGCACGATTTCATGGAAAGTGAGCGGTTTGCAGGTGTGATGGCGAAATACAAGCTCTGGGAAAGTGGCTCTGAAGGCGTGACTTTCCCAAAGCCCGATCAGGTCTAGTCCAAGGCAAAGCTGAGGCTTGCAAAGCTGGTGGCGAAATCGGCGTTGTAGGCCGTTTCATTCACCGACATGGCCCATGCGGCATGGATATACCAGTCGCCTGCGTCTGGCCGCTCCATCTCGATCATGCCTTGCTCATTGGTCCGGAGCTTTACTGGCTCCATCATTTCATCCGTTCTGTTGATGTGGAGTGTTGCGCCCTCAACAGGCAGTCCAAAATACAGCAGTTGAAACTGAAGGGTCTCGGAACATCCCGCGCCCGGGCTGGTCAGCGGCAGAATTTCCAGCACATGGCCCACCGGCTGGCTGATCGTTTCGACCCCACATGCCTCATCACCTTCTGGCAGGATGAGGGCTTTCAGAAACCGCGAATATACTTCGGTGCCAGGCGCCGCCAGATCGCCGTTTTCCAGACGTGAATCGAGTATGGGGGTGATGCCTTCCTCTGCTGCATAGGCATTGAATGGCTCTGATGCGAGTTCGCTTCGGGACCGGAACGTCGTGAGAGACAAAATGGCAGGGCCTGTCAGCTCTGCGGGCAGGGGCAGGGGCTCACCCTGACGTGCAGACATCATCTCCGGTAAAAGAAAGCGTGTCCCATGAGCGGTGTGGAGGTTCAGAGATGAAAGTCTCGCCGCATCCAGCGCATAGTCGCCCACATCAGGGGCATGGCCCACAAATACGGATGCGGTCATCGCATGTGTTGTGTCATCCACTTCGATCCAGGCATCGTGTGCCTGTGCGGCGAGCTGCATGCAGGTGAGAGACAGGGCGGTCATGAGAGCTGTTCTGAACATTCTGATTGGCCTTTTTGTTCGCAAATCTTCAGGAGTTACGTCGCCAATCAGAAAAAAGGTGCAGTTTTTTATAAACATGTGCACCCGATCCCGGAAACGGAACGTAACCGGAGTCTCACGATCTTTTTTACGGGAGCTCCAGATGAGACTTAAACTTCTACTTATTACGGGCGCGGCGATGGCTGCGGGCATCACAGCTTACGCGTCCAGTCACCGCGAAGCGCCGGGTATTACCGAGCAGCCAAAGGTGGATGGCACCGATTTTTATATGTTCCGCAGCTATGAGCCGGGGCGTGAGGACTATGTGACCTTCATTGCCAATTACCAGCCGCTTCAGGCGCCATATGGCGGGCCGAACTATTTCACCATGGACCCGGATGCGCTATATGAGATCCACATTGATACCGATGCGGATGCTGTTGAAGACCTGACCTTCCAGTTTGATTTCGACAATAATCTTTCCGACGGTACTGGCATTGCGCTGACCGTGGGCGGGGAAAGCGTTCCTGTTCCACTGCGCGCGATTGGTAATCCGGGATCGCAGGGCACGCTGAACGAGACCGAGAGCTATGAGTTGTTCATGGTGACGGGCGACCGCCGTACTGGCGAGCGCGTTTCGCTCGGCACATTCTCCAAGCCGTTTGACAATGCAGGCAATAAAACCATTCCGGACTATCCGGGCTATGCCTCGCAATTTGTCTATCCGGTCTCTATTCCGGGCTGTTCCTCACAAGGTCAGGTGTTTGTAGGCCAGCGCGCCGAGGCATTCGCCGTTAATCTGGGCGCGATTTTCGACCTGGTGAACCTGGTGCCGATTGATGGCGACGTGCCGCTAAATGACAATGGCGATACCTTCCCGGGTGGCATTACGCAGGACCGGGCCAATGATGATCTGGTCGGTCAGGCCAATGTCACATCTCTGGCGATTGAAATTCCAATCGACTGTATTGATGACCCGGACAGTGACAGCATTATCGGTGGATGGACGACAGCGAGCCTGCCACAGGCTGAAATCGAAGATCCATCGCCAACCTATGAGCAGACCTCTTCTTATGGCGGGGCATATGTTCAGCAGTCCCGTCTGTCAGCGCCATTGGTGAATGAAGTGGTGATCGGCCTTCCGGACAAGGATTTGTTCAACGCCGCCGAACCGACGCAGGATAGTGCGCTGGCCACTTATGTGACCAACCCAACGCTTCCAGCCCTGCTCGATATTCTGTTCCGCGACGCTGTGAATGCTTCGCTCGGAACGAATATTGAAGACCTGGCGCCAAGCAATTTCCCGCGCAATGACCTCGTCGCAGCCTTCCTTACGGGCATTGATGGGCTGAACCAGCCAGCCAATGTGGTCGGGTCTGAAATGATGCGCCTCAATATGGCTATCCCGCCAACGGCGCGCGACGCGCAAAGCACGTTCGGCGTTGCAGGCGATGACCTTGCAGGCTTCCCGAATGGCAGACGTCCGGGAGATGACACGGTCGATATTGCGCTGCGTGTGGTGATGGGGGCGCTTTGCTATCCTGTACCAATTCAGGGTGAACCAACGGATCTGGGCCTGTGTACACCGGAAGATGCACCTGTCGGAAATGTACCATTCACAGATGGTGCCCCGATCAGTGCCAGCGAGTTGCAGAACAGCTTCCCATACCTGAACGACCCTATTCCGGGTGAAACAGGCTAGGAGGCGCACACCATGACACACTCGCGAACACTTTTGCAGGTTTCAAAGGCGGCGCTGCTGACAGGTCTTCTGGGCGTTTCGCTGGCGGCCTGTTCCGGAGGCGGGTCTGACAACTCGCCATTCCCGACACCAACGCCGGGGCCGACAGCCACGCCGACCCCTACGCCTACGCCGACGCCAACATCGCCGCCGCCTCCGCCGCCACCCGTGCCGGCAAGTCAGGCTGCATCACAGCTCGGCTCCGGGTTCAATATGGCTTACACCGAGCCCCCGCTCGGAACGCCGTATGACGCAGATCAGCTTAGCATTGCGGAGCTGACGGCGCAGGTCGATCCAATCGACATTACAAACCCATAGCCAGAGTGAGGGGCGGGCCCAGCCTCTCAATCCGGCAAAGAAAAAGCCCGCTCGAAAGCGGGCTTTTTTGATTTCTGAATGGGTGCGAAGCTTAAGCCACGCGCTCGACGAGCATTTTCTTGATCTCGCCAATCGCTTTTGCAGGGTTGAGGCCTTTCGGGCAAACCTGCGCACAGTTCATGATTGTGTGGCAGCGATAAAGTTTGAACGGATCTTCCAGATCGTCCAGACGCTCGCCAGCAGCTTCGTCGCGGCTATCGATCAGCCAACGGTAAGCGTGAAGCAGCGCTGCAGGGCCGAGATATTTGTCGCCATTCCACCAGTAAGACGGGCAGGAGGTAGAGCAGCAAGCGCAGAGAATGCACTCATAAAGGCCATCGATCTTGTCGCGGTCTTCAGGTGTCTGCTTCCACTCTTTCTCAGGTTCCGGCGTATCGGTTTTAAGGAAGGGCTGCACATAAGCGTGCTGTGCGTAGAAATTGGTGAGGTCCGGCACGAGGTCTTTGACGACCGGCATGTGCGGCAGAGGTGCAATCGTGATGCTGGAGCCAGCAATCTCATCCCAGCCTTTGGTGCAGGCGATGGTGTTGCGGCCGCCGATGAGCATGGCGCAAGAGCCACAAATACCTTCACGGCAAGAGCGGCGGAAGGTCAGCGTCGCATCGACATTGTTCTTGATGTAGATCAGGACGTCCAGAACCATCGGGCCACATTTGTCCATGTCGACAAAATAAGTGTCCCAGCGTGGGTTGCCGTCAGCTTCCGGGTCGTAACGATAAATCTTGAACTTCTTGACGTTCTTTCCGTCAGGCTTTGGCCAGGTTTTGCCTGTCTGTACCTGAGAGTTTTTTGGAAGCGTCAGCTGAACCATAATGATCCGTCCTTAATTCATCATATCGCGCAGCACTCTGCGCCAGCCCTAACATTAAGTCGTGTGAGAGACTTATGACAGATTTAGTCTGATGACGAGATGTGTCGACCGATTTTTTGACGAAAGTCTGCCCTGATTAATCAAAAACTTCGGCAGTCGAGGAAACATTCCCATCCCAGTCCGGGTCTGTGATCACCGTGCGCGATGCAATTCCCATAAAAATGAACTGAGTCAGGGCCATCTGCAGGACATAGGCCAGCAAAATTACACCAAATCCAGCGAACGCGACAGGCGATTCAAGGATGTCGCTCACGTTGACTGTGCTGAAATCTCCGCTCGCGGCAAGTGCGCTGCCAAACAGTATCGCGAAAGCTGCGATCTGAAGAATAGAGGTCACCAGATACATCGCCAGATAGACGATAATATAGGCTCCAAATAGCTTCCAGAACCGGCCTTTTGTCACTTTAAAGGCGCTTGAAAATTTGACCTTGCCATCGCGCAGCGTGAGCGCCGCCGCAGGGGCAAGCCGTATGCCGAAATAGACCAGCGGTGCATAGATCAGAAGCTGGATAATCATGGCGACGACAAAGGCCGATTCCGGTGAGGCAGCCGTTGCCACAATCGTAACTGCGCTCAGAACAATCATGGCAATCACCATGATGATGAATGCCAGGATGAAAGTGCCAATCCAGAGGAAATAGACGCCAATCGTACGCCATTCTTCCTTGCCGAATTTCAGCGAGAACCCTTCATTGCGCACATACCGGCGCAGCGCCGACGTTTCGAACATGGCCATAAGCGCCATCGTCACGGGCATGGCAAGTATGCCCATGCCGAAGATTGGCCCCATAATAGACAAGGCTTCTTCGGGCGTGGGCTCTGCGCCTGTTGCAGCCATACCAAGGAATGGCGCCAGGGCATCGAAATAGAAGTACAGGAATATGATGGTCGCGCCGCCGACAATGACAGCATTGGCCAGAAGCCATTTCCACACAAAGCCGCCTGGGCCTTTCGTGTTCACAAAATGCAAAAGCGCTGAACTAAAGCTGAAGCGTTCCATCACACTCCCCCCAAACTATACCTGCCCTAAAGGAAGGCTTAGCTCAGAGGTGCGTGATTTGAAAGTACCCGTTTCAGGCGAAATTCGCGCCGCCGTGTTTTGCAGGTTTATCAGGCGTTCAAAGCGTCAGCAGGTTCAGTTTGCTTTGCGCGCTGAAATTAGGAAGGTCAGGCAGCGCGACGGCAAGTTCGGCATCGCTTAGCCCGAACCAGCGCCCCAAGGGCTCGGCAAATTGAGAGACAGAAACCGACGGGATGAGGCGACCGCTGCCGACATCGGCGTCATGGTCGAAATCATAAGGCGGAATATCGCCGAAAATGGTCTGGCCCTGTACCGCATCACCCACCACGAAATGGTGTCCGCCCCAGCCATGATCTGTCCCGTCGCCATTAATGGCGAGCGTGCGCCCGAAGTCGGAGGCTGTGAACAGCGTGACGCTGTCGCCAAGGCCGAAGGCATCCATGACCTGCATGAAACTGGTAATGCCATTATCGAGGCGCTGATGTAGAACGGGCAGGGTAGAGGCTTGTCCGGAATGGGTGTCAAACCCGCCCATGCCGACGAAGAAAACCTGGCGGCGCATGCCTAGGTCATCGCGGGATTGGATCGTTCTGGCGACCGCGGCGAGTTGCTGACCCAGTCGGTCTGATCCGAATACGACCGGCAGTTCTGCCGCATTCTGTGTCGCCTCATTATAGGCTTCATTGACATGCAACGCATTGCTCATGGAATTGGCCACATCGCGACCAATCAAATGGCTGTCTCGATAATCGCCCGCCTCGAGGAATGTGCGCAGGCGTTGGTAGGCGGCTTCGCCTTCCTGCGAGTTTCGCAAATAGGCGAGCTGGTTCAGAATATCGAATTCCGCCGCGCCATCCGTGCCGAGTTGATAGGGCTGCACGTCACTACCTGTCAGAAAGACCGAGTTTCCATTGGTGGAAATGGCTGTGAACTCTTCGTTCGAATTGGCAAGTGCGGCCTGTGCCGCGTCGGCAAATCGACCGCCCCATCCAAATTGGGCCCCCTCTGGCCGGTTGGCCATCCAGGTGGACTGCTGGTCATTGTGAGAGAAAAGCCGTTTGGGCCGCAGCGCCGACCCGGCATAATATTCGTCCCTGGTGAGCGGCGCGATCAATGGGCCAACATTGCCCACAATGGATGCGCGCCCCTGTTCAAACAGGCCGTGAATACCGCTTAGTTCCTCTGGCAGGGCAAATTGGCGCGTGCCGAAATCAGCGCCGTTTAAAGGGTTTAGCGCCAGCAGTCTGTCACGGCTGCGCGTCGACCCGCCCGCCATGTATTCATACTGGTTCAGAAGCGAGCCACGTATCTCTGCATACCGGTCATAGCTCGTCTGGTCATAGGGCAGGACGGTGTCGTTACAATCCATCCCGCCGAACAGGAAGATGCAGACCAGCGCCTTATACCCATCCGTTTCGGCGGCACTGGCTTGCTGAAAGGAAGAGAGCGCCCCAACAAAGCCGGAAGCCGAGGCAGCGGACAATCCTGCGGCGCCTGCATAGCGAAGCATGTCACGGCGAGAGAGTTTCATCGGATTTTTCCTCATCGCTGCACCAGATAGTCTGGTGAAGTCATGATCAGCAGGACAGCGGCTTTAACACGGTCCAGCCTTCCATTGTCTTCCGGGTCGGTATCGCCTGAGACATAAATCGCAGAGACCAGATCAGCGATATTCTGGCGGGTTTCCGGGCTGAGCGTGTCATAGGTCATAAAGGTGGAAAGGTGGTCGAGCAGGGCATCCACATCATCGGCCAGCTCAATCTCGGTGGAATAATCCGGCAGGAAAGTGTGATCCTCTACATTGGAGGAATAGCCCGAATAGCCATGTGTGAAATAGGTCATGAAATTGGCATAGCCGGGGATGGTGCCCGCATTCATGATCTGCAATTCCGGAACCGTCAGTCCCGCTTCGCCGGACAGCGTGCCGGGAGCGATATAGCCGGGCCGGTAAAAGTTGAACACACTTGGCGACCCATAAGGCGACTGAGAGAGAAGATCGCCAGAATGGCTGATCATCAAATAATAGGCATTTTCAGGCGCCAGCGGGGCGGCGTTGAAGGCGCGGGCCCAGTGAACAAAGCGAATGACCGGTTCTCTGATCTTGCCAAACGTGTTTCCGGTGAGGCCTGCATCGCCAATGGCATCCTCATCCATCAGAACAGCGGCAATGGTCGCGGCAAGGTCGCCGCGCTGGCCGGTGCCAACCACATCCCCATTCGGCAGGGTATAGCTGCCGGAATTGAAGGCGGTTGCGACACGGCTCACATAGTCCGGGGCAGGCGAACTGGTTGTGAAACGCTGGATCAGCTGGCGCCCGATAAACGGGCCGACATTTGGATGGTTGAACAGGGTGTCGAGGGCGATATCGATGGACTCTTCTGGCCCGGTGCCAGCCGGTATCGTGGTGCCAAGGAAGGTCTTTTCGAGGCTGGAGTGCTGGTCTGGATAAGCGACCATGGGCGAGGTCCATGCATCGTCGGGAAGGTCTGTGTACCAGAAGGCATCAGCGTTCAGGCTGAGCCCGGTAAAGACGCGCGCCAGGCCGGTAATGTCGTCATTGGTATAGGTTTCGATCGCCGCGCCTGTGCCATCCGTGCGCTCGCTGCCATCGAGGTTCAACTCGCTTAGTCCGATGGTGAAGAGCTGCATCACCTCGCGGGCATAGTTCTCATCTGGCATGCGGCCGGTGTTTTCATTGCCCTTCCGGTTTTGAAGAAAGGTCAGATACTCACCCATGGCCGGGATATAGGTGACTGCCTCCAGAAGATCGCGGAAATTGCCGAGTGCGTGAGTGGCCAGCACATCCTGATAATAGGCAACGGCTTCGGGCTTACCTGATAAATCATCATCGGAAATATTGGAGATGACCATGATTTGCGAGAAGGCGAAGGCCATGCGCTGGCGCAGCTGATCCTGGCCCTGAATGGCATTCAGATAGAAGGACGCGCGCGGGGAATTGGTGGCCGGAAAGGTTGGATACCCATTTTCATGTCGGCCATCCGGTGAGGCCAGGAAAGCCGTCACATAGGGCAGGTTCTGGCTGATCGGCGCAAGTAGCTGGGCCTGAAACCAGTCTGAAGCGTTGGTGCCTGTCAGCGTCTCAATTTCAGAAGGCGTCGGGCCGAATGTTGCCTGTGTCAGAAACCGCGCCGTTTTCTCTGCGGTCGAAAAGACATCATCTGACGCAACGGGCTGGGTTGGCGTCGGTGTGGGCGTAGGCGTTGGTGAGACAGTCGGCGTTGGTGTCGGCGTTGGTGTCGGCGTGTTGCCGCTCGGAGGGTTGGAGTTTCCGCCGCCGCCACCACCGCCGCTACACGCTGCGAGGACAGTGAGCGATGCTGCCGAGAATATTACAAATTTACGGAAACGACCGCCGCGGTTCGCCATGTTCCACCACCCAAAATCACAACCTTGTGTGCGATTAAGGGCGGCAAAGTTTTAAGAAATCTTACGCAGCTGTTTACGATTTGAGGTAAACCGAAAACGTGATCGCCTAGTCAAACACACTGGCCGTTTGCGGGTCTGACCAGTTCGGGTCGGTCAGCGCAGCCCGTATGTCGCAATGGGTGAGCCATTAAAAAAGCCGGGCATGTGCCCGGCTTTCTTTGGATTTCGAACTGTCGAACGCGCTTAGTACACGCGGGCCTTCGGCTTGATGTACTCAATGTCGTTAGACATGGTGTAGGAGTGAACCGGACGGTAATCGATGGTGACATTACCCAGTTCATCACACCATGCGAGCGTGTGCTTCATCCAGTTATCGTCATCACGATCAGAGAAGTCCTCACGGGCGTGTGCGCCGCGGCTCTCCGTACGGTTGACCGCGCCGTTCACGGTGACAGCTGCCTGTGCGATCAGATTGTCGAACTCAAGGGTTTCCATGAGGTCGGTGTTCCAGATCATGCCACGGTCAGACACTGCGATATCCGGAATGCCTTTATAGACTTCTTTGATCGCTTCAACGCCTTCAGACAGGATCTCACCGGTACGGAAGACCGCACAGTTTGCCTGCATGGCTTTCTGCATCTGAAGACGCAGGTCAGCCGTTGGCGTGCCGCCGGACGCGTTACGGTATTTGTCGAGACGTGTAAGCGTATTCTCGCCCGTGCTCTCGGTGAATTCTGGCTGAGATGCGCCAGCTTCGGTGGTTGCACCAAGGCGAAGGCCCGTTGCACGACCAAAGACCACGAGGTCGATAAGAGAGTTAGAACCCAGACGGTTCGCGCCGTGTACGGATACACAAGCCGCTTCACCCACAGCGTAGAGACCTTCAACGATCGCATCCGGATCGCCGTCTTTCAGGGTCAGAACTTCGCCGTGATAATTGGTCGGAATACCGCCCATATTGTAGTGAACCGTTGGCAGAACCGGAATTGGTTCTTTGGTTACGTCCACACCCGCGAAGATTTTCGCAGACTCAGAAATACCTGGCAGACGCTGATGCAGAACAGCCGGATCAAGGTGGTCGAGGTGCAGATAGATATGGTCTTTATGCTCGCCAACGCCGCGACCTTCACGGATTTCCATCGCCATACAGCGGGAAACAACGTCACGTGAGGCAAGGTCTTTCGCATTCGGCGCATAGCGTTCCATGAAACGCTCGCCCTCAGAGTTACGAAGAATACCGCCTTCACCGCGTGCACCCTCAGTGATGAGGCAGCCCGCGCCGTAAATGCCGGTTGGGTGGAACTGAACGAATTCCATGTCCTGAAGCGGAAGACCTGCACGCAGAACCATTGCGTTGCCGTCACCCGTACAGGTGTGGGCAGATGTACACGAGAAGAAGGCACGGCCATAACCGCCGGTCGCCAGAACCACTTTCTGAGCGCGGAAACGGTGCAGTGTACCGTCATCCATTTTCAGAGCCGTGATACCGCGACATACGCCATCATCATCCATGATGAGGTCGAGCGCGAAATACTCGATGAAGAACTCAGTGTCCTGTTTTACGCACTGACCATAAAGCGTGTGAAGGATAGCGTGACCGGTACGGTCAGCTGCGGCACAGGTACGCTGTACCGGTGGGCCTTCACCAAAGTTCTGCATATGGCCGCCAAACGGGCGCTGATAGATTTTGCCTTCTTCTGTCCGGCTGAACGGCACACCATAGTGCTCCAGCTCGTAAACAGCGGCAGGTGCTTCACGCACCAGATATTCAATCGCGTCCTGGTCGCCCAGCCAGTCAGACCCCTTAACGGTGTCATACATGTGCCAGCGCCAGTCATCCGGGCCCATATTCTTAAGGGAGGCAGCAATGCCGCCCTGAGCCGCAACGGTGTGCGAACGCGTTGGGAAAACCTTGGTCACACATGCCGTTTTCAGGCCGGCTTCGGCGCTGCCGAGAGCGGCGCGAAGGCCAGAGCCACCAGCACCAACGACGACAACGTCATAAGTGTGATCAATCCAGGTATAAGTCATCTGTTCAGCCTCTTATCGGTTGTTCTGCTTAAGCGCCCAGTCCGATCCGGACGATGGAATAGGCCGCAGCAGCGAACAAAGCGATGGATACAAATGTGTTCAGCATGAGCAGAACAGCGCGGGTGGTGTGCTTGGCGATATAGTCTTCAATCACGACCTGCATACCAAGACGCATGTGATAGAAAGCTGCGCCGGTGGTCAGCAGAAAAAGGATCGCCACGAGTGGGTTGGACACATAGTCCACTGCGCCCTCATAACCGCCCTGAATGGCGCACATCAGCGTCAGAAGGGAGAGAGGGACGAGAACGATCAGCGCAATTGCGGTGACACGTTGTTTGATGAAGTGACCAGCGCCTTCTTTGGCAGAGCCAAGGCCACGAACGCTGCTCAGCGGTGTACGGATAGATTTCCCAGCCATTTTAGAACTCCACCACGCTAGTCAGAATGTAAGCCCATACGACAGCCGTTGCGACAGCGGCGAAAATAATGGTCATCCATGCGGTGACATTCGCAAAGCCCGGCGCATAGCCTTTGCCAGCGTCCCAGAACAGGTGACGAATGCCATTTGCGAGGTGGTACATCACAGCAGCGGTGAAGCCGATCTGGACAAGCAGGCCGATTGGTGAGCCAATAATACCCGCATAAGTTTCGTACGCGCTTTCGCCCATGGTGATTGCGATCAGCCATCCGACGATCACAAAGGTTCCGAGATACAATGCGATGCCCGAAGCACGGTGGAAAATGGAAGTTGCCATGGTGACATGCCACTTCCAGTTCATGATGTGCGGTGACAACGGACGTGTGTCGTTCCAGTCGTTTGCCAATTCGGCCCCCTTGAGATCCGGTATGTGTGTGGTTCAGGTTCTAGAATTCAAATCAATATAGTCAATGTCTTGGTGAAATATGTCTCTTCGTGAAATCACATTTTCTTCGTTTTGTCTCGTTGTGTCCGTGTTCAGTGCGGCCTCAGCGACGGCGCAGACCTCAATCATGGACATTGTCGAAGAGTATGAGGCCTTAGTTCTGGAGTATTCTCCGGACGCGCGTGCCCGTGAAACCGGGGTTGCAGCATCTGAATGGCCGGATTTGACACCTCAGGGCGCGCTTGAAGCACAGCGCGAACTCACCAGACTTTATGACCTCCTCAATAGCATGGATAGCGAGGCATTATCCGAACAGGACAGTCTTAATCGCGCAATTCTCGCTACGCAGATATCAGACTATTTGACGACATTCGTACTGGATGAAGAACGCATGCGCATTGGCGGGCATACCGGGTTCCAGCTGGAAGTGACCTATGGCATTTCGCGCACCGTGATTCGAAACGAAGCTGATGTTGTTGCCACCATTGCGCGCCTGAATGCCGTGCCAGCCTATCTTGATGATGTGCGCGCCAATTTAGAGCGCGGCCTTGTCGAGGGCTTTGTGGCGTATGAAGACCCGCTGAAAGACAGCACGGATCAGCTCCGCGCGCAGGTGGATGCCCCGATTGAAGAGACGCATTTCTTTGCGCCCTTCCTCAGCCTGCCGGACAATATCTCTGAGGACCGACAGGCTGAACTCACCGAAGAGGCGCGCGCAGCCACGCAGATAGCTCAGGGCGCCTTTGCCGACATTCTGACCTTCCTTGAAGAGGATTATGCCCCGCATACGCGAGAGTTGCCGGGCATTGGCACGGTTCCGGGCGGGGAAGCGTATTATCAGACGGTGCTTGTCCTTCACACAACGCGCGAAGACCTCACCCCGCAAGCCGTCCATGAGATTGGCCTTTCAGAAGTGGCCCGTATTCGTGGCCAGATGGATGAGATCATCGAAGAGGTCGGCTTTGAGGGCAGTTTTGAAGAGTTTCTCGCCTTTCTGCGCACAGACCCGCAATTCTATGCGCAGACCCCAGAAGAGCTGATGATGCGTGCTGCACGCATCGCCAAGGATCTCGACTATTATATGCCCGGCTATTTCGGCGTGCTGCCGCGCCAGCCTTATGGCGTTGTGCCAGTGCCAGAGGCCATCGCCCCTGGCTTTTCAACCGGGCTCTATTTTCCGGCCGATATGGATCAGGGCCAGGCCGGCGAATACTGGGTGAACACCTATGCGCTGGACCAGCGCCCGCTCTATGAACTGCCCGCACTTACTGCGCATGAGGCTGTGCCGGGCCACCATCATCAGATTGCCCTCATGCAGGAATTAGAGGGCGTGCCGGAATTCCGCCGTAACTTCTTCTCCACTGCCTTTATTGAAGGCTGGGGGCTGTATTCTGAAACACTGGCCGGTGAAATGGGGCTTTATAAAACGCCTTATGAGCGCTTCGGTAAGCTGTCTTACGAGATGTGGCGCGCCTGCCGTCTGGTCGCCGATACAGGCATGCATGCCATGGGCTGGACGCGGGAAGAGGCCGAAGCCTGCTTCCTTGAAAATACCGCGCTTGCGCCGCTCAATATCGAAACCGAAGTCACCCGCTATATCAGCTGGCCAGGCCAGGCGCTTGCCTATAAAATTGGTGAGCTGACCATACTGGGCCTGCGTGATGAAGCGCGTGAAGCACTTGGACATGATTTCGATATCCGCGCATTCCATGACGAAGTTCTGGGGCAGGGCACTTTGCCGCTTGGCCTTCTGGAAACCCGCATCCGCGCCTGGATTGAAGAACAGGCGGGGGAGTAATCCCACGCCTGCGGTATGACCTTATACTTTCGGTATGAACGCGCCGGGTTTTCCTCTTCCTCCAGATTTTGCCGAGTATAAAACCCGGACAGAACGCTATATCGAACAGGCCAGCTGGTTTCCGTTTCAATGGGGGCGGCCCCTTGGCGCGAAAACGCCAGAGGGCATGCCGACAGATTTCTTCAGGTATGATGCGCGCCGCTTTACGCGAATGATTGAGCGCGCCGAGCATATGCTCCGATGCCTCATCATCTGGCTGGCTTATCTGACCCTTCATCGCGTCGAGACAGAACGCCTTTCAGACTTTGCCTGCCCCTGCAGATTGCCTTTTGGCGGAGGCGGTTCCGGGGCCGCTTCAGCGCCCAATCATCCGGATATGATCGCCCGCGGTATTCCGGTATATGAGCCGCGCCTTCCTGCCTTTCGCATCAGCCTGCCAGATGGCGAAGTCGTTCGCCCCTTTGGGGTAGAGGGCGGTAGGGCGGTGGGGGATGGGCGTTCTGTGCGCACGCCGAGGCCTCGGAATGACGCCATATTGTCGTCCGGCCTGTTGATTATGCGGCTTGAACGGCTGGGGGATATTCTGGACAGCATTGAGCCCCGCGCCATGCGCTTGGCGCAGGTCTGGGTCGGGCGTCTGGTGTCAGGCGAGACACCGTCTGTCGACCCCGCAAGCGACATCAAAGTCCCGGCGCAGTGTTGGGGCACATCTTCGAAAAACCAAAGGCCAGACGTTCTTAGCGATGACAGGTACGAAATTCTGCCGCTGAAAACGCATGACCCACCGGATGCACTTTTGAAAAATGCATCGAAAGAGGTCTGTGACGACTTAACCGCCTTACATGATGTCGCCCTGCGCGCCGCAGCCGCTTTCAATGCGCACTGTGGTTAGCAGTGCACGACAATTTCCCTCATCCCAATCCTTCTCCCTCTGGAGAAGGGTTTTTCCGCATTCAGGCGGGCCTGTTTTTCATATTCCTCGCTTAACCATTCTGTGGCAGATTGCGCCTGAACGCGGTCAGGGGAGGGGCAACCATGATCACAACGGGTTCAGTTCTAACACTGTTTCTGGCCAAGGCCTTTGGCGGGTATATGCTTGCAGCGGGGCTTTCCGGCCTGACAATGCGCAAGCGCTGGGTAAAAATCATTGACGAGATGAAGGCGAGCGCCGCCATCTCTTATCTTGCGGGCATAGTTGTTTTCGCCATTGGGTGCTGTGTGGTTGGTTTTCACAGCTTTTGGACCGACCCGCTGGCTGTGCTGATCACGCTGATCGGCTGGGGCGCTATACTGGAAGGCGTTCTGTTTTTGGTGATGCCCGGGCTGATCCTGCAATACAGCGCGTCTTTGCTGCGTCCTGCGGCGGTCCCGTTTATCGCCGGGCTGGCCGGTGGTGCAGGGCTGGCACTTTTCATTGTCGGCCTGTTCGGTCGTGTGAGCTGAAGCCATGGGATTGGTAATTCTCACAATGGCCGTTATTTTACCGGCCATTCTTCTGACGGGCTGGTTCATTTTCCGCAACTGGCCATGGTTCATGATCTGGGCGGTCTTATGTTTTGCGATCACCCAGTTCTGGTTCTCTTCGGCCGATAGTGCGAAAAGCCTGGCCGCGATCATATTCTATGTGCAGGCCGGGGCTTCGGTGCTCGGCGGGGCGGCGCAGGGCATTAGATTGGTACTGATGGGGGAGGTGCCCTTCTCCTTTCTGGATGATGACATTAAGTGAGGGAGCCCTGACAGGAGACCCGTTTCATGCGCCTCACTATTGTTGAAACCGGATTGCCACCAGAAGACATTCGGGACGATTATCCGGGCGGATATCCGGTCATGTTTGAGGCGTTGTTTGCGAAGTCTGACCCGGAGATGACGTTTGAAACGGTCTCTGTGGTGAAGGGCGATGCGCTGCCTGATCCGGAAGGTCTGGAGGCTATTCTGATCACCGGGTCTGCCTTTGGCGTTTATGATGAAACGCCATGGATGCGCCCGCTAAAGGAATGGATTGGCTTTGCGGCTGAACAGAAAGTGCCGATGATTGGCATTTGTTTCGGTCATCAGGTCATCGCAGATGCGCTGGGCGGCGATGTGCGCAAGTCAGACAAGGGGTGGGGGCTTGGCCGCCATACCTATCAGGTGGAAACCCAGCCTGCATGGATGGGCCCAGACGCACGAGACACCTTCTCCGTCGGCGTGAGCCATCAGGATCAGGTGCTCGCTCCGCCAGCAGATGCGACAATACTGGCGGGAAATGAGTTCGCACCGCATGCGGCGCTCATCTATTCACGCGGACCTATTTTGAGTTTTCAGGGACATCCCGAGTTTGATGATAAATTCCTGACCGACCTTTATGAGGCCCGCAAGGGCAGGCCATTGTCTCAGGCGCAGGTGGATGACGCGCTTTCGAGCTTCAAAACGCCCGATGACAATGACCTGATGGCTCGCTGGATGGTGAGTTTCCTCAAATCATCCTAGGCGGCCAGTTCACCTGACATGATCTTCACCTGTTCGGTGGAGTCCTTGATCAGGTTTGTGGCCTGCGCAATGCCGTCCACACCTTGGGAGATATTGGTGATGGCGGTCGTGGCATCACGCATATTGTCAGAAATATCGCGTGTGACGCAGGCCTGCTCTTCTACCGCGCCAGAGATGGACACGGCGATGCTGTTCACCTGGGCGATCACGTCAGCAATTGCTGATATAGCGGCGACAGCATTGTCGGTGGAGGTTTGAACGGCCAGAATCTGACCGGAAATTTCCTCCGTGGCACGCGCGGACTGACCCGCCAATGCCTTAACTTCGCCGGCGACAACGGCGAAGCCGCGGCCCGCATCACCTGCGCGGGCTGCCTCGATGGTGGCGTTTAACGCCAGCAGATTGGTCTGTTCTGCAATATCGGAGATCAGTTTGATGACCTGTCCGATTTCGCGTGCAGAACCAGAAAGAGAAGAGATTGCCTCATTGGCCGTGTTGACCTTGTCGACCGCTTCGCTCGACACAGACCCTGCGCGGGCAACCTGTTGCGAAATCTCTTCAACAGAGGTTGCAAGCTGGCTGCTGCCTGCGGCGACATTCTCGACATTGTTCGAGGTTTCGCGCGCTGCGGCAGAGGCTTCGGTGATCTGAGCGGCCGCGTTTGTCACGGCTTCGAGGATTTTGGCGAGGTCGGTATCGACATGCTGTGAGGTCTCGGCGCGCTTGCGGCGAGCCAGAACCTGCGCAGTAATGTCTGTTGCGAATTTGACGACTTTGAACGGGCGACCATTCATGTCGAAAATCGGATTGTATGTCGCCTGAATGAAGATCTCTTTATTGCCTTTGCCGAGGCGGCGATATTCAGCCGACTGGAATTGACCGGCCTTCAGCTGACGCCAGAAATCGGTATAGGCCGTGCCCTGATCTTCGGGTGCAACGAACATGGAGTGGTGGCGGCCCACAATCTCATCGAGGGCGTAGCCAACGGCATTGCAGAAATTCTCGTTCGCATCGAGGATTTTGCCATCCAGGTCGAAATGGATCACCGCCATGGAACGGTCAATCGCGTTCACCTGGCCCTGGTCGCCAGCGCTTTTGAGCTTTTGAGCGGTGATATCGGTCGCGATTTTGATCGCGCCGGTAACCTGCCCATCGGAATTGATGAGTGGGTTATAGCTGGCCTGAATCCAGATTTCCTTGCCCGCTTTGGTGAAGCGGCGGAATTCTGAGGCGAAGAATTCGCCCTGGGCGATCCGTTGCCAGAAGTTTTTGTAATCGGAAGATGAGCGGTCTTCCTGAGAGAGGAACATTGAGTGGTGCTGACCCACTATTTCGGATAGCTCATATCCCACAGCATCAAGAAAATTTTGGTTGGCATCCACAATGGTGCCGTCTGGTTTGAATTCGATGATTGCCTGTGAACGGTGAAGTGCTTTCAGCCGCGTGGCGTTCTGGTCTGTTTGTTTAAAAGTTAATCGCATCATTTAGCCCTTTTATTTTGTATTTTCTCAAAGAGCGCTCCGACGAAGAGCTGAGGAGTGTTTACAGTGTAAAGGATTGCCTGAGGCTTTTTGCGCCTTCCGGAATTTTTAAAGGCCGATTAACGGAAAATGGCGGCTCACAAGGAGCCGCCAAATGGAAAGTTTCTGATTTTCAGATCGTTAGGCAATCTAAGATGGTAAATCCCCTAACGTGCCCGTCATTTACGACCTTGGTCGATTTTAACCAGCTAAAGATGCAGATCGTGACTTCACTTTCTGCGTGGAGGTCTGAATTTCACGGGTCGCATCTGCAATAGAATTGATGCCGCGATTGATGTTGGTGACCGCATTGGTCGCCTCAGACATGTTCGCAGAGATATTGCGTGTGACCACGGCCTGTTCTTCAACCGCGCCAGAGATGGAGACGGAGATTGAGCTCACGTCTTCAATGACTTTTGCAATCGCAGAGATCGATTCAACGGCTTCTCTCGTCATATCCTGAATGGAGGAAATCTGTTGGCCGATCTCTTCACTCGCGCGGGAAGATTGAGTCGCCAGCTGTTTGACTTCGCTGGCAACGACCGCAAAGCCGCGCCCCGCATCGCCTGCACGAGCGGCCTCAATTGTGGCATTCAGGGCGAGCAGGTTTGTCTGTTCTGCGATGTCAGAGATCAGATTGATGATTTCGCCAATCTGATCAGCCGATTTTGCGAGCATGTCGAAACGTGCACCAGCCTGGCTGGCTTCGTTCACGGCATGTCGGGAGATGTCCAGCGCCTTGGTGGCTTCAGTTGAGATCTGCTCAACCGAAGAGGCCAGCTGGGCAGAACCATGAGCGACGTTCTCAACGCTGGAAGCAGTTTCAGAAGATGCCATTGCGGCTTCTTCTGCCTGTCCTGCGGCGTTGCGAACGATTTGTTCGATCTCAGAAAGCTCGCGGTCGATTTCTTTGGAGGTTTCGCCACGCGCCAGGCGCGCTTCGACCTGAGACGTCACATCGGTCGCAAACTTGATGACCTTGTACACCTTGCCGGCATAATTCTGGATGGGCGTGTAAGTCGCCTGAATATAGACGGCCTTGCCAGACTTCGACATGCGTTTGTACTCGCCGATTTGAGGAATACCGGCGCGAAGATCGTCCCAGAATTTCTCATAGCTGGCATTCTGATCTGCTTTGTCGATGAACATAGCATGTTTTTTGCCTATAATCTCGCTCACGGGATAGCCGACGGTTTTGCAGAAATTCTCGTTTGCTTCTAGAATGTTTCCGTCACGGTCAAAGTGGATCACAGCTTGTGATTCATTGATCGCCATCAGCGTGCCGGCGTCGATAGAGGTTTTGCGCTTACGCTCGGAAATGTCTGACGCGACTTTGATAATGCCGGTGACATTGCCGTCTTTATCTTTGATCGAGTTATAGCTCGCCTGAATCCAGACGGACTTGCCATCCTTTGTGATCCGACGAAACTCTTCTGACAGGAATACGCCCTCGCGAAGTGAACGCCAGAAGTCTCGATATTCGTCAGTTTTTGCTTCATCCGGATCCACGAACATTCGGTGATGCTGACCAACAACCTGAGATAGCTCATATCCCATAAGCTTCAGGAAGTTCTCATTGGCATCTACAATCGTGCCATCTGGATTAAATTCAATAACAGCTTGTGAAAGCGAAATGGCTTTCAGCTTTGCGTCGGCGGAATTTGAACTGCGCAGAGATTTGAACATTCTGTCACCCGTCTAAGGTTTGTTTTATGGCCCGTACGGTAACTGAAAAGGTTTACGATGAAGTTGACTTGATTAAATAATTAGGCGTTCATCCGTGACGGTTTTGAAACTGATCAGGCAGCAATAGAGGCGGACATTTGTTTGAGCTTGTTTGCCGTTTCCTGAATGTCCTGAATGGATATCGAAATGGCCTCAAAACTGTCAGTAATGTCTGTTACCGCTTTGCTGGCGTGTGACATGTTTCCGGAAATGTCACTCGTCACAGCGGCTTGCTCTTCCATAGTGCCAGCAATGGACATGGAAATGTCGTTCACACCGCGAATGACCTCTTCAATAGAAAGAATTGCTTCTGAAGCTTCTCGCGTCGCGTTCTGAACAGTTTGAATTTGACTGGTTATTTCGCCGGTAGCATTTGCGGATTGTGAGGCAAGTTGTTTCACTTCGCTGGCCACGACAGCAAATCCTTTTCCCGCTTCGCCCGCACGTGCGGCCTCAATTGTCGCATTTAGCGCGAGTAGGTTGGTTTGTGCGGCAATGTCTGAAATCAGCTTCACGACGCTGTTGATCTGTTCGGCGCTGTTTGTGAGGCTGTTTATGAATTCAGTTGCCGTCCGGGATTTGGAAACCGCCTCTCCGGACACCTTTTCTGCCTGGCTCAGTTGTTGAGATATATCCTGAACCGAGGCTGCAAGCTGGCTGCTGCCGGAGGCGACATTCTCAACGCCGCTGGCGGTGTCGCGGGATGACGCCAGAGAGGTTTTGATCTGATCGCTCACCTGATCAATAGCCTCCTGGATGCGAGACAGATCACCATCAATTTCGCGAAGGGCAAGGCGGCGTTTGACGCGCTCAGTTTCGTCAGTCGCGAATTTGACGACTTTGAAGACTTTGCCGTCTTGGTCGAAAATCGGATTATACGTCGCGTTGATGTAAATATCACGGTCGCCTTTGGCTTTACGCTTATATTCAGCAGATTGGAATTCGCCGTGTCTTAGCGCCTGCCAGAACTTTTCGTATTCAGCACCCTGATCATCTTCATAGACCAACATGGAGTGGTGGCGACCTTTTATCTCCTCCAGTGTGTAGCCAACCGCATGAAGGAAGTTGTCATTCGCGAAAAGAATTTCACCCTCGGGTGTGAAGTGGATAACGGCCTGAGAGCGGTTCAACGCTGCGATCTGGCCAGCATTTTCTGCAGAGATAATTTTTTCCGCAGTTGTGTCGGAGGCGATTTTCATGACGCCGACAACCTGACCATCATTATTGAGGATTGGGTTGTAGGATGCCTGGATCCAGACATCTTTACCACCTTTGCCAATGCGTCGGTATTCAGCTGACTGAAATTTGCCCGCTTTCAATGACGCCCAGAAAGCTTTGTATTCCGGAGCTTCGCGTTCTTGCGGCGTGACGAAAAGTGAGTGATGTTTTCCTAAGATTTCGTCAAGCGAATATCCAACCGTTTGAAGGAAATTACTATTCGCGTATCGGATCACCCCATCCGGTGAAAACTCAATAATTGCCTGCGACTGATCAAGCGCCGCCATACGGGCGGAGTCGTCTAGTCCCTTTGACGTTTTTTTTCCTAGCATCCCCTTGGATCTCCCAGCTCTGTTTGGACAAGTTGTCGCAGACCTGAGTTAAGAATACGTATAACTTAGCGTTTTTTAAACGAGTTCATAAAAACTCAGAGGTGTATTATTTCGTATAAGAAGCCGAAAGTGCTTCAGTTACACGTCCCAATCTGGTCGCGATTTCGATGCAATGAAGTGGAATGTTGGTCTATTTTTGTTTAGGCAGGCGGTTCGAAACTACCCATCCGGCGAGCTGATAGCCTGCCGACAGAAGAACAAATAGCCCCGTTAGCTGATGGGAAATGACAAAACTGACGACTGCGATGGCGATGCAGGCAAGGTCCAGCCGGTCTTCGCTCATTAGAAGCCCCATGGGTTGGCGGACCTCTGAAACGCGTTTGAGTGTGGTTTGATAGAGCCCATTCATGGTGGGCGGGCCAAACACATCCTGTAAGGCCCGCGGTTCCATAATGCCCGTCAGCTCACACAAATCAGATGCGCGGGCACGGCCTTCAGTGACGGCCTGCTTGCGCGCACCTGTGCCGATGAGGCTGACAATCGCCGACAGGGCGACGGCGATGGCAAAAATGGGTTCAGCAGATCCGAGCATTACCGGGATTTGGGGACGGCAGCCCAGTAATCAAAGTCCAGAAGCACGTCTGGAAGATATTTTCCGTCTTCGCCTTTGTACGGATAGTCGGCGCATGGCTTGTCTTTGGTTGCCACAAGTCGAAGGCGCAGCGCACCAACCGTGTCAGACAGGTCTGCCTTATCCAGCACTTCTGACCAGGCATGTATGGTATCACCTGAGAAGAGCGGGTTGCAGTGTGTGCCGCCATTGATGGCGATCATCTGACCGGCATTTGCAAGGCCATTAAAGGCGAGGCTGCGTGCGGTGGAAATGACGACCCCGCCATAGATGAGGCGTTTGCCGAAACGACCTTTTGCCTGTTCGAACTGGTTGAAATGCACTTTAGCCGTATTCTGATAAAGACGTGTTGCCGTCTGGTGTTCAGATTCTTCAATCGTCATGCCATCGACATGGTCGATTTGCTCGCCAATCTCATAGTCCTCGAAGAGGTGAGGGCTGCCAGCGAGTTCGGTATCATAGCTGGCATAGTCTGCGCCGGCGCTGAGTTGGTCGGCAGGAACCACTTTCGGAAGGTCCGGAAGGACGGCTTCAGGCGCAGGGTTGGAGGCGTCTTTCTTATTGACCATCACCCAGCGCACATAGGTCAGAACGGTTTCGCCATTTTGGTTTGTGCCGGTGGTGCGCACATAAACCACACCGGTTTTTCCGTTGGAGTTTTCTTTGCGGCCAATCACTTCAGACGTCGCAAAAAGTGTGTCACCCGGGAAGACGGGGGCCAGAAACTTGCCATCGGCATAGCCAAGGTTTGCCACAGCATTCAGTGAGATATCCGGAACCGTTTTGCCGAACACCACATGGAAGACGATAAGCGGATCGATAGGTTGGCGGTCGAAACCGGCAGCTTCAGCAAACGGTGTTGAAGAATAAAGCGCATAGCGCGAGCCGGTGAGGGAGCGATAAATCGCGAGATCGGCTTCGTTTACCGTCAGAGGCGTTGCGTGTTTCAGGACACGGCCAATGGTGAAGTCTTCAAAGTAATTGCCGGAAAATGATTTCATGTCGCTGACCCCGATACGCGTTTGTTTGTCTTTCTTTAAAGACGTTCAACAAGGAAAGCGTACGGGCTGTCAATCAGGTGTCAGGTCAGCATGAACAATATTTGATTATATACACTGGTCGCGGTTTCGGATCGGGAAATGAGATCAAGCGCATTGTCACGAATGGAAGGGGCGTGCGTTTCTGCGAGTGGCGCAATCACGGCGCCAAAAATCATCACGGCCACGAGCTTCATCTGAAAGCTCTGGAATAATCCACGCCCGAAAGAGAAGAGTTTGGCTAATGGCCATGCCAGGACAAAATAGAGTAGCGCGCTCGCCATCCCCGCTGCCCAGGCAGTTGCGGTGATTTCCATGGGTTGGTCTCCCTAGTGAGACTTGTCTACAGCGAAGTTGTTAACAGATGGCTCGAAAAAATTATTACATTTTCATCGAGTTCGAGATCAGAACCGCAAAAAAACGCTTTATCCACAGGCAAGGCGGGACAAAATTCCATAATTCTACCGGTGTCATGAAAAAAGCTGCTCAAACTTCTTTTCGGGCATAGTAGGTGCGAATTCTATTCCAAAACGTGCGGTTGCCTTCGTTGAAGCTGCGAGTTTCGCTGATCACGAGCGCGTGAGGGCGTACAATTTTCTCAAAAAAACGGCCCGGACTCTACTTGTTAGGAAATAACATCCGTGCAATGTGACGCTATAACCTAACGGGGTATTGGATGAAATATATTAGCTGGCTACCACTCGTGTGCGCATTCGCCGGAACGGCTGTCGCACAGGCGCCTGATGAAGAGCTGCGAGAGAATACAATTATTGTCACCACGCCGGGCGCAGAGCGCACCGCAGGTGAGCTGATCTCTAATGTGACGGCGGTTGGCCGCGATGAGCTGGTTGCCGATTTGCAGGGCACGCTGGGCGATACGCTAGACAAACAGCCAGGTGTGTCGACGACGTTTTTCGGTGCGGGCTCTAGTCGCCCAATCTTGCGCGGGCTTGGTTCGGAGCGCGTACTTGTTCTGACAAACGGGCTCGGCGTGATTGATGCGTCAGCGGCGTCTCCTGATCATCAGGTCAGTTCTGACGGTATCGATGCTGAGCGCGTTGAGATTCTGCGTGGCCCTGCTGCGCTGGCGTATGGCGGTCAGGCCATTGGCGGCGTCGTCAATGTGATTGATGGGCTGATTGTTGAAGATCTGCCGGAAGAGGCGGTCAGTGGACAGCTCTATTCAGCTTATAACAGCGTGAATGACGGCAGCGAAATCGCAGGCCGTGGCCAGTTCACTTTTGGCGATTTCGTACTGACCCTGTCTGCGTCTCAGCGCGATTTTGATGATTACGACATTCCGGGGTTTGCCGAGTCTGAGGCTTTCCATGAAGCCGAAGGTCATGAAGACCATGACGAGGAAGACCATGAAGACGAAGAAGATCATGAGGAAGAAGAGGAAATTCGCGACACGCTGACGAACTCCTTCCTGTCGACGAACACTTATTCTGCGGGTCTGTCTTACATCTTTGAAAATGGCTATGTGGGCCTCGCCGTGCGTCGTCAGGAGTCTGAATATGGCTTGCCGGGTCACAGCCATGATCATGAGCACGAAGAAGATCACGAAGACGAGGAAGATCATGATCACGAGGAAGAAGAGCATGCTGACGAGAATGCTTTCATCGACCTCGAACAGACCCGCATTGATCTGCAGGCTGGTCTTCGTTTCCAGGATGGTATCGTCCGCGCGATTGATGCTCGCTTTTCAGCATCCGATTATGAGCACGCTGAATATGAAGCACCGGGTGAAATCGGAACGCAGTATTTCAGTGAAGGCTATGAAGGCCGCGTAGAGCTGGATCATGCTTTTGGCGAAGTCTTCGGTACGGCAGGTCTTCAATTCTCCAGCACGGAATTCCGCGCTGATGGTGAAGAGGCCTTCATCACGCCGACAGATTCAGAAGAGCTGAGCCTGTTTGTTTATGAAACCCGCGAATGGGAAAACGGCTTCGGTGTTGAGGGCGGTGCGCGTCTGGAAAACGTCTCGCGTGACAATGAGGTCTATGGCGAGCGGTCGTTTGACCTGCTCAGCGGGTCCATTGGTGTTCACCAGCACTGGGAGAACGGCTTCTTTATTGGGGCGCAAATCTCACTGACAGAACGTGCGCCAAACCAGAGCGAGTTGTTTGCGGATGGCGCACACCTTGCGACGGATCAGTATCAGGTGGGTAATCCAGACTTCGATGCCGAGCAGGGGCTCAACTATGAGGGCACAGTGCGCTGGCAGGATGACAATCTGAGCCTTGGTCTGAACCTGTTCCATACTGAGTTTGATGGCTTTATCTTCCTGACGCCGGGCGAAACACTGGTCGACGGTGTGCTGGTTGATGAAATCGATGAAGTCGCTGTTTATCTGTTCGCGCAGGAAGATGCGGACTTCAATGGTGGTGAGATTTACGGCTCCTACCATCTCGAAGAGGGGCCTTTGGGTGCGCATTGGGATGTGAAGGCCAGCGTGGACTTTGTGAATGCAGAGCTCGCAAGCGGAGACAATGTTCCGTATCTGCCGCCTGTCACCATCAATACGGATATCAGCGCTGACTGGGGCGCATTCGATGCCGGTATTGGCCTTGTACATGCGGCTGCTCAAAATCAGACGGGCGAAGGCCTTCTGGATACCGATGGCTATACGACGGTCGACCTGACTGCGGGTTATGATCTGGCTGGTTGGGTTCCAAATCTCGATACCGCACGTGTCTTCCTGCAGGCCCGCAATCTGACAGATGAAGAGGTGCGTTATTCGACCTCTGTGCTGAAAGACGCGCTTCCAGCACCGGGACAGAATATCCGCGTAGGTTTCTCTGCGGAGTTTTGAGGCCTATTCGGAAAAGTGATGGTCCAGCCATTCGAGGAATGGCGACCAGTCTTCCGGCGTGATGCCATGCGTTCCCGGCCTGAATTGAAAGGCTAGCGTGGCATCGGGCTGGAAATCATTGAGGTTGCGAGCTGAAAAGGGTTCAGCACCCAGCAGCTCGTAAACTTCTCCGGCAGCACGTGCCGCTGAGAATGTGCCGCGCGGGTCTGCCCAGCGATCTCGTGCTGAATTCCCCAGCAGAAGCGGGCGAGGCGCCATGAGTGACACAAGCGCGTGCTGGTCAAACGGCATGTCCGCTTCACGTCCGGCATAAAGCGCATAAGTGGGTGTGAACCAGTGCGGGAAGGTTTCTGTGATCTCTTCTATGCTTTCGCCGACATTATTCTTCTGAAGCGCTGCACCGCCCGTTCCGGACTGGTGAGAAATGACGCCAGCAATACGTTCATCCAGCGCGCCTGCCAGAAGTGAGGACTTCGCTGTACGCGAATGGCCAAACAGAATCACCCGTTCGGCATCCAGCGTATCGCTGGTTTCCACATAATCCATGATGCGGGACGCCACCCAGGACCAGACGCCAATCGCAGCATATGGGCCGTGTTCCATAGTGCCCTGACGGATAGAGCCTAAGGCTTCCATGCCTGTAATGGTGGAGTCCGGAACGACCATGCCCGGATAATATGCGCCAAAGGCAAAGCCGTGGTCGATAATCTCTTCAAGCGGCGGTGTTTCTATATACCGGCCGAAGATGAAATGGGCGAGCGAGGACATGACCGGATTGCTCATTTCGCAATAGTCCGGATAGCTGACGCCTTCATCCACTGTGACGCCTTCAAACGGCAGGGTCATTGTGTTCGGGCATGAGCCTGCGCCCAGAATGACGGGGTGCGGGCCGGGCGTGTTCGGAATGACAAAGTGCACATCCTGCACAAACTCATGAGCGCCAATTGTCAGTTTGAGCCGAACGGCTGTAAGCGTCGCTCGGCCGTCCAGAAGATCAGTTGTGATGACACCGTCAGAGAGGAGTTCGGCCTGAACCGGCTCAGGAATAGTGCCATAGACCTGACTGAGCAGCATATTGCGCCAGAAGGGGGCGCGTTCGTCCGTCCAGTCCTCTGCAGTGCGCACCTGATCCATAACGCCCATGGGTTCGAGAAGGTCGGGCTGAGGGCGTGTAGTCTCGGGCGTTGCGCTGACCTTGGGCAGCCCAACCGTGGAACAGCCCACCACCGCCAGAATGATGATGGTGGCGAGTATTCCTGCGATCCATTTTAGAATGCGCATGCCCGTTTTCCGCATTGTCTGATCCTCGTATGTTGGCTTTGCCTAACACACGTCTCTGCACAACTGCTTATCACAAACCTGCGCGCCCTATGTGAGCGCCGGATCAGACGATATCCAACAGGTTTTCGATTGGACGACCGAGCGCTGCCTTGTCGCCATTTATGCCGATCGGGCGCTGGATAAGGCGCGGATTTTCGGCCATGGCCGCATAGACTTCATCGTCGCTTGCCGTGTCTGGCAGCTCGAATTTTTTCGCATCCTTGTCGCGCAGGAAGGCACGCGGGCTGTCGGCGCCGAGCTTTTTAGCGATGTCGCGCAATTCATCCACGCTCAGCGCTTCGCTGACATTCATGTATTTGCGGACGTCATAGCTGATCCCTTTTTCGTCCAGCAGGACGAGGCCATTACGCGAGGTAGAACAGCTTGGGTTGTGAAGCACGGTATAGGTCATATCGGATGTCCGTTTGTCTTGATCGGTCAGCGGTGTGAATGGCGCGAATTGCGCGCCTATTCAAGGTCTGAGGCGATACCGTATCCGGTCATGCTCCAATAGACGATGCCGGGGACGTTCATTGCTTCGCTGAACAGAACCCATGCGCGCGTTGCAGTATCGTCGTCGCATGTGATGAGTGCCCAGAGATGCTCTTCCAATGGCGTCTCATCTACTTCCAGATATGTGTACAGGTCTGTCAGGTCGACCGCATAGCGGACACCGTCTACCGCCATTTCCCCGAAGCCTTCGCCATAATATCGCAGGACGGTGACAGTATCGCCCGGCGTCAAATCCAGTATTTCATCCTGCTCAGGATCATCCACAAGCCAGACCTGAATGCTGGTTTCGGTATTCACGCGCTGAGGCAGGGTCTGATTGGCGACGATAAAATAAAGGTCGTCGGTTTCTACGCGGTCATGATTCCATTGATGAATGGTCGCGCTCTGGTCCAGCGGGCAGGACAGATCTGGCGGGCCGGAGGGATCAGGCTCAAAGCGTGCGGGAAGAATGACATTGGCGCCTTCGACGGAGAAACCATCCGGATATTCGCCGGGCCATAGCTCATCCACATTCCAGTTTTCACCGTAATACCCAGAGACGACCTCAAGCGGAGGAATATCGGCGGGTGGAGAGCCTGCGGGACGAGAAGCTGTCGGGGCGTCTGTTGTTGGCTGGCAGGCGCAAAGCGTGAGTGCGAAAAGTGAGGCGTAAACTTGTTTCAATGTCGTCCCCCATAGACTTTCTGAACCAGACAGGCCTTCCATTCTGGTCGCGCCAGATAAGCCCTGCTAAACCAGCCATAAATCAGTTCGCAGGGAACTGAAATGACTGATAAACTGTTGGTCTGACAGACCTGTTTCAAAATCAAAACACTAAGGCTCAAAACCTGTATGTCTCAAGAACGCCGTAAATCCTCCGTCACAGTCCGTAATGCTGAGCTCGCCGACATTCCTGGCATCGTCGCTCTCACGGGCCGGATCTATAAGGATGAGCCACCCTACACACCGGGCATGATTCAGGGGCAGATCACCAAGTTTCCAAGCGGGCAGTTTGTTGTCGAATATGATGGCGATATTGTCGGCTATGCTGCCAGCTTCCGAATTTCCGAGCGCCTTTGTATGGGCGCTCACACCTGGGATTCCATCACCGGCGGTGGGTATGGCGCGCGGCACAGCCCGAAAGGGTCATGGCTCTATGGAATGGAAGTGTGCGTGGACCCGGATCGCCGGCGTCTGCGCATTGGTCAGCGCCTTTATGATGCGCGCCAGAGCCTGTGTGAATCCAGGGATATTAAAGGCATTGTCTTTGGTGGCCGCCTGCCGGGCTGGGCGCGTCGCAAACGCAAATATCCTGACCCTGTCGATTACGTAAAAGCGGTCGAAGAGAAGAAAATCACCGACCCGACTGTCAGCTTCCATCTGAAGCAGGGCTTTGAATGTATCGGCGTTCTGAAAGGCTATGCCCCGGATGATACGCCGTCGGGCGGTTTTGCGACCCATATGGTCTGGCGCAATCCGTATTACACCGATGATGCCAATCAGAAAAAGCCAAAGCACTTCCAGACAGAATCTGTGCGCATTTGTACGGTTCAGTTCCAGCAGCGCATGGTGAAGGACTTTGAAGAGTTCATGGGCAATGTGGAATACTTCACAGATGTCGCGGCGGATTATCGCTGTGACTTTGTGGTCTTCCCGGAGCTGTTCACGCTTCAGCTTCTGGCCTTTGAGGAAAAACGCCTGTCAGCTGTTGAGGCGATTGAAAGCCTCACCCAATACACGCCGCGTTTCGTGGATGAAATGCGCCAGCTCGCCATCAGCTATAATATCAACATTATTGGCGGGTCTCACCCGACCCGTACCGATGATGGCGATATTCAGAACGTGGCCTATGTCTTCCTGCGTGATGGCTCTGTCCATGCGCAGGAGAAAATCCATCCAACGCCGGATGAGCGCAGCTGGTGGGGCATTAAAGGCGGCGATGAGCTTCAGACCATTCTGACAGATTGCGGCCCGATTGGCGTTCTGATCTGCTACGATTCAGAATTCCCTGAACTGGCGCGTAAACTGGCCGATGAGGGTGCGCGAATTCTCTTCGTGCCATATTGTACAGACAGCCGTCCGGGCCATTTGCGCGTGCGCTATTGCTGTCAGGCGCGGGCGATTGAAAACCAGTGCTATGTCGTGACCTCTGGCAATGTGGGCAACCTGCCGAACGTTGAGAATATGGACGTGCAATATGCCCAGTCCGCCATTTTGACGCCGTGCGATCTGCCATTCGCGCGCGATGGTATCGCCGCGGAGGCCAGTGAGAATGTTGAGACGGTGATCATGTCTGATCTCGACCTTCAGGACCTGAACTGGGCACGGGCGGAAGGCAGCGTCCAAAACCTGCGCGATCGCCGCTTTGACCTTTACAAAACCCAATGGAAGGGCAGCTAGAGCATGCGCTTTTCGGGGAGTGATCTCGACTATCTCATTGCGACCGCCAAAGAGGCCGCAGCGAGCGAAATTCTCCCCCGTTTCCATGCCATTGCCGCAGCAGACATATCGGTGAAAGACCGGTCCATTGATGTGGTGACCGAGGCCGATACGCGCGCAGAAGCACTCATCAAGAAACAGCTCGCCGCTAAATTTCCCGGCGCGCTGATTGTCGGTGAAGAAAGCTATGAGGCCGATAAATCCATTATGGATGGTTTGGCTGAGGCAGACCTTGCTTTCGTGATCGACCCGGTAGACGGCACGATGAACTTTATTGATGGCCTTGCCATGTTTGGCACGATTATCGCCGTGGTCGCAAAGGGGGAAACCATTGCGGGCGTGCTGCATGACCCGGTTCAGAAGCAGCAGCTTCTGGCCGTGAAGGGCAGCGGCGCGTTTCAGCGTAGCGCGGATGGGGCTGAGGTGCGGGCTAAAACTCTGCCTGCTGCGCCAATCTCTGAGATGAAAGGGCTCTTTTCATGGAGCTTCTTTCCAGAACCTTTGCGTACCGAAATGCCGGGGCGTTTCTCTAAATTCCGGCATGGCCTTTCGACGAATTGTTCGGTGTTTGACTATTGGCTGCTGGCCATGGGCAAATATCATGTCATGGGCAATGCGGCCGGGCAGTTATGGGACCATCTGGCTGGCGTTCTGATCCATCAGGAAGCAGGCGGCTATGTCGTCCGATTTGGTGGCTCGCCTTATGATGCGACGTGCCGGGGCGGCAATGTTTTGTGCGCGCCGGACAAAGACAGCTGGGACGCGGTTATGCGCGAAGTTGTTGAACCACCGCGCTGATCGCCTCGTCAAACCGGCTCAAATCTTCTTCAAAAGTCGGGTTTTTATTCACGTCGAAGGCGGCAAAAGTCGGCAGCGGCTGCAGGTCGAAAAAGGCGAAATTGATGTGAAGCGGGGCGAGCAGATCATCAATTGAACGACCTGCGAACAGGCGCTGGGATGTGTCATCAAAGGCGGTTCGCGGTGCGTTCAGCGTGGCCGACAGCATATATCGGGTATCGCCCATCAGGCCGCCGGAGCCGTATTGCTTTGTCGGGTCTTTGCGCGACCGGCCATCGCCTTTGGCAAGGCGGCCATCCATGCCAGCGGTATACACCTCATCGAGGTATTTCTTGAGCGACCAGGGCGGCCCCATAGAATTGACCGGAAACTGAAGGAAGATCAGGTCGGCCCAAAGCTGGCTCTCTACCTCTTTTTCCAGATCATAGGCGTAGCATGTTTTGACGAGCCGTGTGGCAAAGCCTTCGCTTTCAAACGCCGCCCGGGCGCGAGAGAGATACATCTCATTCAGCTTGCCGGGTGAGGTCGGGAAAGGCTGGTGCCCATTGATGAGGAGGATGTTCTTCATGCGAGCAGCCGAACATGGCTGGCGTCTACATGCAACCGCGCAGGGGCGATGCGTTTAGAACGGGAGCGTTCCGGCAGTTTGCGCGGCAGACATGATCAGATCCTGCAGCCTGGCCGACTGCGTATTCAAATTGAAATGGTCCATTGCGCGGGCGCGGCCTGCTTCGCCCATTTGGCGGGTCCGGTCTGGATTGGCCATTAAACCGCTCAGCCGTTCTGCCAGCGCGTCAGCGTCGCGCTCTTCGACCAGATAACCAGTTTCGCCATTTACGACGCATTCGGGGATACCAGCATGGGCCGTCGCGGCGAGGGCGCAGCCCGCAAACATGGCCTCCATACAGACCATGGGCAGGCCTTCGGCGTCACCGGAGGCAGCGCGATTGGACGGTACGCAGACGATTGCGGCCTCTTCGAAATAGCGCGGCATGTCATCGGCCGGAATCCAGCCCGGAAGCTCGGCGTTTACGCCAGCCTCATTCAGAAGCGGAAGGAGTTTTGACTTCAGATCGCCATCACCCAGCAGGCGAATGCGCCAGTCCGACACGATGGCCCGGTCGATTTTGGTGAGCGCACGGATCAGGGTTTCAATACCTTTTTTCTCCGTCCAGCGGCCTGCAAACAGAAGCACATTCTGCTTCTCTCCGGGCGTGAATTTTGCCGGGTCGACGCCATTATGCTGCACCACCATTTTCTCACCCGGCGCGCCGTGCGTGAGCAGTTCGCGGCGAATAAAGTCAGAGACGGGCAGAAGCAGCGCAGCCTCATCCCAGAGCGCTTTCCGTCTGCGATTATAAATGCGCAAACGGCTGTCTTTGGTGTTGGAATGCTTGGTCGCGTCGCCGCCATGATAGGTGACGATGAGCGGCAGGTTCAGCTTGTGCGCAAGGGGCAGGGCATAGGCCCCGGATTTGCCGAAATTGGCGTGAATGGCCACAGGGTCCAACCGGCGCAGCGTGGCCTCCAATTCAGCCGAAATCAGACCAAATTGTTTAAAGCCCGTCGCACCGAGCGGCCCGTGAAAGGCATCCAGCTCCAGCGCCTCAAAGCCTTCCGGCGTCGGGCCTTTGCGGTCATGGCCGATAAAGACCGGCTTCAGCGCGTCAAAGGCCTTATAGGCGCGCGGAATAAAGCTCTCCGACGGTGTGAAGAGCTTATCCGAATAGGAGAGGATGGTGTGCTTCATGAAGCATCCATGTACGTGGGATTTTGACCGAAGAGCTTATTCACTAGTTCTTTGACGGATTCCACGCGTTCAAACCGAGCGCGGCTCAGAATTCGAAGGTTCGGGCGCTCGGCTTTAAAGCCTTCCGCATTGGCCTTGGAATGTTTTGCGACGGGAGCGTCTGATATATCCGGCAACGGCTCACCAGGTGCGCCGCCAAACCAATAGAAATGGTCGAAATCCAGAGTTTTGGGATGAACGACCATCCATACGACGCAACCTGAAGGCTTGGAGGCGAGGTGAAGGTTTATTTTTTGTTGCCGCGTTCGACCATCAAGAAGGGATGCTTTAAGTTGGATATGACGGAGAACGTGGTTCGCTTCCATCACGATATCGAAACCGGCACCGTCAACGTCTGCTTTTAGTACTTCACAGTTAAACACCTCTTGCCTCCAGAGCTCCTGAAGGCATTCAGCGGTAATCATGTGTTCGAGCACATTCTCCCGAAAGGATGAGAACTGGAAGTGCTCGTCGGACATTAGCCTGAGATCGCCTGAATAGCGTCGGAAACGGCAACGACGCGTTTAGCTTCTGCAAGGTGGAGAAGTTCGGTCATCTTGCCATTCACTTTGAGAACGCCTTTGCCCGCATTTTCCGGGTCTGCAAAGGCTGCAATCACGGCCTGAGCATGCTCAACATCCGCAGGGGATGGTGCAAAGACCTCATTGGTGATTTCGAGCTGAGACGGGTGGATGAGGGTTTTGCCGTCAAAGCCCATCGCCGCGCCTTCTTCACATTCATCGCGCAGGCCATGCTCGTCTTTAATGTCGTTGAATACGCCATCAATGGCGACGATGTCATAAGCGCGCGCAGCCAGCATGGACATGGAAAGTGATGTGCCAAATGCGAGCTGGCGGTTTGGCTTGGCAGAGGCGCGCAGCTCTTTTGCCAGATCGTTCGTGCCCATGATGAAGGTGGTCATACGGGTGCGAGTGGCAGCTGCGGCGATATCCTCGATATTGAGGATTGCTTTTGGCATTTCGATCATGACCCAGAGCTGCATGTCTTCAGAAGCGCCTGCCGCTGTCATGGCGTCGTTGAGCTGGTTAATATCAGCGCCGCTGACGACTTTTGGTGCGAGGATGGCATCAGGGCCAGCTGCGACAGCAGCCTTCAAATCATCCATGCCCCATTCTGTGTCGAGGCCGTTGATACGGATACAAATTTCACGGTGACCATACCCGCCAGCCTTCGCGGCCGCGCAGACATTCTCACGCGCTTCAGCTTTGGCTTCTGGAGCCACCGCATCCTCCAGATCGAAGATCAGAGAGTCCGCTGGCAGGGTCTTTGCCTTTTCCAGCGCGCGGGTGTTTGCGCCCGGCATGTAGAGAACTGAACGGCGTGGGCGGTTAGCAGAAGTCGTCATGAGTTTAAGTATCCCCGATGCATGTCATATTTTTCGTATCCCGTGTTTGCCGCATTGCAGCAGGGATTTCAATCACCAGATATAAGGTGCTGTTGGCGGACAGAATAAAATAAGGTTCAGTGTGCAACCATGAAGAACGCCCTCGTCATTTCCTCCTTTGTCGCTGGGTCCAGCGTCGGGGGCAGTCTCGCTATGAAGATACTGCCGCAACTGGGATATCGCGTTTCTTTACTGCCTACGACTTTGCTTGGGCGACACCCTGGATGGGGATTGCCGGGCGGTGGCGGCGTGCCGTTTGACCATTTCACAGGCGTTGCCGGTGGGCTGGTCGCGAATGATCTGCCCGCGCGATCTGATCTCGTGGTGACAGGGTATTTTACCAGCGCTGAGCAGGTGAAGTTTGCCGCCGATCTGATCTCTGAGCATGTATCGGGTCGCGGGCTTGTGGTCGTTGATCCGATAATGGGTGATGATGGCAAAGGGCTTTATGTGCCTGAAGAAGTGGCCGCTGCGATTGTGAGCGAGCTCTTGCCACTAGCCGACGTGATCACGCCAAATGCCTGGGAGTTTCTGGAGACAGAACGTCGCCTTGGTCATAAGATTGAGCAATCAGACATTCTTCCGCAGCGTACCGAACTGCGCGCGCAACTGGTTCACAATGCTGAGCCTTATGCGCGTTATATCACCTCCGTCCATGATAGCGGCCATGTGGGCATTCTTTCAGCGCGCGGGCAGGACATCGCCTTTGCTGCGGCGCCCTTCATCAAGGATGGCGTGCCGAATGGAACGGGTGACCTGACAACGCTGTTGATCGCTGATGCTGAGCTGAAGGGCGATGTTTCGGATGAGAAGCTGAAAACGCTGGTTGGCCAGATCAATGCAAACATTCTGACCAGTCAGGACGGTGAACTGACAGGCGTTCTGGCAGATGCGCCCTGAGCGTTTTGGCTTGCTTCACGTATTGGACAGTACGGCGCGCAGCTGATTAGCTCGCAGCTATGGCAGATACATTTCTCAGCAAAATTTTCAGCGTCGAAGGCAATGACGCAATGCGTGAAGTCTATGATGAATGGGCAAGCTCTTACGATAAAGATATTCTGGAAACCGGTTATGCGACGCCTGTGCGCGTCGCCGCTGCGCTGAAATCGCAATTGCCAGATACGTATGGCCAGATTCTTGATTTTGGATGCGGTACGGGCCTGTCCGGACAGGCTTTGAGTGAAGCAGGGTTCAGCAAAATTGATGGCGTGGACCTTTCGCCTGAAATGCTCCGTGCGGCCAGAGAGAAGGGCGTCTATCGTGACTTGTGGGCCGCAGGTGATGACGCCGCGCGTGAGATTGTGCCCGGCCAGTATGATGCAATCACAGCGATTGGTGTCATTAGTTATGGCGCTGCACCGCTCTCGGTTTTCGATGACATATTCAAATGGCTGGCACCGGGAAACCTCTTCGCATTCAGCTTCAATGATCAATCGCTTGAAGATGGCCGGTATGAGGCGAAGGTGAATGATTATATTTCCGCCGGGCGTGCAGAGCTTCTGGTATCTGAATATGGCCCGCATCTGACGAAGTTGGGCGTGAATTCGGGGTCGAAAGTCTTTGTGCTGAAGTGTCTGTCTTAAGCGGTTACTGACGGGTACGTACTTATCTTAGAGTGCGCGCCTGACTATCTTCCTGTTCAACTTAGTCTGACAGGAGATCGAAATGATCGATATTCGCCGTTTCTCTTCCCTCGGCCAGTTTGAGAATGACTGGCTGAACGCGCATTATCATTTCTCATTCTCGCATTATCATGATCCGCAGCGCATGAATCATGGCGCGCTTCGCGTTTGGAATGATGACCAGATCCGCGCTGGCACAGGGTTTCCGCCTCATGGCCATGCCGATATGGAAATCATCACTTATGTCCGAACGGGCGCGATCAGCCATAAGGACAATCTGGGTAATTCAGGACGCACCGAAGCCGGTGATGTTCAGGTGATGAGCGCCGGGTCCGGCATTCAGCACGCTGAGTTCAATCTGGAAGATGAAACCACCACAATATTCCAGATCTGGATTATGCCGAATGAGCGTGGCGGACGGCCTCAATGGGGACAGCGTGCGTTTCCTAAGGCAGACCGTGCGAATGTCTGGTCGGTTCTTGCGTCTGGCGAAGAGGCTGATGAGGCTCTGCCTATCCGTCAGAATGCCAAAGTGCTCGGCACGACGCTTCAGGCCGGACATGAGCTGAAAGTTGAGACGAAAACCGGACGCTTTGGCTATATGGTTCTGGCGACGGGTAAGGTCGTTATCAATGGCGAAGAGCTGAACGCACGTGATGGCGTGGCGATCACAGGGCCTGAAACCCTGAGCGTCAAAGCCATTGAAGACGCGGAGCTGGTGCTCGTCGATACGGTCTAAAGTTAATGTTGCAGCTCACTCATTTTTAAGGGTGGGCTGCTATCTGCCCGTGTACAGGCTGCGCAATGCATGGTTAATTTGCGCAGGAACGGAACGGGTAACATCATGGCACATCGCAAACTTGCGGGTCTCGCACTCGCCACTCTCACACTGCCATTTCTCTCTGGTTGCATTGCGACTACGGCGGTTGGCCTCGCGGCGGAAACGGTCGAAGCAGGGGTCGAAATTACCGGTGCAGTGATTGGAACAGGCGTTGATCTGGTGACAACCAGTGAAGATGAGCGCGACGACGACTAAAATTCGCGCGAACTGCGAAAATTTTATTCCATGAACACTTCGTTATTAGGCGAAGGCGGCTAAACGTGTCATAATGGACTCACCAAATCTATATTTGAGGAGGTTACATTATGAAGACATTACTTCTGGCCGGAGCCGCGCTGATGATCGCGCCGATTGCTCAGGCAGGTGAGATCAACATTTCTTTTTCTGAAGACTTCACTGAAACGCTGAACGAAGACTATGGCGTTCGCGAAGGTGAGGTGCTCATCGAAGAGCTGACAGAAGATCTGACCCGTACATTCGGCGATGAGCTTGCCAGCATGGGCGACATCAACATCACTATCGTTGATGCGAAGCCAAACCGTCCGACATTTGAACAAATGGGTGATGGCCTGAGCTTTGAAAGCATCAGCATTGGCGGCGCTGACCTTGTTGGCGAAGTCGTGGATGCGAATGGTGAAGTCATCGCGTCGGTTGAATATGACTATTACAGCCATTCAATCGAAGACTCGATTGGCCGTACGACCTGGTCTGATGCGCGCCGCGCGTTCGACCGTTTCACACGCCGTCTGGCGAGCGAATACGAAGTCTCAAGTTCTGACAGCGTCAGCTAATCGCTGAAGCGCTTATCAGCTTTCGCCGAGCCTTAATGTGCATGTCTCAGAGAGGCTCGGACGGGAAACGCTCACACGGGTGAGACGCGGAAGGTCCGGCAGGACGCGATCTGCAATCCAGACACAGATGCGCTCAAGGGTTGGCAGTTCCAGCCCAGGGATTTCATTCAGATAAGAATGGTCCAGAATGCCTGTGACATTGGCGAGTACGTCGCCAAGAATGGCAAAATCTGCCACCCAGTCTTCGCCTTCTTTTACGACACCAGATACAGCAATTTCCACGCGGAATGAATGACCATGAAGCTGGCCATAAGGGTGGTTCGGGTCTTTCGGCGCAAGATGGTGCGCGGCTTCAAAATGGCCGGCGCGCGACACCTCAAAGGTGCGCCCGGAAAGGCTCGGTGCTGTTGAACCGGAGGCCGGTTCAGGTCGGGTGGTTTGCGACGTCACGTCTGAAATCCAAATCTGTTATGCGAGGTCTAGCCTGCAGGGTCTGTCGGGCATCCGGCAGCCTGCCAGTCATCCCATCCATTCGCCCGGAGATCACAGGCCGGACAGGTGCCACATCCATAGCCCCAGTCATGCCGCTTCGAGCGGTCGCCCAGATAGCAGGTGTGAGTGTGTTCGACAACAATTTCCACCAATTCATCGCCGCCCAGGCCTTTGGCCATCGCGAAGGTGTCGGCTTTTGTCTTGTGCATGAGCGGCGTTTCGATCACCATTTCGCGGTCGAGGCCGAGTGAGATGGCCTGTTCCTGCGCATCCAGCGTGTTGCGGCGACAGTCCGGATAGCCGGAAAAATCGGTCTCACACATGCCGCCAACCATCACAGTTGCAGCGCGTCGGTAAGCGACAGCGCTGGCGAGTGTCAGGAAGATCAGATTACGTCCGGGAACAAAGGTTGAGGGCAGGCCCTGTTCAGACATGGTGATTTCGGCTTCGCGGGTCAGCGAGGTTTCCGAGATCTGTCCCAACACGCTGAGGTCGAGCAATGCATCCTCGCCAAGGCCATCCGTATTCAGCGAGCTTTCCCGGAAGGCTTTCAAAACATTCTGGCGACAGGTCAGCTCAATGGAGTGGCGCTGGCCATAGTCAAAACCGACTGTGGAGACCTGATCATAGCGGGCCAGAGCCCATGCCAGACAGACAGTGGAATCCTGTCCACCAGAAAATAAGACGAGCGCAGAAGTTCCGGACATGTATTCAGGGCTCCAATTTAAGTTGACGTAAGGGAAGCTTTTCTGAGTCCTTTGCGGCTTCAAAAGAAGCTGAAATGAAAAAACTAGCTTTCCTTATCATCGCGTTGACTTTTCCAAAGGATCGGCGTTGTCTGTTCCAAACTCGATTGTGCAAAAAGACACAAACTGCAGTCACCCCGTCAAAATGAGGGAGACGCAGCTTCGAGGGGAGGAGAAGTAACATGACTTTCAGATCACAGGTGAAGTGCGCCTTGTTCCTAGGGGTATCCGCACTTGCGTATACGTCCATTTCTGGCTCTGCAACAGCGCAGGAAGCAGAAAGGCGGTACGAAACCGTCATGGTGACCACGCAAAAGACAGCAGAGTCCATTCAGGACGTGCCGATTGCGGTGTCTGCCTTTGACGAAGATACGCTGGAACGGCTCCAGCTTGCAGGTGGCCCGGACCTTGTGCGGTCCATTCCGAACGTTTCATTCACTAAAAGCAATTTCACCGGTTCGAACTTCCGAATTCGCGGCATTGGTGCCGACCTTGTTGCAACATCCGGTGATACCGGTGTCGGCATCCACCAGAATGACGTGCCACTGACAGCGAACCGCTTGTTCGAGTCCGAGTTCTTCGATGTTGAGCGCGTGGAAGTTCTGCGCGGGCCGCAGGGAACCCTTTATGGGCGCAACGCAACGGGCGGTGTGGTGAATGTCATCACCGCAAAGCCTGTGCTTGAGGAATATCAGGGCCAGCTTCAGGTGACGCTTGGTTCTGACAATGCGCTGCGCGCTGAGGGCATGGTGAATATCCCAATCGGCGAGACGGCCGCGCTTCGCATTGCAGGCGCGTATCTGACCCGCGATGGATTTGCGACCAATACTGTCACTGGAAATGATATTGATGGGCGCGACCTTGGTAGTATCCGTGCGACCCTGGCCTGGGAGCCAACCGATGATCTGCGCGGCTATTTCATGGTCGAGCACTTCCAGGAAGACGATAACCGCCTGCGGTCTGGCAAGCAGCTTTGTAATAAAGACCCGTTTGAAACCTCATTCTTTGGTATTCCGATTGAACAGGAAGACCAGATCTACACCTCAACGGGGTGTCAGGAAGCGCCGCTAAGCGATTCCTTTGATCGTCTGAACACTGCGGCCAGCCTTGGTGGCGGTCTTGCTATTCTTGCCGGTCTTCTGGACGGTGATGCCGCGACGGACCCGCTGAACCCGAATATGCGGGAAATCGAGTCCTTTTCAGACCCGTCCTATCAGGCTGATCAGACGCTCTACACGCTGCAGCTGGAATATGACCTGACAGATGATCTGACGCTGACCTATCTCGGCAGCCATAACACCTCTTCGGTTCTGTCAGAGGAAGACCATAACAAGCTGCTGCCAACATCGGCTTACAATACGACTGCAGGGTTTGGACTGGTCAATTTGATCGGTGATGCCGCGACAGCGGACTTTATCTATCAATCGCTCTTCCCGGGTGGGGTGGTGACAGACCCGCAATTGGGTGTCGACAATCAGCTACGCTCTTATGATCTTTCGGGCGCAGATACAGAACAGACCAGTCATGAGCTGCGTATTCAGTCTGACTATGATGGCCGGTTCAACTTCAATCTGGGTGCCATCTGGGTCGATTATGAGTCCGGCGTCGCTGAGAATCCGAATGAGAGCTATTACGTATTTTCCAACTCGCTGACAGCTGTCACGCAAATCAACAATGCGCTGGGCGGGGCCATTTTTGGCGGACCAACGCCGGTAGATACAAGCGGCGATGGTGCCGGCCCTATCATCGGAAACATCGATGCGACGGGGCGGAATTATTACCGCTCTATCTCTCCTTATGAACTGAGCTCATACGCTCTGTTTGGTGAGAGCTATATCGACCTGACCGATGATCTGCAGCTTACGGTCGGCTTGCGCTATACAAATGACGATAAGAGTCAGGAAAACATTCCGATCTACTTCTTCGTGCCGTCGACAACGCGGTCTGACATTTTTGAGCCATTCCCAACCGCTGAAGCGCCGAATGGTATCTATAATGTTCAGTTCGAAGAGGTGACGGGCCGTATTGGTCTCGACTGGTCGCCTGAGCTGGATTTCACCGACGATACGCTGATCTATGGCTTCTATTCTCGAGGCTATAAAGGCGGCGGCATCAATCCACCGCAGCCATCCGCGACGATCAATGCCTTCCCGCAAACCTTCGACCCGGAATTCATCAACTCGTATGAAATCGGAACGAAGAACACGCTGATGCAAGGCGCTCTGCAGCTGAATGCGACAGGGTTCTTCTATGATTATGAGGGATATCAGATCACTCAGATCATCAATCAGACATCTGCCAATTTCAACATCGACGCAAACATTCAGGGCTTTGAGTTAGAGACCATCTGGAATGCGACGAATAATCTGATCTTCAATGCCAATTTGGGACTTCTGAACACAGAGATTCAGGATTCCTCAGCGATCGACGTACTGAACCGCACGAATGGTGATCCGAACTATGTGGTCATCAAGAACGCGTCCAATTATTCCAACTGTGTCGTGTCAGCGGCGGGCTATGCAACGATTTTGGGAGCAATACAGGCTGGCGTTCTCAATCCGGGGGATACCGGTGGGCTTTGCCTGGGCGCATTCATGGGGCTTGAAGGTGCATTCGGGCTTCCGGATGGCGCATTCACACCAAGTTCCGGCTTTGAAACAGACCTCGATGGCAACTCCATTCCGGGCTCACCTGACACCACGCTGAGCCTCGGTGCGGAATATATTGTCGACGATGTATTCAACGGTTGGGATATGAGCCTGCGCGGGGATTATTACTATCAGTCAGAATCCTTCACACGGGTCTGGAATACGCCTCATGACCGTCTGGACAGCTGGGACAATCTCAATCTGTCCGTTCGGTTCACGAATGAGGAAAACAACATGTATGTCGAAATTTTCGGCAAGAACGTGATGGATGAAGAGGTCATTACCGGTGCGTATCTCACCGATGATTCCGATGGCCTGTTCACCAATGTCTTCCTCAATGAACCGGCGACGTATGGTATCACTGTCTCTCGGACGTGGTAGGGGAATCCAACGCGCCAAAGAAAAGCGGGAGGCCCTGGGCCTCCCGCTTTTTGAATTTCAGATCAGCAATCTGATTACTGGATCAGCGGCGCTGTATCTTCCTCCGGAATGATCACATTATCGATGATGTGGATCACACCGTTAGAGGCCATGATGTCGGCTGAAGACACAGCCACGGAACCAGCACTGATGCCACCATCATTGTCGCGTTCGATATTGATGGCAGAATCGCCAGCCGTTCGGAGCTCAATGCCGTCTGCCGGAATATCATCGGCCAGATAGACACCTTCCACGACGTGGGCTCTCAACACGGCTTCAAGCTCTGCCGGATCGTTCGCAATCGATGCGAAAGTGGCTTCATCAAGCGCCTCGAAAGCTGCGTTCGTCGGTGCGAACACGGTCACAGCATTCACTTCCATCAGCTCTTCTGCAAGGTCAGTACCTGCGATCAGGCTTGCAAAGGTCGAAAACTGTGGCTCAGCAATCGCCACGTCCACGACATTCATTGAAAGCTCAGCGTCGCGTGCGACATCAGCCTCAGAGGCGTAATATGGGCCACCGACGCCGGTTTCGACCGTCTGATTGGCGTGACCTTCATGCTCTGAAGAGCTCATTGCGAGCGTGCTACGCTCAACATACTGACCTTCTTTCAGTTCCGGGTTAGCGCCGGAATGAAGAACTGTCGGCGGAAAGTCTTCTGCAAATGGGTCTGGTTTCGGGACGCTGGTCGATGTCATTTCGACATTTGCCTGAGCCTGAGCGACCTTGCGGTACTCGGTTGTGGTCTCAAATTCCCAATTATTGACTTTCTGCAGCTGGAGGTCGTTCAGCTGTTCAGTCTGCACATCGCCTTGTGTATCTGCGCTCTGAGCCAGTACGGGCGTACCAATCAGTGCGAGCGCGGACACGGAACCAATTACAAGCGTTTTCATGTCTTGCTCCTTCCTGTTGTTGTTCTGCCCAATCAACGACCCAGACGGGAACGAAGTTTCAGGAATTACGTATTGTTCATGTGAGAGGCGTGTGAATGCATTTGAGAAAAGCGGTTTGCATGAGACAGATTCGGTCTAGTTTTCTCTCAGAAAATCAAAACAACTGCGCGTGCCGCGGAATAGGGAAAAGATATGTCCAGACTGCTGACCAGCTCCATTGGCCTTGTGCTCGCCACATCTCTTGTAGCCTGTGGGCAGAGTGAGCCGATCGAAGCACCGGCCGAAGCAACAACGCCTGCGAGTCCAGTGGCGTTTGAACTTGAGACCGTGGCAACGGGGTTCAGCTTTCCCTGGGGTATTGCCTTCCTGCCAGAGGGCGGGTTTCTCGTCTCCGAACGCGATGGTGAGTTGAGCTATGTCGCGCCGGGCAGTGAAGAAGGCGTGGATATCACTGGCTTGCCTGATGTGTATGTCGCCGGTCAGGGCGGTGTGTTCGACGTGGTGCTGGATCCGGCGTTTGAGGACAATCGCTTTATCTATCTGAGCTATGCCAAAGGTAGTGCCGCAGCTAACTCAACCGCCATTTACAGGGCTCGACTGTCAGAGGACATGACCGCGCTTGAAGAGGGCGAAGACGTGTTTGTCGCGGAAAGCCTGCGCGCAACGCCGGCCCATTTTGGTGGTCGTATGACCTTCCTCCCAGATGGGACGCTTGTGCTGACTCTGGGCGAAGGTTTCCGGTATATGGCCGAAGCGCAGAACCCGCAGTCAGACCTTGGCACTGTGGTGCGCATAAATTCTGATGGCACTATTCCGGCTGACAATCCGTTCGCAGATGGAGCAGAGGGGCTGCCGCATGTCTGGTCCTATGGACATCGGAATGTGCAGGGCGTTGTGTTCGATGAGGCAACAGACACGCTCTACACTGTGGAACATGGCCCAATGGGCGGCGATGAAATCAATGTCGACATTGCAGGCGCGAATTATGGCTGGCCGGAAGTCACTTATGGTGTGAATTATGATGGCTCGATCATCACGACACAGACCGAAGCCGAAGGCATGGAATCGCCAATGCTCTATTGGGTGCCGAGCATCGCGCCGGGCGGTATGGAAGTTTACACTGGTGACGTCTATCCGGACTGGCAGGGTGATCTGTTCGTCGCTGCGCTTGCGGGTATGAAAGTCCAGCGTGTGGATATGGACGGCAGCGAACTCGTTGGGCAGGAAGCTCTGTTTGACGACTTCGGCTCGCGGTTCAGGCAGATCGCGCAAGGCCCGGATGGATACCTCTATCTGCTCAGTGATGAGTATAATGGGTCAGTATATCGCATCGTGATTGCTGATTGAGACGCGTGGTATCTGCAATTTCATTAATGCCATTAGGGTGAATGTTAACCGCCGCGTGGCAAGACGGTTCCAAAGTGTGAAAACACGTCTTGCCAAGACCCGAGAAGAGGTACGCGATGAAGTTAGCATTAGCAGCAGGTCTGTCTCTGTGTCTGGCGCCTATGGCGCTGGCCGAGGAAAATGGAAATCACTGGGAATATGAAGGTGCCCACGGGCCGGCTCACTGGGCCGAAATCTCCCATGATTATCAGAGTTGCGCAGGCACCGAGCAATCGCCCATCGATCTGAATGGCTATGCGGTTCAGGCCGCCATCAACCCACCAGCGGTTTACTGGCGCAATGCGGCCGTCACTGACGTTCAGAACAATGGTCACACATTTCAGGTCGCGCTGGATAATGCCGGCAAAATCGTAATCGACGGGGTCGATTACAACTTCCTGCAATTCCACTTCCATTCCGGCTCAGAGCATACGTTGAACGGTCAGCGTTATCCGCTCGAAGTGCATCTGGTGCACCAGTCTGCTGATGGGCGTCTGGCTGTGATTGGCGTTCTTTTCCAGCGTGGCGCGTCTAACCCGCTTCTCGATCAGTTGATCGACGTGATGCCGGGAAATGTCGGCCATGCCCGTCCAACCATGTCGGTCAATCTGAACGACTTCCTGCCGGGCGAGTGGGAATCCTATCGCTATCAGGGCTCGCTCACTACGCCGCCATGCAGCGAGATCGTATCCTGGACGGTATTCGAACATCCGCTGACAGCATCAGCTGACCAGTTTGCAGTGTTTGAGACGATTTTCCCGCATTCCTATCGTCCGGTTCAGCCAACGAACCGACGCTTCGTTCTGCACACGAACTAAGCTGGACTTTAATCCAGACCGCGGCGGCTCATCAGGGCCGCCGTAAGCGTGCCTTCATCCAGATGGTCAAGCTCACCGCCCATAGGTACGCCCTGGGCAAGGCGCGTAATCGTAATGCCCAACGGCTCCAGCCGGTCAGAGATATAGTGCGCGGTGGTTTGCCCATCTACAGTGGCCGACAGGGCGATAATGACTTCCTTGACGTCTGGCTCTGAGGCCCGGCGGACAAGACGCTCCAGATTCAAATCCTCTGGTCCCACGCCATCCAGTGCAGACAGCACGCCGCCCAGAATATGATAGCGGCCACGAAAGGCGCCCGCGCGTTCCAGCGCCCAGAGGTCCGGAACATCCTGCACGACACAAATTGTGCTGAGGTCACGGTTTGGCGCAGAGCACACTGTGCACGGGTCAATCGTATCAAACGTGCCGCAGACTGAGCATTTGGTGATGGCTTTTGCCGCCTCAGCCAGAGCTTCAGATAGCGGGGCGAGCAGCGTATCGGGGCGCTTTAAAAGGTGCAGCGCTACGCGGCGCGCCGAACGTGGGCCGAGACCGGGAAGTTTTCCAATCAGATCTATGACCCGCTGTAATTCCGGGCCGATAAGGTTCTTGGACATGAGGGCTTTCTGCACTGACCGCTGAAAACAGGAAATTGCCGGATTCGGATGCGGGTTTCCAGCGTTTAGCTTCAGATTGGCCTGAACGGCCTGTGTTTTGTTCAGCCTGCCCAGCTCGACAACCAGCCCTTGAGCTGTTGGCCATAAGGCGTGAGGCGGTCAAATTCCTGCGCCGGGTCATAGAGCCAGAGCGGCGCATCTGGTGAGCGGCAATCTGCGCAGATATATGCGCCTCCGCCATAGATACAAATGGGCAGGAGATAGTCCGGAAAAGGCGTGTCGTTGGACGCGTCGCGAAAGGCTTCATAGCATTGAACCGCGTCGCGGTTCTTTTCATCGGTCCAGCCATCGGCCAATCCAAGCAGGCCGAAATTTGGGCCGAAGCCGCCATTTCCGATGGCGCGATACAGCGTCACCAAAAATTCTGGGGGTTCATGCGCCAGACGCGCAGTCGCATCGGCCAGAAGTTTGTCTGAAAGCGCCTTTTGCAAATGCATGGGGGATTGAGACAGGCGGCGGAGTTTCGCGCGTATCGCGTCGATCAGAGCCTCATCCGACATGGTGTCCAATCCCCGACTGCGTGATCAGAACGGCATTTTGAAGCCGGGAAGCATGCCGCCAAGGCCTGCTGTGGCTTCCTTCATGGCTTTCTCAAGCTCTTCGTCCAGGCGCTTGCGCGCGTCGGCGTGCGCAGCCTTGATCAGGTCTTCAACGATTTCAGCGTCATCGCCCATGAGTGTCGGGTCGATGGTCAGGTCGGCGAGCTTGCCCTTGCCTTTGAGGGTTACACGGACCATGCCGCCGCCAGCGACGCCTTCAGCGGTGACGTTCTCAGCTTTTTCCTGAGCTTCCTGCATCTTGGCCTGCATTTCCTGGGCCTGACGCATGATATTGCCGAGATCCTTCATCGGCTTTCCTTTCTGTTCACGGGCTGGGATGAGAAATCCACATGCACAATGTTTTCTTCGCCGTCTTCTGCCACGTCTGGTGTGTAGACGTCGAGCACTTCTGCGCCCGGAAAGCGGCCCATCAGGTCTGAGAGGAACTCATCCTGCATAGCGTCCTGAATGCGCTCAAGGCGTTCGCGTTCCTTCTTTTCTTGAATGGTCTCAGCAGAAGAGCGGACTTGCTCGATTTCCCAGTGATCGCCCGTTTCATCGTTCAGGAAGCGTTGGATATTGCTGATCAGACTCCCGCCTGCGCCTTTTTCAAGCTGCAGGGAGAGGAAGCCATAGCGAACTTCGCCGGCGCGTACGAAACGCTCCATCTCATAGAGAATGTCAGCGCGTTTACGTGATTCAAGAAGGGAGAGAATGCCTTCAAAGCTTGCGGGCTGTCCCATTGAAGTGACGCCCGCATCGTCATTTTTTGACGGTGGATCTCCATTCGGAACACGCGGCGCGGCTCCGTGCTGGGCGGCGATGATCGCTTTGACTGCATCTTCCGGCGAAGGCACATGCGCGGCGGCGGCCAGTTGAATGAGGATCATCTCAACCGCAGTGGCCGCATTCGGTGCGATCTGAGCAACTTCAAAACCCTTCATCAGGATTTGCCAGAGGCGGGTCGATTGGGCAGGGCTGAGCTTTGCAGCAATTTCTTTGGTGAGGCGTGTCCACTCGGCAGGGCCGCTCGCCGCGTAATCATCGCCCAGAACGTTTGCACGGCTGACTTCGACAGACAGTTCGATCAGGTCTTTCAGAATGGTCAGCGGGTCGCCGCCGGCCTGAATCTGGCCCGCGAACTCATCCAGCACAGCCTGATGGCTGCCATCTACGGCATGGCCGAACAGCGTCATTAGGCGGGAATGGTCGGCAAGGCCCAGCATATCGCGAACATCGTCAACCGGGACTTCTGCGCCATCTTCGCTGGAGACAATTGCCTGATCGAGAATGGAGAGAGCGTCGCGGACGGAGCCTTCAGCGGCGCGTGCAATCAGGGTGAGGCCTTCACCGGCAACCTTCACGCCTTCCTTTTCGCAGATATTGGAAAGGTGCTGGCTCAGCGTTTCAATATCGAGACGGCGCAGGTCAAAGCGCTGACAGCGTGAGAGGACTGTGACCGGTACTTTGCGGATTTCAGTGGTCGCAAAGACAAACTTCACATGCTCGGGTGGTTCTTCGAGTGTTTTCAGAAGTGCGTTGAATGCTGATTTCGACAGCATGTGCACCTCGTCAATGATGAAGACTTTATAGCGCGCAGAGACCGGCGTGTAGCGTGCGCCGTCCAGAAGTTCACGCATATCATCCACGCCCGTACGTGATGCCGCGTCGAGTTCCAATACGTCTGGATGACGGCTATCGATGATGGCCTGACAATGACGCCCGGGCGGATCCATCTCCAGACTTGGGCCGTGAACCGTGTCAGTCTCATAATTAAGTGCGCGCGCCAGAAGTCGCGCGGTCGTGGTTTTACCGATGCCGCGTACGCCGGTCAGCATGAAGGCATGGGCGACACGGCCGGTACGGAATGCATTGGCGAGTGTCTTCACCATGCTCTCCTGACCGATCAGATCGGAGAAGCGCTGCGGACGATATTTCCGCGCGAGAACCAGATAGCCAGATTTGCTGCTGGTGGGTGCAGCAGGCTCGTCGCCAAACATGGACGCCGTCATGTCATCAGGTTCGTGTGGTATGTCAGACTCACTCATCGGTAGGAGAATATAGACGAGTTACCGCAAGGGCGAGGGGGGAAGAGACATTTTCTGTGATGTTTCAGACCTGAGAGACTCATTTGCATTTTCTGCGAATTGCACACCCAACTTTGCGCTGTAAGATGACACTCTTGCTGGGATTTAGCTGACATGACCGACTTTCTGCTGCTCGCCTTCATTTTTCTGACGGCAGGCATTGTTGCTGTGCCGATTGCAACGCGCCTGGGGCTGGGCTCTGTGCTGGGGTATCTGATCGCTGGCGTGCTTATCAGTCCGCTTTTGTCACTGCTGCATGTGGATGTGGTTTCGATCCAGCACTTTGCTGAATTCGGCGTGGTGATCATGCTGTTCCTGATCGGTCTGGAGCTGGAGCCAAAGCGGCTCTGGGAAATGCGTGCGCGTATTCTGGGTCTTGGTGGCGGGCAGGTGGTGATCACCGCGCTTTTGATTTTCGGGATTGCCTGCGCCTTTGACCTGAACTGGAAATATTCTCTCGCGATTGGCTGTATTCTGGCATTGTCGTCGACCGCGATTGTTTTGCAGACATTGAATGAACGCGGCCTGATGCAGGCAGATGGCGGGCGTGCCAGTTTCTCAGTTCTGCTGTTTCAGGACATTGCCGTTATTCCGATGCTGGCTTTATTGCCGCTTCTGGCATCACCTGAGCTGGCTGAGGTGGCGGCGCACGCCGTCGCTGGTGATCATGGCGATGGCGCTGAACACTCCACTTCTATCAGCCTTGTTGCGCATCTTGCGCCATGGCAGGCCGCGCTGGTGTCCATTGGCGCGATTGCCGCTGTCATTCTGGGCGGAAACTATCTGACGCGGCCACTTTTCCGCTTTGTTGCCAAGGCCAATATGCGTGAGCTGTTCACCGCGTCTGCGCTGTTCATTGTGATCGGCATTGCGCTTCTAATGTATGTGGTTGGGCTTTCGCCGGCGCTTGGAACCTTCCTAGCGGGCGTGGTTCTGGCCAATAGCGAATACCGCCATGAATTAGAGGCCGATATTGAGCCGTTCCGTGGGCTCTTGCTGGGTTTGTTCTTCATGACGGTGGGCGCGGGGATCAATTTCGCGCTTCTGGCGTCAGAGCCATGGCTGGTGGCGGGGCTGGCGCTCGGTCTGATCGCGCTGAAGGCGTGTGTTCTGTTCGGCCTTGGCACGATTTTTAAAGTGCGCGGCTCACAGCGCTGGTTGCTGGCACTTGGTTTGTCTCAGGTCGGAGAGTTCGGCTTCGTGCTGTTATCTTTTGCCACCAGCAATGCGATTTTGCCTGATGCGATAGCCGATACGCTGCTGCTCGCCATCGCTATCACCATGCTGCTGACGCCGCTTCTGTTTATCTTCCGGGAACAGGTGATTTCGCCGCTTTATGATCGAACTCAGGTGCAACGTGAGCAGGATACAATTGAAGAGCATAATAAGGTGATCATTGCCGGGCGGGGACGCATGGGCGGGATTATCGATCGCATGCTGCGCGCCGCCGGGTATCACTCTACCGTCATTGATTTTAACTCCCGTCACATCGATTTCCTGCAGCGCTTCGGCATCAAAACCTATTTCGGGGATGCCAGCCGTCCGGACCTTTTGCACTCTGCTGGTATCAGTGAAGCAAAAGTGCTGATCGTCGCGATAGATGATCAGGCGCAGATCAATGAAATCGTTCGCCATGTGCTGCATGCGTATCCGAGCGTTCATGTGATCGCCCGCGCGATTGATCGGTCTCATGTGTATGAGCTCTGGTCGCTTGGTTGCCGTGATATTGTTCGCGAAACCTATGACAGTTCGCTGCGTATGGGCCGGTCTGCGTTTGAGGCGCTCGGGTATTCACGCAAACTTTCAACGCAGATGACAGAGGTGTTCGATGTCGCTGACCGTGAGCGTATGCGCGAATATGCCGACATTTATGACGTCAACAAACCAGCTTATGAAAACGATGCCTTCATTGCGCGGATACGGGATGAACTGGAAAGCTGGGATAGTCTGATCGGCCAGCGTATGCGTGATCTTTGCGATCAGGAAAAGCCGAACGAATAAGATAAGCAGAGACTGGCACGACCCGAGAAAATCTCGTTAGGGCTGCTTCCTTCCGGACCTGACCCGGTTGGCGAGGCACTCGTCCATGCCAGCCTCCAATCGGCTATATCGCGAAGGTGAGCCGGTTTTGCAAGATGTGAATTCAGGAAGTTGCATTCCGGGGTTCTAAGAGTGCATGTAGGACCACAAAAATACTGGGATGGAAGATGATCACTTCGAACGACATGCCGCTGGCGTCCAAGCCGCTAAACCGTGCTGCCCACCGCCGGACGGATGAAACCTGGCTCGATGCTGCGTTTCAGCGCGATGATGTGCTGGTCTTTCTCATGCAGAATGGAAGCCCGCTTATGGAGGGGCAGGCCAGCCCGCCTTTGAGCGCTGGCGCGCGTGTTGCGCCAAACCCACGTGGCCTTGTCTGGCTGGGAGCGGACGCAGCGCGTTTTGCAAATGGCGCTAAGCGCATCTTCATGGGGGAAGACAAACGCGGCACGCCGATTTTTGCGCTATGTGTGCCGGAGCAGTTCACCCTGGCTGGAACGCTATTAGAAGGCGCTGGCGAGTTTGAAGATATGCGCGCCGCGGCCGCCGCGCTTTCAGCGCTGGAAGCCAATCTGGTTTCAACGGCGCGCTCAATTTCCGAATGGCATCGCGGTCATGGATTTTGCGCGCGCTGTGGCAGCCGGTCTGAGATTACCGAAGCTGGCTGGAAGCGCGTTTGCCCGGCCTGTGAGGCAGAGCATTTCCCGCGCACCGATCCCGTGGCCATCATGCTGCCAATCAAGGGTGATCAGTGTCTGCTGGGACGGTCTGCTGGCTGGCCGGATGGTTTTTATTCCTGTCTGGCGGGGTTTGTTGAGCCGGGGGAGACCGTGGAACAGGCCGCTTGCCGCGAAGTGGAAGAAGAAGCGGGCGTTATCTGCCAGCCGGAAAGCGTGGACTATCTCTTTTGTCAGCCCTGGCCATTTCCATCGTCACTGATGGTGGGCCTGCACATGGTCGCCGACACAATGGAGATCGAGATCGACCCGAAAGAGATCGAAGATGCGCGCTGGTTCTCAAGAGATGAAGTGGTCGCGATGATTGCGGGTGAACACCCGGATGCTTATTGCCCGCCACCCTTCGCGATTGCACATCATGTGATGAAAGCATGGGTGGAAGCCTGAAAAAAAGATCCAGATCCCGGACCACCTTCCCACAGAAATCAGATGGGGGGTGTTTTCGGGGACACCATCTGTCTGGTCGCAGGGAAGGCTTCGGGGCGGACGGGGGTCCGGGATCTGGAAAAGTGAAGCTAGTTCAGAACGTTTGGCCAGTTTTTATCGGCGGTTGAGATGAAGCCCTCGCGGTCTTCATTCCAGTCGCTCTGAACATCTGCATTATAGTTCAGATAGAGGCGGTCATCGACGATGGCCCAATGGTTCGCATCGCCCTTGGCTGTATAGCCCTGAGAGACCGCCCAGGCGCAATATCCGCCATATTGTGGCGCATAGGCCTCCGGATCCGCGAGGAAAAGATCGAGGTTTTCCTGGCTGGCAAAGCGGAAGTTTGCGCCCATATACTCGGTGGTGAATTCGCGGCGTCCCTGAACCGGTTCGCCAACGGTAAAGTAAGCAACCGGGTCATATCCCTGAACAGCAAGATTACTGAACAGACCCGTATAGACCGGGTCTTCAGCAGCATGAGCAGAAGGGGTAAGGGCTGCAGCTGGCGCCAGTGCGATTGCAAGCGCTGTAAAAATGGATTTCGTGTTCATCTGAGGCTCCTGACCTGTCATGGTCAGTATATAGCTCAGCGCGATTTTGATGGCGAAACACGAGGGGCTCAACCGGCCTCACATATGAGAGACCGGGCTGTTATCGTGGATCACTCCGGCAGAATGTCCATCTGGCGTTCGCCCTGAGGGTAGACGCCGAAGACGCGGACCTGAGTTGAGAAGAAGCCCAGTTCTTCCAATGCCAGCTGGACAGAACGCTCTTCTGGATGTCCTTCAAATTCGGCGTAGAACTGCGCTGCAGTGAAGGATCCGCCAGTCAGATAGCTCTCCAGCTTGGTGACGTTGACGCCATTGGTCGCGAAACCACCCAAGCCTTTATAAAGCGCCGCTGGCACGTTGCGGACGGTGAACATGAGCGCGGTTTTACAAGGACCAGTCACATCGGTCAGGTCGTTCGGTTCGCGGCTCATAATGACAAAGCGTGTCGTATTGTGGTCTTCGTCCTCAATATTCTCTGCGAGAATTTCAAGGCCATAAACCTCTGCGGCAAGCGCGGGCGCGATGGCGGCAGTGTGTTTATCGCCCGCTTCGGCGACCTGACGCGCAGCGCCAGCTGTATCTGCGGCGGTGACAGCTTCAATATTGTGCTCACGCAGGAAGTTGCGGCACTGACCAAGCCCCATAATGTGGGATTTTGCGCGGCGGACTTCAGAAAGCTCCGTACCCGGCAGAGCCATGAGCTGAAACCGGATCGGCAGAAAATGTTCTGCAATCATATGCAGTTTGGACGCCGGGATCAGATGGTGGATATCTGCCACGCGACCGGCAATCGTATTTTCGACCGGGATCATGGCGAGGTCGGCCACTTCGTTTTCTACAGCCGCAAAAACGTCTTCAAAGGTCCGGCACGGCAGGGCTTCTAAATGGGGGTAGGCTTGCAGGCAGGCGATTTCGGAATTCGCGCCACGCTCGCCCTGGAAAGCAATTTTACCAGACATTGGGACCTCTTTCTTTCGGTGAAGGAGGCAAACCACTTTAAACCCGTTTCAGCAAGAGGACATTTTTTCTGGCCGGATTACCCAGAAAAACATGCGGCTCTTCGCCGCGAAATAGCGAATCCTTGCAAGTTTGGCTAAACTGAATATTGAACGTAAAGCCTCTGCGTGCCAGAAGCACCCAAGATTCAGGATCAAACGGGATTCGTGACACATGCTGTTGAATAAAATTGCAGGCGCGCTTCTTGCCGTAGCTCTCATCATTCTGGCTCTGCCAACTCTGTCGAACATTGTGTTCCAGAAGGGCGGACATCATGGTGGTGGTCATGGCGAAGAAGAACACTCTCTCAACGAACGCGTTGCAGCGACCTTCGCTTACTATCTTCCTGTAGAAGAAAGTGCGGGTGGCGGCGAAGCAGAAGAAGAGGTGTTCGACCTCGGTGCTATGCTCGCTATGGCTGACATCGCTGACGGCGAAGCTTCTTTCCGCTCTAAATGTTCTACCTGCCACACTATTGAAGATGGCGGTGCGAACGGCACGGGTCCTAACCTTCACGGTGTTGTAGGTTCAGGTCATGCACAACATGCGGGCTTCAACTATTCTGACGCGATCTCTGCGATTGATGCGCCTTGGACTTATGAAGCGCTGAACGAATTCCTGGCGGCGCCACGTAACGCAATTCCTGGCACGGCTATGTCTTTCGCTGGTCTGCGTCGTGACCCGGAGCGTATGAATGTTATTGCTTACCTCGCATCTAACTCTCCAAACGCTCCTGCTTTCCCAGAGCCTCTGCCGGAAGAAGAAATTCTGGAAGAAGGTGCTGAAGGTGAAGTTGCTGTAGAAGGCGAAGCTGCTGTCGAAGGTGAGATGGCAGAAGGTGAAGCGGCTGCTGAGACAACTGAAGTTGTTGAAGGTGAAGACGCTGGTGCGGCACTCGAAGCTATCGAAGACGCTGCTGATGAAGCGATCGAAGCTGTTGAGGAAGCTGCTGAAGAAGCTGACGATGCGGTTCATGGCCGTCGGTCTTCTACCAACCACTAAGCATTAGCTGGTTTAAGATTTGAAAGAGGCGGCCTGCGGGTCGCCTTTTTTGTATCTGCGCGCTCTGATATGGAGCCCATATGACTGCACGCGCTTTTAGTCCTGAGGTTAAAGCTTCACTGCTGTTTACCCATGAGGTTCTGGGGGAGAGCAAGGCACCATGGTGGCTTTATGGAAGCGCAGGCCGTGCCCTTCTGGACGTGCCGTCGATCATTGTTCGCGACATTGATATTCTTCTGTCTAGTGAAGATGCCCTGCGCCTGAGCCAGCGAACGGGATGGAGGAATGACGCCGATGGCGGGACTGACCGGTTTCGGTCGGAACATTTTATCCGGCAGGCACCTTATGGCATCGATATAGAGTTTATGGCTGGCATGCAGGTGCAAAAGCATGGCCACTGGTCTGACTTCTCATTTCAGACAAGTCGCGTGGTCGATTTTGAGGGGCGAGCGTTTCGCGTCCCGGACCTCTCAGAATATCTGAACATGCTGGACGTTTCAATCGGCCGAAGGACGCAGAACGTATCGCGCTGATACGTGCCGTCATGCAGACCTAGCCGCAGCAGTCGCGCAAACTGCGGACTCAGTGTAATTTCAGAACATGATCGATTTTATCGAGGATGCGATCCGCCGGTCGAGGCTGGAGCTGAGCTGCGAGCCGCTGGGCGAGGATGCGTATATGTGCACCTTTGTCAGCACGCGCGGACGTATGCGTCGTCGTATTCAGATGCAGCCTGGCCATGGTGAGCCGACGCCAGGTCAATTGCTGTATTACTATGCTGTTCTGGCTCAACAAATGGATGAGGCGGAAGACATTACCGAATGGGCGGAGATCCATGGAAAGGATCTTTCGGCCCACGGAACGGTCTCAGACTTTAATCAGGGCGTTGCTGACCGGCGTGATCTGGAGATCGTGTTGGGGCCGGACACGTTCGATGCGCTGCTGACAGGACTGGCCATCAGTCAGGCGATCGAGGCGGCGCGGCCTCGCTAGAGCTTAAACGTTGAAGCGGAAGTGCAGAACGTCACCGTCTTTGACGATGTATTCCTTGCCCTCAGCGCGCATTTTACCCGCTTCCTTCGCGCCGCTTTCGCCATTGCCCGCGATATAGTCGTCATAGGCGATGGTTTCTGCGCGGATGAAGCCTTTTTCGAAGTCACCGTGAATGACGCCCGCAGCCTGCGGCGCGGTTGCGCCATCAGGAATGGTCCATGCGCGTGCTTCTTTCGGGCCGACGGTGAAATAGGTCTGAAGACCCAACAGGTCGTAGCCGGCGCGGATGACGCGATTAAGGCCCGGCTCTTCAAGGCCGAGCGTTTCCAGAAACTCTTCCTGCTCTTCTTCGTCGAGCATGGCGATCTCGCTCTCGATTTTGGCAGAGATCACGACAACAGGTGCGCCTTCAGACTCAGCATGTGCTTTGACGCGCTCTGAGAATTCATTGCCTTCGCCAGCGGAGTCTTCATCGACATTGGCGATGTAGAAGACAGGCTTGGCCGTGAGGAGCTGAAGCATTTTCCAGGCTTTGCGGGAATCCTTTGGCACCTCTGCGGTTCGCGCTGGTTTGCCCTCGCGCAGAACAGACAGAGCCAGATCCACCATTTCGAGGGCTTCCTTGGCTTCTTTATCGCCGCCGGACTTTGCCTTTTTCTCAAGGTTTACGCGGCGCTTTTCGAGGCTTTCGAGGTCAGCCAGCATCAGCTCGGTTTCAACGACTTCATAGTCATCGAGCGGGTCGATACGGCCCGCAACGTGCGTGATGTCTTCATCTTCGAAACAGCGAAGAACGTATGCGACGGCATCGGTCTCGCGAATATTGGCGAGGAATTGGTTGCCGAGGCCTTCGCCTTGCGATGCACCTTTTACGAGGCCCGCAATATCAACGAAGTTCATACGCGCCGGAATGACTTCCTTTGAACCTGCAATCGCAGCCAGATTTTTCAGGCGCGGCTCAGGTACAGCCACATCGCCGACATTCGGTTCGATGGTGCAGAACGGATAGTTCTCGGCCTGCGCGGCGGCCGTTTTGGTGAGCGCATTGAACAGGGTCGACTTACCGACATTCGGAAGACCAACAATTCCGCATTTAAAGCCCATCGGGGAATTCCTCTTTGAAACGAACGTCACATAGCAAACTGATCATGTCTGACCAGAGGCGTTTCAAAGAATTCTGTATCCGGACGCAAATGACGCGGCCAAAACTGCGTCCGAACCGGGGTCAGGCGGCGGTTTGGGCCTTGCGGACGGTGGGGTAGAGAAGAAATTCTTCCCGCGTGATCCGCTTTTGAAGAATGCCGAGCAGTCGGCCGAGCTCTCCGGAGAATTCGCTCGCATGCTCGCTGGTTTCGTATTTGTCGAAAAATGTATTCAGCACGGGAGCCAGTCCACGCATTTCATCGCAGAACTGATCTGACACGGCCCCAGCTTCGGGGTCGTCGTGCATGCGGGTGTAGACGAACTCATCCTCCTTGCGGAGATGCTCCATAATCAACGCACGTGCATTCACCAGGAGTTCGCGGCCAGCTTCTGTGTGCACACCCGCCATGCGGGCAGCTTTTAGTGTGTTCAGAATGGCCACATGTTCCAGTTCGAGTGTTTCGAGCAGGGCAATCATGGAATAATCCTTCTGCCTTTACACTGTAATCTAGCCCTTAAAAATTTTAGGGGGATTAAGATGTGTAAACGAAATTTCCGGATATCTTTACGAAACTGGCCATGAGCGCTATCGCCTGCGCAGCTTAGAGAAGCGTCTCTATACGCAAACGTTAAAACATCTGGGGCACTGCCATGAAGACTGCACACACACGTAGCGTATTCGCGACAAACATTTATGAATGCCAGATCGCTGATCCTGCAAAAGAAGAGGCATTCCTCGACGAGTTGAAGGCAGGTGTGATCATGCTGTCGGAGGAAGATAAGGCCGGCCAGCAATGGTGCGAAGAGCAGGGCTATCTCGGCTATACGTCTTACGCCTCACTGAATGATTTGCCGCAGCGCATTCCGGCTTTTGCTGATCTGGAAAAGCGCCTTGTTAAGGCGGCGAACAAGTTCGCAAAAGAGCTGGGTTTTGAGCTCGGCGATCATAAGCTCAGCATGGATAGTTTCTGGGTGAATGTACTGGACCCAGGCGCCGGGCATTCCGGCCATATCCATCCCAATTCAATATTGTCGGGCACCTTCTATCTGGATCTGCCTGAGGGCTCATCTGCTATTCGCTATGAAGACCCGCGCCTGCCTTTCATGATGAACTCACCACCGCTGAAAACGGATATCGCGCCGGAGCGTAAGCGTTTCATTTATGTGCAGCCACAGGTTGGCAATGCGCTGTTCTGGGAAAGCTGGCTGCGCCATGAAGTGCCGGTGAACTTCGCGGATGAGCCGCGCCTGTCGATCAGCTTTAATCTGAGCTAGGGCGGTTCGGTTCGTCGGTTTTCATATTCCAGATCGGTGAGCCAAAGACCATCCAGAGGACAATAATGCCCATGCCAAGCGCGGGCACGAAGGCAATTTTGTGCGGGCCGAACACGTCAACGGCAATCCCCATGAAGAACGCCCCAATCGGTGCGCCCGCCATAAACCCAAGCTGATAGATGGAGAGCACGCGCGCCAGCTGATCTTTCGGCGCTGCAGCCTGAACAATCGAACGGCTCATCGCGATGGAGACCCCGCCTGCCAGGCCCCAGATGAAGACAACACCCAGGAAGAGGGCGTGATAGTCTTTAATGCCCTCCCAGAGCATGACCAGAATGACCATTGAACCGAGGAATTGAGCGGTCAGCAGAAGGCGGCCCGGACGCTTAAGGTTTTTCACAAAAGACAGAATGGCTGAGGACACAAACGCGCCAAACCAGAAGGTCATATACATGTCCCGAATGCCATCCGGGCCGAGGTCGAAAACGCGCCGGTTGATAATGGGCAGGACCACCAGAAATGATCCGATGACAAATATGCCGACACCGAACATGGAAAGCGTCATGGCAAGCAGTTGCGGGTTGCCGCGCACAGTGCGGAAGCCGTCCATCATATCGCCAAAGGCGGCAGTCATGCCGCTTCTGCCAGTGACGACTTTGCGTCCACGCGCAAGCCAGAGCGCAGCTACTGCCCCGAAGGCGACGATCAGCGCCTGGATGTAAAGAAGGTGTTCGGTTGAGATCGGACCAACGAGAAAGCCGCCCAGAAAGTCCGGCATTTTCGTCGCCTTATCGGCATATCCGCCAAGAATAATGCCGCAGATTTGCGCTGCAAACTGAGCCAGAGTTGCAAAAGCAACGCCGCGCTGCAGGGTAACGCCTGACCCGGTGCGGACGCGACGGTCGACGACTTCGTTCAGAATGGAATCGCGTGCGGGCATCATGAAGGCGCCCAGCGTGCCCATGGCCACGCCGTAGGCGACCATCAGATAATAGGCGAGCCATGCCTCATGTACCGCAATTGCGAGCACTAGCGCGGGAAGTGAGGCAAAGGAATGCAGCAGCATGAGCATGCGCTTTCCGTCGGCGCGCTCTGCGACTACGCCGCCAATCAGCAGAAACAGAACCGAGGGCAGGGCGAGCGCCATATTGGCAATGCCGAGCGATGTGCCGGGCGGAAAGGGTAGGAGTTCGCGCGGAATGTAATTCGTGATCAAATAGGGAAACAGCACCATTTGCAGGCCGAAGGCCATGAACCAGCAGGACTGAACAACCAGATAGGCAGGCAGTTCGCGGTGCACGCTGCGCTTCACGCGCTTGCGGGACTGGAAGGCCTTTCCCGCCGCCATAGCCGCATCCATACCCGAAAGTGGTGAGCGTGCGCCCTCCATCACTTCCTGATCGAGTTTATCGAACTCTTCGTTCATCCCGCCAAACGTATCCCACTCAAAAACTGATCGTTGCCATGTCATGGCATCCTTGTCAGCATTCCTTATCGGCCACAATCTTGACCTCACGGCAATGTACACCGTTAGAATGTTTCCGGGCGTCAGGTAAGACAGGACAGGTGAATGCGAGCTATCAGACAGGTACTCAGCTGGGTGCTTTCACTGTTTCTGATCGCCATTTTGTTGCACTGGACGGTCCATCCATGGCCGCAGCCCGATCCGGGGCAGGTGATTTTCTACGATCTGCCGGGCGAGCATATTCTGTTTTCAATATTGGCACTGAAAAGCGGGTATGAATGGTTTGAGCCGACGGGTCGCGTTGTGTTTGGCGTGTTCGAACTGCTCGCCGCGCTGATGATACTGATCCCGCCCTGGCGCAAATCAGGGGCAAAACTGGCCGTGGTAATTTTCGGAAGTCTGATCGCGCTGCATTTGTCGCCCTGGCTGGGCATTGAACTGCAATTACCGGGGAACACAGGTTCAGATGATGGTTCAGTATTCTATCTGACTGTTGCGGCGATCACCGCTGCCATTTTGTTGATAAATCTGCATCCCGCACGTTTAAGTAGATAAGCATCGCCATCTCATGCAGATGCTTTAGCTATAGGGCCAGATATGCAGAGGAAGACTGCGATTTTTACGCTGCATGGTCAGATGCTGTTAAGGCTTTCCAACGTAATCTAACGCTCACAACTGAGTTGAGATGAATGGCAACTGATCCTGCACTGATATTGACGGAGACTGTTCCTGAGCCGACTACGCGTCGTGCCCGGATGACGCTGCTCAGACGTCTTATCGATGTGGTTGCCATGCCATCCTCTCGTATTCCACCACAAGACCGGTCTATGGCGGGCGACATTCTTCTGGAAATGTTGTTCGACGCCGAAGAGTCCGAGCGCGCCTTTTGTGCCAAACGTTTGGTGCCGACACAGGAAGCGCCGCGTCGTGTGCTGCGCTATCTGGCGATGTGCGATATTGAGGTTGCGCGAGAGCTGCTGCAATCAAATGAATCCTTTGACGATTCGGATATCAATTTCATTCTTCGCCATTCATCGCCCTCTCACGCAGAAGCGATAGCAAAACGCAAAACGCTGGGCCCCTCTATATGTGATACGCTGGTCGAGCTGCGTCATCTGCCAGCTATTGAAGACATGCTGAAATCGCGTCGGTCCTTTGTGTCTGAAACCGCGATGGATGATCTGATGGAATTTTCTCGCGCTCATCCGCATCTGTGTGCGCTGATGATTGATCGCGATGAAATGACACCAAACCACGCCATGACCATGTTCTGGTGGTCAGGTGAGGATGAGCGTCGCAAAATCCTGATGAAATTTGCAGCAGACCGGTCTGAGCTGATCGATATCTGCGGCGATATTTTCGCTATGGCCAGCGCTGAGGGCTGGGCTGATCCTGTGACACGCAAAACGCTTCAGCTGATTGAACGTCGTCAGCGGAGCCGCGCCGCTATTGAGCGCAGTCCGTATGAGAGCCTTGAGGAAGCGATTGAGGTCGCAGAAAAACAGGGTCTGACACGCGATACCGCGCAGGAAGTTGGCCATCTGGCGGGCATCAAGCCTGTGACGGCGGCTAAAATTCTGACCGATCCGGGTGGTGAGGCCATTGCTGTTTTCTGTAAGGCGACCGGTCTGAAACGCCATTTCCTTATGCGTCTCTGGGCGGCTATGCGTCGTCCGACGGAGATCGGTCCGGGTGTCCTTCATCCGCAATATGAGCGCATTCGCGAGATCTATGAGATGATGAGCGTCGCCAAAGCCCAGACGGTTCTGCGCTATTGGAACTGGTCGTTGTCATCCAGTTTCAGCGTTCGTCCTGCCGATCTTGAAGATGAGGACGCGGGTAAGTCGTATCAGTTCTCGACTTCGCTCAGAACGGCGCGTCTGGTGTTTGGCGCACAGAACAAAGACAAGTCCTGATCGCCCGGCAGTCGCTGAGCATCCGGCTGGCAGCATCGAAAAAATTCCCAAGAAATTTAGATAACCTTCTGGTCAAGTCGGATTTGACCGACTAGGCATAGCCCCGGGTGAATGAAGATCGAGGTTACGGGCACATGCTATATGTGTTGGGCTTGGCAACGGCGTTAACGTTGCTCTGGTTGGGAATGTCAGGCTTGTTTGAGCCGGTCGTGTTATCGCTGGGCGCAATTTCGATTGTGATCACGCTGATCCTGTCTGTGCGACTGGGCCTGAAAGACCGCGAAGCCTCACCCTATCACCGTATCGTCGCCTTTATTCTTTACACCCCTTATCTGATTTCTGAGATCATCAAGGCGAACTTCACCGTTATCAAAGCTGTTCTGAAGCCTGATCTGGATATCCACCCAACGCTGGTTAAAGTGAAAACGACCTGCCGGTCAGACCTCGCTAAAGTTATTTTCGCAAATTCCATCACGCTGACACCGGGTACCGTGACCGTGCGCGTTGATGACGATTCCATGCTGGTGCACGGCTTGTTCGAAGATGGTGCTCAGCCTGAAGCTTTCGAAGATATGGATCGCCGGGCATCGCTTGCGGGTGACGGTCGTTCCAAGTCCAAACCAGCACCTAAAGCCAAACCGACTGAAGCGCCTGCTTCGGAAACGGAAGCCACATCATGACATTATTAGCCGCTGCAGCGCTCGCGCTGTTTGTTTCAATAGTGCTTCTGCTGATCCGTCTGTTTATCGGCCCGACGCTGTATGACCGCGTTCTGGCCGTGAACTCTGTTGGTACGAAGATTGTTGTTCTGCTCGCGTTGGTGGGCTTCCTTATGGGGCGCCCGGACTTTCTTGATATCGCGCTGCTCTATGCGCTGATCAACTTTGTCACCACGATCGCGATCCTGAAATTCTTCAGATATCGCTCCTTCCAGGTGTCCCTGATCAAGCCAGAGGCAGAGCAGAATGGGGAGGCCCAGTGATGGAATTTCTGAATGATATTCTTGCGGCTCTCGCATCATCAGGCTGGCGCCAGATTGTGGGCGGCGTGCTGTGTCTGATTGGCGGTCTGTCCACCATTATTGCGGGCGTGGGTGTTCTGCGTTTTCCTGATTTCTATACGCGCCTGCACGCGGCCAGTGTGACCGATACACTTGGCGCGCTGACGCTGCTCGTTGGTATGGCCTTTCTGGCGCCGGGATTTCTGATCGTATTTAAACTGGCTCTGATCGGCCTGTTTATGACGCTCACATCGCCGGTCAGCTCGCATGCGATTGCCAATGCGGCCTATACGGCCGGCCTTGAGCCGCTAATTGGCCGTTTTACCGGAAAGAAAATTGAAGAAGAGGGTGAGGCATGAGTGACACTGCAACAGCTGTCTCGCAGGTCGATCTTTCAGTCGTTCTGATTGATATCTGCGTTCTGAGCATGATGGCGGTGACCGCGATTGCGATTGCCCGTCTGCGCAGCCTTTTTGCGCTGGTTATGCTGTCTGGTGTGTATTCGCTCCTTTCAGCGACCTGGTTTGTTATTGTTGATGCAGTGGACGTTGCCTTTACCGAGGCGGCGGTCGGCGGCGGTATTTCCTCCGCTCTGATCCTCGGCGCTATGCTGTTGACGGTGCGCGTTGCCAAGGAAGACAAGCCGCTAAAGCGTCTTGCGCCTGCGCTCGTTGTCATCGCGACCGGCGGTGTTCTGCTTTATGCCACGATTGATCTGCCGGGCTTTGGTGATGCGAACTCACCAGCGAATATGTATCTCGCGCAGGAATATCTGCAGCGTAACTATCCAGATATCGGTATTCCGAACGTCGTGACCTCTGTGCTGGCAAGCTATCGTGGCTTCGATACGTTTGGTGAGACCGGCGTGGTCTTTATTGCCGGCGTTGCGGTTGCGCTCCTGCTCGGCTTTGGTGAGCGGTCTCTGTCCGCTTCACTGGCTAAACGTCAGAAAGGAGAGGAAGAATGAGCTCTACCTCTGACCATCACGTCATCCTTCGCGTCACTGCGAAGTTTCTGATCCCGATCATCACGCTGTATGCTTTTTATGTGCAGTTTCACGGCGATTATTCGCCGGGCGGTGGCTTCCAGGCGGGTGTAATCTTCGCTGTTGGCATCATTCTCTACGCGCTGATCTTTGGTGTCGTAGATGCGCTGACGCTGGTGCCTGCGATTTTTGCGCGATATCTCGCTCTGTTCGGCTTTCTGCTTTACGGCTCTGTCGGTGTCGTCGCCATGCTGAATGGTGGGCTGTTTCTGGACTATGACTTCCTCGTGGCTGAAGGCCCGGAAGGGCATTGGGGCCAGCATATCGGCATTATCGTGATCGAGCTTGGCGTTCTGTTTGCGGTTGCGGGCAGCATGCTGACGATTTTCTATTCATTCGCCGGCCGCGCGCCGGAAATCGACGATGAGGACTGGTAGATAATGGCCGAATTCATCTTCGAGCGTTACAATTACTGGGCAGTCATCTTCCTGATGATGATCGGCCTGTATGTGACGTTTCAGGCTGGCAATATGATCAAACGTCTGATCGGTCTCTCCGTATTCCAGACGTCTGTTTTTCTGTTTTATATCACGCTCGGTAAAATCCGTGGCGGATCCGCGCCTATTCTCTTCGGGCATGACTATCTGCAGGAACATGGCGGCCATGAGGATGACGGTCATGGTGCGGGGCACGGTGGTGATCACGCCGCTGCAGCTGGACATGATGTTGCTCACAGTGCGAACGAAGGCGTGGACGAGCTGGGCCGCCCATTCGTGGATGGCTATATCGAGCCGGGTCATGTTGGTGGTGCACCGCTTCAAGAACTGTATTCCAACCCGCTGCCGCACGTTCTCATTCTGACGGCGATTGTGGTCGGCGTTGCGACGCTCGCTGTGGGCCTCGCTCTGGTGGTTCGTATTCGCGAATCCTACGGCACGATCGAGATGGATGAAGTCCGGGAAGCGGATATTAAACATGCTGATACTGAAGCGTCTGCGGAGACTGCCTAAGCCATGCCATTTGATTTAGTCTCTCTTCTTCCAGACGGATTTGTGCGTCACCTGCCAGTTCTGCTGGTGATTGTGCCGCTTCTGCTCGCGCCTGTGTGCGCGGCTATTCCAAGCTGGCGTGCCACCTGGGCGATTGCGCTCGGCGGTATTGTCTTCTCTCTGATCTGTGCTCTGGGTCTGCTGCAGCAGGTTATGGAAACCGGTCGGATTTCTTATGCTCTTGGTGGCTGGGCACCGCCTCTGGGCATTGAATTCGCGGTTGATATGCTGAATGCGCCAATCCTGCTTCTGGTGTCGGCTATCGGTGTTCTCGCGACGATTTTCGCACTTCCGACCATTGTAAAAGACGTCAACAAGGAAAAGCGTGCGCTGTTCTTTGCCGCTTATCTGATGTGTTTCGCAGGCCTTCTGGGTGTTGCGGTCACAGCGGATGCGTTCAACCTGTTCGTCTTCCTCGAGGTCTCCTCCATCTCCACTTATGTGCTGGTGGCGATTGGCGGTTCCCGTGATCGCCGGGCCTTCGTTGCGGGCTTCAACTATCTGATCATGGGCTCCATTGGCGCCACCTTCTATGTGATCGGTATTGGCTTCCTCTATGCCGCGACCGGTACGCTGAACATGGCTGACATTGCAGCGCGCATTCCGGAAGTTGCCGACAGCAAAACCATTCATGCGGGCTTTGCCTTCATCGTTGTCGGCCTGGGTCTGAAAGCGGCTATGTTCCCGCTGCACCAATGGCTGCCAAACGCATATGCCTATGCGCCGAACTTTGTGACGGTCTTCCTGTCAGCGACGGCGACGAAAGTGGCGTTCTACGCGCTTATTCGTCTCCTATTCTCTGTGTTCTCTCCTGAACTCAGCTTTCAGGAAATCATCTTTACCTGGGTGCTGGCGCCGCTGGCGGCGATCGCGGCGATTGCCTGTTCTTTTCAGGCGATCTTCCAGACCGATATCAAACGTATGCTGGCTTACTCTTCTGTCGCGCAGGTCGGCTATATGCTGCTCGGTCTGTCTCTGGCGAGTGCAGATGGCGTTTCGGCGTCTTTGTTCCACCTCATCAACCACGCAATGATGAAGGGCGCGCTCTTCATGGCCGTGTCTGGCGTGGTGTTGAGCCTTGGGTCTTCGCAACTGCGTGACTTTGCAGGCATTGCGCGTAAGGCACCCTGGACGGCGACAGCTCTTGGTATTGCAGCGCTCAGCCTGGTTGGCGTGCCGCTGACGGCTGGTTTCCTCTCTAAAGTTGCGCTGTTCAAGGCCGCTTTGGTTCAGGACTGGTGGTGGGTCGTTGTGGTGCTCGGCATTTCGTCGGTTCTCGCGGTTCTGTATGTCGGTCGCTTGCTTGAGACGGTCTTCTTCAAGACGCCGGGACCTGCTCAGCTTCAGGTTAAGGAAGCGCCGCTCATGGTTCTCATCCCGCTTTGGGTGCTGGCTCTGGCCTGTATTTATTACGGCCTTGATGCCTCCTTCATCACAACTCTCACCGATGGTGCTGCCAGTGTTGCGTTCTCCGGAGGTCAGCCATGAGCCCTGAGATTCTGATCGCCCTTATTCTTATTGTGCCGCTACTGGTTTCCGGTGCCGTGCTGATCTTCAATAATCTTCCGGATGTTCGCGAAGCCTGCACGCTGATTGGTGCTGTTGGCCTGTTCATCTTGTGTACGGTCATGGCGTTCCGTGTCGGCGCGGGCGAAGAGTTGTTGCTGGAATCGCCAGACATTGCCCTTGGCCTGACCTTCGCGTTCAAACTGGAGCCGCTGGGCGCCATGTTTGCCATGATTGCGAGTGGCCTCTGGATTTTGAACTCGCTCTATTCCATCGGCTATATGCGCGGCAATGCAGAGCGTAATCAGACCCGTTTCTATATCTGCTTCGGTATTGCGCTGTTTGGCGCAATGGGCGTTGCCATGTCGGGCAATCTGTTCACATTGTTTGTGTTCTACGAAGTTCTGACGCTGTCGACCTATCCGCTGGTCGCGCATAAGGGTGACGAGAAAGCGCGCCGTGGCGCACGGATTTATTTGCTGACATTGTTGGGTACATCCATCGGCCTTCTTTTGATGGCCGTTGTCTGGACCTTTGCGCTCGCTGGCAATCTGGACTTTGTTCCAGGCGGTCTGCTCGCAGGTAAGGTTGGTCCGACCCTTGGCGGTGTGCTGCTTCTTCTGTTTGCGTTTGGTGTTGGTAAAGCGGCGCTTATGCCGTTCCATTTCTGGCTTCCGAACGCGATGGTTGCACCAACGCCGGTTTCTGCACTTCTCCACGCCGTGGCGGTTGTGAAGGCGGGTGTGTTCACCATCCTCAAAGTCTCGGTCTATATTTTCGGCCTGGATCTGCTCTCAGCACTGCCGGGCACTGAAATTGTGCTCTGGGTGGGCTGTTTCACCATTGTGGTGGCATCGCTCATCGCGCTGACCAAAGACAATCTGAAAGCCCGTCTGGCCTATTCTACTGTGTCTCAGCTGTCCTATGTGACGGTGGGTGCCATGCTGGCGAACACGGCGGGTGCCAGCGGCGCGGCGCTTCAGATCGCCATGCACGCAATGGCCAAGATCACGCTCTTCATGTGTGCTGGTGCAATCTATGTGGCGACCGGCAAGACAGAGATCAGCCAGATGCGCGGCCTTGGCCGTCGCATGCCAATCGTCTTCACCTGCTTCCTGATCGCGTCGCTCTCCATTATTGGCGTTCCGCCGCTTGGTGGTTCATGGGCGAAGTATGAATTGATGCAGGGCGCGATTGATGCGGACCGTGTCTATGTGGTGTTCGTTCTGATCGCATCTACACTGCTGAACGTGGCCTATCTTCTGCCAATCGCTCTTTTGGCGCTTCTGCCACCTAAACCAGATACGATTGAGGTCGCTGGCTTCAAACGTCCGGGGGGCGCGCCAATGCTCACGGTTCTTCCGCTGACGATTACAGCAATCGGCTGCTTCGTTCTGTTCTTCGGGGTCAATGTGATCTCCGACTTCCTCTCACCTGTGTTTGGAGCGCGCCCATGAGCGAGACCTCTACAGATGAACTGACACCGGACACCAAGCCGGCAAAGTATTCCGGAGACCGCTATTTCGGCTGGACGAGCCATCCGAAAGCCGGGCTCATCATCTTTATCTTTGTTGGCGTTCTGTCGCTGGGCCTGGCGGTCGCGGACTTCTTCGTGCATCGACACGAATACATCCACATTGCCGAGTTCAAAATGTTCTACGCGCTTTACGGCTTCATCGCCTTTGGCGGCGTGGTTCTGAGCGGCTGGCCGTTGCGTAAGCTTCTGGGCCGTCCGGAAAACTATTACGAGCCGGAAGAAGGGGAGTCTGACAATGGGTGAAGGCTTGATGTCACTTCTCGCGCATACCAATCCGGGCTTTATCGTCATTCTGGCCGGTATGCTGGCTTATGTGGTTCGCCCGAGCCTGCCGCGCGCGATCATCACCATTGGTGGTCCTCTGCTCGGCCTCGCAGCGCTTGTTCTGCATGGCGCAATCAGCGAGCCGCTGGCGACGCTGCGTATGCTCGATCTCACCCTGGTCCTCTATCAGGTTGAGCGCGCCTCTATTGTATTTGGTCTGGCGTTTCTGATCGCTGCCACGGTAAACTCGATTTACGCGCTTCACCAGAAGGATCCGCTGCAGGATTCTATGGCGCTTATCTATGCAGGCGCGGCCATTGCAGCGACCTTTGCTGGCGACCTGATGACGGTGTTCATCTTCTGGGAGCTGACAGCGATTTCGTCTGTTTTCCTCATTCTGAAGTCCGGTACGCCGGAAGCTTACAAAGCCAGCATGCGTTATCTGGGCATTCAGATATTCTCTGGTGTGCTTTTGCTTATGGGCTCAGCCTTCATTATGGGCGAGTTCGGTACGCTTGAGTTTGATGCCTTCCTGTCTGACGGTGAAGGTCTTAGCCTGTCTGACGATCCGGGCGCCATCTTCCTGCTGGTTGCACTCGGCATTAAGGCTGCATTCCCGCTCATGCATAACTGGCTTCAGGATAGCTATCCTAAGGCCACGCCGACGGGCGCGGTTGTGCTGTCTGCCTTTACGACCAAGCTGGCTGTTTATGCTCTGCTTCGGTTCTTCCCGGGCGAAGATGCGCTGATCTGGATTGGTGCGATCATGACCGTCTTCCCGGTCTTCTTCGCGGTTATTGAAAACGATCTGCGCAAGGTTCTGGCTTACTCGCTGAACAACCAGGTCGGCTTCATGGTCTGTGCGATTGGTATTGGCACGCCGCTGGCGCTGAACGGCGCTGCTGCGCACGCCTTCTGTCACATCATCTATAAGGGCCTTCTCTTCATGAGTATGGGCGCTGTGATGTACCGCACAGGTACGACGAAGGCGACTGAGCTGGGCGGCCTCTACCGCACCATGCCGTTTACTGCGATCTTCTGTATCATCGGTGCAGCATCGATTTCGGCTTTCCCGCTCTTCTCAGGTTTTGTTGCAAAGTCTCTGACGATGAGCGCTGTCGGTCACGAGCATATGACTGTGATCTGGATGATGCTGCTCTTTGCGTCCGCGGGCGTGCTTGAGCACTCTGGTATCAAAATCCCATTCTTTGCCTTCTTCGCACATGACAGCGGTAAGCGACCTAAAGAAGCACCGTTCAATATGCTGCTTGCGATGGGTATTGCGGCCTTCTTCTGTGTGTGGCTCGGCTTCCCATTCCTGGGCGGTACGGAATTCCTCTATGGATTACTGCCATATCAGGAAGAGGCGTCAGCTTATCTGGATCAAAGTCTGTGGACCACCGATCACGTGCTCACGCAGATGCAGCTTCTGGTCTTCGCCGCACTGGCCTTCATCGTGCTGAACCGCGTGAAGCTATATCCGCCAGAGAAACGCGGTGTCGTGCTCGATTTCGACTGGGTATACCGCCGACCGCTGTATTACGGCCTGGTATGGGTTGGTGATGTCTGGGCGAAGGTTGGACCGGCTATGACCGGTGCTGCCCAACGCCTGTCGCGCAAAGTATATGACAGAATCGAAGCGACATTCAGCCCTCAGGGTGAGCTCAGCCGGGGGCCATTGTCTGCAGGTATGGCAATCTGGACCAGTATTGTATTGGCAGTTGTTATGGTTCTGGCACTTATTGCCGGCCCTAACTAAGCTCGATCTTTCAGTCAGCTATCTGGAAAAGGCGCTTCGGCGCCTTTTTTGTGTTGCGCCGCAGCATGGACGTTGAGTTAAAGGCAAGATTCACGTATATACAACCTTAGATAAACATGAACACGTCTATAAAACTACGTAATTTCAGAAGTTTCTAAAATTACCTTGCATATTGCTTCGCAGCATTCTGGCCGATTTCCCCGACGGATAACGTTGCGAAAGCCCCGATATAAAGGGACGAATTCAATGAGTATTATAAGAATAAAGTATTAGATCAATCGTTCTAATTGTGCGATGCAATATTCATGCTTTATATTCATAAGAAGTTGTGCTGCGAATAATATTTCACCTTGATTGTTTATTTCGTCTTGATTTCAGAAGCTTTTGGATAATTATATTGTATATAGTAAGAACCTTAAAAGCACAGAACAGACCCTAAAAAGGGCTCGGGGAGGCTAACAATGACAACAACACTAAGCCACGAAATGGATGCAGATACGAACGCACAATTAATTCAGATGACGTCTGAAGTTGTCGCCGCTTATGTAAGTAATAATCCTGTACAGGCGAGCGACCTTCCGAATGTTATCGAACGGGTGCATGCGACGATCCGCGATCTGTCCGTTGGTTCACCTGCGGAAGCGCCGAAAGACATTTCGCCAGCTGTTTCCGTACGCAAATCCATTACGCCAGATTATCTGGTGTGTCTGGAAGACGGAAAACGCTTTAAATCCCTGAAGCGCCATCTCCGGTCCAAGTATAATCTGTCACCGGAAGAGTATCGCGAGAAATGGGGTTTACCTGCGGATTATCCGATGGTAGCGCCAAACTACGCCAAACAGCGCTCCGAACTTGCTAAGCAAATGGGCCTGGGGCAATCAAAAGCCTAATATAGAGTCGATGATTGCTTATCGTTTCGCTTTCGAAACAAGAATTACAAAGAAAAAGTGAATAAAGGTTAAAATTAGGCTTGGCGACTGATTCGAATTAACCGATGTTAACCATCAAGGTTAATCAAACAGGCGCGATATGGACCGGAAACTGAAACAGGTTCTTTCCCAGGATCAGGCTAAGCTTCTGAAATACTGGACAGGCAAATGTTCAGAAGGACGTTTGCCTGTTCGTAAAGAGATTAGCCCTGCCGATCTGATCTTTTGTCTGTCGAGTATTTCAATACTCGAGCAGAAAGAGGGTGAGGAGTTCACTTTCCGTCTCACTGGCTCCAGTCTTAAAGATATTCTTGGACAAGAGTGCCGCGGGCGCTGCGTTTCTGATGAATGCGGCAATGAGGTTCCGTGGGCGATCGCGCTGCGTCGCTGTCAGGCAACGAACTCTCCTGTGTTCGGCGTCACGCCTGTCGGGCACCGCAGAAGCCATCACTGGATGCGTATGCCGCTTCAGCCTGATGAGAATGGCCGCCAGTGTATTTTGTGTTTTGACCGGATCCAGTTTGATGAAAACTGTGATGGTCCTCGCCGCGAGATGATGTTTGTCACGGCCGATATGGCGCGCAATGCGGCGCCGGTTCATCAGAACGTATACTGATCCAACGATTTAAGTTCAGCCATTGTCCGCCCCGGTCGCATGGCACGGGGTGTTTTAGTATGGACTCTTGTCGGCGGAAAGGAATATAATCCTACGAACGGAATTATCGCTTAAGGTCCTGGCTTAAACGATAGTCAGACAAAGTTGGTGGGATATGACGAAGGATACACAAGAAACGGGGCGATTGATTTCAGACCTGGTCAGCAGTGTGACGGGGCGGCCCAGAGAGGCACTCGTCTCTGGCGATCGAGGCGCCGTGCCGGTCGCACGGGCGCGACAGGTGGCAATGTATATCGCCCATACTTCGTTCTCTTACAGTCTGGCTTGCGTGGGTGAGATGTTCGGCCGTGATAAATCGACCGTCGCTCATGCCGTGCACTTCATTGAAGACATGCGCGAAGAGCCGGAGTTCGATATATGGATGGAAGATCTGGAAGCGGCAGTACAGCAGATTATGCGTCTGTCACCGCGTGCGCAGACTGTGTTGCGCGGCGTCTGGCGGCCTCAACCTGCTGATACCATATCTGTTTAGCTTCAGACGGCGCCTGTGCTGGCCCGGGCGAGGTTTCTGATCCGCTCAAGCATGGAGCGCAGGCCATTGGCTCGCTGCGCACTGAGCGCGTCTGTAAGGCCAATCTCGTCCAGAAAAGCCGGGGCATCAAAGCTAAGGATGTCTGCGCCGTCCTGCCCATTGAAGAGTTCGCTCAACAGGGCGATCAAGCCGGAAACAAGAATGGCATCGGACTGGGCGCGGAATTTAACTTCGCTGCCTTCACTGTCATCCGGAACAATCCAGACCTGGCTTGCACAGCCGGGGACTTTATAGACGTCAGTCATATCCTCTGAGGTGAGGGGCGGAAGAGACTTTCCAAGATCGATAATATGTTCATACCGCGCTTCCCAGTCATCAAGGAAAGCGAAGGTGTCTCGAATTTCGTCGGCTTGTGCTTGTACGCTCATAAATGGCCAGATGGTACAGTTTACGCGCGAAGGGAAGGGGGTAAGGCCGGAAACCTTATTCTGCGGTCAGCGATCCCACGCATTCGCCGACATCGATCAGCGCGTGAACGCCAATACAGAATGGGCGCTCAAATACGTTTCGAGATGCAGACACACACTGAAGAAGGTTCATATGGGCTGTTTCGAAACAAACCTGTGTTTGAGCGTCATTCAGGCCAGCAGCGAGGAATTCATTCTCTGAATTGGTTTCCTCAAGAATCTGCAGGGCAGCCAGTGTTGCGATATTCCCGCCAGTACGACGGTGATCATCTGCAATCTGGTAATCGCCTTGTGGCAGGTAAGCCGGAGCAGGGGCAGCGGGCTGAATTTCGCCAATTCCGGGTAGCTCCAGTCCTGCGCTGGCGGCGCTGACTGTATCCCAGAGCGATGAAGAGCCGCCGAGAGAGCTGGCATTGGCGAGAACGCTGTCCACGTCTGACGAAATGAACAGGTCGCGGATTTGTTGTGCTTCCGGGCGGCCAATCTCAGCGGCTTCGCGAAGAATACGGGCATCGTCTGCCGGAAGTCCCGGAAGGCGCGCACGCGCCCAGCCCAGTTGTTGCAGGGAATACGCCTGTTCGCGGATATACTGTCCGGCAACATCGAGGCGGCGGGCATCAGAATCCGTCGCGCCTAATACCAGATCCATCGCATCATCCGCGCCGCGAATGGAAAGCGCATAAGTCGGGTCATTGCGCATGCCGAGCAATAGTCGCTCACGACCATACGCGTCTGCAGCCTGAAGGACGCCTTCTTCATAGGCTTCAGACCGGGAGGCCAGAAGCGCAGAATAGGCGAGCCAGCCAGCGGCCAGACTTTCAGAATTGTGGGTGCCGAGTGTATCCAACGCCGTCGCAATATCGGCCTGGGATTCCAGCTCGATTTTCAGCGTGGTCACATCGTTCTGGAAGCTGCCATAGGCGATGGCAGACTGGGCCAGAAGGTCTGGATCAGGCGGCAGAATGACAGGGGCTTCTGCCAGCGTTTCTGCGGATGCGGCCGTCTCTGCGCCATCTGCCGGAATGTCCGGAGGTGTCTGCAATGGGTCGGCTACGATCTCAGCCGTTGAGGCTGCGTTGTCTTCGGCCTCGGCGTCATCCTTGATGCTGCCCAGAAATGGCAGGCGAATTTGGGATGTCGAATGAGTGCTGCTGGTTGAATCCTGCTGCTCAGGACGCGGTTCTGTGTCTTCACCTAATGCACACGGAGCTGGAACAAAGAGGCATCCTGCGGCGAGTCCTGAGAAAACGTATCTTAGCGACATAAGCGACTCCCCCGATAGTACGCCGGTTGTTTTGGGTGCTTTGCACCGGAATGTGCACTTGAACCTGAACTTTGATTTAGAATTGTGTAACAGAGGTTAATTAGTGTTTACAGATTGGTTGCAACACATGGACCAAAAAACAGGAGGGCAGGATTTCTGGATTTCTCCACTTCTGGCCAGCTCCCTGTGGGTTGGTTTGTGCCTTGCTGTAGCCATAGCAGGTATTGCGACGGGTGTAAGCCTGCAGCTGTCGGTGATTGCAGCTGTTTTTGCAGCCCTGCCAGCACTTCTCCACATTCTTACCGGCGCAACCAATCGCGGTGAAGGCAGTGAGATCTGGATTGTCTTTTCCTGGATCATTGTTGGCCTGGTCGCTGTCTTGTTCTCTGGCGCTGCCGTTTCGCCGCTTATTATCATGCTGGCGCTTGGGCCAATGCATGCGCTGTCTCTGGCGCGCTTCCGGCTCGGGCTGGAAGCCAGTATTTTTGCGGGCATTGGGTTTCTCGGCATTGCGGCGGTTTCGGTGTTCGGCCTGCCAATGCCGGCTACAGAAAGTTTTGGTGTTCTGATCGGTCTCGCTGCGCTGATTAGCGTGCTTCAGATTGGTGTGTTTGCTGCGTCTGCTGGCGGGGTGATCGCAGAGCGCCGGGAGCAGAACCGTCAGATTGATCAATGGATTAACACACTGTCCGATACGCCGGTTCTGATCATTTCAATGGATCAGCGTCGCCGGGTGAAATCATGGATTGGCGATCTGCGTCTTCTTCCGGGTATGACCTCTGCCAAACTGGCATACGGAAACATGCAGGACATTCTGGTCGATCCGTATTCGGCAATCCGTAATATCGGTTCGGGTGAGCCTGTTGTTCTGCGCCCAGAGTTTGGCGAAGAACTTGCCGCTGATTTTCTGTCGACCCGCGATGGGTATCGCCTTGTCATCACACGCCCGCACCAGAATGCGGCTTTGGTGTCGCCTGAACAGCTCGCTGCTGCTGAACTGGCAGGGCAGGGCTATAATGAAGAGGCGATCTGGGTTGCGAGCCTTGGTCATGAACTTCGCAATATGCTGAACCCGGTCGGCGGCTATTCAGACCTTATTCTGTCAGAGCCAGCTGGACCTGTTGCAGAGCCCTATAAGAATTTTGCCCGCAGCATCAAACAAGGCGCAGAACATTTGGGACTTCTTGTCGATGACCTGATGACGGCGGCCAAAGGGCGGTCAGGGCGTTTGCGCCTTGAACCGGAAGACCTTGATGTCATGCTGGAAGCTGAAGATGCGGTGCGTCTGTTGCAGTGGCAGGCGGAAGCACACTCAGTCACGGTCAATCTTGCGCCGAATGATGATGCTGAGTTGATGGCGCATCTGGACCGCAAATCGCTGCGCCAGATCCTGATCAATCTTCTGTCCAATGCTGTGAAATACTCGCCAATGGGACAAGAAGTTGAAGTCAGCGTCGTGCGGAGCGGAGATACGATTGAGATGTCTGTCCGTGACCATGGCGAGGGCATGCCTGCTGAAGAGTTGGCCCGACTGGGCGAGCCATTCTTTCAGGGCGAAAATGCGAAAGAGCGTCCAGGCACAGGCCTTGGGCTTTCCATCGTGAAAATGCTCGCAGAGGCCATGGAAGGCAGTGTCACGTTTGAGAGCGTAGAGGGCGAAGGCACATGTGCGATCGTCCGCTTTCCGGCGTTGAGCGCCCAGTCTTAAAGCGCTGGCAGGCGCGAGAAGTAATAGGCCGCAGTAAAGTCGCCGACCTCTACCGTCAGAACACGCGGTTCAGTCTCGCCCGTGCGCGGGTTGGGCTGGATCAGAATTTCCACACGTTCGCGCGGGTCCAGAGACATTAAAGCTTCCGTCGCCTCGTCGGAGAAAGTGAAGCGCATACGGCGTTCTTCTGTGTCTTCATCCACAATGACCTCACGCGATGCAGGCCAGTAAGACCGCGTCACAGCGCGTGGCGGCGGGCCGGGCTCATCAGCAAATACAGCACCAAGCCAAGGCTCGGAGGCGCGGTCCGGATTGCGGATCAGTAGTCGCGCCGTCGAGGGCTCGACATCCTGTTCGGTGAGGAACAGATCGACGGCCAGATCGAAAGGCTCTTCGATAAGTGGATTGTCCAGCGGGCGGGAAAAGCTCGCGGGGAAATCGTCCGGGTCGCCAATCGGTGGGGCGAGCAGTCCAAACTGGAACAGATAGTCCGGTGTCGAACCATCCTGCACAATGCGCCAGGTATCCCAGCGGCTGCGAGAGGCATTCCAGTCCGCATCGCGGCCGGGGAAGTTCATCACCATTGTGCCCACGAAAGCGGAGAACGCATCGCGCAGATAGCCTGCGGCTTGCATGAAGTCAGCATTGCCGCATTCGCGCGTATTGGCATAGCGCGCAACTTCCTCTGCGGCGAGGTTCAGATCTTCAGGCGTGAAGCCCGCACGGAGAAGCGTACCGCGCGCCTGTAATTGACCTGAGGTCAGGGCAGCGCGCTCCAGATCCGTAAAGTATCCGCATTTCTCATCGGCGGCCTGAAGCGAGGTGCGCTCAAGAAAGGCCTGCTCGGCGTCACGGAAGACGCGCGGCGCAGTGTCAGCAAAAGCTGGCGCTGACAGTGCGAGCGACATTCCGAGGGAAAAGAGCAGGTGATTCATGCCGCAAAAAATAATTAATCAGTCTTTCCGCTTCGTAAATGCGGTGCGGCTGAACCATGTTCGAACTGCGGAATTATGCAGTGATCGGGCGACGTCTTACTGTCGGGTCACGGCGTGGCCGCAGGCGAGCAAATGCTCGGATAATAGCTTCCATTTTGCGCCAGAACCGTACTCGTTCCAGAGGTTCGTTCATCCAACCCGTAACGGCGCAATAATGAGTGTTCTTCTTTCCTCTGTGATGTTTGGCATGTTCAAATGGTGAAATCACAAAGGGTGTTTTCTGAAGCCAGGTGATGAGCGGCCCGTTTTCAGAGGGCTTTTTGTGCGACCAGTTGTGAAACTCATTGGCCATCGCGCCGAACAAAACCGCCGTAATGGTGAGTGGATTGACCCAGCCGACAATCAAAAATGAAACGGCGAAACAGGCGGCAAGGAAATAGGTCAGCCCGTTTCTTTGGAAAAAGGTGCGGGTGACCATGCGCCGTGGCTTCTTGTGATGGCGAATGGTTGAACGGATGATGGGCCCAATAACGGGCCAGGACGGGCCGCCATAGCGATCTTCCAGCCAATGGAAGAAGCCGGTCACGAAATCTGCGAGCAATAATCCAAGAATGATTTGAGTGGCGAACCAGAGCATCTGAAGCGAGGTCTCGCTCAGGGTTAGAATAAAGTCCGACATGCATCCCTCCATCTATATGCATGCGAGCAATCACTTACTTTGTGTCGTAAATGTGACTGCTTACTCACAAATTGGGGTGACAGGCGTTTTGGGAATGATGCGAGAGAGGGAAAGTGGGAATGTCGTGCAGGTCATGCCTGCGCGTGCGTAAGGCGAAAAGAGGCTTAGCGCGCCTCTTCTTCTTCCTCGATCTGAATTTCGCGGATAACAGCGACCGCGCCGGAGATGACCAATGCACCGAGGCCAATCAGGCCGAGCCAGGGTGAAATCAGAAAGTGTCCCTCTGTGGCCGCGCTGGCTGTCAGAGTGATCGAATTGATCGTGCTTGCGTAAACGTCCGGATTGGTAGCGGATAGCATATCAAGAGGTGAGTGTGTCATCTGGAGACCCGTGATCTAATCTGACACACACGCCGCAAGACCGATGCCAGAATGAAGGGGCTGCCCTGAAATGTCCGATAGATTGCCAACCCGGCTCTGGGTGGATGCGCTTGTCCGACGGGTATCCGTTGGCGGGGCCTCTGCCTTTATCATGCAGTCCGGCGATTCAGAGCGCGGTGATGTGATGGTGAAAGTGGCCCGGCTGGATGGCACGGCGGCTCTGTTTGTGCCTTCGCCATTATCCTTTGAGGTCAAAACTTTTGACTGGCTGCCAAAAGCTGGCGAATGGGCAAAAGAATTTGATGTTGACGAGATCGTAACACGTCGCAAATCCTACGACCCAGACGTGTGGGTTGTGGAAATAGAAGACCGTGACGGGAGGAATTTCCTCACAGAACCGGTCAATTATGAATGAATTCCAAAATTACGGTGCGTGAAGTCTTAATCGATCCCGACTGATTCATTGGACCAGTAAAGCTCAGTATTAAAAGCAATGAGATAGCCTCTACTCCTATCGACGGAGTGGGTGCTAATGCTCTTTTTATTCAATGATCGTGTTCTCGAGATCGGTGATCCCGAAGTACGGTTGCTGGCCAACTGGACGGAACTGGGGTGTGGCCGTCCGGATCTGCTGTTTGCACGGGATGCGATAGACTTTGCCAAGGCGGTTGTGATCGATAGTGATCAGTTCGGCGTTGATGAAGCTGTCTATGCAGACTGTGCGGCTCTTCTGGCCGTTAAAACACATGCCAATACTGCTTTCTTCATCCGTGAAACGGGTGAGGAAGATGCTTCGCGCGTTCAGGCGCGACTTACGCTCATTGATGAGCAACATTTACAGCGTGTGCGCAATCAGCGCCGCCCTGTCGGCGGTCATGCATCGCTGGAGCCGCTCTGGGTGCGCGCGGCCTGATTTTTCCGGAAGGGCACAAAAAGTGCCCAGATAAAACCGGTTGTTCCGCCAGAAGGGCGTTCATTCAAACCAAGTTTCATATCGGCATGCCCGTCACGGGGCTGTGCGCGATACGTTTTGAACAACCGGTCCCAGGCTGACAGGCAAAATCCGAAATTCGAGTTGGTCTCGTCTTCGTACACGGAATGGTGCACGCGGTGCATATCCGGCGTGACGATAACTTTGCGCAGCGCGCTATCTATCGGCTTGGGTATGCGAATGCTGGCATGTTCGAACAGGCTGGCCGCATTGAGGATGACTTCGAACAGGAAAACGGCGAGCGCGGGCGCGCCGATCAGGCCAATGGCGACCAGTTTAAACCCGAAAGAAAACAGCATTTCGCCGGGGTGAAACCGAATGCCGGTTGAGGCGTCGAGGTCTTCTTCCACATGATGGACTTTGTGAAATGCCCAGAGCGGCGGTGTGAAGTGCATGATGACGTGCTGAAACCAGACGGCAAAATCCAGTAAGAAAATTGCCAGAACAACTTCCAGCCAGACGGGCAGGTTCAGCCAGTTGAACAGGCCAAGCCCGCGCGCCTGCATGTCGAAGGCAAAGGCTGTCGCCGCAAGGGGCAGCAGTATGCGGACTAAAACAGACGACGAAACCAGAAGACCAAGATTAGTTTCCCAGCGGCGAAGGCGCGGTTTTACGCGCTCTTTTGCGGGGATGATAAATTCAAGCGCGCTGAACAAAGCCAAAAGGCCTGCAAATACGCCAAGGCGTATGGGCGCTTCAAATTCAGTCCAGTGTTCCATTCATTGCATCTTTCAGGGCGGGAAACGGCTCGCTTTATCCATGTTAGGCCGCTGCCTGTATTAGAAAACACTGATGAGACAATTTGCGCAGTAAAATAATATCCTTAGTTTTGTTATGGGTAAGGCCTGAATTGTAATGGGGCCTTTCAAATGAAAATTTTCTTCAGCCTGTCCGTCTTTTGCATGACAGCATCTGTCATGTCTCTGCCAGCCTTTGCTGACGGTCCGGCGATGCCGAACTCTGCGCGTATCTGTTCGACCTGCCATTCCTTTGGTGCGGGTGAAGCGCCGAAAACCGGGCCGAACCTCTATGGTGTATTTGGGCGCACTGCCGGAACGAGCGAAGGGTTCACCTATTCAACGGCGATGCAAAACTCTGGTATTGTCTGGAGTGATGAGACCCTCAGCGCTTATCTGGAAAACCCACGCGCATACATTCCGGGCAATCAGATGAGCTATGCTGGCATGCGCAATCCGCGCCAGCGCGCTGAAGTTCTTGAATATCTGCATGCTGCAACCGAGCCTGCAGAATAGGGCTTTAGAAGACACCCATGGACAGACCTGCGGAAAGCGCTGCGCCTAAATCGTGGCATTTCTGCAGGTCGTCTTTTGAAATGGTTTTAGGGGCGAGTATCGCCTCTTCGGTCTGTGCGTGTGTGCAGATGATCAGCGCGTCCTGAACTTCTTTCAGTCGCCAGCCCTTTGCGATGCGCGCCGTCTGGCGGACGGCGTTCTCGCCATCAGATCCCGCACAGACCATTTGCGCATAGGGGCGGCCTTCCAGCTTGCCGAGCACCGGATAATAGGTGCGGTCGAAGAACTCTTTCATCTCTCCGGAAAGTGCGGCCAGATTTTCTGGCGCTGCAAAAAGATAAGCCGAGGCCTTTAGAAGGTCTTCGGCCTGTGCCTCGCGGGCGCGCAGTAATTTCGCTTCGCCTTCAGCCTGCGCCGCTTTCAGGGCGGCTTCGGCCATTTGCTGCGTGCCGCCTGTGCGCGAATGATAGACGATTAGAAGATGAGACATGTTCCATAGATAGAGCGATCTCTTCTATGGCTCAAATGTCTTCAGCTGATGGGCGTCAGATTGTCATTCACCAGCGCCTGATAAAGCCCGGCAATTTTCTGCGAGACTGGGCCGTTCAGTTCGGCAATCTCCCGGCCATCGACTTCCCGCACTGGTGAGACACCAGCAAATGTGCCGGTGATGAAAGCTTCGTCTGCAGAATAGACATCAAACAGCGAAAAGCGTTTTTCAAAGACGGGTATGCCGTTTTCCCGGCAGACGCGGATGATGTTGGCGCGCGTGATACCGCCCAGGCAATATTCTGGCGGAGAGGTCCAGACCTCACCATCGCGGACGATGAAAAAGTGGGTGGAGTTGCAGGTGGCGACAAAGCCAGCCGGGTCCAGCATTAGCGCTTCATCTGCGCCGGCCTTTTCAGCCTGAATACAGGCGAGAATGCAGTTCAGCTTTGAGTGTGAATTGAGCTTCTGGTCCTGTTCGGCGGGGCCGGTACGACGGACATGAGCGGTGAAAAGCTTCTGGCCGCGCGTGATGACTTCAGGCACGGGCGATTTGTATTCGGGGATAATCACCACAGTCGGCTTTGTGATGGTAAAGCGTGGGCCCTGATACGGCGTCTTTTTAATGCCGCGCGTTACCATGAGCCGGATATGCACGCCATCTGTCATCTCATTGGCTTTGAGGCAGTCAAACAGGCGCTTCGCCATCTCTTCTTTTGTGAGGCCGATATCCATGTCGATGGTTTTTGCGCCCGCATATAGCCGTTTCATATGCTCAGGCAGAAAGGCGATACCGCCGCTTTTGACGCGCAGACCTTCCCACACGCCATCGCCCAGAATGTAGCCACTGTCGAACACTGAAACTGTCGCTTCATCGCGATGTTTCATTTCGCCGTTTACTGACGCCAGAATGTCAGCATTGCGTGGGTCTGCCTGATAATCGTGTACGCCGTGTGGTTCGTCCAAAATCGCACCTGTCTGATCTGTTGCAGGTGCATCTGGCGTTAGCTGGACGGGGGGAGCAAGCCGTGGCCGGTTCTCACCGGCCACAATCTGAGAATTGCCTATTCGACGCCCATGAAGACAAGCTTCTGAATGCGGCGGCCAGTGCCGACTTCGGACGTGTAGAGATTGCCCTCGGAATCCGCGACAACTGAGTGCAACCAGGTGAATTCACCCGGATAGCGACCAACACGGCCGATACGGGCGAGGATTTCATGGGTGTCACCATCCAGAACCCAGATGTTGGAGTTCATCATATCGGCGACATACATGAACTCACCATCCGGTGAGAAATCGATGTCAGAGACGGTGCGTGTGCCGCCCGTTTCCTCGGCGATGACAATGTCTTCAACGAATTCGAGCGAGCCATCGGCCTGACGCTGGAACATTTGTGCGCGATTGTTTCGGCGGTCACAGATATAGACGCGGCCATCATCTGTGCTGACCACGCAGTGCACGATATCGCCAAAGCTGGTCGCTTCCGGGTCTGCGCCGCCATCCGCGGTGCTGGACGCTTGCGACTGGTCGAAACTGCCTTCGCGCGTGCCGCCAGAAGGATCCTGCGCATAAGCGCCATAGGCGGCATCGAATTCCAGAGACGCTTCGTCATAACTGACAATGCGTTTGTTGATATAGCCATCGGCGATGACAACATAGCCATTCATATTGGCGATGTCGGCAGGATTGCCGAGAAGGGACCCATTCGTATTGCCGTCTGTCAGGCCATGTGTGCCGATCTGGCGAATGAACTCGCCGTCTTCGGTGAAGTTCAGAACCACATGGTCGCCATCGCCATTTCCACCTACCCAGACGGACATGTCTTTATCAACGAAGAGGCCATGAACATTGCGCGGCCATTGATTGACACCCTCAATCTCTGGCGCGTGTTCAGGCCCGCCCCAGCCGCCGAGATACTCGCCGTCTGCTGAGAAGGTCATAATGGTTGGGCCGGGCTCACAGCAGAGCGCGGTTGGCGGGTCTTGTGCGAGGCCGACATCCGAAAAGCTAAGCGATTGAGGACGATGCAGCATCCAGATTTTGTCTTCGCTGTCGACGGCAAGACCCGGCACCTGACCGATAATCATGGTTGCGGGCATATCTGGCCATGCGGCATCTACCATGAAGCGGGGCAGGGGCGTGCCTTCCGGGGCGAAGACTTCCATCTCCAGCGGGATTAGCGCCTGAGCGGAAACCTCTGTTTGTGCGTCTTCTTCAACGCTTGGGCTCGCCTGCGCTGTGAGGCTCAGCGCGCTCAGCATGGTAAAAGACAATGCAGCGCTTGCGACATGGCCCTTCTTCAGAAAAGTCATGGGGTTTAAAATCATGAGTGTGTGTTTCTCCGCCTGTGAAACTCCCGACTAAATTAGTCTGACTTTCTATACGGCGAACAGCAACTCACATTCTGTTCAAGACCGACTTGCGGTTATTGTCGCGTCTCCCAGGCCACCCAAAGTGCGATAAGTGCAATCAAAATAGCCAGTGCTTTGCGGACATTGGTTTTGGCGGGCGAGTTTTCCAACAAACTGCCTGAACGCGCAGCGCCCAGCACGATGCCAGCATGAATGATGACGCTGATGAGGATATGTAAGCTGCCAAGTATGAGTGCCTGCACCCATAACGCGCTGCGCTCAGCATTCATGAAGCCGGGCAAGAGAGAGACGTAAAAGGCGATCGCTTTCGGGTTCAGAATATTGGCGAGGAAGCCGCGCCAGAAGGGAGAGGAAAACCCATCATCTGAACTGGAAGGTGAGGTTTCGCTCGCATCCTTCCAGGCTTCCCATGCCAGATAGAGCAGATAGATCACGCCCGCCCAGCGCAGCACCGCATAAACGGCGGGCAAGCGAGCGATAACCTGCGCCACCCCGAAAACGGATAGCAGCATGTAGACCGAAAGCCCGATGGTGACGCCCGCAACGGCCCTCAGGCCCGCCACACGTCCCTCGCTAGCCGAAAGCGCAGCCAGATAGCCCATATTCGGGCCGGGCGTTGCCTCCACCAGTGTGATGGCAATCAGGAAAGGTATGATCGCAGAGGGATCAATCGGGAAGTTCATGAAATTTGTTTTGCGTCACTATGCGGTCATGGTCCAGCGTTGGAACTCGGTTGTGGTCTCTTTGCCCATTTTGGGCGGTGCCTGACCGATAACCCAAGGTTCAGAGGACAAATATGATCCGCGCTTTTATTCTGATGGCAGGCCTTGGCCTGCTCGCGGCCTGCCATTCAACTGAAAGCCGCCAATGCGCTTATCATGATGATCCTATTCCAGAACACGTCATTCTGACCATCCAGTCTGAAATTTTGGACGAGCCGCGCACCATCCCGGTCTACACGCCGCCAGGTTATCAGGTTATGAAGAGCGTGATGACGCCTATCCCGTGCTCTATATGCCGGATGGCGGTATCTGCGAGGACTTCCCGCATATTGTGAACCGGGTGGACGCTCTGGTCTCCGCCGGTGAGCTGGCGCCCATGATTGTTGTCGGGATTGAAAATACCTTCCGTAGACGCGACCTGACGCCGGACTCTCAGGATGAAAGCGAAGCGCAGATCGCGCCGATTGATGATGGGGCGACGGTGTTTCGGGCGTTTATTCGTGGCGAGCTGATGCCGCAGATCAATTCTACCTACAGAACCAGCGGGCAGACGGCGATTATTGGCGAGTCCGCAGCCGGTTTGTTTATCGTAGATACGCTCTTCCGGGATTCTCAGCTGTTTGACCGGTATATCGCCATGGACCCTTCCATTTACTGGGATAATCACGAGCTGGTCCGCCTGGCGCCTGAACGGTTGCCGGCATTGTCTGGTCTGGGGCTGACATTCTGGTTCACGGCTGCGGGAACTGAAGACATCTATCCGCATACAGATGCGCTGGCTGATATTCTGGAGCAGTCAGCGCCAGATGATATGAGCTGGACGTATGACCCTCGACCGGATGAAGATCATTACACCATCTATCGAGCGACCGAAGAGGATGCCCTGCGCTGGGTGCTCTGGCCCGCACCCCCCTGACATGGTCCGGTTTTTCTTGTGAAGCCTGAAAATCCAATTTAGTTTCCCCTGTCTATGGGGGAAGTTTCATCATTATTCGTGCGCAAAATGCTGGAGACTGCTTCGGCATTTGTTCCACGTGCGTCATTGTTGGCTGAATTGGGCCTGAGCGAAGCGGATTTATCGGATCCGGACGTGATGGTTTCCGTGCGCAAATACGTTGCCTTCATGGAAGAGCTTGCCGACGCAGAAGGCCCTCAGATCAAGTTTCATACGAACGCTGCCAGCTCCATGACATGCGAGGATTATGGCGCCGTTGGACTTGCCTGGAAAACCGCCCCTCAATTGCTCACCGCGTTTGAGCGCATAGAGCGCCATTCGCGCCTTTTTGTGAAGAACGTCGCTGGTTTTCGAATTGAGCAGGATGGCGAGTTTACGCGCTGGATTCACTTTCGTGAGTTCCCGCCGGTGCGTGGGCTGCTGCTTTCCAATGAGGCTGCACTGGTCACGTATATGTCTCTCTGTCGTGAGGCGTATGGAGCTGATTTCGGCCCCGTCTCCGTGCATTACAGCCATAGCGCTGTTGGCTGCCCGTTGGCGTTGGAGGAGTATTTTCGCAGCCCGGTGAAGTTTGACGCGGACTATTATGGCTATGTTTTTCGTACCGAAGACCTTTTGCGCAAGACGCCGCTCGGGGACACACATGTCTCCTCATTCTTTGACAGCCATATCGAAAAGGAATTGTCTGAGAGAGAAGGCGATGCGGATCTGGAAAGTCAGGTGCGCAAAGAGATTGGACTGGCGTTGAGTGACGGTCCGCCGCCGATTGGAATGATCGCAGACAAGCTGGGGCTCAGCGCACGTACATTGCAACGCCGCCTGTCGGATGCGGGCATTACCTATCAGACACTGGTGGACCAGTCGCGCCATATGTTGTCGCGAAACCTCTTGCGCGACACGAGTTACTCGCTGGCTGAAATCGCATTTCTCACTGGATTTTCCGAACAGAGTGCCTTCAACAGGGCCTTCAGGCGCTGGGAAGGCAGGCCGCCAGGGAGCTTCCGCTCCGGCGCATAGGCAGATGACGCCATGTGACGTTTCCGGCCAAAACTCTGTCGCGTGGCGTCAAGATGGGCCTGCTTTGTATCGGTATTGAAAGACTTGTTCTGTCCAGAAGGAGCAAGTCATGAAGTCAATTTTCTACCCAGTAAAACTCTTCGAAATCAAACGCCAGAAACCCCCGCGCACACTTGTGCTTGGCGGAACAGGGAAAACCGGACGACGTGTCGTTCAATCTCTCTGGGATGGTGAGCATTCAGTCCGTATCGGATCACGTCAGGCCGACCCGGCTTTTGACTGGCAGGATTCGGCCGGTTGGGACAAATGCCTTGACGGCGTGACGCAGGTGTACGTCAATTTTGCGCCTGATCTGGCCATGCCCATGGCGCGCCCAGCCATTACGGCCTTCACAGAGATGGCCCATCGCAAAGGGGTGCGTAAGCTGGTTCTGCTGTCCGGCCGGGGCGAAGAAGAGGCATTGGCCTGCGAACAGATTGTTCGTTTCTCCGGCATGGATTGGACCATTGTACGATCCGCCTGGTTCAACCAGAATTTTTCCGAAGGGGCCTTCACCGGCATGGTGCAGGATGGCCAGATCGCACTGCCCGTAGGTGGCACTTGCGAACCTTTTGTCGATGTTCATGACGTGGCCGACGTCGTCACCGCCGCGCTGAGCGAAGAAGGACATGAGGGCAAAGTCTATGAAACGACTGGTCCGCGCCTGTTGAGCTTTGAACAAATCGTAGAAGAGCTGTCAGGCGCACTCGGGCGCACCATATCGTTCGCAGATATTCCCCATGAAGCCTTTCTAGAAGGCATTCAGGGAATGGGTATGCCACCGGAAATGGTCTGGCTGCTGGAATATCTTTTCGCGACCGTGATGGATGGCCGAAATGAGCAGATCGGCTATGGCGTGCAGGAGGCCCTCGGTCGCCCGCCACGTGATTTCCGTGACTATGCCCGGCTGACGGCGCTGACCGGTGTTTGGGATGCCGCGCAGGCGTTCAATCTGGTCTCGGTATGATTATAGCGACCGGATGAAGCTGAGGGCGGCATCCAGTCTTTGCTGGCGTCCGCCTTTGGCTTCCATCCACGCTACGCCGCTCGCTTCCAGTTCTTCGCGGAAGCGCTCGGACATGGTGTGGCGTTCCTCGCCGCCTTCGCGAATGGCATCGGCCTCAAAGGCGATATCATCTGACGTGAGAATATAGGCAAAGGGGCGCACTTGCTGGCGCGCAATCGCATCGACTTTCTGTGAGCGTGTTCCGAAATAGCGCTCATTCCAGAGCGCCGTTGTCAGCGCGTCTGTGTCGGCAACGATCCAGCCATTTGTGGAACGACGGGCGGCAGCATCTTCAAGTTCGTTCTGCTCGCGTGCGATCTCGACCAGTTCGTCTTCCCGCCATGGGGCATCTGTCACGTTTGCGCGCTTCTCTGTATATTCGCGGCCATATTCAGGCACGTACGGGCAGTTCAGGTCCTCTGCCAGAGCGAGCGCCAGCGTGGTTGTGCCTGTGCTTTCAGCCCCGGTGACAACAATGCGTTTGCAAAGGCGCGCCTTCAGCGAGGCGGGGAAAACAGGCCAGAGGAATTGCAGCAATACAGAACTTCCAAGAAATGCGCGCCAGCCATCTGACGTTTACGTGATACCGGTTGCGACTGCTTCGCATTCGCTCCAAATTTACGGTGGGTGTAAACTGGGAGAGTGACTTAACAGAAGGATTGAACAGGATGAATACCAGAGTTTTGCTGAAAGTAAGTGCTGCAATTGGTATTATTGGCGCGGTTACTGCTACGGCTAGTGCTCAATACACTGGCCCGTCTTCCAGCAATATGAATACGGTTTCTGATGTTCTCGCTGATCCTCGCGATGATGCTTATGTGCAGCTTCAGGGCACGATCAATGAACAGGTTGGAGATGAGAAGTATATCTTCGCGGATGCCACAGGAGAAATCCGGGTGGAAATCGACAATGACCGCTTCACCTCACCGGTGACTGAAAACAGTGTCGTGGAAATTCGCGGCGAGGTCGAAAAGGACTTTATGGAAAGCCCGGAAATCGACGTCGAAAGCCTTTCGGTGATCACGCCTTAAGCGTTCTAAATCAGGTTTTATGAGAGAAGGCGGTGCATGCATCGCCTTCTTTTGATTCAGGCAGCGGCCCTTGCCGGTTTGTCGGTGCGCGCCTTTTGCCATTCAATCAGGCCTGCAACGCACATGACAAGGAAGACGAGATAGAGGATCGCGGTAAGCCAGAGTCCCTTATAGATATAAAGCGGGATGTAGATCACATCGACGGCGATCCAGAGCCACCAGTTGGCGATCCACTTTCGAGACAGCATGAATTGTGCGACGAGGCTCATCGCCGTGGTCAGCGCATCAAGGCCTGCAACGGTTGAGTTGGTGTAGGTGTGCAGCAACCATTGGATTGCCGCAGCGATGATCAGCACAGCCACACCACATAAGATGAGTGTCAGAGGTGAGGCTTCGTGTACCTCTACGCCCTGATGGTCGTCACCACCTTTCAGCCACCAATACCAGCCAAGGCAGGCGAGAAAGAAATAGACACCCTGAAGGCCTGCATCCGCATAAAGGCCAGACCCGATGAAAAGGATGGCGAAGAAAACATAGTTCACCATACCAACCGGGAAGGTCCAGATATTACGCTTGACCAGCAGCCACACACAGAGTGCGCCGCTGACAAAGCCAGCCAGCTCAATCCAGTTTTCGATCAACCAGGTATAGATAGCGCCCATGCTCTTTGCCGTTTCTTTCGCCCAATCCCCCGGGCACATGCGCTTCCTTTGTGGAATGCATTGCCTGTTTCAGCAAGCGTTCGCGGGTAAATGGGAAATGGATCGACCGTATTCCCGCATTTGATGCAGAATATTCGCGCGATACGCGTGTTGCGGTCGGGCTTTGCTTCAGCACAGTTGAAACTCAGGAAAAATTAGAATTTCTACGACGGAAAATAGAAAGACTTGCGTTACAAGAGAGTTCTTCACAGCCCTGTGGCGAAATTGGCAACGCAGCGGACCCGCAAGTCTGCTATTTTCAGGTTCGAATCCTGACGGGGCTTCCAACACCTTTGCTCTTTGTGCGGAAAAGACCGCAAATACTGAGCACCTTCTGCCATTTATACTGAATTTTTTGTGTAAAACTGGATGTATACAAGTTCAGTTTAATCGAGATTATTTATGCGTTCATAAAATTCAAGAAAATCCACTTATGTGTAGTAAATTTTCTCGCTGGAGGTGGGTGTGAGAAAGAATTTTCTGAAATCGACAGTATCTGTGTGTCTGGGTGCCTCTTTTCTTGCGTTCGCCGCGTGTAGTGGTGGTGGAGGCGGCGGAGGCGGTTCGCCCACTCCGACCTCGACACCAAGTGTGACACCAACGCCGTCACCTACGCCGTCGCCGTCGCCTTCCCCAACACCGACGCCAACTCCAACGCCGACCCCGACGCCAACATCGTCGGCTATGTATCCGGGGCCGGAAACGTTCCGCCTTGGCAACGCCGTGGCACCGATTGGCTATTTCACGACCGCATGGACGTTGAATGACTTGTTCCTTCAGTCTGGATTCGAAGCGGAGATTGGTGAAACGGCACCGAGTCGTGCTTTCCATCCAATTATGGCGGGCCAATTTGGATCGACCGAAGACCGCAATATGGTCCAACAGGACGCGTTAGGCTGGGCGACATCAATGACGCTCACAGATGGTCGAACGGCTGATGAGCTTTGGGTCTATCTCGCAGATGGCGCTGATCTCCCAAATGTTTATCCGTCTGGCGCTTACGAGATCAGCTGGGAGGGTGAGGGCACTGTTTCCGTGATTGGTGCCGATATCACCACTCAATCCGGGAATTCGATCACCGCCGACTATCCTGGCGATGGTGCGTTTTGGATCGTAATTGAAGACACGGACCCATCTTCGAATGGCGAGTATATACGAAACATCTCGGTCATGCGTCCGGATGCCGTTGCGGGCGAAACCTTCAATCAGACCTATCTGGACTTTATTGAGCCGTTCAACGTGATACGTCCGCTTCACCTTCTTGGGGAGCAGGCAAGTTATGGCCCGGAAATCCCATGGGCAGATCGCAAGCCGTACAATTATAGCCATTGGGGTGGTGCACTCGGCGCACCTTATGAAGTGGCTATCGATCTTTCTAACGAAAGTGCCAGTGATTTCTGGCTGAATTTGCCGGTCGCTGCTGATGATACATATATGCAGAATCTTGCGGAACTGGTGCTGGAACGTCTCGACCCCGAGCGACAGCTTTGTATCGAACTCGGCAATGAAATCTGGAACTGGGATGAGCCTTATTATCGAGGCCGGGATCAAGCCCTTGCGGCCGCTGAAGCGCGCTGGCCGGGTGTTCTGAACCAGCCTGCGGCCTGGAATAATAATGAAGAAGTTGACGAGGTGATGTTCGTCAATAGCTGGGTGGGAACCCGCCTGGCGGAAGCCTGTGATATCTTTAAAAGCGCCTGGGGAGCTGAATCCGGTCGTATCTATTGCGTGATTGCAGGACAGGTCGGGGCATCTGCGCCGAATTATTATCCGAACCGCTTCCTGCTCGAAACGCCGGTATCCGTGAATGAAGAAGGGGCTAGTCCAGCGGGTGAGCGTGTGGATGCATTCGCTATTGGGCCATATATGGCGGACGTGACCGGGCCAACGGCGTTTGATCAGTCGAGTGTCGAAAACTATTTCGCAGACGCTACGGATTGGGTGCGCGGTGAGGGTGATTATGACATCACCGCGGATGAATACGGATTGCGTTATAGCATCCGATATGACGCTGAGCTGGCTGCAGAGTTTGATATTCCACTCGTCGCCTATGAGGGAGGCCAGCATTTCATCGGGTCCAGCTATACCCGTGACACGATTTCAAACCACGAACTCATGTACGATCTTTATCAGGATCTATTTGAGGTCTGGCAGGAAGAAGGCGGCGGTCTGTTTGTCCACTTCGCGGGTATCAGGCCACGCGGAACAAATGAGCCGGGTGTTGAGCCGACTTATTTTGAATCCGAAAACTTCGGCATCATCGAGTATCAGACCCAGCCTCTGGACGAGTCTCCAAAGCTGCGAGCTGTATTGGACGTGATTGAAGAGATCGGGCAGCGCTGACGCGCCGCCCGGCTCTGACTGGATTTAGAAGACTTCCAGAGACGCGACTTCTTCCGGCGTGAGGGAAATCTCTGCCGCTTTGACGAGGCTTTTCAGGTGAGATTCCTTGGTCGCGCTGGCAATCGGCGCGGTCACGCCTTCCTTGTGGAGCAGCCATGCAATGGCGAGCTCTGCAAGCGTTGCGTCTTTGGTGGCGGCGAGGTCGTCCATGGCTTCCAGAACGCGGACACCACCTTCTTCCAGATATTTTTCCACCATCATGCCGCGGGACTGGCCTGCAAGGTCGTCTTTCGAACGATATTTACCGGACAGGAAGCCCGCAGCCAGCGAGAAGTAAGTTACAACGCCAATGCCCTTCTCCACGCAGAAGCGTTGAAGCGGACCTTCAAAGCTGGCACGCGAGACGAGCGAGTATTCTGGTTGCAGAACCTGATAGGCCGGAAGGTCATTCTCCGCGGAAACCTTCAGCGCGTCCTCCAGCTGGCCTTCATTAAAGTTGGACGCGCCGATGGAACGAATTTTACCTTCATCCAGCAGGTCTTTATATGTGCCGAGCGTTTCAGCGTGCGGTACTTCCGGGTCGAAACGGTGAGAGAAATACAGGTCGATATAATCTGTTTTCAGACGTGAAAGAGAGGCTTCTACGGCTTCGCGGATATATTTGGGCGCTAGGCCTGTTTTGTCGTCGCCAAGGTCCATGCCGACTTTCGTGAAGATCTGAACCTTTTCGCGCTTACCCGGATTGGAGGCCAGCCAGTCGCCGATAGTGGTTTCGCTTTCACCGCCCTGATTACCCGGCTTCCAGCGCGAATAGACATCAGCCGTATCGAGTGTGGTGATGCCATTTTCGACGCAGGCGTCGAGCATGCGGAAGCTTTCGGTTTCATCCAACGTCCATCCAAATACATTGCCGCCGAAAACGACGGAAGAAATGTCGAGGCCTGTTGAACCGAGTGTGCGGGTTTTCATGTAATTCTCCTGTTTGAAAGTCATGAAGAAAAGACGTGAGGATGGACGCGAAGTTCCTCAACTCACGAAATCGGGAAGTAGGTGACAGAGCGGTCAGGCTAAGATGTGTGATCAGGCGTGCGACTGCATGCTAACGTTCAATCGTCTGGCGGAAAAATACCAAGATCAGCATTCGTGGCCTGCGCGCTGCGCAGTTCGACCTGAAGCCAGTCGAGGAAGATGCGCACGCGTTCTGGCTGATGTTTTCGCATGGGCAAAAGTGCGCGAAGCGCTTTGGGGCGTCCCCACCAATCGGGCAGGACGCGAACCAGTTTGCCGCTGCGAATATCGTCAATAACGTCCCAGGCAGACTTCAGCACAACGCCGCCGCCTTTCAGTGCAACGGTGTGAACGACTTCGCCGTCCGTGCTGGTGACAGTCGGAGTGATGGGCACATCAATATGCTTATCGTCCCGATTGAGCGGCCAGACCCGAGGCGGTGGATTGCCAACGCAAAGGGCGCGATGGGATGAAAGGTCTGAAGGCGCAGACGGTGCGCCATGGCGGCTGACATATTCAGGTGAGGCGCAGTAAATTTCGCCATCGCCTGCAATGCGCCGGGCAATCATATCTGCGCCGCCGCGATAGGATTGGCGAATGGCAAGATCGAGCTTGTTCTCGACAAGGTCGATCAGGCGGTCTGTTGTGATCAGCTCAAAGCTTACTTTCGGGTGGAGCGCCTGAAATTGTGCGAGGCGTGGCGCGAGCTGGCGTTGTGCAAACGCAACGGAAGCCGTCAGACGAATTGTTCCGGTACACGTGTCGGCATCGGACATTTCATCCGCATGATGGACGGCATCCAGAACGCTGGCTGCGCGCCGGCTGAACTCTTCACCTTCGGTGGTCAGTGATAAGGTGCGCGTGGTGCGGTTGACCAGACGCAGGTCGAGCCGGCCTTCAATATGTTGCAGGCGCCGCGAAACGGCTGAAAGCGACATGCCGAGTTGTTCGGCAGCAGCAGAGAGGCTTCCGGTTCGCGCTATTGCATCAAACACAAGAAAGTCATGGGTTTCGGTCAGTTTTCTCACGAGGAGAGGCTATCGATTATCCCACTTTGTTCAAGTATGGTTTGTGGATAAGTTTTTTAACCTCAGTAAAGTCTACGTCGTATAACCGCCCGCTATCACGGTTATTGGCTCAATTATTGCGCTATGCGCAACAGTCCCTTGCGTCAGTCTTGTCCGATCTGGGTACGAAGATAGATACTGAAATCGCGATCTGTCTCAAAGCTGAACGGGTGAGAGATGTCTGACCGCAAATGCGCAGCGGCCTCTAATTCCTCAATCGGGCGCTCATCTGAGATCAGGCCATGATCTCGCATAAGGGGTAGCGCATAGCCCGGTATCCACCGGCGGACATCCCATGACGGAATACGCGATTTTAGCGCGCCAGACTGGTTCACAAGCCCGGTGAAGCAGCTCTCTTCCAGCGTATCGTAAAAGTCTGGCTCGGCGGTGAGCTCATTCGTGAAGTTCAGAAGGTCTTCCAGAATGCTGCGTACCTCTGACGGGCTCAATTCCAGATCATAGAAATACATTTCTTCTGGCGGATCATTTGCCAGACGCTTTCCAATCAGGTCGCGCTCTGTGCCGAAAACGGGGTAGGTTTCAAAGAAACGGAAGAAGCCGCCTATCGGCTGAAACGTCTCCCAGCTGGTGCGACGGGCTTCGACGGAAACGGCGAGGTGTTCGCCATTTTCAAAGCCAAATGTCATGAAAATGTGGACGAGAAATGGAGAGTCGCCAAAGGGCTGAACGATCAGTTCGGCTGTCTCTACTGTGGAAAGATCAAAGCTCTGATCCATCCAGTTTACATCCGGGTCGACGCCGGTCTGATGCCGGGCATCGCGAAAATTGTGAATGGTGACGATGTCGCCCTCAAAGCTCGCAGACGCACGTCGTTCATGGAGCACGACCCAGTCCTGCTCGACCGGTGATTTTGTATAATAAACGGAAAAGAACGCTGCAAAGATGAGGATTGCACCCAGTCGGCGCCATAGCTTTTTGCGGCTCGGCCAGAACCACAGCGTGAGGATCAGGATGAAGGACACACCGCCTGCGATTTGCCGCGCGGTTTCCGGAAGCCCCAGCCAGTAGAATATCCCGCCAGCCATGATGACGGCGGCGATGATGACGGAAATATCAAGAAAAAACAGAAGGATGGAGCGCAGGGCTGCCGGTTTTCGTCTGAACATGAAACTGGTCAGCCTTTTCTAAAATGACGCGTCCGTCAGGATATGAGCGTGTCTGCTGAGATCAGGCAAGCGCTCTATATGTTTTTATGTCTGACGGTTGGAAATCTTCAGATCGTCCTCACCTCAACGGCCAGACAGTATTTTATAATTGAGGTTTATTATGGCGAAGATTTTCATCATTGGGGCAACGGGCGGTGTCGGACACAGGCTGTGGCCCATGCTGGTGGAAGCGGGCCATGAGGTGGCTGGACTGCACCGAAAGCCCGAACAGGCGGAAGAGTTGAAATCGGCTGGCATTCGACCGGTCGAGGGTGATTTGATGCAGATCACCGCCAAAGAGATGCAGGCCGCTATTGAGGGCAGCGACATTGTTGTCTTCTCCGCAGGCGCAGCAGGCAGCGGCGTAGAGCGCACCTCTGAAATTGATGGTCAGGGGCCGGTCAAACTGATTGAGGCGTGCAAGGCTGCCGGTATTTCCCGGGCGTATCTGGTTTCTGCCTTCCCTGAAGCTGGGCGAGGCGGTGAGCTCAAAGAGGGCTTTGAGCATTATATGAAGGTGAAGAAAGAAGCTGATGCCGCACTGGTGGCGAGCGGCCTCGACTGGGTGATTTTGCGCCCGGGTACGCTTCTCCATGAAGATGGCGATGGACAGGTTTCTGCCGGGCTCGCGCTCACATATGGCAGCGTGGCGCGTGGCAATGTAGCCGCTGTGCTGGCCGAACTCATCGACACGCCAGAGATATGTCACGAACTGATTGAGCTGACCGATGGGGACACGCCGGTGGCCGAAGCCGTCAAAGCTCTGATCCGTTGATCGAACCGAAATCATATTTGCGCGTTGCTCAGATATGACTTCAGCGACATATACTCAGCGTATGGAAATTCTCGACCCGGAAGAGGTGCTCACACCAGAGCAGGAGCAAGCGTTGCAACAGGCGCGTGCTCTGGCGCGGCTGATGGACGACCAGTTCTCAATCGGTGGGTTCGGTATTGGCCTTGATGGTATTATCGGCCTCATTCCGGGCGTGGGTGATCTCTTCACCAGCGCGATGGGCATGTACCATATCAGCCTGGCGGAAAAGCTGGGCATGGGCTGGGGCACCAAGGCTCAGATGATGGCCAATCTCGGCGTCGACTTTGTCATTGGCCTGGTCCCATTACTGGGTGACTTCCTCGACTTCGGTTTTAAGAGCCATCGCAAGAATATGCGGCTGATCGAGAAAAAGCTCGAAAAGCGTTTCCGTCGGGTCTGATGAGAAACCAGACGGGGGCCTTTTGCCCTGAAGTTTCAAAGCATCGCGCATTTTTACGAAACATCACGATACTCTGTGTGCGGACTAATCGTCTGAAAAGCTTCATGAAAATGTCGACAATCTGATACCAAACTGACGTCAGTCCGTCATAGGAGCTGACTACGCGCCTTCAGCTTAATGGGAAGCGGAAGGGGCACACCATGACATTGAAGAAACTGATGATGGCATCGACGGCATTTCTGTTCGTCGCAACGCCAGCGTTCGCGCAAACAGACGCAGCGAGCGCCGAAGAAGACCAACGGCTGGATACTGTAGAAGTTATCGGCAGCCAGCTCTCTCGTCAGCGCGGTATTGATGACAAGCGCAACGCATTATCGCTGATCGACGCGCTGAGCGTAGACGAGCTCGGTCAGCTGCCAGACCACAATGTGGGCGAAAGCCTGAACCGCATCGCTGGCGTTTCAATGCTCGTGGAAAAGGGCGAGGGACGCTATGTTCAGATCCGCGGTATTAATCCGAGCCTGAATAACGTCACCATTAACGGTGCAAATATCGGCTCTCCGGAAACCGAAGGCGGCGGCCGCAATGCTCCGCTGGATATTATCTCTGGCGGTGTGCTGGGCGCGGTTCAGGTCATCAAAGCACCGACAGCAGACATGGATGCGCAAGGCATTGGCGGCACGGTGAACATTGAGACCCGTTCCCCATTCGACCGCGAAGAAGACTTCTGGGGCTATGGCACCATCCGTTACGGCTTTGAAGAAATCGAACCGATGGCAAATGCCTATGGCGGCGAAGACCCTTATGGTCTGGATGCGACGCTTTCCGGCAAGTTCGGTGAAGGCCGTTTCGGCTGGCTTTTGGCAGCGTCATGGTCCGACCGTGAATATATCGCGCCGGGCTTCTATCAGGATGACTGGGCGTACAATGATGCCGACGCCACGACGGGCAGTGTAGGCGGTTATGCGCCGGAAAACGTCAAAAACAATTATTACGTCATTGGCCGGGAACGCCTGAACGTAAATGGTGTGTTTGAATACCGTCCTGACAACAACTCCCGCTACTTTGCGCGCGCCTTCTATGCGTCATGGGATGAGTTCCAGCACCGTAACCGTTATGAGCAGAACTTTGACACGGACATTGTGTTCGACACGGCGACCAGCGGCACGTCTGGCGAAAACCGCATTGCTGCAAACCTGCGCCTTGAAGATGCGGAGAAAGAAGTTCTCACGCTTGCTTTTGGCGGTGAGAACATCATCAACGATTTCACGCTGAACTATGAACTGACGGCCAATCAGAACAGCATTGATGAGCCATATTCTTATTGGGAATGGCGCTCTGGTCGTGACTTCGGCCCGAACAGTTTCACCATCAATGGCGATGGTATCGTCTCCATCACGCCAGATGCAGGCACGCCGGATCGTCAGGATGCTTCGCTGATCGACTTCCGTCGCGCGCGCTTTCAGGACAGCCATATGGATGAAGACGGCCTGACCGGTCAGTTCGATCTGCGCTGGGATATGGATGCAGACACCTGGTTCAAAACTGGCCTTAAAGCTCGTGAGACCGAGCGTAGCTGGGATTTCAGCCGCACACGTTATGACGGTGGTTCGCTGGACCTGAACCTTGGTACATCCTCCACCTTCACGAATGGCATTTTCACGAACTGTATTGATCAGGGCTGTGCGCCGAACATCTTCATGGATGTCGATGCGATGAACGCCTTCTTCAACGACCCTGCGAATGCGGCGTATTTCGAACAGAATACAAGCGATACATTCGTTCAGGAATATTCGTCAGATTATGACATTACCGAGCGTGTTATCGCCGCTTACGGTATGGGGGTTCACACGCTTGGTCCGGTGGAACTGATTGCGGGCCTGCGTATGGAGGCAACCGATGTCGAAAGCTCAGGCTATCTTCTGGAAGACGATCAGATTGTCGGCGTTTCCAATGAGGGCGATTATGTCAGCTGGCTGCCATCTGTTCTGGCAAACTGGAATGTCACTGAAAATCTGATCGTTCGCGGGTCTGTCACGCGTGCACTTGGTCGTCCTGACTTCGACGATATCGCGCCGCGCGCGAGCTATAGCGAAGAGCTGGGCAATGGTAGCCTGTCTGTTGGTAACCCTGAACTTGAAGCCCGCATGTCATGGAATTTCGATGCCAGCATTGAATGGTATCCAAATGACCTGACGCTTCTATCTGCGGCTGTCTTCTATAAAGATATTGAAGACGATCTGGTTGGCTTGTCTGAACGCTATACCACAGCGGCTGATATCGAGGCGGCTCTGGCGGCAAACGGACTTGCCGGTGCGGTGGACACATCCATCCTGACCGAGCTGAACATCTCCACCACAGTGAATGGCGGATCATCCACTCTGCAGGGGCTTGAGCTGATCGCTCAAACTCAGTTGGATGACTTCCTGCCAGATATGCTGCACGGCATTGGTGTCACAGCGTCTGCAACCTTCCTTGATGGTGAAACTGAAGTGAATGGCCAGACCCTGCCACTTCTGAACCAGGCAGAAGAGACCTATGCGGTGAGCTTCTTCTATCAGAACCACGGTTTCGATGCGTCTCTCAGCTATGCTTATAACGGCAGCTTCCTGACCGATGTGAACCTTAGCGATCCGGACGTGAACCTCTATCAGGGTGAGTTTGGTCGCTGGGATGCGCGTCTGTCTTATGAAGTGCGCGATGGTCTGAAAGTCTTCCTCGAGGGTGTGAACCTCAATGATGAGCCGACGACCGAATTCCAGGGCGGCGATGAGTACCGTAACTCTGAATATGAGTATGTCGGTCGGACCGTTTATCTGGGCGCGAGCTACGGCTTCTAAGCTCTCACACAATCTGAACCTGAATGACCGGGCTGGCTTTTGTCGGTCCGGTCAAACTGTAAGGACCCGAAACATGATGAGATTCTCTCTTCAGTCTGGCGCTATGGCTCTGATGTTTGCTGTGATGAGCGCCGCTGCTCTCGCACAGGACATTCCAGAGCTTGGCTCGCTGGAAAACTATGCGCCGCCGCAGGTTCAGCACCTCACGGCGGAAACGCTGCGCGTCTATGAGGCGCCTGAGGCCGATCAGGGTGTCGCCGTAGATGATGAATTCTTTTATCCCGTCGATAACTCAACCATCGGAAAGTATCGCCGCGATACGGGCGAACTGGTCGATCGTTTCATGACTGCGCCGCGCGGCCTGCTGCGCCATATGAATTCCTGCTATGCCCGTGAGGGTGAGCTTTGGTGTGCAAATTCCAACTACTCACTCACGCCAATGTCGTCTTCGGTGGAAGTGTTTGACGCTGAAACCCTGGAGAATTCTTCCACCTGGTCTCTGGGCCTGATGGAAGAAGGGTCGCTCACCTGGTTTGACGATTTCGGCGAGGATCGGATTGCCGGCTTTGCGCATTATTCCGGCAATGGCGGGCTGGAGTTCAAATCCTCTGAATTCTCCGGCGTTGTTGTGTTTGACCGTGAATGGCGTCGTAAAGGCGGCTGGCAAATGCCTGCAAGCGTGGTGGAGCGTATGGCCCCTTATGCGGCCTCTGGCGGGGCGATTGGTCCGAATGGTCTGCTCTATCTGTTGGGTCATGATTTGCCGGAAATGTATGTCGTTGCACGCCCGACTATGGGGCCGGTTCTCATCCATGTGGCGACGATTGAACTCGAAGCTGAAGGTCAGGCTTTCTCCTTTGTGCCGGATGGGTCTGGAGATATTTTCGCGATTGATCGCCGGATCGGACTTGTTCGCCATATCGCATTGCCGGAAATCGGTGAGCTGCCTGTGGAAGCTGTGCCATTTCGATAGACTTTGAAGCGAGGCGCCTGGTTCTGGCTCGGTTTTACTGAGCCCGGACAGGCCCGAAACTTGCTGTGGTGAACAGACCTGTTTCGTAATGAATGCCGAGCTTCATGGTCCAGATTGTTCTCATTGGTGTCGCTGCGTTGATGGCTTTGGTCATCGCGCTGGCTCATATATTCGCAGAAGGTGCGAAGGGGCAGTTGCGCGCGCGTCTTATGGCTTTTCTCGTGCTTGGGCCCATCATTGCGGTTTTGGCTGCGGCAAGCATGCTGCATGACCATGTTCCATTGGAACTCTCCTGGGTGTTTGGCTCAGATACGGTTTCAATGGGGCTGGTTGGCATTGTGACGGCGCTATGCCTGTTAGTGGCAGCCTTTGATGCATTGTTGATTTCACGGGTCGATACAGCGCTCAGCCGCTATGCCTTTATGGTGCTGGGCGTGGGGTGTTTTGTGCTTGCCGGTGCTGAACTTCATCGCCTTGACCAGCTCATGTTCGGCCTTTCGTCGCTTCAGTCTCTCAATCTGGTCTATTCCGCGATTGGCTTTGCTTTGATCGCTCTCAGTGCGGTTTCGGTTCTTGCACCGGCACGTAAATGGCTGGAGCGCCAGCGTGGTCAGCTTATTCTGCGCGATATTCATGCCTTCATTTCATGGCTTCAGACGAGCCGTTGTGCGCTGGTTTTCACCCTCGCGACAGCTGTTCTTCTTCAACATGAGAGCTTTGAAGAATACTCTGAGCTTATGCTCGCCATGACATTGATGATGTTTCTGGTCGCCTATGTGCGCGAGTGGAATGCCCGCGGACTGCCGCTTTCGCCAGCAGAGTAAGGCAAACCACCTCGACATCTGGCTCATTCCCCACTAAATCGCGCGGATGAGTTTATCCCTGCACGACGAAGCCGAACGCCGGCGCACATTCGCTATCATTTCTCACCCGGACGCCGGTAAAACGACGCTGACCGAGAACATCCTTCTGGCAGGCGGCGCGATCCGTCTGGCGGGGCAGGTGGCTGCGCGTGGTGAACGCCGCCGGACAAGCTCTGACTGGATGAAGATTGAGCGCGATCGCGGTATCTCGGTTTCGGCCTCCGTCATGACGTTTGAGCACGACAATAAGATGTTCAACCTGCTCGACACGCCGGGCCACGAAGACTTCTCTGAGGATACTTATCGCACGCTCACCGCAGCGGACTCTGCGATTATGGTGCTCGACGCCGCGAAGGGTATCGAGCCGCAAACGCTGAAGCTGTTTGAAGTCTGCCGTATGCGCGACATTCCCATCATCACCTTTGTGAACAAGATGGACCGTGAGGCACAGGACCCATTCGATATTCTGGAAGAGGTTCAGGAAAAGCTCGCTCTGGATGTCGCGCCGCTCTACTGGCCAGCCGCTTCGGGCAAACGCTTCGCGGGAATGAAGGATCTGCGCACGGATGAATTCTGCCTGTTCAAGAAACTGGCAGCAGATTCCAAAGAAGATCCGCACGCGGCTGAGCGCATTCAGATGACCGGCTCAAACTCATTGTCTGATCTGGTGGATGCGAGCGTTCTTGAAGAACTCGAACTGACGGCCGAGCTAGCAGCCGATGGCCTGCCGGAATTCAATCACCAATCCTATCTGGAAGGGCATATGACGCCGGTGATTTTCGGCTCGGCACTCCGTCATTTCGGCGTGCACGAATTGCTCTCTGCGATTGGCGAGTTCGCACCGCCTCCGCGTGCGCAAAAGGCCGAGGTAAAAGGTCAGGAGAAGATTGTTGTTCGTGATGACAAACAGGTCACCGGATTCATCTTCAAAATTCAGGCGAATATGGACCCGAACCACCGCGACCGCGTGGGCTTTTTCCGTATTTCCTCTGGTGAGTTCAAACGCGGCATGAAGCTGAAAACCTCATCTGGTAAACTGCTCAATGTGCATAATCCGATGATGTTTCTGGCGCAGGATCGCGAGATCGCTGAAACTGCTTATCCGGGCGATGTGATCGGCATTCCAAACCATGGCGCGCTGCGTGTGGGTGATGCGCTGTCTGAAAGCGGCGATGTAAAATTCGCGGGCATTCCGAACTTTGCGCCAGAGCTTTTGCGCCGTGCGCGGGTGAAAGACCCGATGAAGCAGAAACACCTCAAAAAGGCGCTGGAAAGCCTTGCTGAGGAAGGCGTGACGCAGCTTTTCCGCCCGCAAATTGGCTCCGACATGATTGTGGGCGCGGTGGGCGGCCTTCAGTTTGAGGTCATGAAAGAGCGCGTACAGGCCGAGTATGGTCTGGAAGTGGAATTTGAAACCGCGCCGTACAATGTGGCGCGCTGGCTTTCCGGCCCGGATGAGCTGCTCGAAGCCTTTATGGATAAGAACAAGTCACAGTCTGGCACCGACCTTGATGGCGATCCGGTATATCTGGGCAAGGACGCCTGGGATGCGAACTACACAATGGATCGCAATCCAGACATCAAATTCACCACGACGAAAGAGCGTCTGGCTTAAAGCGATGCTGTCTTTGCGCGAGATTAAAGCCGGCACATGCTGAGGAAATAAACTACTTGGCAGGCTGAAAAATCCCCCCTACAACATATAGATAAACGCGTTCAACAATTATAAGTAGTGCGCGGCGGGCTATAAAATATCCTTCGGGGGGATTTATGAAAATGACGTCCAGCGCGATCGCTCTGATCGCGGCTCTGAGCCTTGTGGCATGTTCTGGTGGCGGCGGAGGCGGCGGTTCATCGCCAACGCCTACACCGACACCCACGCCAACACCTACGCCAACTTCCACCAATACAGCGCCTGTTGCGGCGATTTCCTCTTCCGGGGGGACAAGCTTCGAAGAGGGCGCAAGTTTCACGCTTGATGGCTCCGGGTCTACCGATGCCGATGGCGATACGCTGACCTATTCCTGGCAACAGGTTTCTGGCACCTCCGCTACACTTGGCGGTGCGAGCACGGACACACTCAGCGTGACGGCACCTGCGGTGAGCAATGATGAAACGCTGACCTTCCGCCTGACCGTCAGCGACGGTACGGCATCAGACAGCGAAGACATCGACATCACGGTGACGGATTTGAATTTCGGGGCGCAGTTTGCTGGCTTTCAGACCCTGAGTTTTGAAACCACGGCATGGGATAGTCCCATGTTTGTTCGCGAGTTTACGCGAAACTTCGGTGGTGGGTCCGGAGGGTTTGGTCTCGTCGGTCTGAGTTTGGATAGCGGGTCTTATCAGATCTTCCATCAGTCCAGCACAAACGGTTCGATTTCCAACCTGCCATCCACTGGGACGCTCGCGCTCGGCATTTCGGAAACAGCTGATCTGGAGTTTTATGAGGCTGATGACATTGATGACTCTGTCATCGGGACGGAGGTTTTTGTTCTGGACCGCGATGCGAGTGAAATCACCTTCTACACGCAGAATGCAACAGACCCGTTCCTCTCTGAGATTTCGACTTTGTCCGTGCCTGATACTTGTGACGTGGTGCCGACGAAGAACCCTGGCGACAGTGCGATGGACCTTCTGGTCGGTGGCGCAGGCCTTCGACTGTATCAAAACCTCCAGAACTCGACCTACGGCGATTTCGGTACTGGCATCGAGCTGGATGCAACGGGTGAATACTGCCATTTTGCGCGCTTCACCATGCAATTCGGCGGTGGGTTTATCCAGAATAGCTATGGCGGGTTCAACTCTACGACGAATGAGCTGAATATCTGGCTCGATACAGGCGCGACACCGTCCAACCCGTTCTCGGTCGAGACATATGACATCGACATTCCGGCTGGTCTGGAAGTGAAAGATGTCGCCTTCCTCGGCGGATATGACGAGCCGATCGTGGCGTTTCTTCTGTCTGATAATGTCGATGAAGGTGACCACCGCGTGATGTTGTGGACCAACCAGTCCGGCACACCTGCGACCAGTTCATTCACATGGACACGCGGCATTCCGAATGAGCTCGATTTCACCTTCTATACCAGCGCAGACGGGCTGAGCCTGTTCTCGCCGGATATTGTCGTCACGCTGGCCGACTATCCGATGATGCTGATTTTTGAGACAGACGATCCGATTGATTACACCGATCTGGCGGCGTCTTTCTCTGCTGCGCAGGTGATCAATACCGGTGTGGCGGTGGATGATTTCCGTATTCGAAATCTCGGCGAAACCTTCTCTAACCCGGTCTATATCGTGGTGAGCAATGAAACCGAGAATACGATCCGGATTCTCGCCGATTAAATCAATCGCCGACGATTGAACCAACACAACTGAAAGCCCCTTTTCTGTCCTGGAAAAGGGGTTTTTGTTTTCGCGCCTGAACGGGGCTAATCCAAGTTGAGTGTAGTTTGGTATCGTGATAGCCTTCGCCAATAATAAAATGGGAGGAAGCTATGCGTCTCTTTGCTTGGGAGATGGGAAGTGTGGCGGTGTTAGCCCTGGTCGCGTGTTCGCACGGCCATGGGAGCGAACCTGTCGCCGCCTCGCCCGAACCTGCCGCGACGACAATCAATCAGGCTATGCTGAATGTCTTTCAGCCCGCCTTTCAGGATTATGGCGACACGGCTTTCTGGGCCTATGATGAAGACGGAAATCTGGATGCAGAGCAGCTGACGGATGATCAATGGGCCTTGATGCAAGCCGGTGCGGAGGCGCTCCGGGAGTCTGCTCAGGAATTTGCGGGATATAACGCGTTTATAGTCGCCGAAGCTGGAGCAGAGCTCGGGTTTGAGGGGCAGGGGTTTGTGCCGCCAGAGGAGGTTCAGGCCTATGTGGATGCCAATCCTGAAGGCTTTGCGACCATGATGGCCTATTTCGCTGCAGAAGCTGAGATAGCCGCCAATGCGGCTGCAGAGCGGGATGTTGAAACCCTCGTTGCGCAGTCAGACGTGCTATATAACGCGTGCAAGGCCTGTCATATGAGCTTCTGGTATCCGGGGCAGCGCTGACGCCGGATTAAACCGCCTGCGGCTGACCAATGGTGAAAGACTTTTTCAGAAAGCGCACCAGCGACTTCAGGTGAACTGAAAAGCCGAAGACCTGAAGCAGCAGAATGCCGGTGAAGAACACCACGGCAGAATGCACGACTGGCGTGCTTTGCGGCTCGGTAATACCCATCATCGGGCCGCGAATATAAAGCGCGAGCAGGGCAATAGTTGGCAGGGTGAAAAGCGAAACCATCACAGAGGTGACAAGCGTACGCTTGAAGGTGGGTTCCAGCACGCTGATCAGAATGATGAGCAGAGCCGCGCATGCACCAGAGGCAAGGCTCACGAAATCGCCGCGCACTTCATGCTGTTCATAAGAGACATAAATCGGTGACAGCGCGAGTGCGCTCAGGCCGATTGCAATGATGATGAAACGGATCAGCGACTTCATTTAAGACACCCCTTGAGGGTACAAAATCCGGCAATATCAGGCGGTTCTCAAGCAAGAACACTGTCCGGGCGAAGTAGCCCCGAAGACATTCTCCTTATGTGGGAATTTCAGGCGACACCGAGCGCAGATATAATGTGTCCGGGCAGACAAGCCGTGCAATCTGTGCATACAGTTGAGCGGGAACAAAAACCGGGGCGGGAAAATGCGCTTTTTCAGGCGGTTGGCGGGCATGGGCTCGGGCTGGAAAACCTTTGGATTCGAAGTCGCGATTGTTGTCGTGGGTGTTGTGATTGCGCTGCTTGGTAATCATCTGGTGACGGTGATGAATCGCGAAGCGGAAATGGAGCAATCCATGGAAGCGATCGAAAACGACCTTCTGGTCGCGCTCTTTTTTTTCAATGAACGTGAAGCTATCGAACCGTGCCGGTTGGAGCAGGAAGCCAATTTGCTTTTGCGTCTTCAAGAAGATGACGAGATCTGGCGCCCGGTTCTGTCTGACTCATTGAATGCTGACAATCCAATCACGACGCTCCCAATGGTGTTGCGCACGCCGCTTAGGCCTGTGAGTACGACCTCATGGGAGACATTCGCGGAAGGCGAATCCGCCGTGTATTTGGAGCGGGAAGTGTTCTCTACGCTTAGCTATCTCTTTGGAACAATCGCGCAAATGACTGAGAATGGCTATGAGATCTGGCGCCTAAAAGGGCGGTTGTCACATCTTGCGGTCGAGGGGACGATAACACCGCTGCAGCGGCGCGAAGCGATCGCCATGCTGGGTGAAATCTCCGCGCTGGACGGTGTGCAGTTTGTCCATGCCAGTCAATTGTCTGATCTGTTGGATCAATACGAGTTTCAGACAGATGGCCGGGTTTATGAATGGGGCGCGACGGTTGAGGAGTTCGAACAGATAATCCCTCGGATGTTTCGCAATTTGCGCCAGACCTATGGTGAATGTGTTGATCCCTCTGCCTATCAGGACTTCATTGAATTGTATGAGCGACTATCCGGCTTTGATGTGGATGACCGCATGCTGAAACGAGGCAGCGGACCATGATCCTTCGCCGCCTCTCAACCGCTATTCGTGAACAGAACTGGTTTGCTGTTGTTATCGAATTTGTGATTGTGGTGGCCGGTGTACTCTTCGCCTTTCAGATCAGCGAGTCCGCTTCAAGGCAATCTGAGCGCGCCTATGCGCGGGACACATTGGTGCGCCTGGAGCGCGAACTCCATGAAATTGAACGCGTCCGTGCCTATACCCGAACCTTTTTAGAGCGGAATGTTGATGGAATAGCGACCGCGCGCCCGATCATTATGGGCTATGCGGAAGCCGACGATCTGACGCCCGGTCAGTGCTTCGCCCTTTCGCGGTCTCATGTGATTGATCGCCCTGCAGACGAGGCGCCAACGCTTACTGAAGTCATACAGTCGGGCATCGCGGCTTCGATCGAGAATGACGAGATCCGGCTCGCCATGATGCGGTTCGCAGGCAAGCAAGACGCAGTTCGCGAGTGGGTGCGGCTAAAGTCGACCGAGCTAGATAATCTGGCTGAGCTTTATCCCGAGCTGATCTGGTATGAGTTGGTGGAAGACGCAGACGATGATGACGGGTGGGACGTACGGGCCGCGTGCGATCTCGAAGCGATGAAAGCCTCCCGCGGGTTTCAGACGTATCTGATGGAGAATTATTCCACACTGCGGGACACAAGCAGCTTCGTTCACGACTTTTTCGATGTGGCAATCAGGGATCTTCACACGGCCATTGATGCGGAACTCGGCATTGTCCATGAACCGGAGGAACCCACGCCATGATCCTGCGTCGCCTCACTTCGAATATCAAAGCCCAGAACTGGTTTGCAGTCGTGTTGGATTTCATCATCGTCGTGGTCGGTGTGTTTGTCGGCCTCCAGGTTTCCAATTGGAACGATGTTAAAAAAGAGGAGATGAGCCGCGGGTATTACCTTGAGCGGCTGGCCTCGGACCTCTCCCAGACGATCGCTTTTTCGGAGGACACTGAAGCGACTGCCACTGAAACAATAGCGATCATCGAACGGTTTACAGCGGCGCTGAACGACCCGAATTCACCACCAGAAGAGCTTGTGGCCGCAGCGCGGGCCTATTTTGGTGAAGGCACGTTGATGTCAGGGTTCACCGTCTTCTGGGGCACATATGAAGATTTGTCATCTACGGGAAACTTCTCTGTTCTGGAAAGTCCGGAACTTGTTGGCAAACTGATTGAACTCAGCACGTATTTTGAGTCCCTCGCTGAAGGTTCGTTGGTGAATACCGACTGGGTGATGCCCTTCGAAACCAGCCTTGCAGCTGAGTTTGACTGGATGCGATATGACGAGAAGACGGCTCATCTCTTTCCTGATCTGACACTCGAAGACCAGGTGGCGATGATCCGGGGCAAAGCTGATCTGCTTCGCCGGCACGCCGCGCTCCATCATTGGGTGAGCCAGTATTCAGTCAGGTCGAACCAGTCAGCGCAAGCCGGCGCCCAGGAAGTGTTGGACATCGTTCAGGCGGAGAGAGGGGGCTCAGAATGATCCTGCGCCGCCTTGTCACCTCCATCCGCAAACAGGACTGGTTCGCCGTTGTCATCGAGACGCTGATCGTTGTGATGGGTGTTTATCTCGGTATCCAGCTTGGCAATTGGAATGCGGCACGGGCTGACCGGGCGCAAGGTCAGCAGCTGATTGAGCGTCTCTATGAGGAGATGACGCTCTCTCTCGAAAACGAAGCCGATTGCATGAGCTTTATGGCACAAAACGTCGAACGGGCACGGAGCACTTTTGAAGAGTTACGAACACGGCAACTCGGCGAGGGCGGAGAGGAAGCGTTTCAACAGCGGTTCATGAGGATTGGTGGGTGGACAGACCTTTGCCCCATTCGCGCGACACTCGACCAGCTGCAAGCCGGGCAGATTGCCCTCGTCGACGATGTGGTGCTGAAAGATCAGATATTGCAATTTGCCGACTATCTTCAGGGTAGCGAAACAAGCATCGCGAACCTTGGCACCCTTTATATGGGCGCATTGCGGGAAATGTCTTTGCATGTCGATTATGCCTGGGATGAGGGATCGCGCAGGCTTCTGACCAGCTTTGACGAGGCTGCGGATGATGAGGTCCTGTTGAGGGAACTTGAGACCGCCACTTTCACATTGGCGATGATGCTGGGATATCACGAAGCGTTCGATGAGCGGCTGCATGACATGCATGCCGTTCTGGCCGAATATCTTGGTGAAGATGTGGAGGCGGACCAATGATCCTGCGCCGCCTCGCCACCTCCATCCGCAAGCAGGACTGGTTCGCCGTTGTCATCGAGACGCTGATCGTTGTGATGGGTGTTTATCTGGGTATTCAGCTCGGCAACTGGAATGCGGCGCGACAACAGCAGGCTGATGCTGATCGATACATTGTGCAGCTTTCACAAACACTCGATCAAACAGCTGAATATCTGGAAAATATGCTGACGTTTTATGGCGACGTGCTCAGTGACGGGGCGCTCGCGCTCGACCAGCTCGAAAATGCAGAACTGACAGAAAAGGACCGTGAGAATATCTATCGCGTCATTGTCTTTGTGCAGCAGTCCCGAGCGATTGACCCTCTAGGGTTAGGAGAACTGGTGTCTCGCCCGGAAAGGGGCGAAGTCGCGCTAAGGGATCGTGATCTGGAAGCGGCTATAAATGATTTTCGGGCAGGTCTTGGACATTCGGAAGCCATTCTCGAACGTGTGACGGAACGGACGAACAGCTATCTTGCGACGATGGATCATTACAATGCGATTGGTCCGGTTCTGCCGATGAAGCGGCAGGACGAACTCTTTCTTGAGGCGAAGGCCCTCGAAGATCCATCTTTTCGGATCGCCGTCGCCGGAGCTCTCAATATGATGTCGTACCGCGCTGACAATATGAGGAGCGTGCTGCAAGAGTGTCGCGACCTACGGGAAATACTTGGTGAGGGAAGCGAATGATCCTTCGTCGTCTCGCCACTTCCATCCGCAAACAGGACTGGTTTGCCGTCGTCATTGAGACGTCGATTGTCGTTCTGGGCGTGTTTCTTGGTATTCAGCTCGGCAATTGGAATGAAGCACGTCACCTGAATGTTCAGAAGGCAGCCGCAATTGACAGGCTGCAGGATGAAGTCGAGGAGGTTGTTGCCTTTGTCGCCAGCTATACCGAAAATTTCGAACAGCGCAATCAGGAGCGCGTTCTGGCTCTGCGGTGCCTTCATGGCGGCAGTTGCGACGAGCTTGATAGCGTGACATTCGAATTTGCGTTGAGGTCTATCACCGTGGCGCCGTCGGTGACACCCACCCGGACTGTGTATGACGAGCTCATCAGCACCGGGCTTTTTGCCGAGCTCGGTGATGCGCAGATGCGGGCGGCGGTGGCGAGTTACTATTCGCAGATAAACTACATGGCCGGACAGACCGATTATGTGCGTGAATTCCTGCTGCGCAGACCTGAACTCACATCCTTTGAAGGGGCCTCCAGCGTGTTCGATGAAGCCGCGCCGAGGCAGCGTCGAATTGTTTTCGATACTGAGACGCTGGCCCGGAACCCGGATTTTTTGGAGCACGTTCTGTTCGGTCACCAAAGTCAGCTTGCGCTGACCGAATGGTGGTCAGGCACACTCGAAAGCGCGCAAAGGATGTGCGCGGAGGTGGCGCGCGTCTCAGGGCGCCCATGTGAGCCATCCTTCGCGGGAGAGGTCGAAAGCCCATGATCCTGCGCCGCCTCGCAACCTCCATTCGCAAACAGGACTGGTTCGCTGTTATCATCGAAACCTCGATTGTGGTGTTTGGTGTGTATCTGGGTGTGCAGCTTGGCAACTGGAACTCGACCAGACAGCAGCGTGTGGAATATGAACAATCACTTGATCGGGCACTGATGGAAGTCAGGGGCAATCTTGAGGCTATTGAGTATCAGATTGAGGTCGTTGAAGAGCGCCTGCCTGCGATTCAGGCCGCGATTGAGGTGTTGCGCACGTGCCGCGAAGATGACGAGGCGCGCGCAATTTTGGAGGCCAGCTTTGCGCCGCTTCGCACCCTGAACGCCTTTTCTACAAAGACGCAGGCACTGGACCAGCTCATCAGCAATGATAGATTTCTGACCTTTCAGTCCGCAGAAGTGCGGGAAATTTTGCTGTCGCTTTCGACCGGTCTGAACATACTGTCTGAGCGTTCGAGAGAGTTGAATGCGAATAACTCTGGATTGGAGTTTGCGATTGGTCACGTGGTTCGGCCGGGTGAGCTGGGCAATAGCGGTCCGCAGGATGTTCTGGAAACAGTTCTTTCCGGTGAAATTGCTACGCCGGAGCTGGTAAGGAGCTGGGAGCTGATCGTGCCAATGAGTGAAGCTTGTCGGGATGAGGATTTTTTACAGCTCTTCTTTACGTGGGAAGATGGCGCTTATTTTCACTATGTGATGGGCAATACTGCTCTGATGGGAATGACCGCTGCCCTTGCTGAACTGGAAGGCGAGAGTGAGGGGGCTTCATGATCCTTGGTCGTCTCGCCACTTCCATCCGCAAGCAGGACTGGTTTACGGTTGTTATCGAAACCCTGATCGTGGTGTTCGGTGTCTATCTTGGTATCCAGCTCGGCAACTGGAATTCAGACAACGCGTCGGCGCGTTCTGAGCGCGCTGTGCTCGAGCAGCTGCATGAGGAAGTTCTGATTGCACAGGCTGCCATCGGCCCCGGTGGCCCCTACCATATCGAACGCTTTTCCGAGATGGTGCAGTTGATCTTCATGGATATCTATGAGGGCGAAAACAATCTGCCACTGAATGTCCTTTGCCCGGCGGTAGCAGGCTCACATTTGGTGTTGAATCCTGTCGGTGAACTAAGTGCAGTCGACCAATTGATCGCGAATGGGCGTCTCAGCAGCATTCGTGATGCGCGCCTGCGAAGCGCTATCGCCTCCTTCCACTCGCTGTCCACGAAGAAGCAGGCTCGTTTGCCAGAATTGGGAGCCATCACCTACAACTTGCCCGGCCTGTTTCCGGAATACTTCTCTTTGGAGCCCTTCTGGGCGGAAGAGGAGGACGGCGTAGATTGGACCGCTGAGTGCGATCTTGAGGCGATGCGTGCGGATCACAATTTCCTGAATTTGTTTGCTATAAATGCGGACGCCTATGACGCCTGGTACCAGTCATCTGTCATGGAGACGTTGGTTGAATTACAGGCGCTGGACGCTCACATCGACCGGGTTCTGGGTATTGATCACGCAGAGGCAGACCAATGATCCTGCGTCGTTTATCTCGACATGTGGGTGAACAGAACTGGTTCGCGGTTCTGTTAGATTTCATTATCGTGGTGTTGGGCGTTTATATGGGCGTTCTGCTCGGCAACTGGAATTCGCAAAGTCTTGCCAGCCGGTCTGAGCGAGCGGTTTTGATGCAGTTGCACGAAGAGGTGGTTGCCGCACAAGCGCAACTTGCAGAGCCCAGAATTGCCATGCCGGGCATAGATGAAGCGTTGCGCGTTTTTGTGGATAGCTATTTCAGCGATAAAGACACAATCGATGCCGAAACGATTTGCAATTTCGCGTCAATGACGAGTTTAATGCCAAACATTCTTGGAAGGCTCAGCGCCATAGAGGAGCTGATCTCGACAGGGCGACTGAGCCAGCTGAGCTCTGAAGAGCTACGGCTGGCCATCACTGATTTTCACGAGATGACTGCGCTGAACGAACTTCGGTTCGCAGAGCTGCGGGAATCTTCCACGCCTCTGGAGAGAGAGTTTTCCGACTATTATCTGCGTACAGCCTTTGTTGGAGACGACGGAGAGATCCGACTCACGGGCGAGTGCGATACCGACGCGATGCAGAATGATACGCGGTTCAGAAACGCTTTTGCGCGCAATCTTGATGTCTTCGATCTCTGGCGTAATCGTTTTGTGCGAATACCAACGGATATGCTCCGTGAGCTGCATGAGCTGGTCGATCTGGAACTTGGGATCGTGCATGAGGAAGACGCGCCTCCCGGCGAGGATGCGTGACCCAGGACGTTATTCCATTTAGCGACTGAAATCTGATATCTCCGGCAATAGTGCGCTATATCTTGACGGAGCTGACACCGGTGTCATTTAATCCTCAAAAATCGGGGGAGAGTAAAATGATCAGAACGGTCAGGTTTTTAGCCATCTTGTTTGCCGTGGGCGGTCTTGCCGGATGTGCATCGCAGGGCAGTGTGAGCCCGCAGGCTGCATCTGTTGAGACATCGTCAGCAGGGCTGGATGTGGATGGCTTTAATGATGCCGTTCATCACTGGCAGAACCGGTATGGCAATGATTACCCTCGCTATCGTCCGGGACAGGTACGTGAAATTGCCAACAATATTCTGCTTATGCAGCGCGACCATGGCGGATGGATTGAAAACCTCGACCCTCTTCGCATTCTCAGCACGCGTGAAAAGGCACAGCTGATTGTCGACAAAACCGAAGAAGCTGGCAGTTTCGACAATCGGAACATCTATACCCAGATCAGTTATCTGATGGGTGCCTATGAGGAGACCGGCGAGGAGATGTATCGCACGGGCGCACTTAAAGGGCTCGATTTCCTTTTAGTCCATCAGACGGAGTGCGGAGGCTGGCCGCATACTGTGCCTGCAATCCGGCGGTATCATCCGCTGATCACTATTGCGGATGAAGTGACGTCTGGTCCGCTGGAAATGCTGCGGCCAATGTCTGCAGGCGAGTTTCCGTTTGCGAGCCTTTCAGATGAAACGCGAGAGCGTGCGCGACGCGCTATGATGCGAGGCGATAATTGCCTGCTGCGTTTGCAAATTCGCCAGGAAGATGGCCTTGCCGGTTGGGCGGGGCAATACACGCCGAATACGCTGGAACCCGCCATGGGCAGAAGCTTTGAACTGCCATCTATTGCAGTTCAGGAGACGGTGGAAATTCTGCGCTATCTGATGAGCATTGATCAGCCTTCTCCTGAAGTGGTCGCGGCCATTGAGGGCGGCGTCAGCTGGCTTCAACGCGTTGCCTTGCAAGGTGTCCGTCTGGATGAGTATGAGCTCTCGGAGCCTGTGGCCTTCCGCTATCACATTGCAACACGTGACCGACGTCTGGTTCCCGATGAGACTGCGCCGCCTCTATGGGCACGGTTTTATGATGTCACGGATAACTCTGTCGTTCTGGCCAATCGTGACAGCGTTCGTGTAGATGATCTTCAGGACATCGCGCAGGAACGACGGACCGGTTATGACTGGTATGGCACATGGGCGGACCATCTGGTCTCGGTCGTGTATCCTGAATGGAAGTCCGCCTTAGCGGGCGAGTGATCGGAACGGGAAGCTGTCCATGCTCTCCCATTGGCGTGCCAGATAGAGTGAGCCGTTCACATTATAGTGGGAGTCATCGTCAAACAGGCGGGCGCCTTCTTTGTAGTAAAAGCACCGTTGCTGGGTTTCATCGCATAGAAAATCGGTCGCGATGAGGCTTTCGAATTCCGCGCCTGAGCGTGTCTGTCCGGATCGCGCAATATCGGTGACAAAAGCGCCGCGGCGCATGATTTCGCCATACGCGCCTGTGGAGCAGCGTTGCTGAATAGCTTGTGCGTTGAACAGAAAGCCTGGCACCTGATCGCAATAGGCGACGGGATACCGGCTGACGGGTGGCTGAGTAAACAGGATTGGACGAGCGCCGGTGTCCCGAATGGCGCGGATAGTGCGGTCGAGGCCGTCTATGAAGTTTTGCTTGGAGGCTTCGATGCTGTGGTCATCGGGTGCTGCGGCTGTGACGAGCGCGTCGTGGCGAATGTCCACGTCCTGAAATCCGTCATGGTCGAACATCCAGTTCCATCGTGCAGACAGAATGACATAGTCATATTCTGCGCCATGTTCCCGGACATAGGTTTCAATACGTGCGGTGTGTCGCTCGCAATTGTCTGCACTATCGGCACGTCCGGACGTCTCAGTACCGTAGATTTTATACGTTCCGAATATGGGAGGGCAGCCTGGATAGTGGAGCGTTGTCCATTCAACGCCGTAGGTGGATGCAAAGTACTCGCCCATGGGCCTCAGATGGTTCGCATGGGAATCACCGAGTACAAGCACGCGCTGCGCGATGTTCCCGCCCGAAGGACTGATCACGCGGAAAGATGACTGTTCGCGACGAGGTCCTTCGCCAATGCGTGTGACCTCCTCGCTGAAGGCGCGGTCATAGATGAAATACTCAGAGGGTGGCTGCTCGGCCATTCTGAACGGTAGTCCGTCATTGCCCGCTATGAACAGGCTGGCCGGAATGAGGATTGCGATGCCGGCGAACACGCCATAGCTGCGCCACTTCCTCTGGGAGATGAATTCGGGCTTTCCGGCGGGTGCTCGCTTCCGTTCGGCGAGATAATGGCTCAAGGCACCTGCTGCAAAGGTCAGAATGGTCAGTACCGCATAGTCCAGACCATTAAACGGGCGATAGACATAAAATGCCGCGAATACGATGATGGGCCAGTGCACGAGATAGAGCGAATAGCTGCGGTCCCCAATCCAGTGCAAAAGATTATGAGCCAGCGGAATGCGGAGTTTTGTGTATTCGGCAGCGCAAATAGCGACGGCGATGGTGATGCTAACCAGCAGCGCAATCACATCCGCGCTAACGAGTAGGACGGGGCCAATCAGTACGAGCAGCAGCGCCGAAACAGTGCAAGCCGACCAAACGACCGCTGCGGTCAGCGGCGGAATCTTTCTGATCGTCGAAGTGTGCAGAACGAGATAGGCGCCAATAATGCCGAGCCCGAACTGATAAATGCGTGCCGGAAGCATGAAAAAGCGAAAGGCGGCATCTGCATTATTCAGGTCAAGATTGCTGATAATGGGCAGACTAGAGGCCAGTCCAGCGCCGGCAAAGGTGAAGATGAGGGAACAGGTCGATAGCCCGGCCCAGACGTAGAGGAAAAGGTGCTTTACCCTTCGTGTGAGATAGAATGCGAGCGCCGAAACAAAAGCGAAACCAAGATAGAATTGCTCCTCAACGCCCAGTGACCAGGTATGAAGAAGCGGCATGGTTTCGAGCGGCGCGGCGAAATAATCTGTTTGTGTGAAGAACCAGATATTTGAAAAGCCAAATACGGCATACACAGCAGACATGGCGACGCTGATAAGATCTTCCGGAGGGTAGAGGATAAGCGCAGCGATAAGCGTCGCACCAATGTTTAGAAACAAAGCGGGCATGAGGCGCAGATAGCGCCGGGCAAAGAATGATCTGATGCTGAATGGCGCGCCCGCATCCTGACGCAGAAATACGCTGCGCGTAATCACGTACCCGCTGATCACGAAGAAAATATCGACGCCGAGAAAGCCGTAGGGCAGTACGCGTTCGGACAGGTGGAATACAATCACCACCAGAACCGCGAGCGCGCGGAGATACTGAATATCTGAGCGTTTTTGCATTTTTCCCCGCATTCAGTGTCTTTATCCGGGGGATCGGGGCAAGGGTCAATGAAGTCAGAGCGACGCGGATTGACCCGACTTGCCTAACGCTCAGATAGAGCGCAGTCTCTTTATTGTTCAGGCAAAATAATTCGGGGACACAGCTTTGATGAAATACGCATTGACCGCGGCGCTTCTGGCCGCGACGAGCACGATCGCTTTCGCTCAGGAAGAGGTGGACGCACCGAGTTATCGCCCGGTTCCTGCAGAAAATCTGGTGATCATGACGCTGGAAAGCGGCGAGGTAGTGTTTGAACTGAACGATGATTTCGCGCCCGGCCATGTCGAGCAGTTCAGTGGGCTGGTCAGTGATGGGACTTATGATGGCGAGGCGTTCTATCGTGTGATTGATGGGTTTGTCGCCCAGGGCGGTCTGGCCGATGACCGCGTGGAGGCCTATCCAACACTCACGAATGAGAATGACCGAGCTATGTCTGAAGAAGGGTTCACCCCTTTGGGCAATGCCGATCTTTTTGCGCCGGAAGTCGGCCATATGGGCGGCTTCCCTGTCGGGCGTAACGCGGAGGCTGATCTGGAATGGTTGCTGCATTGCCCGGGTGCGCTGGCAATGGCGCGAGGCAATGATCCGGATTCAGGTAGCACTGAGTTTTATGTGGTTCTGGACGCGCAACGTTATCTCGACAGAAACCTGACAGTGTTTGGTCGCGTGCTGTCTGGCATGGAACATATTCAGGCGCTTCACCGCGGTGACCCGGCAATTGCGGGCGGCGTTATTCAGGAGCCAGAAGTGGGTGACACCATTGTTTCGGTTCAGATGGCCTCAGATATCCCAGAAGAAGAGCGCCCGAACTGGGAAGTTATGATCACCGGGTCTGAAGCATTTGAGGCGTTCAAAACGTCTAAACGGGTGCGCAACGAAGAGTTCTTCTACCGTCATCCGCCGGAAATTCTGGATATTTGCTCACACGCGGTCCCGGCTCGCGAAGTCGAATAAATCAGACCAATTCGGCAGTTGGTGTGAACCAGCAAGGTGAGGGCAGCTCTTCATAATACACATGAAGCAGTTTGGAATAGCTGCCCCAGTCGACTTTCCATTCGAGCTTGTTGCGGTCTTCCCAAACGTTGAAGGCTCGCTTCATATGCAACATCATGGCCTGACGGCTCATACTGTTGATCCTGCAGAAATGGTCTACCGCATCGGGCAGTATCCGGCTTTTGGTGCGGTGTCCGTGCTCGGAGCGGTCGAGGTTTTTACCCTTTTTACAATGCCAGCAGCACAGTCGAACCTTTTCCAGGCGCGCAACACCGCGTCGTCCCCGACAGTCATAGGACCAGACTTCGTCAACATGCAGCGATGAGGGTTGGTCGACCTTCTTCCTGCATACCGCGCAGGACAAGTCATTGAAATTGAACAGGGATCTATGGAACTTGTCCCACCCGGATTCAGGCATGAATTCCCGGAGGTTAAAGTTCCACAATGGTGCTGGTACTGGCTCGATAGCGAGCTTCATCCCGATCCCCGATGAAAGCCTGACTTTTTTGCTCGGGAAAGAATGCGCCAAACCTCTTAAAGTCGGGTTGGCTGTTAATATTCAATTTTGTCGAAAACCATCTGAACTATCGGCCCAGTTTAAATGCAAACACCCCGACCAGATGGCCGGGGTGTTCAGGGATTTAGCTGTCAGGGCAGCTTATTGCCAGCCGCACTGACGACCTTCGTTTTCTTCACGCATCCACTGAATGAGTGGGTCGAAATAAGCTGTGATAGCGGAGCCATCCATTTCGCGCGTGCCGGTGAAGGCTTCCAGCGCGTCACGCCAAGGCTCAGACGCACCCATTTCCAGCATAGCGTTCAGACGCTCGCCCACTTCTTCATTTCCGTAGATTGAGCAGCGGTGAAGCGGACCTTCCCAGCCAGCCATCTCGCAGGCCGCCTGATGGAACTGGAACTGCAGGATATAGCTGAGGAAATAACGCAGATAAGGCGTATTGCCCGGAATGTGGTATTTCGCACCCGGGTCGAACGCGTCATCCGGACGAGGGCCCGGAGGCACAATACCCTGATTGGCTTCACGCAGTTCCCACCATGCTGTGTTGTAGTCAGCCTCTGGTGTGGACCCGTCCAGAACGCCCCAGCGCCATTGGTCGACCGTGATCGCAAATGGCAGGAAGGCGATCTTGTCGAGCGCCGTATCCAGAAGAAGAGAGAGGTCGGCATCGGCGCCTGGAACCTGCTCTTCAGAGATCAGGCCGATCTGCTGGAGGTAGTACGGCGTGATGGATAGAGCGACGAAGTCGCCAATTGCTTCGTGGAAGCCGTCATGTGCGCCTTCTTTGAAGAGATGGTCCTGACCGCGATAGGCGCGCTGATAATAATTGTGGCCCAGTTCGTGGTGAACCGTCTGGAAGTCTTCAGCGTTGACCTCGGTACACATTTTGATGCGGATGTCTTCTTCGTCATCCAGATCCCATGCAGACGCGTGACATACAACATCACGATCAGGCGGGCGAACGATCATAGAGCGCTCCCAGAAAGTTTCTGGCAGAGGCTCAAAGCCCAGAGATGAGAAGAAGGCTTCGCCGGTCTCAACCATTTGGATCGGCGTGTACTCATTCACGCGCAATTGCGTGGTCAGGTCATAGCTTGGACCGGCCAGATCTTCCGGCGCGACAATGCCATAAATGTTCTGCCAGGACTGTGCCCACATATTGCCGAGCAGGTCAGCGCGGATCGGGCCGCTCGCAGGCTGAACCTCATCGCCATAATAGTCGTTTAGTTCGCCGCGGACATAGCAATGAAGCTCGTCATAAAGTGGAGATACCTGTTCCCAGAGGCGCTCGACTTCGGCTTCCATTTCTTCTGGTGGCATATCGTACTGAGACAGCCACATATCCGCGACATTGTCATAGCCGAGCTCGTTCGCGCCGGCCGTCGCGATTTCGACCATGCGGGCATATTCAGGTGCCATCACAGGAGAAATCGTGCGCCAGCCTTCCCAGGCTTCCTGAAGGACGTCCGGATTGCGGGAGGTTTCAATAACAGTGGACAGCTCGTCCAGTGTCAGCGCGGACATGTCGTAGGTATAGTCCGTGCCCTCATAGGCCTCGTCCAGAATGCTGGCGACTTCGTCGGTATTGTTCTGGAAGGCATAAGTGCCAGTTGAATAGGTCGCGTCGAGTTCAGCCGTAATGGTGTTCAGCTCTTCGGCTGCGCCTTCCGTAGATGGGGCAGGCAGTGTCATGCCAGACTGAATCATCTGCAGTTTACGCTGGAGATCGATTGGAAGATCGAGATCGACAAACTCACGGGTCGCATTTGCAAACTCTACGCGGGCTGTGGTCGTGCGCGCGCCGGCTGCTGCGGCTGCGGCGTTGGTCTCGGGCGTGATGTTGGTCGCCTGTTCCCAATAAATCGGTGCTGTTTCTTTGTTCAGATTGGCGAGCGTCTCTTCAGCATTTTCGATGAAGGCGCGCGCATCTTCAATTGTCGGTCCTGCGGCATCTTCTGATGGGGCAGGTTCAGGTGCGTCTGAGGCGGGCGTACACGCTGCCACCATCGCCAGAGCGAACACGCTTGTTCCGGCCAGAATGAGTGAATTCTTCATAAAAGTCCTCCGTTGCAGGCAGGAAGCGGTGTGGATGCATGAAGGTCAATAGAAATGCGCAGGCTGTGCCGTATTTTTGCGGAAAACCGGCATGATGTCCCTCAATCGCTATGAAACGAAGGCATAAAGCGAGGCCAAACTGGCTGAAAGGCTGAAAATTTGCGGGAAAGCGGGCGCACTGAACCCATCTGAACCGGAGGGATGGATGGAGAACAGTGCGCACAGTTCTAGCGTTGGGGAAACGCGTTCTATATGTTTACGCTATATCAGGCAGGAATTGCTGGTCAATTAACAGGTGAAAGAAAAGTAATTTCGCAGATCGCTGCTGAAAGAGTGAATTCTGCTTCTGGAAAATGCTCAGTTTTTGATCGCTTGTTGAATGTCACGAACTCTTCAAAATCGGAATCGAACATTAAATCGCAGTCATGAAAATCCGTATCCGGAACACTTTATGTCCGGATTTTTTGAGTCGAATCTCTGAAAAACACTAAAAATACAGCATGTTGTGGGGTTTTGATTTGTAATCATGCAATATGGAACCGTTGCCTCTGTGCAACGGTGAATCATGGACGAAATGTCATCGGAACGGGTCCGGGTTTGCTGCCGTTCTCCCCTCATCCCGCCAGCAATGGCGAACCTGAAACAGGATGTAAGGAGTAGTAAAATGATGAAGGCATTGCTCGCAGCAACTGCAATTTCCGGACTGGCTCTTGGTGCTCAAACCGCAGCCGCTCAGGAGGACACCGGCTTTTATACAGAAGGTGGCTATCAGTATCTCAACATTGAGCCTGATGGTGCTGAACAAGGTGTAGACACCAATGGTATTGCAGCGCGTGCCGGCTATCAGTTCAACAACTGGTTCAGCCTTGAAGGTGAACTCGCAACCGGCGTTGATGACGGTGAGTTCGACTATAATGTCGACGAGGATGAATTTAACCTCGACGACAATAACGATGGTGATTTTAACGACACGATTGCCGCTGCTGGCGATGTAGAAATGAATTATCTGGTGGGTCTGTATGGCCGTGCAGATGTTCCAATCACTGATCGTCTGAATGCTTACGCTCGCGCAGGCTATGCCTATATCGACGTTGACGCGCAGGTTCAGACCCCGGGCGGCACGACTGTCGCACGCATTGCAGACGCTGAAGAAGGTCCAGCTATCGGTGCTGGTCTTGAATATGCGCTGACAGATGACTGGTATGTGAAGGGTGACTACACCTATTACGCATTCGAGGACACAGACACTGACGGCGTAATGCTTGGCGTTGGCTATCAGTTCTAAGATCTGAACATGTGTCACAGAAAGCGCTCTCAGCCCCTGGCTGAGGGCGTTTTTGTATTCGGTGGCATGTCTGACTTGTTTGAGTGCGCTGAAACGAGAGCCAGTCGGCATGAGTAGCCTTACAAGTATTCAGATGCAAAAAACTTCAGATAACCCTGTAATTAAAAATCATTTATCTCGGAACCAAACCCCGATTGCATGAGCTGACTCTCTGAAAACAATAATCAGAGGAAACAGCCATGAAAACGAAACTATTGGGCATAGGGCTCCTCGCCGCAACCATGTTGTCGCCGACAGCTCTCGCAGACTCTTTCGCCATCAGTGAATACGGCGCATCCGATCTGGGGCGTGCGAATTCCGGGCGGGTGACGCAGACAGAAGATGCTTCTGCAGCTTATGGTAATCCGGCCTTGATGACTGGTTTTGAAGATAGCCAGGTCAGCGCTGGCCTGAGCGCAATTCTTGGAACGTCCAGCTATCGCGATACGGGGTCGGTAGACGCCCTTGGCGCGCCGCTCGGTGGCAATACGAGTGGCTTTCTGGAAGATGGCTATGTGCCGTATGGCCATGTCGTTTACGCTCCGGATGCGCGTTGGCGTTTAGGCCTTTCGGTGACAGCGCCTTTTGGGCTCGCCACCGAATATGAAGCGGATTGGCCGGGTCGCTATCAGGCAATCAAATCCAGCCTTCAGGCGATCAATATCAATCCGAGTGCAGCTTATGCTGTTACCGATACATTCTCCGTCGGTGCTGGGTTGAATCTCCAATATGTGACAGCCGAACTGAGCAGCGCCATTGATTTCGGCGCGGTATGTTTCGCGCAAGTGGACCCGACCACATGTGCAAGCGCAGGGCTAACGCCTCAGGCGGCTGACGGGCTGACCGATATTGAAGGCGAGGACTGGTCAGTAGGCTGGAATGTCGGCGCGAGCTGGATGCCGCACCCCGATTGGACGCTCGGCATTCATTATCGGTCAGAGATCGACCATGAGCTTGAAGGCGATGCGGACTTTACCGTTCCGGCGCAGGCGCAATTGCTGACGGCGAGCGGTGCGTTCGCCGACACGCCGGGTACAGCTGCTCTCAACTTGCCAGCGTCAACGGAAATTGGTGCCCGCTGGCAGGCAACTGAACGTCTGGCCGTTTATGCCGACGCTATCTGGACCGAATGGTCGAGCCTTGAAGAATTGCGGGTCGATTTTGAGAACCCTGTCCAGCCCGATGCAGTGGAAGAGCTGAGCTATAAAGACGCCGGTCGCTATAGCATTGGTGCAGACTACGCAGTGAATGACAGACTGACGCTGCGTGCAGGCTATGCCTATGATGAAACACCGGTGCAGCCGGAAGATCGCAGCGCACGCATTCCAGATAATGACCGTCAGATCTTTGCACTGGGTGGAAGCTATGACGTCAACGACTTCTGGACGATTGATGCGGCCTATAACCGGGTGGAAATTGACGAAACAGATTTCGACCAGACCGGTTCATATGCTGATCAGGTCATGGGCGTATACTCCGGACATGCAGACGTGATTTCCGTAGGTGTTTCGCGAACATTCTGATCAAAAAACAGCCAAACAGAAGTGCCGGTGTCCCGCGAGGAGCCGGCACTTTTGCCTTTGTCTCTGGGCAGTAGAACTGAAAAAAATCAGGGAAACGGGGTTCCAATCGCCCCCCAAAGTCTGTCAGTCTTTGAGACTGGGTAGAAAATTTAAAGGCGTTGCCGGGGCGTGGCAGTGCCTTTTTCAGCAAAAATGGGGGACACATGAGTGTGGATTTCACGCGTCGTGCCGTGCTTGGCACGTCTTGGAAACTTGGCGTAAGCGGATTGGTTCTGGCCAGTGCGGGCCCACTTTTGGGGGCGTGTTCGAAGCCCGAAGAGGTTCTTGAAACAGCAGAGCTCGGGCCCTACGCCGTTTGGCGCGAAATGTAGAGGGCTTTGCGTCAGAGCCCGGACCATTCGGCGGGACGCGCTGCTTCTCTTGTCCAGACGGGCGACCTTTCTGCCATTCATGGCTTTGTGCGCGATGAAATCCGTCTCATTTCAACTGAATCACACAGGTTTTCATTCGGGAATGTTGTCCGATATGGCACGCGCGCCGCGCTGCGTGCGGGCGCGGGCACAGCGCGAGAAAAAGCCGAGCTGCTGGCAGAGTTGATCAGGCAGACAGGTGCGGACGCGGAAGTCGTCGATATCGCCAAACCAGGGCGTGCTGAAACAGCAGGTCTGTTCTTCCGCGATTTCGAACAGGATTTCGATCCCGAATTCTCTGCTGCCCAAATGGCCAGCTGGCGAGATCGTCTTGGAGAACCTGCTGAAGGTGCGGGCGCGGTCCAGATCGATGATAGCGGCACAGAAGACATTGCCCGGCAATTGCGCGGGCTGCTGAGTGACGACCAATTCGAGGACATCGGACGTGGCCGATATGATGATCGCTCCTTTGGCCGCTATCCGGTTGTACGCATCACCCAGGCCGATGGCGCTGTGTTGCTCGCAGACCCTCACCGCCCGGAAGCCGAATTGACGGCATGGCCTGAAGACCTGCGGACCTATGATACGCCAGCGGCTGAAAGTGATCTGGCCGTGTCTGTCTCTCTTTCGGCTACGATGTCTGACAGCATGGATGAGCCGGTCGAGATTGCGCGCGGGGAATGGCAGGCAGATGAAGTGGCCGGACGTCAGCTTCGTATTGGCTTTAAAGCGGGTGTCGATGCCATGCAGGTGCTCGGCTCCCGGATCAGCGATCTGCGTGCCTTTACACCTATTCTTAAAGTACAGGCGCTGGATGGCGAGGAATTGGACCCGGAGCGCCAGTTCACTATGGGCGACACTGTTACCCTGGAAGGGGACAGGATCACTTTGTCTGACGACAATGAGGTCCTCATCAATGGTCAGCCAATAGGCGCAGGCGAGGCGTCCGGACTTGCAGCTGGTGTTGCCTCGGCGGAGATGGAGGTCGATGCCAGCACCTATCCGGATATGAAAGTTCGCGTCTGGCCACGTAATGGTGCTGGCGAAATGGTTGAAGGCCTGACGGCCGCCGATTTCAGTCTGACGGATGAGGGCGAAAGCGTGACCCACATTCTGAGGTCACGTGATATTGCGCCTCGAATTCTGTTCCTTGCAGACGACTCCCTTTCCATGCCGCGAGAATTTCGCGGTGATGACGCACCGGAAATGCAGCGCCTTCAGCGGGACGTTGAAGCGATTGCTAAAACGGTGCACCCAAATGCCAGCGTGACTGTTCGCCAGACCGGATCAACGCTCTGGACCGAGCTGCTGAAGGCTGCGGATGAACCCTATAATCTGGTTGTGTACGCGACTGATGGTGACGTCACTGATGCAAAACCGGATGAAGGTGGGCTGGCCAAACTGCGTGCTGGGCCACGAACGCTGATCATGGATGTAGATGGCGAGCTGATTTCTCGCCCGAACGCATCGACCAGCGCAATCTTCAACGAGCTTGCTGACGTCACGAATGGTCAGGCTGTAAGCGTTGTTGAGGGGGACACCTCAGAGGTTGAACGTGTCATTCAGGCGTTTTTGATGTCTGATGAGGCGCTGGCGCCTTATCAGCTGACATATCGCGCGGCAGGTGGTGAAGCCGGTGAAACCCGCACAGTGGATCTGGCCCTTGATCAGCTCGCTTCGGACGCAGACTATCTGGTGCCCGACGTCGAAATGCGTGGACAGATGCGCAAGCTGGTCGCTGTGAACCTGACCGTTGCCGTTGGCGGCAATGAGGTCACTCGCGTTCTGTTCGGCCATTCGGGATATGGTGACGTCACCGAAGAGGACCTGAACAGCCTGCATGGCGCCATGCTTGGGTCGCATATCCTTGCCTTTGAAGGACCATCGCCTTCGCTATCAACCCTGCTTGATGACGTGCTGACGGCCAAGCTATCTATTGAAGACTTGGATAGGGCCACTGCCGAAGAGCCCGCGGATGTGAACGGGCTGGTCGATAAGCTGGAAAAGGGCGTTGATGTTTTGCCGGGTGAACTGGCAACCTTCCTTGCGCGTGCTGGCAAACTATCCGGAGACGATTTTGCAACGGCTGAACACGGGCTCAGAACCGTATTGTTCTCCAGTCATACTGTGGTGAATTCAAACCGTTATATCAAACGCGTTGATATTATGCCGCTTGCTGATGCTGCGGTTCTGACGCCATCCCGGGAGACGCTGGTTGAGGTCGCGTTTCGGTCTTCGGCTGCACTGGCCATGGGCGAGGCGGCAATGTTTCCGAATAGCACAGTCTCTCTGCTTGAGGGCAAAGCACTCGCGCCCATCAGCCTGAGGCGCTTTCGAGATGCGGGAATGGCGCCAGAGCGTGTTGAAGAGTGGGATGCATTTGAAGACCGTATCAGCGACCCGTTCAGTTTTCCGGGCGCGCTCCATTTTGCCGCTGAAGACGGGTCTGTGCTGGCCAGTTGGACGATCAAGAAAGAGACCGGTGAAGTTTACGCTATGCTGGCCGACGGGTCTGGCGGCGGCAGCGCAGAAGAACGGATGATGCGCGACCTTCAGGAGCTGGACCGCATCATCGCTTTGATCAATCTGATTGCGATGATGGCCGGTGCCGCTGGTGCTGTGAGTGGATTGGGCGGCGTGTCGCTGGGGATTGTTGCGGCCTATGGTCAGCGTCTCGCGCGTGTCTACGCAGCTGTTTCCATGGCGATTATTCTAATGGATGACCGGGGGATTGCACCTGCCGTGAAACTCGCCATTGCGGGTATGGCCTGCGAGGTCGTGAAGGCGATCTCGCTCGGCGTGTTTGCGGGGGCTGGTAAATCGGCCGATACGGCCGTGACCATTTTTGCGGCGTCTGAAAACTATATCGGAATGGCGGGTGGCAGTACGCCGTTCAGTTGCCCGATTTAGAGCATGGCACATAATAAACGGGACCCGATTGGATCAGGTCCCGTTTATTAAATCTGTCTGATCGAAGGGCTTACTCGCCGCTCATGAATTTCGGCATCCAGCCTTCATGTGCGTCACGCAGCGTGGCGAGCGATATGAAGTCGCCTTCCTGCGGATCATCAATCGACAGGAAGATGCCAGGCTCGTCAGAGAAGTCTTCGCCAATGAAGTCGCCAACTTGCTGGTAGATCACGTCCGCCGCATCAAAGTGTGCTGCAAAGGCTTCGGCTTTGTCAGCGGACACTGCGATAAGGAAGCGCGCCTGAGTTTCGCCAAACAGAGCGCCAAGCGCCGTGTCGGATGTTGTCAGAACGCGTGTCATCAGATTGCTGGACAGCGCCATCTCCGTTGCCGCGCAGGCAATGCCGCCATCGGAGATGTCATGTACAGCGTTGGCCAGACCGCTCTCGATACAGCTGCGAACAGCATCAGCGTTTTTCTTCTCAAGCGCCAGATCGACCGGCGGCGGTGGACCGAGGTCTTCGCCTTTGAGGCCCAGCCATTCGCGCGCATAGAGTGACGCGCCGAGATGCGCATGCGTTTCGCCGATCAGGAACAGAGCATCACCAGCCTGCGCGCCATGAAGCGTTGTAACTTTGGTCACGTCTTCGATGAGGCCGACGCCGCCAACAACCGGAGTTGGTGGAATAGCGACACCGTCTGTCTCGTTATAGAGGGAGACGTTGCCAGACACGACCGGGAAGTCGAGTTCGCGGCAGGCCTCTGCCATGCCTTCAATCGCCTTGACGATATAGCCCATCGTGTTCGGCTTTTCTGGATTGCCGAAATTGAGGTTGTCTGTGATGGCAATCGGTTTCGCGCCAACCGCAGACAGATTGCGATAGGATTCTGCAACAACGGCTTTACCGCCCTCAAATGGGCCAGCGGCCACATAATGCGGATTACAGTCTGAGCAGATGGCCAGCGCTTTGTTGGTGCCGTGAATACGGACAATCGCCGCATCGCCGCCGGAGGTGGAGCTATCGACCGTGTCGCCCATCACATGGCGGTCATATTGTTCCCAGACCCAACGCTTGGAGGCCATGTCCGGGCAGGACATAAGCTTCAACAGAACGTCTGTCAGGCTTTCCGGCGCATCATAGGCGTCGATATCCAGTTCCGCACGCGGTGTTGGCTCAACCCATGGGCGGTCATAATTTGGCGCATCTTCTGCAAGCGGCGGCACCGGAATATCGCAGACCACTTCGCCGAATTGCTTCAGCACCATATGGCCGGTATCGGTCGTCATGCCGATGACTTCAGCGTCGAGGTCCCATTTATCGAAAATGGCTTTGGCGATGTCTTCCTTGCCCGGTTTGAGAACCATGAGCATACGCTCCTGGCTTTCAGAAAGCATGATCTCATAGGCGGTCATGCCATCTTCGCGCTGAGGCACTTTGTCGAGATCCATCTCAACGCCAATGCCGCCTTTGTCTGCCATTTCGACAGATGAAGAGGTAAGGCCCGCTGCGCCCATATCCTGAATGGCCTGAATGGCATCTGTTTCCATCAGCTCAAGGCAGGCTTCGATGAGGAGTTTCTCGGTGAATGGGTCGCCGACCTGTACGGTTGGGCGTTTTTCCTCGTCACCTTCAGAGAATTCTGCAGACGCCATAGTCGCGCCGTGAATGCCGTCGCGGCCGGTTTTGGAGCCGACATAGAAGATTGGGTTGCCCGGCGTTGCGCCCCGCGCATAGAAGATCTTGTCCTGATCGGCGAGGCCCACAGCCATCGCATTGACGAGGATGTTGCCGTTATAGCCCGCATCGAACTGGGTTTCGCCTGCAACGGTCGGAACGCCGAC